>Ga0156174_1058_pt1 | contig 77155 bp, 68 predicted proteins | sample RifCSPlowO2_12_FD_107827 | JGI IMG/M metagenome (GOLD analysis project Ga0156174, IMG submission 107827) | Bacteroidetes bacterium RIFCSPLOWO2_12_FULL_35_15
GCATTTTCAAAATAGAATTTTTCTGAAAATTATGCACCATTGATTTGCGCTTGCTTTATGGGACTTTTTGAGTGAACCCTAACTAATATTATTATCCCTTCCATAAATTTTATTCCCTTCAATATCAATACTTTTATCTTTTGTAAAAGGATTCAATGAATTTCTTCTTTTACGATTAAGTAATAATTGTTATTTTCATCAAAATCTATTCTCATGAAAAATTTAAACACCGTTTTTTTTCTGATCTCTTTTTGCTTTTTAAGTAATGTCAATTATGCCGATAATGGGGCCTTAAAAAAAGGCTGGTCCGCATTTATTACGAATGATCGTACGGAAGCGATCTTGCAATTTAAACAAGCAGCAAAAGATGCAGAAACGAAAGCAGAAGCAAATCTGGCCTTGTCGTTAATAAGCAGGGATAATGGTGATAATGAATTAGCTTTTAATTATTTCATGGAGTTTTATAAATCTTCTGAAAACCCTTATCCTTATACATTTGCTTTGTGGACCACACGTTGTATTAATAATGATTACAACAAAAAAAGTAAGAACCAGGTGGCATTATTAAAATTAATTGCGGAGGATCCCAAAGCAAATCAATGTATGCGTTCTTTGGCAAATTCAATGCTGGGTTATCATGCACAAAAAAGTAATGATTTTAAATCTTCGAAAGAATATTTTAATAAAGTGGATGTCGTGCCTTTTGCACAAGCAGTGGGTCAATTTGAAAATGTTTCGGGAAGCGGATTTAATAAAGATTTTGGAGTACTGGCACATCCCAATTCAGATGCAATATTCAAAAACAAAGTAGGCGCAGATGTAAAATGGTTGAATGTGAAAAATATTAGAAATGACAGGTGGTTTGATTTTGCATATAATTTCAATAATAGTGACGCTGTTTGTTATGCTCAGTCATTTGTTAACAGTCCATCAGATCAGGAAGTCATACTGCGTGCAGGAGCATCCGGGGCAATCAAAATATGGGTAAATGATAAAATAGTGTGTTCAATTAATGAAGAGCAAAACACTGATCTGGATATTTACGGATTCACTATAAAATTAAACAAAGGGTATAATCGGATTTTAGTTCAGGTTGGGAAAAGTGAACTGGACAGATCTAATTTCATTGTTAGATTATTTGATCAAAAAGAAAATATTTTAACAGGACTCACGTACGCTCCTGATGCTCAGCCTTACTTAAAAGAAATAGTGTATAATGCAAAAGAGGTTCCGTTTTTTGCCGATAACTATTTTGAAGAAAAATTAAAATCCGACCCCGAAAATTTATTGTATTTGTTAATGCAAGGCGAAATTAATTTGCGTAATGATAAAGCTTATGAAGCAAGAAAGTCATTTACAAAAGCCGCTTCCATGGCACCAAATTGCACCTACGTTACCGAAAGATTAATTGAATCTTATGTACGGGATGATAATACAACGTTACAAACAAAAGCCGTTGAAAGTATCAAAACGAAAGATCCGGACAGCTATTTCGCGATCAAAGAATTTTATGATGATGCAATAGAAAAAGAAGATTATGATGCCGCTGAAAAGTTATTGAGTAAATTAATTTCTATCTATGGAAATACATTTTTAACGGATGCACTAAATCTTGATGTGTATGTAAAACGTAAAAAGTTTGACAATATCGTTACAGTTGGGAAAGAGCTGTATGATAAATATCCCGATAATTGGGAGATCGTAAATTTAAAATATACAATTGAAACCAGTGTAAATAAAGATTACGATAAGGCAAATGATATTCTTGTAAAATACATAAAAACGAATAACAACGAAGAGGCAACAACTATTTTAGCAAATAATTATTTTAAAAAAGGAAACGTTCAAAAAGGATTTGATATCTATTTAAAACGAATAGAGAATTATCCTTATGCAACAGGCTATTATGAAGATGTTTCTGACCTGTATTTTTCAAAACAAGATTATGAAATATCCGAACAATGGACAAAAAAAACCTTGGAAATTTGTCCGTTCAATGGGTATTATTGGAATCAGTTAGGAAAAATATACGAAGCCATGAACAAAACCGAGGAAGCAAAAATTGCTTTCGCAAAGTGTATTTATTTCTCGCCAACAAATTATGAAGCGCATAAATTGCTTCGTAAAATGGAAAATAAAAAAGATCTGTTTGAATATTTTGAAGAAAATGATATCGCGGCTTTATATAATAATTCCCCTAAAGCTGCTGCATTTCAGGAAGATAACAGTATTGTTTTGTTAAATGATATGCAGCGTATCGTATATCCGGAAGGCGCCACTGAACAGAAGACAGATATATTAATAAAAATATTCAACCAGGCAGGAATTGATTCCTGGAAAGAATATTCAATCGGATATAATGATTACACTCAACGTCTAATTATTGAAAAAGCAGAAGTAATGAAACCCGATGGAAATAAGGTAAAATCAGAGGCCAATGGGAATCAATTGGTATTTACTTCTTTGGAGATTGGCGATGCAATTCATATTACTTATCGTATAGAAGACTATGTATATGGACAATTGGCTTCCCATTTTACAGATCGGTTTAATTTAAATTTTAATTTGCCGGTTGGTAAAGCAAAGTATAGTTTATTGGTACCTTCTAAAACAAAATTTAATTATAAAGTTTTAAATACAGATGTTCAACCAAAAATTACTTCACCTGAAGAAGGATATCAGCTGTATGTTTTTGAAAAAAATGATCTGGTTGGATTAAAAAGCGAACCGTATATGCCACCGTTAGATGATGTTGGAATGGTGGTAGATGTGTCTTCAATACCTGATTGGAGTGTGATCAGTAATTGGTATGCCGACCTGGCAAATACAAAAGCCAAATCTGATTTTGAGATCAAAGAAGTGGTAAGTGATATTTTTAAGGACAAACCAAAAACATTAACTGAATTACAAAAGGCGAAATTTATTTACGAGTTCATCGAGAAGAATGTGAGTTATAGTAATGTTTCTTTCTTGCATGGAGCATTCATCCCACAAAAAGCATCCCGCACTTTAAATACAAAACTTGGCGATTGTAAAGATGTTTCCACTTTATTTGTGGCCATGTGTAAAGAGGTGGGTATGGTTGCAAATCTGGTGCTGGTGAATACAAGGGACAATGGTGATAATAACCTTCCTCAACCAACTGTTGGGTTTAATCATTGTATAGCCCATTTAATAGCTGACAAAAAAGAATATTTTATTGAACTAACAGACAATAAATTATCATTTTCCACCATAAGCAGTTTCCTGAATAATACATCCATACTTCAAATTCCTACCGAAACAAAAACTGTTTCAGGGCAATTAGAAAGGTTGAAAACAAAAAATACAGTACCCAATAATATCATTCGTAAATCAAGTATATCATTTAAAAATAACGACCTTTCAGTAAACAGAAACACCATACGAACAGGAGTGTTTGCTGATGGAACACGATATGATTTTGCGGAGTTGGGAAAAGAGGAACAAATGAAAACAATGAGCCAGTCTATTGGTTCAGATTTTACCACACCAATTAAATTAAACGAGTTAACATTTGAAAACCTTTCGGATCTGAAAGATACTGTTACTTATAAATTGAATTTCACAGTTTCAAATGCGTTGATGGAAGTGGCGGGGATGAAGATCATTAAAATTCCATGGTCCGAGTCATATTCAAGTTTGGATTTCCTGACCCTGGAAAAAAGAAAGTACAATTTTAATCTATGGTACTTCTCGTCTTTCGAGCTTGCAAGTGAAGAATTATCAATTGAAATACCACCAGGTAAACTATTGGTGGAACTTCCTAAATCAGTCTTAATAAATAATGATCTTATAAGTTATTCTTTAACTTATAAAATGGCAGGAACAAAACTATTGGCTACACGAACACTTAAATTTAATAAAGAAATAGTGACTCCTGAGCAATATAATAATTTCAAAGAATCATTTACAAAGATATCAGAAGCTGATTCGAAACAGATAGCGTTTAAGTAGAAAAAAGGAGAGGGGGAGTGTTGAAAATATTCTCGTTAAGCGGAGCGTCTCGCTCCGCTTCTTTTAACCGGCATCTTGCCGTAAGCAAATAAAAATAATTGTGATTAAATTAGAAGATAAAAATCATTTCAGATCCCTCATAAACATTAATAAAGCCATCCAGTACTCATGATAATCTGCGGTTGATTTCCATAAGGCTTTTGAGCCATGTTCACCTTTTCCGGAAGGAGTACATTGTTTTTTGTTTGGAGATTTAATATCTTTTAGTAGTGTACTTACATCGGCAGCTTCCGCTTTTGCAGATGCAGCAAACAGTGGTTTGTCATAATTTTTAATTGCCTCTTTTAAATTTAATTTGGCTCCAAAATGTTCACCCGGGCTAAATGCAATTACTGCTTTTACTTTATCATTGGTAGTTCCGATTTTTAATGCAAGAGAAGCACTATACGAGCTGCCCACCAATACTACTTTTTTATTGCTTTTTTTAAATGCATAATCTATTGCTGAAAGTATATCTTGTTCTGCATCCAGAAAAGTGTTGGGTTTGTTTTTTGATTTTGCGCCAAATGCCGTTTCGTTATTTACTCCATTTACTGCGTCTCCTGAACGTAGATCAATGGCAATGCAATTGTATCCGAATTTTGTGAATTTAGGAGCTGTTTCCTTGTATTCTCCACGACTATAACCAGCCTGGTGACAAAGTATCATGTAGGGTAAGGAATCACTTACAAAATAGAGGTCGGCCGTAATAATTACTCCATCTTTTGATAAAAAAGTGATACTGGTTTGAGATCTCATGGTGTGGATAAACAGAAGCAAGATCAAACTAAGCAGAATATTTTTTTTCATAATACAATTCATTTAGATAGAGCGAATGTAAGAAAAATAGTATAAAACATGCCTCGTCAAACTAAACTTAATTGAATATTGTGATTTTTAGTTATGATGTATTTCGACCAAGAAGAAATCTTATCTCGATTAGCAGATTTCTCTCTTCATTTCATTCCGTTCGAAATGAACTGTGTTAATTCATTTCGAGCGTAGGGAGAAACCTCTTCTTCGATTAACAGATTTCTCTCTTCATTTCATTCCGTTCGAAATGACACACACGGGTTAGGTGAAGATGCCGAAAGTCGAAGAGCACAGGTCATCCTGAGTTTGTCGAAGAGTGCGGAACACTTGGACAAACACCCTTCGACTTCGTTTAGGAAAGGCTCAAACTTTTTCGACTTGCATACTCTTTTCGACTGAATGAAGAGTTTGATTGTGAAAGAGCGGGTGAGGATTGAACAAACACGATGAAGTTTCGCGGTGAACTTCAATTTTTTTGAAGGTCTTGGTGCGAGCTTTAGCCGCGCACTTAGACATTCATAAAAATGAAGAGAGGAGCGGAGGAATCGTTTGTTCTTGATTTTTTGTTTCTTTTTGATCAAGCAAAAAGAAAAAGAGGTCAAGGAAAATAAGGATTTTGTATTTAAACGTTTGCTCCCGACACAATTAAAATTCTTTGAAAGCACCAACAACATTGCTATTCGTGGTGTTAGTTGAACCCTGTTTACAAAAGCGTTGTTAACGAACTCCGCAAGGGCGACAAGCATCATAAAAAAAGCCCTGATCTTATTAAAATCAGGGCTTTTATATTTCGTAAGAACAACTATCTATGCCTCAGCAAGAATAATAATTTTATTATTTAATACTTCAACAACGCCTCCATTGATCTCAAAATTCTCCACTTCTTTTTTAGCATTCGTAATTTTTACTGTTCCTTTTTTTAGTGTTGCAATAATAGGAGCATGGTTTTTTAAAACCCCGAAAGAACCTTCGGCACCTGGTAATTTTACAGCATCCACATCGCCACTGTACACTTTTTTATCCGGAGTTATAATTTCTAAAAACATAGATTTGAGATTTGAGATTTAAGATTTGAGAATAGTTGTGAGTTCGATTTCTCAATACTCACATCTAATATCTCATGTCTATATTATGAAGCTTCAGCTAAGATCTTTTTACCTTTTTCAATTGCATCTTCGATAGAACCAACAAGGTTAAATGCTGCTTCAGGATATTCATCCACTTCACCATTCATGATCATGTTGAAACCTTTGATAGTATCTTCAATTGAAACAAATACGCCTTTTAATCCTGTAAATTGTTCAGCAACAAAGAATGGTTGAGATAAGAAACGTTGAACACGTCTTGCACGGTGAACAACCAGTTTGTCTTCTTCTGAAAGTTCATCCATACCAAGGATGGCAATGATATCCTGTAATTCTTTGTAACGTTGTAAGATCATTTTTACACGTTGTGCAGTTCCATAATGTGATTCACCCAAAACAGCAGCAGTTAAGATCCTTGATGTAGAATCCAATGGATCCACAGCAGGATAAATACCTAACTCAGCAATTTTACGGTTCAATACAGTTGTTGCATCTAAGTGGGCAAATGTAGTTGCCGGAGCAGGGTCAGTTAAGTCATCCGCAGGAACGTAAACTGCCTGTACAGATGTAATAGAACCACGTTTTGTGGAGGTGATACGCTCTTGCATCAAACCCATTTCGGTAGCAAGTGTTGGCTGGTAACCAACCGCTGATGGCATACGACCTAATAAAGCCGATACCTCAGATCCTGCTTGTGTAAAGCGGAAAATATTATCAATAAAAAATAAGATATCACGACCACCTGACTTTTCATCCCCATCGCGGAAATATTCTGCCATTGTTAATCCTGATAAGGCAACACGGGCACGAGCTCCCGGAGGCTCATTCATTTGACCAAAAACTAAGGTAGCTTGTGACTTAACCAATTCTGCCATATCTACTTTGCTCAGATCCCAACCACCTTTTTCCATGGAATGTTTAAATTCTTCGCCATAACGAATTACGCCTGACTCGATCATCTCACGCAATAAGTCATTTCCTTCACGAGTACGCTCACCTACACCTGCAAATACGGATAATCCTTCGTATCCTTTAGCGATGTTGTTGATCAGTTCCATAATTAATACGGTTTTACCAACACCTGCACCACCAAATAAACCAATTTTACCACCTTTTGCGTAGGGTTCCAAAAGGTCGATCACTTTAATCCCTGTAAATAATACTTCTGTAGAAGTAGAAAGATCTTCATATCTCGGTGGATTACGGTGAATAGTATATCCACCTGTATTATCTACCGGTCCGATACCATCAATTGCTTCTCCAACCACATTGAATAAACGCCCTTTTACCTGGTCGCCTACCGGCATGGTTATGCCTGCACCTGTTGCAACAACAGTCATTCCACGGTATAATCCGTCAGAAGAGTCCATCGCAATGGTTCGAACAGTGTCCTCACCAACGTGTTTTTGTGTTTCAAGAATAATTTTTTGACCGTTTGGTTTCGTAACCACCAAAGCGTCCAGAATATTTGGTAATGAAGCTCCGCCTTCAAAACTTACGTCAATTACGGGACCAATTACTTGTGAGATTTTACCTGTTTGTGTTGACATTCTTAATAGGATATAAATGTTAATTTTTAAAAAACGTTGCGAAATTAGTATATTTTATTCAGCTAAAAAAACGATTGTTAATATTTTTATAATTAATTTCGGCACTCCAAATTCACTCAAAAATTTATGGGATGGATACTTGTTCTGAGCCTTGATTTTTAAGCAATTATCGAAACTTGTTTGTAATGCCTGAGTAAAAAATATTATTTTAAAGAATGAAGGTTTATACCGATATTAATGAATTTAAGAATGTGAAGAATGCGGTAGTTACTACCGGGACTTTTGACGGGGTTCATTTGGGACATCAGAAAATTATTTCCCGGTTAAAAGATGTGGCAAGATCCATTGATGGAGAGACCGTATTGCTCACTTTTTACCCGCATCCCAGGATGGTGCTTTTCCCTGAAGATAATGAACTGAAGTTAATAACAACCCAAAGCGAAAAAATAGAATTACTTGAGAAATTCGGGGTTGACCATTTGATCATTTATCCTTTTACAAAGGAGTTTTCAAGACTTTCATCAATAGAATTTGTACGAAATATTTTAGCGAATAAAATTAAAACCAAAAGACTTGTTATTGGCTATAATCATCATTTTGGAAGGAACAGGGAAGGTAGCTTCGAGCATTTGAAAGAGTATGGACCCTTATATGGTTTTGAAGTGGAAGAAATCCCTGCTGAAGACATTGATAGTAATGAAATCAGTTCTACGAAAATCCGAAAAGCATTGCAGTCAGGTGATATCAAAGTAGCTACCAGTTATTTAGGCCATTTTTATTCGTTAACCGGAAAAGTTATGGAGGGGAAGAAAAATGGCCAGGGTATTGGATTCCCAACAATCAATTTACAGGTTAAAGATAAATATAAACTAATCCCGGCTGATGGGGTTTATGCAGTGAAAGTGAAACATAGTGGCATGATGTATGGAGGAATGTTGAACATCGGAAATAATCCAACGATAGAAGGGAAGGGGAGAAGCATAGAAGTTAATGTTTTCGGTTTTAATAAAGATATCTATCAGGAAGAGGCAACCATTTATTTTATTGAACGACTTCGTGATGAGGTAAAGTTTAATAACTTAGAGGAATTGAAAAGCCAATTAGCAAAAGATAAAGAAAAAGCATTACAAATTTTAGAACAGAACTAAAAAGATTCCGTTTTAAATTTCTTAATATAATTTAACTGTATTGAGAATGTCATTCCGACCACTTCGGCTTCGCTCAGTGTAAACTCCGCGGAGGAATCTTTATAATTATTAACATAATTATAAAAAATGTAAACAGGCCAAAGTAATTTTATTTCGTGCAAAAAAACAAATATTGAAACCACAAAAAACATATAAAAACATCCTGAGAATTTCTTCAATTGTATTGTTGCTAATTGTTTTGTCCTTTCAAAAAATAACCGCCCAAAATCAATTGCTGGATTCCCTTACCTTAGACACACTTACAGCCTATACCAATCTTCAGGAAGCATTAAAAAATCCGGAGCTGGTTATTAAGCTAGAATTAAGAAAAAAGAAATTGAAAGAATTCCCGATGGAAATATTTAAGTTCCCTAATCTTCAGTATCTGGATCTCAGTAAAAACGATATCAAAGAGATCCCTGCCGAAATAGGACAATTAAAGAACTTACAATATTTTGCGATCTCAAAAAACGGTTTAGAATCATTGCCGCCACAAATCGGAGAATTAACTAATTTGTATTTTCTGAATGCCAATCAAAATGATCTCTCCACATTACCTCCTCAAATAGGGAAACTTGTGAAGCTGAAAAAGCTTGATCTATGGAGTAATAATATTGATAAATATCCAAGCGAAATAAAAAACTTAACAAGTTTACGGATACTTGATCTTCGTGTAATTCTTATTCCGGATGAAGAACAGGATCGTGTTCAAAATTTATTGCCACATACAAAAATTTATTTTTCTCCTTATTGTAAATGTCAGCAGTAAATGCATTTTTATTGCGGCCAGCGGGAAAAAGTTTTAAAATAATAATTTACTTATTTAAAATGTTTGTGTTAGAAGGGGTTGATAATATATTTTTGTTAGTACGTCATTGCGAGGAACGAAGCAATCTCCACGTAAAGCATTGTTTATAGATTGTATTTCTGCTTCAATGCAGAATGTTCCTCGTAATGACGCTCCGAAGGTGATTTTTTGTTCAAAACAGGAATTCTCATTTACGTACATAAATTTAAAAAGTCTATGATGGAGATTTTACAATCATTACTAATGACACTTAATTCATGAACTTTCATCTTCAATTCCCAATTACTCCTTTTCCTGAAAAAATAAAGTACTCCCAACCGTTTTTATTTTTAGGTTCTTGTTTTGCTGAAAATATTGGAGAAACAATGCAAGACTATAAATTTAATGTAAAAATAAATCCTCATGGAGTTTTGTATAATCCTTTGAGTATAACTGTTGCTTTGCGCAGATATATGGAGAACAAAGAGATGCAAGAAAATGATTTGTTTTTTGCAAATGATTGCTGGAACTCATGGGAACATCATAGTCGATTTTCAAACATCAGTAAACAAGATTGCTTAGAGGAAATAAATCAGAATATTTCTACCACTCATGAAGATCTAAAAAAAGTTGAATGGTTATTCATAACCTTTGGTTCTGCGTTTGTTTATAAGCGAAAAGATACAGGTGGATTAGTTGGAAATTGTCACAAAATTCCTCAAAAAGAATTTACTAAGCACTTATTAACTACTAATGAAATTATTGTCGATTACAACAATTTAATCAAAGAAGTACATCTCATCAATCCGAAACTAAAAATTGTTTTTACCATTAGTCCGGTTCGATATATGCGTGATGGAGCACTGGAGAATACAAGGAGCAAAGCACGGTTAGTTGAAGCGGTTCATGAATTAGTAGATATACATGCTAATGCATTTTATTTTCCTGCTTACGAATTAGTAATTGATGATCTCCGTGATTATCGTTTTTATAAAACAGATCTGGTTCATCCCAACGAACAAGCAATTGAATATGTTTTTGAGAAATTAATGACAGCATCTTTTGATGAAGAAACGAAATCTCTTTTCGAAAAAATAAAAGAACTAAAAGCAGCAGCTTCGCACCGGCCTTTTAATTCAACAACGGCATCACACAAAAAATTTAAAGCAACTTATTTGGATCGTTGCATTCAATTAAAAGAAAAATTTCCTTATTTGGATTTAAGTGATGAGGTGAAGAGGTTTGGTGTGTAAAGAGTTTTATTGTCTTTTATTTTAGAGCCTGTTTAAATTTTGTTCAAGTATAAAAAAATCATTATAAGTAAAAGTGCGAGTCACTTCGAGTGCGACTAAAAGGAGCGTATCGAGAAGTTTGGAATTATTAAACAATAAATCTTGGCACATTCTCGATACACCTTCCTAAAAAGGAAGGCTACTCGAACTGACAACCCGCTTCCTATAACAAATAATTTGAACAAAATTTAAACAGTCTCCCTAGTTGGTCGGAGCGTCCTCGCTCCGTCCTTTTTTACCAGCATCTTGCCGAAGAAAAAATAAGGCGAGACGTCATGTTAAAACAAGCGTAGCGAGACGCTACGCTTAACTTGGGCGTTTGTTCATTCCTTGCGCGCGAGCTTTGTTTATGCTTTGCAGAAGACTTTATTGATTGCATAAATTAAATTACAGCAATGCAATAGGGTTCACTCTAACACTAAGAAAAGCAATGTTGTCGGATCATTTAAGCCTTTTTTATTTGATGCAAACATTTCTATTAAAAACATGAAATTTCTTTGCACCTTTTTTCTTTTTTCATGATAAAAAAGAAACAAAAAATCTAGATCAAACGATTCCTCCCCGCCTCTCTCCATTTTTCTGAATGCCTATGTGCGCGGCTAAAGCTCGCACCAAGGCCTTCATAAAAAATGGAGTTCACCGCGACTCTGCACCGCGTTTGCTCATTCCTCACGCGCCTTTTCAAAATAGCATTTTTCTGAAAATTATGCACCATTGATTTGCGCTCACTTTACGGGACTTTTTGAGTGAACCCGAATTGGTATAGGTGCGGCTGACGTCCACAAAAAGTGTGAACCACAAGTTTCATGGAGATATGGCGTAAGGCTTTTGTAGGTAAAAAGAAGACTTGGGGTTGGTTTTTGTGGTCGCCTTTTCTTGCTGCCACACAAGCTCGCTCAAATATCTATTAGATATTTGCCGCTATCTTTTGGAGAATCAAAAGAGAGAAAGGGGAAATGTGGTTTCGAACAGTTATGGCGTCCCGCTACGTCCTTTTTTACCGGCATCTTGCCGAAGAAAAATAATAAGGCGTCTCGCCATAAAACAAAAATACCGCTTAATTCAAGCGGTGTTTTTTGTATTATGCTACTTTCAATTTATTAAGAGTAGATCTTTTGAGTTTATCTTTCGCATACCGCAACGTTACACTTATTTCTTTAACACTTGCATCCGAAGGTGTATCAAACATCAGATCCATCATGATCGCTTCGCAAATAGAACGTAAGCCACGAGCACCTAATTTAAACTCCATTGCTTTTTCAACAATAAAATCCAATACCCCTTTTTCAAATTTTATTTTCACTCCATCCATTTCAAATAAATGGCTGTATTGTTTTATCAAGGCATTTTTGGGTTCGCTTAAAATGCGCAATAAGGTGGAAGCATCCAATGGACTTAAATAGGTTAACACCGGCAAACGACCTATCAATTCAGGAATCAAACCAAAACTTTTTAGATCTTGCGGAGAAACATATTGTAATAAATTATCTTTATCAATGTTGGCAACCTCTTTGTTTACAGTATATCCAACAGCTTGTGTATTTAAACGGTTTCCGATATTCCGGATGATTCCATCAAATGCACCACCACAAATAAATAAAATATTTTTTGTGTTGACCTGGATCATTTTTTGTTCAGGATGTTTGCGTCCGCCTTGTGGCGGAACACCAACAGTTGAACCTTCTAATAATTTTAATAAACCTTGCTGAACACCTTCACCGGAAACATCGCGGGTAATGGAAGGGTTATCGCTTTTGCGGGCAATTTTATCAATCTCATCAATAAAAACAATTCCTCTTTCAGCGGCAGCCACATCAAAATCCGCAGCCTGTAATAAACGGGATAAAATACTTTCTACATCTTCACCAACATAACCTGCTTCAGTAAGAACAGTTGCATCGGCAATACAAAAGGGTACATTCAACACTTTGGCAATGGTACGTGCTAAAAGGGTTTTTCCTGTTCCGGTTTCCCCGATCATTATTACATTCGACTTCTCAATCTCCACATCATCTTTCTGAGCAGTTTTAGATTGTGTTTGTATCAAACGTTTGTAATGGTTGTAAACAGCTACCGAAAGCACTTTTTTCGCTTCATCTTGTCCGATCACATATTCATCCAGGTGTTTTTTTATTTCAATCGGCTTCAGCAGATGCAATGCACTAAACAAAGACGAGTTACCTCGTTGGCTCACTTCATCACGTACTATGGTTTGTGCCTGTGTAACGCAATGATTGCAGATATGCCCGGTAATGCCTGCAATTAAAACATCGGTGTCTTGTTTGCTTCGTCCGCAAAACGAACATTTAATTTCTTTTTCTTCTTTTGCCATTTTTGTTTTTTACCGCTAGCGCAGGGGCGCAAAGCGGATTTTTATTCATTAACTCAAGTTTAAATTTAATGTCATTTCGAGCTTGTCGAGAAATCTTTACTGTTTGCAATTATGCTCCTAAATATAAAGATTCCTCCGCTTCGGTCGGAATGACAATGGTTACTAATAGCGAATGGTTACGAATTAGATTTGTAAATTCGTAACCATTCGTTTATTCGTAAGCTATATTTATTTTACTTTTATTAAGATCTCATCCACCATTCCGTAAGCTTTTGCTTCTTCGGAGGTCATCCAGCAGTCACGGTCACTATCGGCCCATACTTTTTCATAGGTCTGTCCGCTATGTTTAGCAATGATATCGTACAATTCTTTTTTCAATTTCTGAATCTCACGTGCGGTGATCTCGATGTCAGAAGCTTGTCCTTCGGCACCGCCCATTGGCTGGTGTATCATTACACGGGCATGTTTTAATGCGGCACGTTTGCCTTTTACACCGGCACACATTAATACAGCACCCATGGATGCTGCCATTCCGGTGCAAATGGTTGCTACATCCGGTGAAATATATTGCATGGTATCATAAATACCTAAACCAGCGTAAACAGATCCACCCGGACTGTTCAAATACACCTGGATATCTTTTTTTGCATCTACTGATTGTAAAAACAATAGCTGAGCCTGCATAATGTTTGCTACCTGATCATCGATCCCTGTACCAAGGAAAATGATACGATCCATCATTAAACGAGAGAAAACGTCCATTTGAGCAACGTTTAACTGACGCTCCTCAATGATATAAGGAGTCATATTGGAGACATTGTGTTTTGTATATGAATCAAATGTGTTCCCACTAATTCCTTTGTGCTTTACAGCATATTTACGAAATTCATTGTTATCGAACATAGTATTTTTAGTTTAAAAGTTTAAAGTATAGTGATAAAAGTACAAACAATAATTAAACCTGAAAAAAATTATTGCCTATTTGGCAGTTTTGAAAAAATCATCATAAGCAACTTCTTTATTTTCCAATGTAAATTTGGTTTTAAATAATTCCATTACTTTTTGTCCGTATAGTTTTTCATATAATTTTTTTGCTTCTTCTTCATTGGATAAAACACGTTGAGCTGTTTTATCTAAGTCTTCATCACTCATAGGAGCTTGTCCCATTTGACCAAATTGCTGAAGGATCAATTGTTTTGTATGTGCTATTAATTCTTCGCTTGCTACTTTAATATCATTTTCTTTAATGATTTTATTCTCGATCAATTGCCATTTCAAGCCTTTTGAATAACCATCAAATTCCAATTCAATTTGTTCAGCTGTTACCGGCTTTTCATTTACCGCAACGATCCATCGTTTTAAAAATTCAGTAGGCAAATTAAAGTTGATCTTATTCATTAAATATTCAACTACTTCGTTGTAAAACTTGCGTTCACTGTCATTTACGAACATGTTTGCCAACTCATCTTTTATCTTTGCTTTAAATTCTTCTTCGCTGGTAATATTTCCGGGACCGTAAATCTTATCAAATAATTCCTGGTTAATTTCAGCAGCACCTAAGCGACTAATACTTTTAACGGTAAATTGTATTTTTGAGGTTAAGTTCTCAGCAGCTTCCTTTTCAATTCCAAGTAATGTTGCTAGTTCGGTAGCATTTTCAGAAATTTTTTGAGCATCTAAAACTACTTTATCTTCTTTTTTAATACCTGTTAAAGCTTTTTTAGTAGCCTCATCTTTTACTCTTTCCAAAAACAAGGAGCCTGTTTTGAAGATTCCGCCTGCCAAAATTTCTCCGGTTGCATCCAACTCTACAAAATCTCCATTTAACAGATCGCCTTCACCTGAAACCTCAACCGGTTCCACTTTTCCGTAGCGTTTTGCGATATCGGTAGTGTATTTGGTAACCAAGGCATCATCAACCTTAACGGTGTGATATTCAAATTTATCTTTTGCAGAAAGTTCCACATTAAATTTAGGCGCAAGGCCCATTTCATATAGAAATTCAAATTCCTGCTGGTTATCCCAATCAATAACACTATCAGCTTTAGGCAAAGGATTACCAAGAACTTCAATTTTGTTTTCGTTCAGATATTTATACAATGAATCGTTAAGCAATTTATTGATCTCATCCACCATAATGGACTTGCCATACATTTTTTTGATCATTCCGGTAGGAACTTTCCCCGGACGGAATCCCGGTATGTTCGCTTTTTTCTGGTAATCTTTTAAAGCAGTTTCTACTTTTGGTAAATAATCTTCTGCAACCACTTTTACTTTCAGTACTGCATTTAACTCGTCAATATTTTCTTGAATAATGTTCATTTTGTAAAATGTTTAATTGATATTTTTTTGTTTGATTTTTAAAGGGACACAAAAGTACAAAAAAATTTGGATGTTCAGGCTTCCTTTCCAGGCAAAAATTCCCATAAATTCTAATTTTTATTTAGCAGCCCTTAACTAATTTCCCGTCTTTATAATATTGGGTTTTAACGACTTTCCCGTGTACAATAGTAAGCCATTTCCCTTGTTTAAGGTTATTTGCATCTGTAAAATTAGTTGTATCTCCGGGAGCAACGTAATCATCTACTACATTTCTGGTCCATTTAGCCATCGAATCGGCAGCATAATCTTTAGGAGCATTATTGCTCTCAGGTAGATCATTGGTTTCGGAAGGATTGTTTTGACAAGCCAAAAGAAACAAAAATAGCGAAGAGAATATTATTTTTTTCATATACTAAGCCGCTGTTTAAATTTTAATAAAAATATTTGTTATGCACGCGGGTTGTCAGTTCGAGTAGCCTTCCTTTTTTAGGAAGGTGTATCGAGAATGTGCGAAGATTTATTGTTAATAAAACTTCTCGATACGCTCCTTTTTTCGCAACGAAGTGACCGCGCACTTTTACGTATAATAATTTTAAATTTTAATAAAAGAACCTGATTCCGGATATTTTTACCATTCTAATTTCGACCAGAGTGAGAAATCTCAATAAAATTAAGCTAAAAATGAGGTTTCTCCCGGAGTTTATCATGAGCAAACCGAAGGAGTCGAAACATATAATACATTTTGAGTACATTTAAACAGCGTCTAAAATTAAAAAAATGATTAGTAATTCCTACCTATTTTGAATTTCATGAAAAGCCCGCTTTTGTTCAGATTCTTTCCTGCTTTTGATGGCAAAGCATAGTTTTGTGCAAAAGAGAATTGTATCTGGTGCATCTGAGTGTTGTCAACGTTTTTCTTTTTTGAAAGTTTATTCATAGGAGAACATGTGAACAACTTTTGAGCTTGATCAAAATGAACAGAGGGATTTTCAGTTCATTTTTTTCTTTCCTTCTTTTCTCTTGACAGAAAAGAAGCAATTCTTCAGAGAAGAACAAGAACAAACGATTCCTCCACTCCTCTCTCCATTTTTATGAATGTCTAAGCACTCGGCTAAAGCTCGTGCCAAGACCTTCAATAAAAACCGAGTTCACCGTAACACGACATCGCGTTTGTTCAATCCTTGCGCACGGTTTCATAAATAGAATTTTGCATAAAATAGAATTGCATCTGGTGCATCTGAGTGTTGTCAGTTCGAGTGTTTTTCTTTTTTGAAAAACTTATCGAGAACGTGTGAGGGTTTTAATATTAGGATTTGTAATGATCGAATTAATGTGCTTATTAACATTTTTTTTCTTTTTTTCTTTTTGCTTGATCAAAAAGAAAGAGGGCAAATGTACAATCAACTTATTGAACAATCGATCTTATTTATTTAAACGGGAAATGTAATTGTTTTTGTGGAAAATGCTTCCCGTACATTTTAATCAGCCAGCTGCATAAAGGAGCGAAACCAGTAAAGATCAGCTAAGTGTAATGAAAAATGCCGTTACTCTGTTTTCTATTTGTCCGGGCTTAGGGGGGTAATATTACCCCCTCTAGCGGGTAATATTACCCGTGCTAAAAAGGGGTAAAATTACCCGTTTTAATTGTATTGAAAAATGTGTAGGTTTGGCTCGTCATTTTTATACATATAAACAAAGCAGTTTACAAGGGTTTAAAAAAATTGTATGACATTTTATAATTAATGTTTTCAACAGAATAAGAAATGAAGCCCTTTGAATTGGCTTTGTGGTTGGAATTAGTTTATTATTGTGGAAATGGTGAATGAGGAGGGGAATTGGTTTGGGGAAATTTAAAAATAAGGAGAAAGTAGGGACGTATACAGATGCTAGTGGCAAGAATAAAGACAGACAATCAGAATAACAAACAGGGATTCATATGGCAAAATTTTTAACAGGGAACGAACTAAACTCGGAATTAGAAAAATTATTTGAAAGCGCGGACGAGCAAATAATTCTCATCTCTCCTTACATCAAACTTCACGACCGTTATGCTTCGACATTGCGGACAAAAAAGGACAATCCTAAAATGAAGATTATTATTGTATTTGGCAAAAATGAAGAAGACCTTTCAAGAAGTATGAAGCAAGAAGATTTTAATTTCTTCAAAGAATTTCCAAACATTGAAATTCGTTACGAAAAAAGACTTCACGCCAAATATTATTCAAGCGAATCTTCGGCAATCTTAACTTCAATGAATTTATATAACTTCTCCCAAGACAATAATATTGAAGCTGGGGTAATGACCAAAGCGACTTTGCTTGGAAGTCTTGCCAGTAATCTTATGACCTTTGTTACGGACGAGGACGGCTTTGACACAACTGCTCAGGCTTACTTTTTAAGAGTTATAGAGCAATCTGAATTACTATTTAAAAAAGAGCCAGAATATGAAAGCATAATGCTTGGTTTATCAAAAAAATATAAATCATCAAGAACTGAAGTGGACAAGCTCACAGATTTTTTTGCAAACAAACCTAAGTATGAAAATAATAGTAGAAAAGACAATTCAGAAAAGAAACCAATAGTTAATGAAATTAAAACTGAGGAAAAAACAGAAACTGTAGGTGCGAATAAAATTTCCTCTGAAACAAAATTCCTTTCAACGACTGCTTTGTCAAAAGAAGTTAGACTTTCAAGCAAAGACCTGTTTGGTAAGTTTGAAAAACTCAATTGGATAGAAAGAAAAAATGATGACTGGGTATTAACGGCTTCAGGAAAAAATAAAGGGGCGCAGACAAAAAAGGGACAGTACGGAGAATATATTGCATGGCCCGATACAATAGTTAACGAAATAAAATAAAGCAGAAAATATTATAGATGCAAACATTACCTTTTTTTTCTTTGAGGTGTTATTTCACCAGCAATAAATGATTGAAATACTTTGTTGGTGATATCACCAACAAAGGCTAACAGAAAAATAATATGTCATCACTGAAAGATCATTGTAAAGAAACGAAAAGACTTTTGAGAAAAGTTCCAAAAGCAAATATTTCAAAATGGCTTTTGGAAGAAGGTTATTATCCTGAGCAGGTGCCCAGCAGCTAACATAAAATATACAATACTTTAGCCGACACGTTCAAAAGTCTAACCCAGGCATAACATATTTGACAGTTATGTGCAACTATATTTAAAAAAACACGATGGAAACAGACCACATACGACTTGCAATTGAAAATATTGCTAAATACGGTGATACAGATATTTTCCCTTTCCCCATTGAGAAACTTGTTTTCTTTGATAAGAAAGAAGAAACTATTGCTCTTATAAAAAAAATTGATAGTGATTTTCATAATTACTTAACTCTTCATCCACCAGTAAATATTAACTCTTCTATACCATTAGGATATACAGGATTTCGATGGGCTACTCAAATTGACCCAATATGGAACGCCTATTTCTTAGCCGCAGTAATTAGCATAGCTAAAGAAATCGAAAGTACTAGAATTGGCAAAGAAGAAAACATAATTTATTCTTACAGATTTTCCCCAAACTTAGAAAACCCTATGCTTTTTGACACAACGTATAATTGGTTAAAATTTCAAAAAGACTCACTAGAATTCGTTAAAACAAATCTTGAATACAATTTTGTGGTTATATGTGATATAGCCGATTTTTATAATAGAATAAACCATCACCCTTTAGAAAATTCACTAAATAGGTTACCTGTTTATAATGATATTCCCAAAAAAATAAAAAAACTTATTCATAAATTTTCTAACACAAAGTCATATGGACTACCAATTGGTGGGGAAGCGGCTCGTATTCTCGCAGAGTTAGTTTTAAATAATACAGACAGACATCTTTATAACCAAGGAATTAAATTTAAACGCTTTGTTGATGATTTACATATTTTCTGTAAAACTTTGCAAGAAGCTCATTCCGCTTTAAATTTCCTGTCAATAAAACTAATGCGAAATGAAGGATTAAATTTGCAAAAACATAAAACGCAAATACAATCTAGAATCGAATTTGATAAGCTTGTTTCATCAAGAATCAATGCCGATAGCGATAACGAAAAAGAGAAACATAGAGCTAAATTCATGTCTTTGCCAATTAATTATGACCCTTATTCAGACAGTGCAGAAGATGATTATAGAAGAATAAAAAAAGAACTAGAAGAATTTGATATTGTCGGTTTACTGAATGATGAATTGAGAAAAGTCAGAATCCACCAACAATTTGGAACGAGATTAATTAAAACATTTGATGTTCTTGAACCAGAAGTTATTTCAAATGCTTTTAATTCAATAATTCCTAAGTACGAAATTTTATATCCAATATTCCCGACTATAATGAAGTCTGCATATAAACACCATGCAAAACTTGAAAATAATACGAAAACTAAACTCCATTTGTCATTGAGGAAACTCGTATCTGAGAATTCTTATATAGTTCAGTCTGAAATAAACATGACATACTTGCTTAGGGTTCTTGGATTAGAGCATAGTCTTTTAAATGAAGAAACAGTAATTAAAGCGTATCATTTATTCGCAGACAGTATCTTAATAAAGAGTATTGTAATCCAAATCATGACTAGATGGAAAGCATACCACTGGTTGACTGACAAAAAGGACACATTCTCTATAATGAACAAATGGGAAAGAAGAATGTTTATCGTAGCTGCGAATTTTATAGGAGATGAAGGTGAACATTGGTTAAATTATAATAAAAAGGAATTTTCAGACTTAGAGAAATTAATAATGAATTGGTCGAAAGAAAAATCTTCAATTACTAATTGGGAATTACCGTTATGATTTCAGAAAAAACCTTCATCAGATACTATTCAAGTTTTTGGGAACAATTACTCCCAGGTATCGACAATTATATCCGTATGGTAAACTCTGGATTAAAGGAACGTTTGTTTACTCCAATAATTACAGATGATATTCCTAAAAGAAGAGCATTGATTAATGGGATGGCATTTAAACTTTTTCATAAATGTCATAACAAAGAAATAATTTTTGAAAATATTGCAAGTCTGGCCCCGGATTCTCCAGAGATTAATGAAATTCAAGATACGGTATTAAGAGACATGGCGAATCTAGACAATTCCGACACCTTTAAAGAAAAATTGTCATTGAACGAATTTATTATTTTACAAAATCTAACTCATCGCCTATATAAATATTTTTCAAAAAAAAAAGATGTAATAATTTATCCGAAATTTCAAGGATGCGGATTGCTTTTTAATTGTTCGGGAGATGCGATATATGAGAATAATTTAGTTGAAATTAAAGCTGGCAATACAAATTTTGGAAGGCATGATTTCTATCAATTGTTTACTTATGGTGCTTTGAACTATGTTTCATATGACATAAACGAAATAAGTAGATTTGAATTATTTAATATTCGAACCGGTTTATGTTGGAATGAGAATATTGAAAATGTATGTGAAATTATAGCAGGCACATCGTCAGCAGAAATTTATTCAGAAATAATAAATTATGTTTCAAATAATTATAGGTCAATATGACAAAAATAATCCCCCGTTAGGCGGAGCGTCCCGCTCCGCCTTCCTTAACCGGCATCTTGCCGTATATGTAAAACAGCAGCAATATTTATCTTACAAAAAATGTTTCAAAAGAATTAAAAAATGTCAACAGGTTATCAAATTAAAGAGCAAGACAAATTATATTTTTTAACACTTCAAGTAACAGAATGGGTGGATATATTTTCACGACAAAAATATCGGGATATTATCATTGAAAATCTATCCTACTGTCAAAAGAATAAAGGGCTTGAAATATATGCCTGGGTAATCATGAGTAATCATATTCATTTATTGGTTAAAAGCGAAAAAGAAGACTAAGCAATATATTGAGGGATTTTAAAAGTTACACCAGTAAAAAAATATTAGATGAAATTGATTCGTGTAATGAAAGCAGAAAAGAGTGGATGCTAAAACTATTTAAAGATTCAGCATTCAAGCATAAGCGTAATTCAGAATATCAATTTTGGACACATGAAAATCATGCGGAGCACATTTTTTCAAATACGTTTATCGAACAAAAAATAGATTATATTCATAACAATCCTGTAAGAGCGGGAATAGTTGAAAAACCTGAAGAATACAGATATTCAAGCGCAAAAAATTATGCAGGAGAAAAAGGATTATTGCAAATTGAAACAATTATGCGACAATGGAAAACTTATAAATGAATTCTTTACTGATGTTCATTTGGAATAAAAGTGATTTTGCTTCGAATGAACGTAATTCGGCAAGATGCCGGTTAAAGAAATCGGAGCGGGACGCTCCGCTTAACGGTGCGCAAAAAAAGCGGACAACAACTTATAACATAAACAACAATTACAAAAAAAATACATACAATAAATAAACAAAAACAAAACAATGAAACCAACTCTACTCTTATTAACAACAGCTATTACAGGAACAATGATGATGACTATACAAAGCGCAAACGCTCAGGGAGCTTATATAAATGCAGGCGTAGGCTATGGTATGAAAGCCGCTTCACAAACAATGCAATACACCGAGTCGGTTTCATCTGATACTATACTTACCTTTACAAGCGTGCATGGTTCACTTGGAAAAGGCTTAAATTATGGCGGTGCATTGGGTTATATGTTTAATAAACATGTAGGAGCCGAAATAGGATTTAACTATTTAAAGGGCAGTCAAATTAAATCCAGCTACTCAGATTATACCTTCATTTATACCCAGACGCAAACTATCACAACCCAGGCCACTATGCTACGCATTATTCCTACACTTGTTATTGCAATAGGAGATGGAGTGTTTCGTCCGTATGCCAAAGTTGGATTAGTAATGGGATTGATGGGCAAAACAACGGATAAATACTCCAGTCATGTAGGAGGTTATAGTTATGAAGAAACCTGGAAATCCAGTGGTGGCATACCATTTGGTTTTTCATCGGCTCTTGGCTTAACTATGGAAGGTGATTTCATGGCAGTCTTTGCTGAGTTCGCAATGATCAATCAATCATGGGCACCAAAAAAAAGTGTGATGACAGAATCAACCTATAATGGAACTGATCAATTGCCTTTACTGACAACCTATGAAAAAGAAACCAATTATGTTGATAGTTATTCAGTAAGTCAAAACCCCGATCTAAGTTCACCTAATCAACAAACAAAACAGTATTTACCGATGAGTAGTTTTGGATTTAATGTAGGCTTACGTTTTAATTTAGGGAACTATTTGAAGAGTAAAAAAGCAGTAGCGAAATAAATGATTGAAATAGGTTGTTGGTGATAACACCAACAACTGCATAATGAATATATTGTTACAAACAATGAAGAAGGAACAATTATTACCTATTGGCTGGCTGATGGTAAAATTTACTTTCTTCGAAAAGTTATTGTGCCAGTTGAACCGCAAAGACAAATCATCTATTTATTTTTTATAAATACCTGATATAAAAAATATGTTCGCGATGCTTTCAATACAAACTGATTTAAGCGGTAAAAAACAGGTCGTTTGGAAGTTACCAAAATCACTAAAAAAGTAATTGATCTTACTCAATTTGAAATACCAAAAGGGTATAATAAATTTGAAAAATAAAATTATCCAAAAAATAAAAATGCTCTGTAAATGATATTTACAGGGCATTTTTATTTTAAATAGGCTCGAAATATAGATTCAAAAAATATCCAGAGCTGAGCGATCGATTAAAATCTTTTCGCATAGAGCCATTTTACATGAGGGTTTACATTTTTTTTCTTGCCGAATATCATTGTACAATTATTTTCAAAATATAATATTTGTGTTGTGATGGAATGGAATTAAATATTTTTTTGCAGGTAAAAAAAACCTAAAAAAATCAAATTTAATCGCCATTTGAATGACAACAACTAGAAAATACAATCTTCTCTTTTTTTTAATTCTACTTTTTCAACTTTCCCTTTTTAGCCAAACATCCTATCAGGAATATCCTAATATCATTATAAATAGTAAAACAGAAAGTGTAATTTCTGTTTCAAACCAGGGAAACGCGTATTTGGAAATACCTCCCTGGCTAAAACCGGGAGGATGGAGATCCTATTATTTTACCAGCCATTTCACAAAAGTATTTTCAATACCACTGTCCCTGGCGGATGAAAACTTAACCAACCTGAATCTTTCAGAATCATTTGAACCAACGATTGTATCGTGCCCTTTGAATTGGTGGAATACAAATCATCCTCCAACTTCTAATACAGATCTTCAATTCAGGAGAAATTACCAGGGAATTTTTAGCGCTCATTCTTTTTATAATCAATATAAAGGGGACATCGTAATTGCTTATTCCCATGGGGAAAATAAAAATGCAATAGAAGGCCAGTATCAATATCAAAATACAGTATGGCCAACTTTTGTATTAGACCCGAATAATCCAAATACATATTCAGGATACAGTAATGGCACGTATTACGACTGTTGGGAAAGTTATTTTGGTTTTGTAAATATGCAATGGATAGAAAATACTTCTTCAACACAATGGGCACAAAAATATTTTTGGGAAGAAGGGCCCATTGCATGGCCTTCAAATGGCTATATTACAAAAGGAAATCAAAAAGCCTCGTATGGTCTCAGGCATCCATCTTCTATATTAAATAGTAATGATAATTATATATACATATATTATCTTGATACAAAAGAAGCCGCTATTATGGCCGAAGAAGGAAGAAGTTCGGGCATAAAATTAGTAAGAGTAAAAAAAGAAAATGCCGTATTCTCCACCATGTATGAAGTTTTTTATAACGGAAACTGGTATCCCTCTTTACCTCAAGGCTATACCAAAGAAAAAATGCTTGATTTCGTAAATGTTAAAGGCCCAAAATCCTCCGTTGTTGTTGGAGGTCCAAATACTATCCGGTTCACGGTTGCAAAAATACTGGATGATGATTACTATTTAGGAGTGGAAGAGTATATAGATCCGATAACGAATCAAACCATTACAAATCTTCGTCTATCAAGAGATCTGATAAATTGGTCTTCTCCTAAAGCTATTTTAAGCAAAACTTCATCATGGGGAAGTTCTAAATATCATTACCCAATTTTCCTTGACCATGCAGGTTGGACAAATACTGAAATTTTTAAGAATAATTTTTATATCCTTGGGACAAAATCCGGGAAAACAGATAAAATTTACCGGATGAAGCTAAATATAAGTTTAACTGATCAAGTTGTTCAGCCTTTTCCAATTAGTGGAAAAGATTCTACAATTGAGGACGAGTCTTGCAAGTTCCAGGAAATGAAAGATGAAGACATTCTTTTTTCAAAAGAAGATAATTATCTGTATGTAACATTACCGACTAATTCCTGCCAGTTAAAAAAAGAGGTATTCGTTTATGATATACAAGGTAAACTTATAAAAATTGAAATATTTGATGGGGAAAGCAACGCTTTCAAAATTGATGTTTCTGAAATAAAAGCTTTTGGAATATTTGTATTAGTTATTCAAACGGGAGATAATATACTAGCTAAAAAATTTATAGTTAATTATAATAATTACCACTAAAACTTAATCGTAAATTTCAGGAAATTGAATCAAAGTTTAAACTACATATACACTTTTTGTTGTTTTGCTTATGCAAAGAAATAAAAAAAGGAACGCGGATGACGCTGATTAAGCATATTAACGCAGATAAAATAAAACCATTTTTTATCATCTAAAATAAAAAAGTCCCGCTCTATTACTAGAGCGGGACTTTTTTTGGTAAATTATATTTTAATATAATTATGCTAATCTTACGTTTACAGCATTTAAACCTTTTTTGCCTTCTTGAACTTCAAAAAGTACTTCGTCATTCTGACGAATTTCTTCTTTCAATCCTGACACGTGAACAAAGAATTCTTCATTTGTGTCATTAGCTTTAATGAATCCAAATCCTTTTGTTTCATTAAAAAACTTTACAGTTCCATTTTTCATTTTAATAATAATGTTTTGATTAATAATTAACACAAAGATACACTAATTAAACCGAAATGCTTGAAATAATTACATTTTAATAAAACATTGTCCTGAATTAGCTTTGTTGATTGGGCTTTTACGAAACAAAAAAAATGATATTTTTTGTTTTTCCAGGGATGAAAGGACAGGCCCGGGATAAATTTTTCAGGAAAATTATCACTAAAAAAAGTGTTTCTTTCGAAACTTAACGTTCAGCCCCGCACTTTTTGTGGACGTCAGCCGCATCGCAGCTAATTTCTTTGTGCAAAATTTAATCTGGTAGGAGCGGGTAAGGCTTGGATCAAACGCCCTTCGACTTCGCTCAGGTCAGGCTTCTCGTGAAAAATTCCAATAAAAAAGAGGAACCTTTGCAAGTTCCTCTTTTTGTGCGGGCGAAGGGACATCCTATAACTGTTCGAAACCTTTTTTTTTCTTCTTTTCTCTTAAAAGAAAAGAAGCAAAAGTTCAAGAACAAACGATTGCTCCCCTCATCTCTCCATTTTTATGAATGTCTAAGCACTCGGCTAAAGCTCGTGCCAAGACCTTCAAAAAAAATAGAGTTCACCGCAACACGACATCGCGTTTGTTCAATCCTTGCGCGCGAACTTTGTTTATGCTTTGCAGAAGGCTTTATTGATTGCATAAATTGAATTAAAGCAATGCACTGAATTAGTATAGGTGCTGTTGTGGTGGCTTTTCTTGCCTTCACACATACTCGCTCAAATACCTAGCAGGTATTTGCCGCTTTCTTTTTGCGGCAGAAAAAGAAAGTAAAAGAATAAAATGTTTCGAACAGTAAAGGGGACATCCTTCGACTTCGCTCAGGACAGGCTTCTCGTGAAAAATTCCAATAAAAAAAGAGGAACCTTTGCAAGTTCCTCTTTTAGTGCGGGCGAAGGGAATCCTTCGGCTTCGCTCAGGTCAGGCTTCTCGTGAAAAATTCCAATAAAAAAGAGGAACCTTTGCAAGTTCCTCTTTTTGTGCGGGCGAAGGGACATCCTTCGACTTCGCTCAGGACAGGCTTCTCGTGAAAAATTCCAATAAAAAAGAGGAACCTTTTCAAGTTCCTCTTTTTGTGCGGGCGAAGGGACTCGAACCCCCACGCCTTGCGGCACCAGATCCTAAGTCTGGCGCGGCTGCCAATTACGCCACGCCCGCATGTGTTTTTAAATTGGAAGGCAAAGATATATTTTTTTCAAATGCAAAAAAAATTCTTCTTGCATTTAAAAATAAATTAGTCGAAAAAGTGTTTAAAACTTCATCCCTTTGATGCATCATAAATTAGTACTTTTGAAACCTGTAAATTGTTTTTCAATGCTTACTATTGATCCAAAAGAGGTTAAAACGTCCGTACTACATGGGTATTTACTCGGAGCTGTTGCTCCCCGTCCCATCGCGTTTTCCAGTACCATTGATAAAGAAGGCAACCCCAATTTAGCACCTTTTAGCTTTTTTAATGTTTTTAGTGCAAATCCACCAATTGTGATATTCTCACCCGCAAAAAGCGGACGAACAGGACTTAATAAACATACGTTTGAAAATATCAAAGAAGTTCCTGAAGTAGTTATTAATATGGTTAGTTATGATATTGTTCAACAAATGTCATTAGCAAGCACCGAGTATCCCAAAGGAGTAAATGAGTTTATAAAAGCAGGATTTACACCCATTGGTTCCGAATTAATAAAACCTTTCAGGGTAAAAGAATCTCCGGTTCAATTGGAGTGCAAAGTAAAACAGGTAATAGAACTTGGGAATGAAGGTGGTGCAGGAAACTTAATTATTTGTGAAGTAGTGTTAATGCACATTAGTGAGGATGTATTAGATGAAAATAAACAAATAGATCCTCATAAAATTGATCTGGTCGCTCGTCTTGGTGGGAACTGGTATAGCAGAACCAATGGAAAATCCTTATTTGAAGTAGGTAAACCATTGCAAAATTTGGGAATCGGAGTTGATTCGATCCCGGATTATATTCGCCACTCAAATGTACTGACAGGAAATAATATAGGGCAATTGGGTAACATTGAAAAACTTCCTTCTGCCACAGAAATTATTCAATATAAAAATTCGGGTGCTATTAACGAAGCATTTGATACCTATGGAAGGAACCTGAAAAAATTGGAAAATCATTTACATCATCTTGCCAAAGGCCTGTTGGAGAATGGAAAGGTGCAGGAAGCCTGGAAAGTATTATTATCCGTAAATCATTAATCAAAATCGAAATAATCAATAATTAATATTAACAAAAACTAAAAAAAATGGATATCACAGGAATTTTAAAAGTAAAAAGTGAAGCACAACAAGTATCAGAAAAATTCAAGAAAAGAGAATTCGTTCTAACCGATAATTCATCGCAATACCCGCAACATATTTCTTTTCAGTTAACTCAGGATAAATGTAATCTGATTGATAATTATGCTGTAGGTTCTGAAATAAAAGTACATTTTAATTTGCGTGGGCGTGAGTGGACAAGTCCTAAAGGCGAAATAAAATATTTCAATACATTGGAGGCTTGGCGCATCGAAACAATTAATGCGGGTTCAGGTGCTACACCTTCATCTTCTGCTGGTAATTTAGGTGATGTGGCCGAAACTACATTTACTGCAACAACTCAGGAAGACGACCTTCCGTTTTAATAAGAAGCCTTGAAAAAAAACGAGAGCCGGTTCAGATAACATCTGAACCGGCTCTCCTTTTTATTTCTTGATTAATAACCTGGGCTCAATTAATAATTGATTTTTTAAATGGGAGCAGCAATTATTTACAAGCGCCTGTCATTTGTGACCTTCGGCTGCGTTCGGGATTAAACTTTGCGAAAAATCTTTTTTTTATTAGTCAGATGCCTTCATTCCATTCAGCATGACATAACAACAAACACCTAATTTCATAAATAGCTCTGTTTGTTGATGTTTTCGAGAATTAAGTAATCGAAACAGGTTAATACATCAATTGTTCATCTTCAACAGATTTGGTGTCCAGTGAATCACGTAATCCATTGCCTAATAATACGAATGCAAGAACCATGATCATAATTGCTAATCCGGGTAGAAATGCCAGGTAGGGCGCATCGCCAATAATATAACCACGATGTGCATTGATCATAGCTCCCCAGGAAGCTGTTGGAGGCTGTGCGCCTATTCCTAAAAAACTTAATCCGGCTTCAATTAATATCGCGGCAGCAAAATTAGCGGCTGATATTACAATTACCGGTCCCATTACATTAGGGAGAATATGACGCATAATAATTCTAAAATGGGAATATCCTAATGCTCTGCCGGCTTCAACAAATTCCATTTCACGTAAACTCATGATCTGTCCACGGATAACACGTGCTACCTCTACCCACATTGTTAAACCAACAGCGATAAATACCTGCCAGAATCCTTTTCCCAAAGCTAAGGTGATGGCGATAACGAGCAGAAGGGTTGGAACTGACCAAACTACATTAATGAACCAGATGATAACATTATCAACCCAGCCGCGGTAATAACCGGCTAAGGCACCCATTAAAATCCCGATTATTAATGAAATAAGTACGGAAACAAATCCAACAGAAAAGGAGACCCTGGTTCCAATCATCAAACGACTTAATAGGTCCCTCCCGGCAGGATCTGTACCTAAAAGGTATTTCTTTGTTATAATATTGTTCTTTTCAATTTCTGCCCTTAATTCCGTTACCGTTTTTCTGATTTTTTGATTGCTTCCAAACTCATAAAATTCTATGTACCCTTTCTCAATATTGTTAACGATAGGGGAATTAAAATTAATCGCGTAAACAACATCTGCCAGATTAAATTTAATTTCCGTTCCAATTCGTTTCTCATCTCCTGTGTATTCTCTGACAACAATATCGTTATCTTCAAATCGATAAATTGAAAAGGGGATAGATCTGTAATCGCTTATTTCGCCAAAAGCCATTTTGTATAAAAAATTTACCTTGTGGGAAGGTTCATTTTTTCGTTTCATTAACATTTCGGCTTTAAATCCAGGTGGCTTTTTTGATAATTCGAGCAATTGGTCATTTGCATCAGGTGTGCAATCAGGAGTTATTAAAAAACCTAATACAGCCATCAACATACACAATCCAATTACTATAAAACCAAACATGGCAAGCTTGTTTTTCTTAAGCCGTTGCCATGCATAGTAGGATAATGAATGTGAGTAACTATCTTCTTTTTTTGACATTCAATTTTTTATATTTCGGTCTTTCCAAGTGTATTTTCCAATAAATCCGAACAAACCAATGAGTACAATGTATAGAATATAAACAATTTGTTCGGGCAAGAAATAAATCAAAAAGCGTTTCTTGTTAAAAAAAGTTCCAGCTAAAAATAATAACAAAAAATCAATAATGCATTTTATTCCCAGAATAATAAGACCAATTTTAAGAATTAATAGATGGAAATCACTATTTGAATAGCTGAATCCGATAAAAAAGGAAGCTAATAACAGGAGATTAAACAAATAGACAATTAATGAAATAATTTTCGTTTCAGAATTTAATGAACTAAAACCTTTCGAGGCCCAACGAATACGTTGATTGAAGAATTCTTTTAACGTTGATTTTGCTTTTGTGAAAACCAAGGCATCCGGATGTTTTAAAAATTGTACCCCTTTCGGATAGTTGCGTTTAATTTTATACATCAATAATACATCATCACCGGAGGCTGATCTATCAATGTTTTCAAACCCATTCACTTCATAAAACGCTTTTTTTGTATAAGCCAGATTTGCACCATTGCACATAATTGCTTTGTTGAAATACAAAGATGATCCGCTACTTGCCATCAAAGCCATAAATTCGAGGCTCTGCATTTTTTCAAAACCATTCTTTTCATCATAAAAACAAACCGGTGAAACGATCATTTGAGCATTTGATTGATTATAAAAATTGACAATGGTACTCACCCATTCAGGTCCCATAATGCAGTCGGCATCAGTGGTAACAATTAATTCTCCTGTTGCCATTTTTATACCGGAGCTTATCGCTTGCTTTTTTCCACTATCTTGTTTTGGAATTGAAATTAATTTTATGTTGGGATGTTGATTAGCAATTTTCTGAACTTCCCGAATAGTATCATCAGAAGAATGATCATCCACAATAATTATTTCCAGCTCTTTTGTGAAGTACGATTGTTTGATGATTGAATTCAAACAATTTGAAATCGTATGTTCTTCGTTTCGTGCGGCAATAATTATAGAAACGCTTGTTTTGGATGTATTTATTCCGAAAGTTGGAACTTTCAGTTTAACCCAAGCATAACAATAAGAAGCGATGATGGCAAAATATGCAATTCCAAAAGTGATTAAAGTAAAAGAAAATATAAAAAATAAATTAGCTATCATTTCTGGTTTTTAAAAAATTTGAGCTTCCAAACAAAAACTTCACCAATCAAGGCTGGAATTGCCAGATTGATTAGCCACAATAATAAGGATGCAGCCACAATTCCTTTTGAATCATTAGTTACTACACTAAAAAAGTAAACTGCAGTTGCTCCCCGAACAGCAATTTCTGAAATTGCAAATGTTGGTATTATGGATGTAACAAGGAAAACAATTGAAATTAACATGAAAGAAAGTGCAAAATCAAGATGTATATTAAAAACTTTTAGTGCTAAATAATATTGAACTGAAAAAATAATATAACGAAGGAAAGATAAGCCTAAGAGAATTATCACCTGTGAGCCTTTTGTTTCAAAAAAGATATTAAAATAGCTCTTTATTTTAGTGGAAAAATATTTTTTTGCCAAATACAGAAACAATAAACATATCAGGATCCCGCAAATAATTATAAGAAATAGTTTTACATTCCGGTTTTCGAATGCAACAATAGGGTGGGAGGAATCATACCCCCTGTAATAATAAAAAAATAGTGAAGTTAAACCGATTAAAAGTGTAACGGATAACTGAATTATACTGCCTACAAAACTTTTTATTGTGGCTTTGATTTTATCAGCTTTTTCTAAATAAAATATTCTTCCGGCAAATTCACCAACTCTATTTGGAGTAAAAATGCTTATCGTAATTCCTGAAAATATTGATTTAAACGATTTTACAAAAGAAATAGGTTCGAGTGAATGTATTAAGATCTTCCATTTCAAAGCTTCTAATCCCCAATTGACAGGCATCAGAAGCAATGTGAAGGATAGAAAAAAAACAGTCGACTCATTAAATAAATTTGTAAAATCAATTGAATTATTAGCAGCATTTATTTTTATAAGGATATACCAAAAGGAAAGAATTAAAATGATTGTCTTAATCAAAAGACTTATAACTTTGTAAAAACGCTTATCTTGGAGATTATACATAATTACAACAATATTAGTAAAAAGAGGCGTTATTTGAGCGATGGCAACAGATAAAATAATTTTAGGCATTGATCCGGGCACAAATATAATGGGTTACGGACTGATCCATATTAAAGGCAATAAGATTGAACTGATTGTTATGGGTGTGTTACGACTCGAGAAAATTGCAGATCCTGCTTTAAAGCTTCAAAAAATATTTGAAAAAGTTGTTCATTTAATTGAGGAGTATAAGCCGGATGAACTGGCGATAGAAGCACCTTTTTTTGGAAAGAATGTACAGTCGATGTTAAAGCTGGGAAGAGCCCAAGGCGTTGCAATAGCAGGAGCTTTATCAAAAAACTTGCCGATTCAGGAGTATTCCCCAAAAAAGATTAAGCAATCTATAACCGGAAATGGGAATGCTTCAAAAGAACAAGTTTCTGAAATGTTAAAAACACTGTTGAATTTTAAGGAAACCCCTGAATTTCTCGATGCAACTGATGCATTAGGAGTTGCTGTTTGTCACCATTTTCAACGGAAACCCGGCACTGCCACAAAAACGTATTCAGGATGGAAATCATTTTTGGCAGAAAATCCTAATAAAAAAATCTGAGGTCTTTTATTGAAATTGGGAACGAATTTTTTCTGCCATTGCTGATAGTTCATTGGCTGAAGGCTTTAATTTTGCTTGTGTAAAGTTGATATCATTCACAGTATGCATTGGTACTAAATGAATGTGTGCATGAGGTACTTCAAGTCCAATTACTGCTATACCAACCCGTTTGCAATCAACAACAGCTTTTATGGCTTTTGCAACATGTTTTGAAAAGACGATCATCTCAGAGAGATCACTGTCTGAAATATCGAAAATATAATCAACTTCTTTTTTTGGAATAACTAATACATGTCCGTGAACAAGAGGGAAAACATCCAAAAAGGCTAAAAATTTATTGTCTTCAGCAATTTTATAGGAAGGGATTTCTCCGGTAACTATTTTGGTAAAAATACTGGACATTGTTAACGTGATATTTCAACTAATTCAAATTTTATTGTACCTGAAGGGGTTGTAATATCAGCTGTTTCGCCAACTTTTTTTCCTAACAAGCCTTTTCCAATTGGAGAATCAACAGAGATTTTACCTAATTTTAAATCTGCTTCATTTTCAGCAACAAGTGTATAGGTCATTATTGCTTTATTTGCCAGGTTCTTAATTTTAACTTTCGAAAGAATTAATGCTTTTGAAACATCCAATGTGGATTCATCAATCAATCGGGCGTGACTCATAACTTCCTCTAATTTTGAAATTCTAAGTTCTAATAAACCCTGTGCTTCTTTTGCAGCGTCATATTCTGCATTTTCAGATAAGTCACCCTTATCACGTGCTTCTGCAATCTGTTTTGAAATGGAGGGACGTTCAATAGCTTTTAGCTGATGCAATTCATCTTGCAATCTTTTCAATCCTTCTACTGTAAAATAAGAAATTTGAGACATGAGTTTGTTTTTTGTCTATTAGTAAAAATTAAAGAGAATTCTTCCGATTCACTCGGAAGAATTCTCTTCTTAGAACAAATATAATAAAAATTTATAAGTTTATTCTAGCTCCAATAGAATGAGTTCCTTGAAAAGGATTTGTTGCTCTGTAGGAATAATCAAGACCAAAAGTTGATTTGTTTTTTCCAAAAGGCATTTCTACTGTAAAACCCGCACTGGGTCCTGTAAATACATTTGTGCGGGTATCAGATTTTAAAAGACCTTCTTCATAAGCATAACCAACCCGAACCATCAGAATGTTTTTCCAACCATATTCTAATCCTAATTTAAATTGATCTCTTTCAAAAGAGTTAGAAGTATATGTTCCCATTACAGTAACTCTGTTTGTTTTTGATAGTACACTGTCTTTTTTAAAGTAAAAATCATAACCTGCACCAATGTTAAGTAATGAGGGCAATTCAAATTTGTCGGAACGTTGTTCAACTGTCATGGTACCACCTGAAGTGCTTGAAGGAACAGGAGTCTTGAATGATAAACCATCACCTCTGAATTGCATTCTTGGTCCTACATTTTTTAAAGAAATTCCAAATTTTAACTGATCATGCTTACCTGATACATATTGAATTCCTGCATCAAATGCAACACCCATTGCTTTAATATTAGAAGTTTTTTCTGTAATCACTTTTAAAGCAAGTCCACCATAAATATTATCAGAAAATCCTTTTGCATACGATAATCCAATATTCATAAATTGCGGTGAATAGGTACCGATCCCTCCTTCGGGTTGTTCTGTGGTAGTAATAGGAATATCCCCGAAATCCATTGCCATGATACCTAATCCTAAGGCACCTGTTTCACCAACTCGTTGAGTTAAACCAAAGGAATTAATATTTATTCCGGTACCTACCAAATATTGTGTTCGTGCAAACAGGATCTCTGTCTTTTTTGTAAAGGCTGTTCCTGCAACATTGGTGAACATTGCCTCCAAACCTCGTGATCCGGCAATATTGCATCCTGCCCAACCGGAGCTGCGTGCCCAAGGATTAATTAGTAATTCCGAAGCGCCAGCCTGACCTGCACGGTCAGGATTACCCGCCATAATACTATTGGTTGGCAACATAAAAAAACCAGCAATGGATAGTGGAGCTAATAATTTATAATATTTTTTCATATCAAATTGTTTAAATAAATCCTTGTAATTTCTTTTTTATCTTTAAATAAAACTAATTAATAAGATTCTAAATCTAAAGGTCGCATAACACCAAACCATTTTAATGTTTTTTCACCCACATTGGGCACATCAATATAAATGATATACATTCCACTGGATATAGGTATTCTCGCTTGGTTTTGCAAATCCCAGTCCAATGAGGTTTTTGGGTCATCCTTTTTGAATTTTCGTATCAAGGTACCACTTAAAGTATAGATTGAAACGGTACATTTTTCAGGAAGATTTGTAACTTTTACAATTTTTTCTCCAGAGGTACGCTCATATTCCGAATAGGCATAATAAGGGTTTGGAACTATATTAATTATGTCCAGCGCATTTTTTGCAGCCTCATTATCATTGGTACTTGTTTTAATATCTGAAGTATTAAAGGTGTACATCGGAAAATTTCTATTTACAGGCGTAAGCGATGTATCAATAGGCAGAGTCGGATAAGACTGTGCTGCAGTATAACCTTTTTGGTAGGATTTTGTTACACGCAGCCTAACTTTAACAGCTGTTTCAAATAAACTATGGTTGTTGTTCAATAAAGGCATACCAACCCACATGGCATCAGCGAATACTTCTCTTCTGTAAGAAACATTAGCTTGGTTTATCCATGCAGCGTCAAAAAGATCATGCAGTGTTTTTCCTTCATCATATCTCGGGATATCTCTTAGTCCATTCCCCATCAGAGGATCATTGGAAAACTTAAGATCAGCATTATGGCCAAAAACATAAATGTAATGCTTACCCCCAAATAATGGATCAAAACCAGGAGTTGAAAATACACTTGATGTTGGGTTCCATTTCATATCATTACCATTTTCGCTGGGTAACCAGGAGTCTTCACCAAATGCCATATTCAATCGTTCGCCTGTTTCCAGGTTAATTGCATATCCTGGAAACCAACCCATACCGGTATGTCCATTCAAAAACCCTTCGGACACATTAAACCCTGATTTAGTGGAGTCTCTTCCAGCTTTATCAACAGATGAAGCTCTACGCATATCCAATTTTCTAGCTCCACCAACTGCCAACAATTTTTCTTCCTGTAATTCCAAAACCGGGCATCTTGTCCAATTTTCAGGATGAGCATAATCAATTACTACATCAACACTTGCTAATTTTTCCAGTTTTGCTAAATCCTGGTTCGTAGGCAAAGCTGGCCCTCCTCTACAAACAAGTGGAGGTGCGACTGGTGTGGATGCACATAGTCTGTATGGCGCCCAGGTACCTGAAAGTAATTTTTCATAAATCTGCTGATCGTCCTCTCCAATTATATCATTGTAAACATTAGTTGGAGCAGTGAATGTAGCTGTTCCCGAACGAATCCAATTCATATCTGTTTCCCCTTCCTGATCAGGAACACCTATTAACCAAAGTTTTGAAGGATCTGCAAAGGATGCTGTTGCTTCCAGGAACGAATTGTTTATACTATTAATAATATCTCCCGGATCGTAGGCATATTGTATATTTACGGATAAACCCCATTTTGGAATAACCTGTACACTTCCGGTAGGTTGCCCATTTATGATCTGTTCATTCGGGAGTTCAATTGTTGTTTCTGATTCTACAGTGTCATTTGTGGAGGTATTAATTAAAACCCAGGTAGAAAGGAGGTCAATTTTCTTTTGGCCTGCAGGGGGCAACAATTTTATTTGGAAATCTCCTTCCGGCACATTAAGAGGGTCAATAACTTTAATAGTTACAGGGCCATGGGAATTTGTATATGTTGGATTTGTAACCCGATGTGATGAGCTGGACAAAATTCTGGAAACCGTTTCATCTGTCAGGTCAAGAATATTTCCACCATTGCCTTGTCCCTCTATTCGGGTTAATTTTGGACCGGTTCCATAAGCTGAATTTTGTCCTGTACCATTTGCTTCAGGTGATGGAATATGAGGAATAGCAGAATGTGGAGTGAATACATTGTAGTCCGCATTTTTTCTTCCGGCAATATAGGGTAGATAATCTTTTAAAGCATTTAAATTTGTTGGAATTTTTGTAGGGCTAAAGCCATAAGCAATAATTGCATAATAATACGTTTTATGATTAATTAAATGATTATCGCCTGCAGCAAATAAATCTTCAGTTACATTAATTGAGTGAGTGATTCCCTTATTAGTTCCATTAACCATTTGCTGAGGCAGCATCGCAGAAATGGTTGGGTCATTATAATAATTAACAATTTGTGAAACCCCATCAACTTTATCACATTGATAAACTAATCTTGCTTTACTAACATTTGATAGATCTGTTAAACTAACACTTCCATCTTTCAACTGGTAAACCTGGTATCCTTGAAAACGATAAAGAGAATCAGATCCGGTGGTTTTATCATAATCTTCGGAATAATTTTCGTTGTAATTGTTAGAACTTTTTGGATTAGACCAATATAAGATCAATTCATTGTCTAACTCCTGAATTGTTAAATTTGGAGCAGTAGGTCCATCGAGTGTAGCAAAGCAGTTATTAAACAATTCCTGAGCTTTGTCATCAGCACCTAATAAAAGCGCTACAGATGCCAAAGGTCCTCCTTGAGTTGCTCTTGCCCAGGGAACCCCAACAGTAACCGTGTTTACTGCACCCGGATTTAATTTAAAGGGCCCGGCACTTTCAACAAATCGTCTGTCGTTTGGTACGTTTCCTGCTGTCACTTCGGTCCAGTTTGCCTGAGCAACACCCCCGGTTCCAAATCCTAATGGATCAGAGGTCCCAGGGAACATGTAATCACATGGTATTGAGCCTGTCAATCCGTTCCCGCCATAAGTTACAGGTGCTCCATTTTTCCATGTGCCTGTAAGATATTGATAGTGGTCATTTCCTGGTTCCGGATTTCCACTTATAGGGTCTGAAAGATTATCAAAATACATAAACTTACACATTCCTAAACGTTCATTATCAATAATAGTATCTCCATAATTTGTAAAACTTTTTGGAACATTTGGCCAGCCAAGGTCATCAATTCCATTAGGGTCAGCAAATGGGCCCTCAAAAAAATCGATACCAACCGCAGGTGGGTTAACTCCATAAGCATCGACTTGTCCGGTTCCGTCCGTTTGAGTTCCGTTATAAAGAATTCCAAGCCCACGTTCCACATCACACCCAACATAATCATCCAAATAATTACCTAAATCGGCATCATCCCATATTCCAAAAAAAGTACTATCCAAGCGGAAAGAGGATTTGTTAATGATCTTGTATTTTAAAAAAGTTGCATTGTTAAGCTCATCGGTTGTAGCAAAAGCAAAAGCCTGGGCCTGCACTTCTAATCCTATTGCGGCACATTGGGTTTCAGTGTGAATATTGCCTTTATCATTAAATACCCAGTAAATACATTGATCACCAAATAATTCGGCCGCACATCCTCTGGTACCGGTAATATCAAAATCAGGAACATCACCATAATCAGGATCATAAATCCCGTTTCCATTATAATCATAATAAGGAGCCATAGGTTGGCCCTCAGGGCCATAAGCCGGCCATGAATTAATTACATCCATTGCAGTTGGAGAAGCCTGATTTGTTGGTGCGATTCCAGTAGCGTAATCAAAATAAGCTTTAACATCCGATCTGTTAATTTTCCAGAATTTATCCCAGGTTAAACAGGTGGTAGCATCAGTAGTAGCAGAGGAAGTCAAAGGGCCTGGCCAAAAGTCATTTCTACCAAACTGGCGATATGTTTGAGCAGCAACTTTTAATTGTCCTCCGGCATCATATCCACCAATCCATAAAGATGTTGCAAATTGGGAGCTAGGGCCATTTCCAGCCGATCCATCAGCATTTGTAACTTTTGGAACCTGGTATCTGGCATTGTTTGTACCAAAAATATCCCACCACATGTCACCACCATTCAGGATTTTTGCCCTAACATTATTTATGTCCAAATCCACCTCCGCAGAGGCATTGATGCATTGTCCCATTATAGACTTAGTCTGTGTGTTACTTGAAGGATTTGTAACAGGAGTGCCAATATTTTCTCTTGCATTGGAAACCGAAGAGAATGCTAAAATGGCTACAGAAATTGCAGTTGTAATGCGATTCGTTTTCATATTTTTATTTTTAAGTATCATATCCAAAATTAAAGCGTAATTTAAAATTAAAAGTTTAATGCTGCACCTAATCGAATAACCCGTGGAAGGCTATAATTAGAAGGATTATTTACTTTTACATTATACAGATCTACAAATGATGTAGGACTGTTTTTTTGTGAAGTTGCAGTTTGCCCGTTTGATGATTCTAAATAACCATCATCATTTGCATTACCGGTTGCAGCATAAACATTATTGATATTTTTTGTATTTAAAACATTCAATATTTGTAAATAAATATTCAGTTGAGCATGCTTTTTTTCTTCTCCATCTTTTTTACCCCAGGTTAATTCAAGGTTTTTATCAATTCTTAAATTGATTCTATAGTTCCATGGTAAATAGGAACCATTTTTATCACCGGCAATGATCTTACGTTCTGCGGATCCAAATGATGCTTCTTGAGTAATATTACTTTGTCTGGTGTATGGAGTGCCTGAGCCTGCGTTAAAAGTGATGTTTGCTCCAACGTTTTCAAAAACTTTTATTGCTTTTTCTTTATCGCTACCTTTTCGGAGAGTCAAAACAGGTCCTTTATAATCTTTTTCACCACCAAAACGATAATCAGCATTTAATACGATGCTATGGCGTTGATCATAATCCAAAGCTGTTGGAATCCTTTGGTTTGGCTGTCCTGCTGCTGCTAAAGCTGCAGCATCAGATGTGCTGGAACCTGTTCCGTCAGCAAATTGAAGGGTATAACTGGCGGTAAGCGAAATGCCTGAAGCAGCTCTTCTTAGGTCGTAAGTGACTGACAAGCCTTTTACGGTACCAAAATCGATGTTCCCGAAGGTATTGTATGTAACAGGGTATGCTTGATATAGTTGTATGGCCTGCACCATGTTTCTCATCTCCCTGTAAAATAAGGAGATATTAATTACTGAATTTTTCTTTTCACTAAGTACTTGTTGGAAGCCTAATTCATAATCTGTTGTTCTTTCAGGTTTTAAATTTGGATTATTAACAAATCCGCCAACGCTGGTTTCAATTCCTAAATATTGGATAGGATCTAATCTGTTAAAATCTGGTGGACGCTGAGTTAATACATCATAATGTGCATAGAAACTCGCTACGTCTGAAATAGGGAACGAGAATGCGATACGAGGCATAAAGTTAATTTGAGGAGTATAATCTTCAAAAACTTTAGTGGAAATTTCTTTCCTTTTTGCAGCAGCCGGGTCAACTAAATAAGGATTAATAGCTCCGTTAAGTGTGCTGGATCCGGCTAATAAACTAGGGTCAGTTATTTGAATCCCTTCCGCATTGTACCAATGATCTCCATCACGGAATCCTACAAATTTTGTTGGGTGACCACTAAATGCATCATTAACATATACAACATAATTATCTCCAATATTAGAAGGTTTGTCCTTACCAAATTCATCAACAAAATTTATTTCACCGGCTGTTTTTGCTTCATATAATAAATATTTGTCTTTAAGCACTTTTTGATTGGCATCAAAACGATCAATACGAAGACCAATATTAAATTTTACATCTTTAAAATCAAATTTGTCCTGAATGTATCCTGCAATGTAAATTGGCTGATATGCTCCAATTTGACGAGTGAAATTACCATTTGCATCTTTTTTAGTAAAAAAATCATCTAAACTTTTATTTCCCTTGATTTTTTTTCCGGTATGATCATAACCATAGTAAAACACATATCCGCTACCATTATTCAATAGGTCATCGGCACTAAACATATCGAGGCTGAAGGTAGATGGATCATAAGAATCGATATCCAGATAGTCAATACCATTAGGATCCAATCCTAATTTTTCTCTTAAACTTCTGTCAAACTGATTTTGAGTTCCATCATTTAAACGGTTAAAATCATAAACAGGATCAGAACCGGATTGATCTGTATTTAAATAAGCAATGCTATCTAAACTTTTAAGATGATAATTTGCAAGGGCTCTCATTTGTGTCCACAAGCCAATAGGGCTAAGGGAATATGCTCTTTCAGTTCGTTGTTCATATTCAAATCCTAGTTGTATAGCATGTTTTTTGATATCGGCTGAAAAATTCGCAAATACACGAAACTGTTGGTTGTCAAAATAACTATACCCATTGTATTGACGACCTGTATTATACCATAGTGCATATATATTGCTGGGTCTGTCACCATTCATTAATCCTAGATCGTATTGAACATCTTCGGGTCCAAAAATGTAAGGATCTGAAGCATAAACCTGGTTGGTATATGTTACACCGGTTGGATTTATATCACTAGGGGTAAATGCAAGTCCGGCATTTTGGTAAGGCCCCATTATATAAGCATCAACAGTGTCTTTATAAACATTACCGTTAATATCTCGTAATAATATTTCTTGATCTCTTTTGAATTCGTATGTTTTTTCTTTGGTTTGAACAAATTTTCCAATATAACCGTAATCAAAAACATTATCCTTATGATTATCATCCTGAGTTTTTGAATGAGTTTTTTCATAACTGGCCTGAAGTGTAAAATAGGCATTTTTTATTGTTGAAGCAGATTTCTCTTCTTCTTTAGCAGTTGCAGAACTGAATTTTTGAGTCAGTTTTGCAAATGTTCTCCAGGTACTTGAAATTTGTTGTGGATTATTTACAGGATTAAACAATGCATATTCGTAAACAAAACCATGGTTTCTATTATAATCAACTGAGCCTCCAAGAGTAATACCCATATTGGTTGTTGGTTGGTATTGAACTTTTCCATTCAATCGCAAGGTACTGGAACCAACATTATTTCTTGCTTTAATTTTTTCCATATCATCTAAAGTCACAAACTCCGCATTTGAAATAAACCCTTGTCCTCCCGGAGCCGGGCGAAGCGGTGCCTCTTCTAATTCAGTCAGTTTGTCTTTTTTAATCTGGTAAAATCCAATTGCTGATGGGTAGGGATCTTTTTCATTTACAGCTTCTCCTGAAATTGCAAATCCTAAAATAGATTTTTTGCTGCTGGTAAGCGTATCCTTTTTAGTTAAAATCGGGCCATTTAATGAAAAACCAACATAATTATATCCAAACGCATCTAATCCTTTTTTCTCACCAAATCCGGAGGAAGAAAATTCAATGCTTCCACCATAAGTACTTGCAGGGCCTCTTGTTGTAATTGCAACAATACCACCTGTTTCGTCACCATATTCAGCAGGCGTTCCACCCACGATTGTTGTAATTTGCTCAACACTTGCTTGCGAAACTCCGGGAGAACCAATAACTTTTTGACCATCCACATAATAAGCAGTACCATTACTTCTTGCACCACGAACATTTAATCCGCCTCCTTCATCTTTCTGATAAATACCGGCTGTAGTTGCAGCAACAGAATTAATGTTTTTTGAAGCCATATTTTGATACTCTTCACGAGTAACAGTTCCTCCTGATTTTGTATCCGGGTCAATTAATGGTTCTTTGTACTCTGTAATTTCAACTTCTTTTAATTGCTGGCCGGCAACCATTTCCATGTTTAGTGCAACTGTTTTTCCTACAGAAACATTTACACCGGTTATCTCTACCGTTTGATATCCGACATAAGTGGCTTTTACATTATACTTTCCAGGATTCAAAGGCTTGATTGTTACTTCACCATCAATATTGGTTGTGCCCACACCGGCTTGAATGCCGCCCATTTCAACAATTACGTTCGCAAAAGGAATTGTTTCTTTGTTAGCTTTATCTGTTAGCTTAACTTTGATTGCTGATTCGTTTTGTGCAAGCATCAATCCTGCTGATGCAACAACAATACATAAGGTGGATAATAATTTTCGTAGCATATTATTATTTATTTAAAATTATTTTATTCGTGCAAAATGAAGTGCGTAAATATAGGAATATTTCAATTTCATTTACAATTTTTTTTTGCCATTATTTTAACATCCAAATTTTTTTTTGCCAACACGCTTAAAACCAATGGGAATAAGCTAATCTGTTGTGTAAAACAAATAGAGCAAACAAAAAACATTAAAAAATTTGATTGGCAATTTTAACAGTAAAATGCTGAAAAAAAATACAGGAGGGATGTTGTTTAGGATTTAATTCTGCACAATTATACTAATTAATTTTTAAATAGTTACATTTTTATCGAAATATTTTTTGAGTAATCCGAAATAGCTAGTGCCTTTTATATTTAAACCATCTTACTAAAAAGAATTCTTTTTTATTGGCTCTCATTTTATTTCCCTTACTTTTTTCTTTACGCATTCTTTTACGGGTTTCTTTTGTTTGAAGTCTTTTATGATGCTCTTTAATAGCCTTCTTTTCTTCCATTTCAATTTTGCGTTGTTCTTTCCATTTTTTTTTGACAGCTTTTCGCTGAGCATGTGTGGAGGCCGGAGCTTTATCTTTTTCAGATTTTTGTTCCTGTGCAAGAACTGATGCAGGAGCAAGGATAATAAGTAATAAAATTATTTTGCGAAACAAACTATTCATAGAATATGTGTAGATGCGCAAATTTAATGATTATTGTGTTTTGTACATTTAATATTTAAATTAAAAAAAAGAGTAAATTTGTAATACAAAATTTGTTCAATGCGATCATTATCTTATTTTTTAATTTCAATCCTCCTTGTTATTTTAATTGGAAGTTGTAAGAAAAATAATGACAATGGTGTTCCTAACACCACTGTTGATATTTATATTTATGCGAATAACCCTAGCTTTATCGATATTAATGTTCCGGGAGGTTGGGTTTATATTACAGGTGGGGCAAGGGGAATCCTGGTTTATCGGAAATCAACTTCTGAATTTATGGCGTATGATCGCAATTGCACCTATCAGTCGGCTGATGCCTGTGCAATAGTTAATGTTGATGCTACAAATATTATTGCAATAGATACCTGTTGCCATTCTAAATTTTCAATCTATGACGGATCTGTATTGCAGGCCCCTGCAGGACTTCCTTTGAAAGCATACAATACTACTTTTGACGGAAATGTATTGCATATCTATAATTAAATAAAATCACAATAGACCAGACATTCATTTCAAATAAAAAATCCGTTGCAATAGTTGCAACGGATTTTTTTATTTTTCAAATATGATAAATTTAATATCTATACATGTCTGATTTAAACGGACCTTCTACTTTTACACCAATGTATGTAGCTTGATCAGGAGTTAACACATCTAACTCGCAATTGATTTTTGCAAGATGTAAGCGTGCTACTTTTTCATCTAAATATTTCGGCAAGGTATAAACTTTGTTTTCATAATTAGCTGAATTGGTCCATAGTTCCAATTGAGCCAGAGTTTGGTTAGTAAATGAATTACTCATAACAAATGATGGGTGTCCGGTTGCACATCCCAGGTTAACTAAACGTCCTTCAGCAAGAACAATAATATCTTTTCCATCAATAGTATATTTATCTACTTGTGGCTTGATAACATCTTTTGTATTGCCGTAATTCTTATTAAGCCAAGCCATATCAATTTCTGTATCAAAGTGTCCGATGTTACAAACAATCGCATTGTTTTTCATTGCTTTAAAATGGCGGTCAACAACAATGTTTTTATTACCTGTTGTTGTTACGATGATATCTGCTTCTTTTACAGCTTTATCCATTTTCATTACCTGGTATCCTTCCATAGCAGCTTGAAGCGCACAGATCGGGTCAATTTCAGTAACAATAACACGTACACCCTGTGAACTTAATGATTCTGCTGAACCTTTTCCAACATCACCATAACCTGCAACCACAGCTACTTTTCCGGCAAGCATTAAGTCAGTTGCTCTGCGAATTGCGTCCACCAATGATTCGCGGCAACCATATTTGTTATCAAATTTCGATTTTGTAACAGAGTCATTTACATTAATTGCAGGCATGTGTAATGTTCCGTTTTTCATACGCTCATACAAACGGTGAACACCTGTTGTTGTTTCTTCAGAAAGACCTTTAATTTCTTTGATCAATTCCGGGAATTTATCAAATACCATATTTGTTAGATCCCCACCATCATCCAGGATCATGTTTAATGGTTTACGATCTTCACCAAAAAATAATGTTTGTTCGATGCACCAATCAAATTCTTGTTCATTTAACCCTTTCCAGGCATAAACAGAAATTCCTGCAGCAGCAATAGCAGAAGCAGCATGGTCTTGTGTTGAAAAAATATTACATGATGACCAGGTAACTTCAGCACCTAATTCAATCAATGTTTCGATTAGAACAGCTGTTTGAATTGTCATATGTAAACAGCCTGCAATGCGTGCTCCTTGTAATGGTTTTTGTGAACCATACTCTTCACGAAGAGACATTAAGCCCGGCATTTCTGCTTCAGCTAATTTTATTTCTTTTCGTCCCCACTCTGCAAGAGACATGTCTTTTACTTTGTATTTTACAAATTTTTCCACTGATGTGTTTCCCATTTTTTTATTGTTTTTTTTAATTAAAAAAGAAATGCGAAATTAGTTGTTATTCTAGTAACAAACAAATCTCGCAAAATGATTTTGATATAATAAAATATTATTTTGGTGCACTTGCAGACCAAACCACTTTTCCGGTTTTATCGATATAAGATAAAACACCAGCATAACTAACATAAGCTAACCCTTTATAAAAGTCAGCATAATAATCAGAACCACGTGAAATAACAAGCTTTCCGGTCTTATCAATATATTGCCATTTTGCATCCTTTAAGCTCCCGCTAACTAATGGAGATGTACTAATGCAAGCAAGGCCATCATTAAAGAAATAGGCTCCGGTATAAACAGGATTAATTACTACTTTTCCTGATTTATCAATGTATCCAAATTTTCCGGTTTTAAAATCGCCAATACGAATACATGCTAAACCATCTGAAAATGTCCAGGCACGATCGAATTGTGCCGGAATAATTTCTTTACCTGTTTTGTCAACATATCCCCATTTACCTGTTTTTTCATCCCCCAATCTAAAATTGGCTAACCCTTCTGAAAATTCAAATGCTTCATCAAATTTAAAATCAATAACTGTTTTTCCTGATTTATCAATAAAGCCCCATTTCCCATTTTTCTTAACACGAGCTAAGCCCTCTTTATAATCCCATCCTCCTTCAAACTGAGGCTGAATAACCACGTTTCCTGTTTTATCAATATAAGCAAATTTTAACCCTACTTGTAAGCGAGCCATTCCTTCTGAAAATTTATAAGCATGCTCACATTTGGGCTCAATAACTGTTTTCCCTGTTTTATCAATATAAACAAATTTTGCCCCTTGTTTTACACAAGCAAGGCCATCCGAGAAGTAGCCATCTACTTTTTGATCATATTGAGCAGGGATGACCAATTTCCCTGTATTGTCAATAAAACCGCGTTTACCACCTAGTTTTACAACTGCTAATCCTTCATAAAATTTTTCGGCATATTCAAACTGAGGTTGTAATACTACTTTTCCTGTTTTATTTATATATCCATATTTACCTTTGTCGGCAAAAGGATACATTGTTTCCTGTGATTTTACAGTAATTTGGGTTAACAAACCAACTATAATTAACAATAATCTGATGTTGAGTGTTAATGGTTTCATAACAGGGTAGCTTAAATTTTTTGTAAATATCTAAAAAAAAATGAAACCCGAAAACTTTTATTGGCATAAAAATGAAAAAATGCAGATAAATATTTGCTATGGCTCAAACGAATTAATTAATATTGTATTTAGAATATTATTCGTTAAATTATGCAAAAAACAATTTTTTCTTCCATTTTAAAAAGTAAGGCGCTTAGAAAAAAGCAATTTGCAGTTTTAATTGATCCGGACAAATTTGAGTCTTCCAATGCGATAGAAATTTCCGAAACAGGAGGAGTTGATTTTATTTTTGTTGGTGGGAGTATCCTTACGAATGGAAATTTTGAAGAGTGTATCACTAGTTTAAAAAAGAAGACTAAAATTCCAATAATAATTTTTCCCGGAAATAATTTGCAAATCAGTAAAAATGCAGATGGAATTCTACTCCTTTCTTTGATATCAGGAAGAAATCCTGAGCTTTTGATTGGCAAACAGGTAATTGCTGCACCAATATTAAAAGCAAGTAATTTAGATATTTTGCCAACCGGCTATATATTAATTGATGGTGGAAAACCAACAGCCGTTTCGTATATGAGTAACACTAATCCAATTCCGTTCGACAAAGATGATATAGCCATGTGTACTGCAATGGCTGGTGAAATGCTTGGCTTGAAACTGATATATATGGATGCCGGCAGTGGAGCATTGAACGCTATTAGTGAAAAAATGATAAAGAAAGTGAGTTCCAACATTTCTATCCCATTAATAATTGGTGGAGGCATCAATACTCCCCAAAAAGCTATTCTTGCTTGTAAAGCAGGTGCTGACATAATTGTTGTAGGAAACGCAATCGAAAAAGATAGCTCATTAATAAAAAAAATTGGAAAAGCAGTACATTCAATCTAAAAATTGAAAATTATTTTTTATGAAATTAATAGTTATTTCAAGCTCACATAGTTCAGAAAACGAATCAAAAATAGTAACCCAACTTTTTGAAGCCGGACTCGAAACATTTCATTTGCGCAAACATAGGCTCTCTACGCGAAAAATGAAAGAATTCATCAAAGGTATTCCTAAGCATTTTCACAATCGTATTGTAATTCATTCACATCATAATTTGGCCAGAAGCTTTAATTTAAAAGGTATTCATTTAACAAAATCGCATAAAAAACATAAATTCAAAACATGGCTAACATTAAAATTAATTCATTTAAAAAATCCTAAAATCATTATTTCCACTTCGTTTACAACTATTGGTGAGTTGTTAGATACAACACATGAAAATCGATATGATTATGTGTTTTTGAGTCCTGTTTTTGATAGTTTAGCAAGTAGGTTTCAAGGAGGATTTACCGAATACAGTTTAAAATCTGCCTTGGAAAAAACAAAAAAAAATGTAATAGCCCGCGGTGGGATCGATGTTTCTGCAATAGAAAAGGCTCATCATATTGGATTTAAAGGATTAGCATTTTATACATCCATCTGGAAGAAAAAAGATCCGATTGAAGAATTCAATAAAATTGTTGAAAAATTCCAAGAGTTAAAAATACCAATCGAATAAATTAATATTGCTGAATAGTGTTATCTATCTGCATGGACCAGCCATTAATTCCTTCGGAAAGATTTAATAAGTTTTTATAATTATGTTTTTGTTGAAGGAGCTCAATTGCAAGTCTGCTGCGCCTTCCGTGATGACACATTATAATCACATTTTTATCCCGTGGTATTTTATGAATATTCTTTTCTAATTCATTTAATGGAATTAAAACACCATTCAAATTGCAAATATCATATTCAAATTTTTCCCGAACATCAATAATTATAAGCTGTTCATTTGAATCTAATTTTTGTTTTAATTGTGAGGGAGTTATTTCTTTAATAGTACTAATAACTTTATCTGTTTCGCATTTTACATAATCATACTTATCCTCAGAAAAATTCACTGTTGAATTCAGAGTATTCTTTTCAAATTCTAATTCCCGAAATTGAAGTGTTAATGCATCAATAAATAGTAAACGCCCTGACAATACCTTCCCAATTCCTGTAATGATCTTTATAACTTCATTTGCCTGAAGTGTACCAAGGATCCCCGGTAATACACCAATTACGCCAATCTCTGAGCAGTTGAGTGAATCTGTTGGAGGTTCAGGAAACAAGCAACGATAGGTTGGGCCATTCTTATAATTATATACACTTAACTGACCTTCAAATTTAAAAATAGATGCTGCAACTAATGGTTTATTAGTTTTTATGCAGACATCATTTAATAAATAGCGGGAAGAAAAATTATCGGTACCATCAACAATAACATCGTATTCAGCTGCAATTTCAATTGCATTTGAAAATGAAAATTGTTTTGTATAAGAAGTGATTTGTATGTATGGATTTTGTTTTGATAATTTTAATTTTGCAACTTCTGCTTTGTATTTTCCAATGTCATCGGTTGAATAAAGAATTTGCCTTTGTAAATTACTTTCATCGATTTTATCAAAATCAATTATTCCGATATTCCCGACACCGGCAGCTGCTAAATACATTAAAACCGGGCAACCCAAGCCTCCTGCTCCAACAACTAAAACTTTTGCGTTTTTTAATTTTAGTTGACCAAGTGAACCAATTTCCGGTAAAATGATATGACGGTTATAACGTCTTGTTTCACCCGCGGATAATGTTTCAAAATGAGAGTCCTTGTTTTTATTTTCAGTTTCAAAATTCATGTTACATTTTTTTTGTTGCTGCTGTTTCATAGATACTCGGGGTAAGAATCTTATCCCAGTCTTTCCAAATTACTTCGTAACCCTGCTTTTTTATTAGTTGTTCAATTTGTTGAGGAGAGCGTTCATCACTAATTTCAAATTGCTCGAGCGATTCCGGATCAACAGCATAGCCACCCGGATTTGTTTTTGAACCCGCACTCATCGAAGTAATTCCAAGCTTAAAAACATTGTCGCGGAACTTTTCATTTTCACGAGTAGAAAGAGATAATTCAACCTCCTCATTAAAAATCCGATAAGCGCAAATCAACTGAACCATTTCTTTATCATACATGATTACTTTCGGTTCAATGATTCCTTCAGCTGGCCGCATCCTCGGAAATGATATAGAGTATTTCGTTTTCCAATGTTTTTTTTCAAGATAATTTAAATGCAATGCCGTAAAAAAAGAATCTGTTCTCCAATCTTCCAATCCGATGAGCGTTCCCAATCCTATTTTATAAATTTCTGCGTTGCCCAACCTGTCTGGTGTTTCGAGGCGATAATTAAAGTTAGATTTTTTGCCTTTGGGATGATGCAATTTATAATCGTCTTTGTGATATGTTTCCTGATATACTAAAACAGTATTCAATCCTTCAGCAATTAACTCTTCATATTCATTTTGATCCAGAGGTTGTACTTCCATTGAAATGTGCGAAAAATAATTGCGTAACAATCTGATCGCATTTTTCAGATAAGGAACACCAACAGTTTTTTCGGCCTCTCCGGTAACAAGCAATATATGGTCATAACCCAATGTTTTTATAGCTTCCGCTTCCACTAAGATTTCGGAATCAGTTAAAGTTTTACGTTTTATTTTATTATCGAAACTGAAACCACAATAGGTGCAAATATTCTGACATTCATTTGAAAGATAAAGCGGAGTATAAAATTGAATTGTTTTTCCAAACCGTTTTTGTGTAAGTTGATGACTTAGTTGTGCCATCTGTTCTATGTAGTTTGAACCAGCCGGAGATATCAATGCTTTGAAATCTTCCAAATCACGTTTGCTCGTTTTATTTAAGGCATGTTCCACATCCGTTTTTGTTTTGGAGTAGATGCTTTGTTTTACTTCCTCCCAATTGTATTTATCGAATAGTTTTGTAAACATTTTATTTTTTTTATACCCTAAGGGTTTTGAAAACCCTTAGGGTAATGCATTAATTATAATTAATCTTGTAAAAAAGAAGTCAGCGGACTACTTGCTTCAGCAGTTTTTTTGACTTTCGCTAATTTTGCTTCATAAGCCATTCGGCCTGCTTCTGTTGCCATTTTAAAAGCTCTTGCCATCAGTACAGGATTTTGGGAAACAGCAATTGCAGTATTCACCAAAATGGCATCAGCACCCATTTCCATTGCTTCGGCTGCATGTGATGGTGCGCCAATTCCGGCATCAATCACTACCGGAACATTACTTTGATCAATAATTATTTCCAGAAAACGTTTGGTTTGTAATCCGCTATTGCTGCCAATTGGAGAACCTAATGGCATAACAGCAGCAACACCAACTTCTTCTAAATGTTTGCAAAGAACAGGATCGGCATGAATATACGGCAATACAATAAAGCCCAGTTTCACTAGTTCTTCAGCTGCTTTCAATGTTTCTATCGGATCGGGTAAAAGATATTTAGGGTCAGGATGGATCTCTAATTTAAGCCAGTTGGTTTCCAATGCTTCACGAGCTAATTGGGCTGCAAATATTGCTTCTTTGGCATTTCGTACACCGGAAGTGTTCGGTAACAAGTTAAACTGCGAATGAGCAAGATGTTTTAAAATATCATCATCATTATTATTCATATCAACTCGTTTTAAGGCCACAGTTACTAACTCTGAGCCGGAAGCCAATAATGAATCTTCCATCATTTGTGAAGAACTAAACTTACCTGTTCCTGTGAACAAGCGAGAATTAAATTCCTTCCCGGCAATTATTAATTTATCCATTTTTCAATTTTTTTTCTGTTTCAAATTTGATTTTATTCCTGAAACGCTTTACTGTCTCCATTTTATGTTCGCTTAAATTTATGGCGGAAGAAACTGCGATGCCATAAATTCCTGTATTCATCAATGTTTTAACATCTTCCACTTTTATTCCTCCAATAGCAATTATTGGAATAGTGATTCCTGCATCAATACATTTTTTTATGATTAGCTCGTACCCTTTAATTCCTAAAACCGGACTTAAATTTTGTTTGGTGGCTGTAAATCTAAAAGGACCTAAGCCAATATAATCAACCTGGGCAGCAGCAAGTTTTTCAATGTCTTCAAAGGTATTCGCTGTACCACCAATAATAAAATTGTTTCCAAGAACATCACGGGCCTCTTTCGGAGACATATCACTTTTTCCTAAATGAACTCCATCTGCACGAATTGATTTTGCAAGTTTTACATGGTCATTAATAATAAATTTTGCATGATATTTTCTGCAAATAGCCTCTGTTTTAACAGCAATCTCCAAGCATTCATTATACGATTTATCTTTCATGCGTAACTGAACCCAGTCAACTCCTCCTTCACAAGCCCACTCCGCTAATTGGTCGTGTGATTCTCCCTCTATTTCTTGAGTAATATATTGAAACCGTGAGATCATAATTTGTGATATCCTAATAATGATTTATTGCTTCCTAAAAAATTTGAAGTGTATTCTTTGGCTCGTAAACAGGCAGGATGTATTTTAATTCCTTTTGCCAGATTCGCTGTAATTGCTGAAGACAATACACAACCTGAACCATGCTTTTGAAATACTTCTTTTGTTTTAGGTTTAAAAGAGAATAGTTTTCCTTCGTTCGTAAATAAATAATCTTTTCCTTTATTATCAATCGCATGTCCGCCCTTCAAATATACATTGCAGAATTGTTGTAACTGTTCTGCGTTTTTTAGTGCATCGTCAGCTGTTCCTAAAATTAATGCTTCCGGAATATTTGGAGTGATCAGATAAATTTCTTTGCAAATTGTTTGCACTAATTCTTTGTTCACATCCTTATGAAATTCATACCCTGCACTTGCTTTTAGAATTGGATCCCATATAAATTTCGGATTTTGGATCTTCGATTCAGGAAGTGTTTTGAAGTAGGAGATGAGCTGAAATAAGACTTCTAAATTTTCGATCAAACCAATTTTTATATATTCAATTTGAAAACGTTTTTGCAGGAGTGCAATTTGAGAAATAATTTTATCTAGCGAGATCCACTCAACTTGATTAAATTCAATATCGTTCTGAAATGTCAATGCAGATGGAACCCCCAACCCATAAACTTTATTCGCTTCAAATGTTTTAATGTCGGCCAAAATGCCTGCACCTGCGCTGGGGTCAAACCCGGCAATGGTTAGTACGTATGGACGTGTATTGCTTGACATTTTATTACAATATAAAAGGACCCTTGGCAGAGTTTTGAACCCTGACAGGGGTATATGCTTTAAGTAAATGTTTGTATTTTTTTACCGGATTTGATGACATCCAAATTGCTCCTAATGTTGCTATCCCATTAAAGCCTAAATCAATTGCTAGTGGAATGTTTTGCTCATTTATTCCGCCAAGTGCAATTACTTCAATCTTGGTATCTGTTTGGTGCAAAAATGTTTTTAGTTTTATTTTATCAAAAGTTGATTTATAATCTTGCTTAGAAATGCTATCAAATACAGGACTTAGAAAAGCATATTGGAAATTTGCAGACACACTCTTTATTTCTTCCAATGAATGTACAGAAATGCTTTGATGCAGATTTTCAAATTGTTTATTCATAGAATTAAATGAATTCCGTTTGGAGTAATGAACACCTTTTAACCCATATTCTAAAGCCAGCTGATGATGTGAATGCAACACTACTCTGTTTCTAAATTGTATCGAAATTCCTAGAATATATTGCTCTAATTCCTCTTTTGAAAGATCAGGTTTTCGCAAATGAAAATATTCCAAACCGGCTTCAAACAATGAACACAAAATTTCATGTTCATTGTTTAAATTAATAGGGTTGGATATAACGATTAATTTCATTTTTTTTTAATACCCTAAGGGTTTTCAAAACCCATAGGGTATTCCTTTAAAATATCCATTTTGTGAAAATCCAGATATTCTTCTTTACTTCCAAACCACTCAATTACTTGTTGTCTTTCTAATAGTGTTTCTTTATCAGAAATTATTGAATGAAACGAGGAATATTTCCATTGCAAAAAATCATTCACAAAATTGTGATGAACAGGATTAAAGTGAATATAATGTATGAGTTTAGTAAAATAATTGTTATTTGTAATCTGTTTTCTATTAAAACTTTGTACAAACAAACTTCCTTTTCTCCTAAATGCTTTGTTATAGGCTTTTGTATAAGCATTTAAAAAACTACCTACCTGATGTATTAATGCCTCATAAATATTTTCTTGCTGATTTGATATTTTTGAATCTGTTGATTTGAAATACAACTTAAGCATTTCTTCCGATTTTACTTTGATTAGCAAATGAAAATGGTTAGGCATCAAACAATAAGCAAACGTTTCAAAAACAGGACCTAGATATTCCGCATATTTTTTAAGAAAATAAAGATAATTATCTTCATTTCGAAATAAATTATCAGAACCATTACTATGATCATAAATATGATAATAATTTTCGGGTTCTAAAGGAATTCGTTTATTTCCCATCTACTCTTTCTTATTCTGTATTTAAATTTATATTAATACCCCAAGGGTTTTCAAAACCTTTGGGTATGGCATTGTATTACGAATAAATTTCGCTACCAGAATTTACAAATTCACGAGCTTTTTCTTCTAAACCCACCTCTAATGCCGCATCACCAACAACTCCCATTTTATCCGCATATTCACGAACATCTTCTGAAATTTTCATGGAGCAGAAATGTGGTCCGCACATCGAACAAAAGTGAGCTACTTTTGCGCCTTCGGCAGGTAATGTTTCATCATGAAACTCACGAGCTGTATCCGGATCCAGGGATAAATTAAACTGATCGGCCCAACGGAATTCGAAACGAGCCTTGCTCAATGCATTATCACGTATCTGCGCTCCAGGATGACCTTTTGCAAGGTCGGCCGCATGAGCAGCAATTTTATAAGTGATCACTCCATCTTTCACATCTTTTTTATTCGGTAAACCAAGATGTTCTTTTGGGGTAACATAACATAACATCGCACATCCAAACCAGCCGATCATAGCAGCACCAATTCCGGAAGTGATATGGTCGTATCCCGGAGCGATATCAGTTGTAAGTGGCCCTAATGTGTAAAAAGGAGCTTCCTGACATTCCTGTAATTGTTTTTCCATATTCACTTTTATCAGGTGCATGGGCACATGTCCAGGGCCTTCTATGATTGTTTGTACATCATGTTTCCATGCTATTTTTGTAAGTTCACCCAATGTTTCCAACTCACCAAATTGTGCGGCATCATTTGCATCAGCAATACAACCCGGACGTAATCCGTCACCCAATGAAAATGCCACATCATACGCTTTCATGATGTCACAAATTTCTTCGAAATGGGTGTATAAGAAATTTTCTTTGTGATGCGCCAGACACCATTTTGCCATGATGGAACCACCACGGGAAACAATTCCGGTAACACGTTTAGCGGTTAATGGCACATAACGTAATAACACTCCGGCATGAATTGTAAAATAATCGACACCTTGTTCGGCTTGTTCTATCAATGTATCGCGGAAGAGTTCCCAGGTAAGATCTTCTGCTTTTCCATTTACTTTTTCTAAGGCCTGGTAAATTGGAACGGTGCCAATTGGAACAGGCGAATTGCGTAAGATCCACTCGCGTGTTTCGTGAATGTTTTTTCCGGTGGAAAGATCCATGATGGTATCTGCTCCCCAACGGCAAGCCCAAACAGCTTTTTCAACTTCTTCTTCAATGCTTGATGTTACAGCTGAGTTTCCAATGTTTGCATTTATCTTCACTAAAAAATTACGTCCAATGATCATGGGTTCACTTTCAGGATGATTGATGTTATTTGGGATGATCGCTCGTCCTATCGCTATTTCATTTCTGACAAATTCAGGAGTGATGTGACTTTTAGGTGTGTTTGCTCCGAAACTATTTCCGGGATGTTGATGTCCGATTGAATTCATTTTATCAATCAGTTGATTTTCACGAATAGCGATGTATTCCATTTCGGGAGTGATGATCCCTTTTTTCGCATAATGCATCTGGCTCACGTTTGCACCTTTTTTAGCACGTAACGGTTTTTTAATATGCTGAAAACGTAAGTGATCAAGTTCAATATTTAGCATACGTTGATGACCAAATTCAGAACTTATCTCAGACAATTGTTCTACATCACCACGTTCCATTATCCATTTTTCGCGTAAACGAGGAAGTCCTTTTTGAATGTCGATCGTTGCATTTGTATCCGTATAAGGACCACTTGTGTCATACACAACAACAGGAGCGTTTTTTACGACAGCTTTACCTTGTGTGTGTGTGTCGGAAAGCGTTATTTCACGCATTGCAACTTGAATATCATTTAATTCTCCTTTTACAAATATTTTTTTAGAATTTGGAAAAGGCTGTGTAGTAATAGTTTTTACGTTTGGTAATTGTTCTTCTTTTTTCATCTTTTATATGATTAATTTGATTGATGTATTTTTTCGAATAACCATACCCTAAGGTTTTTTTTAAGCCCTTAGGGTATTTGTTATCCTCCTTGTGTAGCTTTTATTAAAATTATTTTGTCGTTTTTTTTGATGATACTTTTTTCCCAATCAGTACGTGGCAATACTTTGTTGTTTATTGCTACCGCAACACCTTTTTCAACATTAATGTTTAGAGATTGAAACAATTGTGAAAGCGACTGAGTTTGCTTTAAAGCGTACTCTTTGTCATTGATGTAAATCATACTAAAACAAATTAAGAATTTAAAACTTAAAGGGAGAAATGCTTAGAGAAAAAGGAAGCAAGAAATGAAAATTACTCTTACAACTTAATTCCCTTCGGCAGCATTATCTGCATCAGGTTCTGTTCTTCTAAAGAAGAACAAAGGGTTTTATCTCAGACTTTAAAAATTTATTTTAAAGACACCCCTATAAGTTTTTCTGAATACAAAGATGATTTTTTTTATGGATAAAAAAAAGTAAATACTGTTTATTATTAAATGGGTTGCATCCGTTCAGGCAGAAATATTTAAACAGAAAAATTAATCCGGTATCAGTATTAACATATTCGTTTTCTGAAAAAATTACCCCCCAATAAGTTTAGCTACCATAAATGCAGCAGCAGCAGCAGCAGCACCAATTGCCATCACTTTTAGTGCTCCTGTAAATAAGGGTTGTCCGGTGGCTTTACTTTTAAAATATCCAAAAACAAATAAACAAATTAAGGTTATGACTGCAGAAATTTGTAACCCTGCTGAAGGTGTATCTGTAAAAAAGTAAGGGAGTAATGGTATTGTTCCCCCGATAATATATGATACTCCAATTGTCAGGGCGCTATGCGTAGCACGATTTGCATTTGGTTCTTCCAAACCAAGTTCAAATTTCATCATAAAATCTACCCACTTTTTCTTGTCTTTGCATAATTCTTCTACTAACATATGTTGTGATTCTTCGCTAAAACCATAGTCGGCAAATACTTCTTTTACTTCTTCTTTTTCTTTTTCGGGGACAGTTTCAACTTCTTCCCATTCGCGTTTTAATTCAGAATGATAATGTTCCACTTCTGTTCTTCCCGCTAAATATCCTCCCAATCCCATGGCGATAGATCCTGCAATAATTTCAGCTACACCTGCTGTAATAACAATGTGATTGTCACTCACTGCACTACTTATCCCCGCTGCTAAAGCAAATGGAACTGTTAATCCATCAGACATTCCAATTACTATGTCTGTAATAAATGCAGAGTCGCGTAAATGTTTTTCGGTATGTATCATTAATTTTTTTTTACAATTATACTCTTTTTTTTAAATCCAACCTTTTAGTTTATAATATCCAAGAGCGGTAAATTCTCTTAAGCAAATAATTTCAATTTTTAAATAACTCCAGAAATTATATCTCATATTTATATTTTCGCCAACATCTGGAATATATTTTCTGCCGCCTAACTTTTTTCCATCAAATGACAGATCAATATTCATATCTGAATCCGTAGCCGGGCAGGCACCGATGTTTTTGAATCCTGCTTTTCTGAATACCAAAACAGATCGTAAAACATGTTCAGGAGATGTAACGATCACAATTTTGGAATCAATAATTGTTGGAATTGTTTCAACTAAACCTAATGCTTGCGAGCGGGTATTAGTGCCAATGGTATCAAAAGAAATTTTTGTTGAATCGATATTTTTAGCAAGCAATTCATTTTTCATTTTCCAATAAACGGTGCTGTCTTTGGGATGTAAAATAATAACAAAAGCGCTTGGATATTTTTTTGAAACAGAGGCTGTATGGTATAGTCTCATTAGGTTGTCCTCGCTGGGCATGCCGCTCCCTCCGAGCATGACAATATAATCGGGGTTAAAATAATATTTCCCTTGTGTTGTGCCGAGCCAATAACGCGTCCAGTATGGTGCAGAAGTAAAAGCGAGGGCACACATAATAAATGCAATGCAGCCCAGAGTGATTGTAATAATTTTCGAAATTTTAAGAATATATTTTCCAATAATTTTGAAATAATCAAACGTTTTAGTCATTTCGCTTTTTCGAATTATTGAGTTTTATTTTCCCAGTTTTTAAAGGTGATACTTCTTAGAGAAAGTTCTTTTCCAGTATCATATAAATCATCTCCAAAATTGTTTTTCTTTCCTGTTTTATAATACCCTTTAACAACTAAATAAAAATTATAGTGTTTTTTATCTTTTAATGTGCATACCATATCATTCACAACATTACTGGTTTTAAATAATAAGGTGTTTATTTGAAAATCACTTGTGTTAAATTGATCTTCGGGAGTGAGTAATTTTAATTTCAGCGAATCTGATTTTGAATATTTTTTTTGGAATTCTTTACCGGAAGGAATAAATGATTTATATGCAACTAGTATATCTTCTTTGTTCCCATAACGATGCAATTCTATTTGGAAAATTTCCTGTTTTTTCATTTGTTCATCAAAAAACATGATAACCCCTAAATCAGATATTTTTCGGCAATTTATAACATCGCCCTCTTTGAGAGTAGTTTTAAAATGGTTGGTTGTTATTATTGGTGCTTTTGCAGTATTAATCTGTATAAATTTAAGGTTATGTTTAAAAGAGCAAAAGAACAAGATTATAAGTGAGGAAATAATTAGGAATGATTTTTTTTTCATAAAAATTAAGATAAAATTTTATTGAAGCAGGTGCTTTTTTTGAAGCCCGCATCTGTTTCTTATGAGTTTCATTTCAAGTTTATGAGAAAACTGTGGAAAAATTACCTGACGCATAAACAATTGAAATTTTATAAAAAAACTCCTGTGTTTTTTTGAAGGGCGTTTTTAAATTTAAATCAATTTACATGGTAACATCATATACTGTTCCGTTGATAGTAACTGTAGCTTGATCATCACATGTACCATTCCCAAAATCAACAATACGGGGAGCCAGATTGGCAGGAGTCAATGTTAACGATCCGCTTTCGATCCACTTACAATTCAAAGCAACGATGAGTGGGGAGTTTATGATCACGTTAAAAGTGTTTCCATGAACACCTGTTCCATTTGCCGAGCCGGTAATTGAATATACATCGTCCCAGGGATTTAAATTAGTGCTTTCTCCGGCAATCCATTCGCGCGTTCGTGTTGAATTCCACTTAATAATTCCATTAGAAGTAGTAACACTTGCATTTTGAACATTGATAGAATATGATAAATTACCATTTCCATTAATTCCATTATTAGTTATTGTATGTGTACCAACCTGCACTAAATTATTGTTGTGATAATAATTATTTAATCCGATAGTAATTACAGTACCAGCGTTTCTATATTTTCCTGTAAAAGTTGCGGTAATTATTCCGCGTCTGTAATTTCCGTCCGCACATAAGCAATTTGATGTGCCGAAGTTAATTGTTAAGGTTTTAGGCCAGGTAGTGGTATCAAGTATTGCCGGTGAAATACTGAAAGTGGCACAGCTTCCTGCTCTCAACTGAGATGTTGAATCAGAAAACTCACCTATTGATTTAAAAACACCTGCAAAAGCATTTTCTGCAGCCGAGTTGTCCCGGACAACCGTAGTATCCTTGTCTTCATTTTTATCAGATTTTTTACATCCGGTATAAATTGCACCTATGGTAAATAAAAGTGCAATGATGGCAATACTACTTTTTGTTTTCATGGTTAAAATTTAAATTTAAGTATATCAAATTTAGGAATTTTTTAGAATCGTTTAATAATTTTAATACCATTAGCTTATATAAAACAATTTTTTTTCTGACCTCACCCTTAATCCCTCTCCGAAAGAGAGGGAAATAATTGGTATATTTTATATAAGCTAATGGTATAATTTCAATGTCTTTTACAAATGCAGATTAATAAAAAAATGGAAATAAAAATGCCCATTACAAAATTTGTAACGGGCATTTAAAAAATTAAATAAAATTATTGCATTACAACATTATAGGTTGTTCCGTTCATGGTTGCTGTTGCATTTCCATCGCATGTTCCTGATCCATAATCAAATCCTATCGGGTAATTTGGATAATCAGCTAATGTTAAAGTGAAGGTGCCACTTACAATCCAATGACAGCCAACATTTACCCGTAAGGCAGTATTAATAGTTAAGTTATAGGCTCCGCCATCAGCAGAAACACCATTTGCAGTCCCGGTAATTAAATAAACATCATCAAAAATATTAAAGTAAGTATTATAACCTGCATAATATTCCCTGTTTTGATTGGTGTTCCATGTACTTTGCTTGCCATTAGTCGGGTGTGTAACAATTGCATTGTTCACCACCACATTGTAAACTAAATGTCCGTTCGAAACATGTCCCATATTGGTAATTGTTTGAGTTCCTTCCACATGGTAATCGTTATGATAATAATTGGTAAGGGTTATTGTAATTACAGTAGCGGAATCTTGATACGGACCACTAAAAACAGCAGTAATAATCCCTCTCCTGTTGTTGTAATCAGCCCCCAAGCAATTGGTTGTTCCAAAATTTATTACAACCGTTTTTGGCCATGTTACTGGATAATCAAAAGGTGTGATAGTTGCACTTGCACAAGCCGAAAGAGACGATGAGGAAGAGCGTAATGTACTTGAGCTGTCGGTTACAGTACTGATTTCTTTCCAGATTCCTGCAAAAGCATTGTCGGCAGTTGCATTGTCTGTAGCTGCAGTTGCATTGGCAGGTTTTGGATCTTCTTTTTTCTTGCATCCGGTATAAATAAACCCAATTGTAAGTATAAGTAGAATACTTGTGATGATTTTTTTAGTTTTCATTGATCTGGAGTTTTAGTGTTCGTTAAATCAAAATTAAGAAATTTTTTCTAAAGTAATAAAATCGTGAGGGTAAATGTTCTTTTCATCTGTGATGCCATTTATTCGATTTATTTCGTGCCATTCATGAGCGTTCCATTCCGGGAAAAAGGAATCTCCTTCAAATGAATGGTAAATTCTGGTGAGGTAGATCTTATCAGCATAACGAAGAAATTGTTTATATATTTCGGCACCACCGATAATAAAAATTTCAGTATCACCTGTTTGTTTTGCTTTTTCAATTGCTTCTTCAATAGAAGAAACTAGGATTGCTCCAGGTGCATAATAATCCGCTTGTCTAGTAATTACAATGTTTGTGCGGTTAGGTAAGGGTCGGAATTTTTCGGGAATGGATTCGTAATTTTTTCTTCCGGTAATAATACAATGTCCGGTAGTTTTTTCTTTGAAATATTTCATGTCGGCAGGTAAATGCCAGATCAAAGAATTATCTTTCCCGATCACATTATTTTCCGCAACAGCTACTATAATACTTATGGTTGATTGGTGCATTTGTTAATGAGTTGATTCGTGCATGTTTGGAAACATTGATTGGTGATAAAAATTCAATACATAAAAAGTTATTAAATTTGTAAAACGATAATTCACCCACTTTACCTAATAACTTATTTTACCTTTTCCCCTTTACCTATACCGCTACAGCAGCTTTAATGTGAGGATGCGGATCATAACCTTCCAATGTAAAATCTTCGAACTTAAATCCGAAAATATCATTTACTTCGGGATTGATTTTTAAAGTTGGTAGTTTCCTGAAGTCCCTTGATAATTGAAGATTTGCTTGCTCGATATGATTGGAGTATAAATGAGCATCACCCAGCGTATGAATAAATTCTCCCGGCTTTAAATTACAAACCTGGGCCATCATCAATGTTAAAATAGCATAGGATGCAATATTAAAAGGAACACCTAAAAATATATCAGCACTGCGTTGATATAACTGGCAACTCAATTTTCCTTCCGCAACATAAAATTGAAAAAAGGCATGGCAGGGTGGTAATTTCATTTTGTCAATTTCACCTACATTCCATGCGCTCACTATCATTCTGCGACTATCGGGAGTGTTTTTTATTTGGTTGACCACTTGCGTAATTTGATCAATGTGTCGCCCATCCGCAGTGGGCCAGCTGCGCCATTGTGAGCCGTAAACGGGACCAAGGTTTCCGTTTTCATCAGCCCATTCATCCCAAATACTAACACCATTTTCTTTTAAATACTTAATGTTAGTGTCACCTTTTAAGAACCAAAGTAATTCATGCAAAATAGATTTCATATGAACCTTTTTTGTAGTCATCATAGGAAATCCTTCATTCAGATCAAAACGCATCTGATATCCGAAAACACTTATTGTTCCTGTTCCGGTCCTGTCTGTTTTTTTTGCGCCTTTATCCAAAACATGGCGCATTAAATCGTGGTATTGTTTCATAATCTACGAATATCGAATTTTTACGAATTTACGAATCTGTGTGTGCGTCATTCTGAACTTGTTTCTGAATCTGCGTGTTAGTTTTGTTGAATTTTTCTTTGCAATGATTTTCAGGAAAATCTTTTGAAAGATAATATTCTTTGTTTTTCTCAAAATCAGAAATTAATTCTTTGATAGTATTTAACTCCGTTTTTGACATAACCGGGTTTATAAAAAATATATTTTTGCTTTTCAAATTTAAGAAAGAGAATAAGGATATGAGGAAAACCGTATTTCAAGTTTTCAATACATTTCAACAAAATAAATGAAACTACATCAATATTCCTGCTATTGTAGCTGAAAGATAAGAAGCAAGAGTTCCCGCTAATAATGCTTTCATACCAAGTTTTGCAAGGTCGCTTCTGCGTTCGGGAACTAAGGCCCCGATTCCCCCAATTTGCATTCCAACGCTACTAAAATTAGCGAAACCACAAATAGCGATACTGATAATTAATGTTCCTTTATCCGTTAAGATAGGGACAGCGTTACTGGTTAGGTTTTTAAAAGCAACAAACTCGTTTACGGTTAATTTTTGTCCTAATAATGTTGCTGCATTATTTACATCCTGCATAGGAATCCCCATTGACCAGGCCATAGGATAAAATAATTTTCCGAAAATAAAATCTAAAGTTAGTCCGGGATACATGTGCCCTAATATCCAATTGACCATTGCAATCAAAGCAATAAATCCGATTAACATTGCAATTACATTCATTGATATTTTAAATCCATCAGCTGCACCATGGCTTATGGCATCAATCAAATTGCTGTATTGACTTTTCACTTCCAGCTTTACACTTCCCATGGTTTGGGATTCTTCCGTTTCAGGAAATATAATTTTAGAAATAACAAGGGCACCGGGAGCCGCCATTAAACTTGCAGCGATCAGGTATTCAGCTTTCGCCCCCATTGTAGTATAGACCACTAAGATTCCTCCTGCAATACATGCTAAGCTTCCACTCATGGAGGCTAGTAATTCACTTTTTGTCATTGTGGGTAAATACGGTCGAATCATTACTTGTGCTTCTACCTGGCCAACAAATGCGCTCGCTACATTGCTCAATGCTTCTGCACCACTAACACGCATGATGAAATTCATAGCTTTAGCAATGACTGCAACAATGCGTTGCATTACCCCTATATGATAAAAAATAGCGACCAAAATACATACTAAAATAATTGTGGAGGTGATGTTAAATGCAAACACGAACATGTGCGGAGTTGCATAATTAGAAACGTTCCCATCAAACCCAACTGAAGCAATTCCACCATACGCAAAGTTGGCACCTTCTTTAGCAAATTGTTCAATTTTTTGCATGCCTTTGCCAAGGTATTGAAAAAAGCGAGTGACAGGAGGCACTTTTAAAACCAATACGGCAATGAAAACTTGTAATGCTATTCCACTTATAACCAATCTGTAGTTGATCGATTTACGATTATTCGAAAATAAATATGCAATACCAAATATTAGTACAATGCCTATTAAACCAATAAATCTATCCATTATTAATAAGTTGAGGAGGGTTTGTTTATGATTTTTTACGATTATTTATTTCATCACGTATACGGGAGGCTTTTTCATAATCTTCATCGCTTAATGCTGTTTCAAGCATTTGCTTTAGTTCTTCTGTAGATTTTTTTAATAGATCTGTTTCTTCAACTTCCACCAGATCTTCAGGATTCACATTGTCGTTAGCAGCAGCAAGAGCTTCTTCATCTAAAATAATTCCGGCTTGAGATAAAATAAATTCGTAGGTATTGATCGGGCAGTTAAATCTGACAGCAAGAGCAATAGCATCAGAAGTGCGGGCATCAATTTCAACTTCTTTTCCGTTATCACTACAAATTAATTTTGCAAAAAATATCCCTTCCACCAAATTATAGATGATGACCTCACTAATTAAAATATTAAATCCTTCTGCAAAGCTTTTAAATAGATCATGGGTGAGTGGGCGGCTGGGGGTCATTTTTTCTAATTCAATGGCAATAGCCTGAGCTTCAAATCCTCCAATAATTATTGGTAATCTTCTTTTCCCTTTGGCTTCACCTAAAACAAGTGCATATGCACCCGTTTGTGTTTGACTGTATGATAACCCAACAATTTCTAATTTTACTTTTTTCATTTTACTTTTTTTAATCCCCCGCCATCAATGAAATGAGAGAATTTCAATTCTGATAAAACTAAATTACGAATAATTCGTACTCAACACTTTAAAATTAAAAATTAATTCTGATTTGCTTTAAAATTTTTCACTGCCTGAATTAGTTTCGGCACAATTTCAAATGCATCACCTACAATTCCATAATCAGCAGATTTAAAGAATGGTGCATCTTTGTCGGAATTAATAACTACAATGGTTTTGCTTCCGCTTACTCCGGCAAGATGTTGAATGGCACCGGAGATTCCAATAGCAATATATAAGTTCGGTCGAATAGCCAAACCTGTTTGTCCAACATGCTCGTGGTGTGAACGCCAGTCCATATCAGAAACAGGGCGGGAGCATGCGGTTGCAGCACCAAGTGCTTTTGCAAGTTCTTCGATCATTCCCCAGTTTTCAGGGCCTTTCATTCCACGCCCTGCTGATACAACCACTTCAGCATCCGCTAAATTTAGTTCGGAAGTGTCTTTTTTTACTTCCTTAACTTTTATAGGAGAGTTTACATTATCCAGGTTAACTGCAAATTCAACTACTTCCGCAGTAGTGTCATTTAATTCAACTGCAAAAGAATTTGGTAATAAGGATATTACTTTTTTAGCCGAGTAAATAGTATATGTTGCTACTGCTTTTCCGGAGAACACGTTTTTCTTTACAGAAAAAGAATCACCGGAAATAACAGGATTGTCAACTGCTCCGGCAACCATACCTGCTTTTAATTTTGCAGCCAATCGTGGTGCAATTGCTTTTCCTGAAAAGTCACTTGAAAAAACAATAACATTCGCTCCTTCAGCATGTGCAGCTTGTTCAATTGCTACTGACAAATATTGAGGGTCAAGACTTGCTAATTTATCGTTTTTTAATTTCATTACTTTTTTTGCACCGGCTTTCCCAAGATCAGTACAATCCACATCTCCAACAATAAGCGCAGTTGCAGTGGTGTTTAATTGTGCAGCAATTCGGCTCCCGTAGTTAACGGCTTCTAATGAAGATTTTTTGATCTTGCCTTTTGCTATTTCTGTATATATTAGAACGGACATAAAATATAATTTTAGATTTATTGAATTTTAGATTTTTTGATCCCGAATAAGTTCGGAAAGGCATTAATTTAAATTGCTTTTGCTTCGTTATGTAATAGCTCAATCAATTTTTCCGGTGTACTTGGATCAATAAATTTACATTCTGTTCTTCCGGGAATAAGAGTGAAAGAGGAGATGCTTGTTAATTTATCAGCAGCAACAGCAGGTAACACTTGTAGTGGTTTTGTCCGGGCAGCCATAATGCCTCTCATATTTGGAATGCGAGCTTCTGCCATGCCTTTGTTTGCTGAAAGTACAAGTGGTAAAGGACATTCAAGAACTTCTGTTCCTCCGTCAATATCATGTTCAATCGTTGCATTTGTACCAGCAACTTCTAATTTTGTAGCCATCGAAACGAAAGGTAAATTCAATAATTCTGCTAGCATACAACCCATCATTGCACTGTTATAGCTTATCGTTTCTTTACCAGCCATGATAAGATCAAATCCTTTATCTTTAGAATAAGCAGCGATCTGTTCAGCAACCGCAAATGCATCACTTGGTTCAGTATCAATGCGAACGGCATCATCAGCACCTAATGCAAGACCTTTACGAATAGTGGGTTCACTATCACTAGTTCCAACATGGATAATAGTAACGCTTCCACCCAATGTTTCCTTTAATTCTAACGCTCGAACTAATGCATACCATTCATCAAATGGATTTATAACGAATTGCACACCGGCTGAGTTAAATGTTGTATCATTATTTGTAAAACTGATTTTAGTAGTTGTGTCGGGCACATTACTAATACAAACTAATATTTTCATAGGTGATTTTTTTAATTTTTTAAAGAAGCGCAAATTTAATAATATATGCCAAATTAAAAAATGAAATTTATTAGGTAAAAAATGAAATGGAGGCAGGTTTGATCATTTCTGCAATAAAGGTTTTTGTTTTTCTAAGTCCGGGAATGTTTTTTTTTGCCATTTTTTATGGTGAAATTCAGAACAAGATCTTTTAACTTGCAACATAATTAATGGTTTCAGAGATTCCTTTTGTTTTTAAGGGACTCCTTTTTTTTATGATCCAGTCTATTTGTCTTTTCGCAAGTAAAATATTTTTTCAAATATTTGTTTGATATGTGAAAATAAATGTAGATTTGCGCAAATTTTAATTAAAATCACAAACAAAACAATGAAAAAATTATTTACATTAGTTGCTGTAGCTTCGATGTTTACATTCGTAGCTTGCGGTCCATCAGCGGAAGAAAAAGCTGCTGCAGAGAAAAAAATAGCAGATTCAACTGCTGAGTATGCTAACCAAGTTGCTGCTGCTGAAGCTGCAAAAGCTCAGGCTATTGCTGATTCAACTGCTGCTTATGCTGCTGCTGAAGAAGCTAAAGCTAAAGCGATTGCTGATTCAATTGCTGCTGCTGCTGACAAAAAAGGTGGTAAAAAAGGTAAAAAATAATTTTACTTTTTTACAATCTTTTTACAATCTTAAAAAGGGGTTTCGTATGTGCGAGACTCCTTTTTTGTTTTCTTTATTTTTTAATACACTCCTTCCTTTCAAAATTATAATCTATTATTCCTGAATCTTTTTTTACCAAATAGAGTTATTAAGTTGATATTTGCCTGTCAAAAAATTATTTATGAATAAAAAACTGATCGTTGTCTTTTTGTTTTTTTTTACTTCTGCCTCTGTCTTTTCTCAACGTATGACAATCTCAGGGAATGTCAGGGACACCGTTTCGAACATCCAATTACCAAATGCGGTAGCAATGGCTATCCGTATAAAGGATTCTACACTTGTTGCCTTTACAAGAACAAACCAGAAAGGTTTTTTTGAGTTTTCAGATCTTACAATTGATACCCTGCAAATAATAGTTTCTCATCCGAAGTTTGGAGAGCAGTCGTTTTATGTTTTTGGAAGTGAGACGAATAGCGCATTTGATTTTGGAAAGATCATCCTTCCTTCAAAAAGCCAGCAGTTGAAAGAAGTTGTTATTTATGCGTTTAAAGATCCTGTTTATTATAAAGGTGATACCTTGGTTTATACTGCTGATTCATTTAAAGTACGACCCAATGCTACAGTGGAAGATTTACTAAAAAAACTTCCGGGTATAAAAGTGGATGCGCAAGGAAAAATTACCTCTCAAGGTAAAGCTGTTGATCAGGTATTGGTTGATGGGGATGAATTTTTTGGCGCGGATCCTACCGTTGCTACCAAAAACCTTGCGGCAAACGCGGTGGAGTCCGTTCAGGTATATGAAAAAAAGAATGAAAGCACCGAGGAAGGAGCAGAGGAAACAGTAAATGTGATGAACTTAAAATTAAAGGAGGATGCCAAGAAAGGTTATTTCGGAAAGGTATCTGGCGCAAGCGATTTTCAAAAATTTTATGAAGGTGAATTTCTGGCCAATAAATTTAATAACAAACAGAAAATATCGGTGTTTGCCTTAGGAAGCAATACCCCTCGTTCCTCTTTTGGTTGGGGAGATATGTATAAATATGGTTTGGATAACGAATCAGATTGGCAATATAATGAAGAGGATGATATGTATTTCTCCTATAACAATAATGAAAATAATGGCATTCCTCAAACTATCAAATCAGGATTTTATTACAACGATAAACTATCTGCTAAAACCAAACTTAATTTAAATTACACCTATAATAACAATCAGTTAAAGGCCAAAACACAAACCCGCTCTCAATATTTTTTAGCCGATACAACTTATACTACTGATAACACCAGTGAATCAAGTCAGGTAAATGAATCACATGCTGTAAACTTTGGCTTTGTTCAATCATTGGATTCATTAACAGAATTGGAAATAACACCAAAATTTAAATTTAATACTGCAAAAATAAAACGTAATGAAATTACTGATTTTATTACAGCTTCGGATACTTTGGCTCGCAGAACAGATATTGAAAACCTCAACAATGCGCAAGGATATGACTTGAATGGCAAAGCAAAAATTACCAGGAAATTCAAAAACAGGGATAGATTATTTGTTGCAACGTATAATTATACGATGAGTAATAATACGTCCAAAGGAACATTAAAATCATTTAATAGTTATTTCAACACTTCTTCTTTCCTTTCAGATAGCATCAATCAGCAAAAAAATAATGAAAGTATTAATCAGTCTCATTCGGCAAACATGACATATACTGAGCCGCTGACAAAAAAAATCAAACTGGAATTTGTTTACGACCTTAATTACAGCAAAGGAATACAAGATAAAAAAGCGTTCAATTATTCAAATGGCGAATACACCTTAAAAGATAGTACGTATTCCAATAATTTTGAAAATACCCGAATGTCAAATCGATTTGGAACAAAATTCATTTATGAAGTAAAAAAACAAAGTCTGGCTATTGGTGCTAAAGTTCGCCAGGTTACTATTAATAATGAAAATTTAATTACTCATCAAAATATAAAACAGACTGTAAATACCATCCTGCCAAATTTTAGTTACAAATATAAGTTTAGTGATAACAAACAGCTCCGGTTTAAATATACGACCAATTCAAATCAGCCTACAATTAACCAATTGCAGCCAATACAGGATAACAGTAATCCTAACAGAATAATTATTGGAAATCCTGATCTGTTACCCACATTCGTAAATAGTTTTAATTTGTCATATAACTCCTATGCAAATATTTCAAAAAAATATATTTGGGCAAGTATTAATTTTTCAACTATTAACAATGCCTTTTCAAATTCAATTACTTATGATAGTATTGGCAGAACCATTTCTAAGCCCATCAATGTAAATGGAAATTATAATGGGAATGCCTATTTTTCTTTAAGCTTGCCTTTCTTTTCAAAAGATGTAACTATTGGACCGAATTTAAGTTGGTCAAATAATAATTATTCCAGTTATATTAATGGTGAAAAGAACATTACAAACAATACAAATGCAGGAGTTGGCTTAGATTTTTCTGTAGAAATTGATACACTTGATTTTAAAATAGGATATAATCTTGATTATAACACCCCCTCATCTACAGTAAATTCATCGAGCAATAAACCTTATTCTCAACAAACAATTTCAGCATCCTTAAATTTGAAATTGCCGTGGAAATTTTCTTTTGCAACCGATGCCGAGTATAATATCAATAGTCAGCGTTCCGAAGGCTATAATATCAATTATGTTTTATGGAATGCATCACTGATCAAAACATTTTTTAAAAAAGAAAATTTTATTGTTTCGCTGGAGGCAACCGATCTGTTAAATCAAAATATCAGTACTGATCGCAACGTTCAGGACAATGTGATCTCAGATACAAAAACCAATATTATCAATCGTTATATTTTATTGAAAGCCATTTTTAAGTTTAACAGCAATAAAACCAAAGAAGATGAGAATGACTTTTAAGACTGCTTTATTGTTGAGCGCAATTTTTTTTATTGTGGGTAGTTCACTTGCTCAGATTGCCAGTGGAAAAATTGTTTATGAGCGAAAAACAAATCTTTATAAAAAATATAAAGGTCAGGATGTAAAAGATTGGTTGGATGAAGAGGATAAAAATAAAACAGATGTTTTTGAACTTTATTTTAATGATACACTTTCTTTGTTTAAGCCACAGGATAGCGAATTGAAGGAGCGAATGAGTTGGGCTACCAGCAAAAATGTGGTTGCACAGAATTTTAAAACGAAGAGTCGTTTAACAATAAAAAAAATATGGGGCGAAGAATTGTTTGTGGAGGATACATTGTATAAACGTCAGTGGAAAATTACGGATATCAAAAGAGTAATTTGTGGTTATAGTTGCCGGAAAGCAATTTGGCAGGCGGATGACAGCACTCGGGTTTATGCCTGGTATTGCGATGAAATAATTCCCAGTGTTGGTCCCGAAAGTTTTTATGGATTACCGGGAGCCATCTTAGGTTTGGCAACAGAAGATGGCGGTGTAATTTATTTTGCTAAAAGTGTAGAAATCATACAGCCTGATGTAAAAACACTAACTGTAAAAAAAGGAAAAAATACCATCTATACCTATTCTGAGTTAAAAGCAAAATTTCAAAAAGATTATGGTAAATATCCTTGGGGTAAAACAATGATCAGGGAGAATTTTGGAATTTGGTAACGCTAAGATCAATTCTTTTTTGCAGGAATTTTTGTTGCATCCATTAAAGCGCATTTATCACAGGCGCTTTTCTTTTTTATGCTCTTATATATTCTTCTCCCTATATAAATTGTAGCAAGCAACAGAAGGATATAGGAGGCAATTTCCTGTGACATTTTTGTATAATTAGTAAGACAAATTTACGAAAAACAATCAAGATTTTCCTGATATCGGATGATATTTTATATCATGTTTCACCTTCCAACTCGCTTATTTTTAATATTTTTGCTCTTCAAAATTTACAATACGATTTATGATCACTGCCGAAGCACCATTACTTTACAATAGAAGAAAACTCAAAGACGATACTCTAATTGCTTTGTACAAAGGCCTTTTGAGACCGCGTATGATCGAGGAAAAAATGTTGTTGTTGTTGAGGCAAGGGAAGATTTCAAAATGGTTTTCAGGGATTGGGCAGGAAGCAGGTACCGTTGGTGTGACAATGGCATTGGATAAAGATGAATATATTTTGCCTATGCATCGCAATTTAGGTGTTTTTACAAGCCGTGGAATTCCATTAAATCGTTTGTTTTCACAATTTCAAGGCAAACCAAGTGGATTTACAAAAGGTCGTGACCGGTCATTTCATTTCGGAACCCAGGAATATAAAATTATTGGAATGATCTCTCACCTTGGTCCGCAATTAGGACTTGCTGATGGAATTGCATTAGGGAATTTGTTGAAGAAGAACAATAAACTAACCTTGGTTTTTTCAGGTGATGGAGGAGCAAGTGAAGGTGATTTTCATGAAGCTTTAAATGTTGCAGCTGTCTGGAACTTACCGGTGATATTTACTGTAGAGAATAATGGCTATGGTTTATCCACACCAAGCAATGAGCAATTCCGATGCAAACAATTCATTGATAAGGGAATTGGTTATGGAATGGAAGCCATTCAGGTGGATGGAAACAATATCTTAGAAGTATATGATACAGTAAAAAAATTAGCTGAATCGATGCGATTAAATCCCCGGCCTGTTTTATTGGAATTAATAACTTTCCGTATGCGCGGTCACGAAGAAGCATCCGGAACCAAATATGTTCCCAAAGAATTATTTGAGATCTGGGGCAAAAAAGATCCATTGAATAATTTCGAAAAATATTTATTGGAAGAAGGTGTGCTGGATGAAAAAATGATCGAAGGTTTTCGTGCTGAAAATAAAAAAGAGATAGAGCATGCTGTCGAGCTTGCATTTAATGAAACGCTTCCTGCGCCAAATACAGAATTGGAGTTAAATGATATGTACGCTCCTTTCGAATTAAATGAAATTAAACCTCAAGGCAGGAAAACCAATAAACGTTACCTGGATGCTATTTCTGATGGGTTGCGCTTAGCCATGCGTAAACATGAGAACCTTGTTTTAATGGGGCAAGACATTGCAGAGTATGGTGGTGTTTTTAAAATTACAGATGGTTTTGTTGCTGAATTTGGAAAAGACAGGGTCCGCAATACTCCTTTGTGTGAATCTGCAATTATTGGTGCCGGCATGGGACTCTCCCTCAATGGAATGAAAGCAATGGTAGAAATGCAGTTTGCGGACTTCGCTACCGAAGGGTTTAACCAACTGGTAAACAATCTTGCTAAAACCCATTACCGCTGGGGGCAAAATGTGGATGTGGTGGTGCGTATGCCAACTGGCGCAGCAATGGCTTCCGGACCATTTCATTCACAAAGTAATGAAGCCTGGTTTTTTCATACACCGGGTTTGAAAATTGCATATCCTGCTTTTGCAAGTGATGCCAAAGGATTGTTATTAACGGCTTTTGAAGATCCGAATCCGGTAATGTTCTTTGAACATAAAGCGTTATATAGAAGTATTTCAGAAGATATATCCGATGAATATTATACTATCCCTTTCGGAAAGGCACGTTTGGTGAGAGAAGGAAACGACTTGACTATTGTTACTTACGGATTAGGAGTTCATTGGGCAATGGAAATTTTAGATAAGCATCCCGAGATAAAAGCTGACCTGATCGATTTAAGAACACTTGTTCCACTGGATAAAGAAGCGATCATTACTTCAGTAAATAAAACAGGAAAAGGAATTGTTTTACATGAAGATACACTGACAGGAGGAATAGGAGGAGAGCTCTCTGCACTTATTTCAGAAAATTGTTTTGATAAATTAGATGCTCCTGTTATACGTTCGGCTAGCTTGGATACGCCCGTACCAATGAATTCGGATCTGGAATGGAATTTTTTACCAAAAGCTCGTTTCGAAAAACAATTGCTTGATTTGTGGAAGTACTAAAATGAAATTAATTTATAGGAATAGCCCCGATAAGATCGGGGCTATTTTATTTATATTTGTTTATGGCTAAAAAATACTTTTTTATTTATCCTTTGGCTCTGCTTTTTGTTTTAATGGCAACAAGAGGAGAAAGTAAATCAAATAGTGACAGGTTGGATTCCTTAAATAAGGAAATGCAAAACCCAGCTTTCGATTCTTTAAAATTCAACTTGTACATTTCTATTATTGAAGAAACATACGCCAGGAATCCGGATAGTGTTATTCCTTTGTCAGAGCAACTGATGGGATTTGTTGAAAATGCTTTAAAGACAGCGGATAAAAATCAAAAATATTATTTGTTAGGTATTAAAGCCAATTGTTTTAATAATATTGGAGCGATCTATAATCAAAAAGGAGATGTTAAAAATGCTTTGAAAAATTTCCATGAAAGTTTAAAATTAAGAGAAAAACTAAATAAACAGAAAGCCATTTCAACTACATTAAATAATCTTGGATACCTATATGGAAGTATAAAAGATTTTGACAATGCTCTGCTTTATTACAACCGAAGCTTAGAAATAAAACAACGTATTGATGATAAATATGGAATTGCTAGATTACTTAATAACATCGGGAGTATCTATGATGATTTAAATGATACTGCAAAAGCTCTGACTAGTTATAGGGAGAGTTATAAAATTTCAGAATCATTAAAGGATAAAACAGGCATGGCCTTATCGTTAAACAATATTGGTTTTTCGTATGAGAAAATTGGTAATAATAAAGTTGCATTTAATTATTATGCCAGAAGCCTAACTCTTAGGCGTGAATTAGGAGATAAGAAAGGTATTGCAGAATCATTGAATAATTTAGGGAATATTTATCTGGTTAATAAAAATGAAACAAAAGCATTAGATTATGCAACTCAAGCGATGGTAATTTCGAAAGAATTGGGTTACCCCGAATACATTAAGCGCTCATCAAATTTGTTGAAGGAAATTTATTTGAAACAAAAAAATTACATGAAAGCTTATGAAATGTATGATTTGTATATTACCATGAGAGATAGCATCATGAACGAAGCAAACCGGGATGCTGCAGTAAAAAAATCATTTGAATATGAATATGAAAAAAAGGTTGTTGCCGATAGTATTAAAAGTAATGCATTACAAAAATATGAGAATATTAAGCATGAAAATGAGATAAATAAACAACGTTATTATACATATGGAGGCATTCTAGGTTTTGTTCTGATGCTGATAGTAGCAATTGTTTCAATAAAAGCATTTAAACAAAAACAATCAGATAATTTAATTATTACGCAACAAAAACAAAATGTAGAGGATAAACATCGGGAAATAACTGATAGTATTAATTATGCTGAAAGAATACAAAGAGCTTTGCTTGCTAGTAAAAAAATATTGGATGATAATTTAAGTAATTATTTTATTTTATTTAAACCCAAAGATGTTGTTAGTGGAGATTTTTATTGGGCTTCGAAATTAAGTAACGACAATTTTGTTTTAGTAGCAGCAGATAGTACAGGTCATGGTGTGCCAGGCGCTATTATGAGTATATTGAATATTGCATGTTTAAAAGAAGCAACAAGCAAAGGAATTACCAGTCCTGAATTAATATTGAACGAGACAAGAAGTTTAGTTATTGAAAATTTAAAAAACGATGGAAGTGCCGAAGGAGGGAAGGATGGAATGGATGGAAGTTTATTGAGTTTTGATTTCAAAAATAACGTGTTGTATTGTGCTTCAGCTAACAATCCAATTTGGATAATAAGAGGGAATGAATTTATTGAAATAAAAGCAGATAGGATGCCAATAGGGAAACATGAAAATGATAAAATACCATATAAATTGAATATTCAAAGCTTACAAAAAGGTGATGTTGTTTATGCTTTAACCGATGGTTTTCCTGATCAATTTGGTGGGACAAGTGGAAAAAAATTCAAATACAAACAATTGCAGGAAACATTAAAATTAATTAGTTCTGAGCCGCTAGAAATTCAAAAACAAAAATTGAATGCAATTTTTGATAATTGGAAAGGTAATTTAGAACAGGTAGATGATGTGTGTATAATTGGCGTAAAGATTTAATTGGAGCGTAAATTTTTGTTTCTTAGTTTTAATCTTCTTTGATGATTCTTATAAATTTTTATCTTTGGTACAATCAATAGTTAAATAATGAATCCGTATCGGTTTAAATTAATTTTCGTAATATTTTTTTTTGCAGCAAATTCTTGCTGCTCTCAAACTCATGTCATAGATAGCCTTATTAGTTTAGTAAATTCAACACAAATTGATAGCCAAAAGGTAAAGTTATATGGTGATATTGCCTGGGAGCTTATGTCAGTTGATATATCAAAATCAGAGGTATATGCTGAAAAACAGTTGGCCTTGGCTCAGGAAATTAATAATGATGCATTTATTGCTCAGGCTGAAAGTGATATTGGAAATATCTTAAATCGAAAAGGAGATTTTGATATTGCTTTAGTTCATTATTATAAGGCTGTAGAATTAAGACAGAAACTTAATCAACCAATAAAAGTTGCTGGGATTTATAATAATATAGCAACCGCTTTAATGCGTCAGAATAAATTTAAAGAAGCAATTGATATTAATTTTAAATCATTAAAAATATTTGAAGAATTTAATGATAAGAATAAACAAGCTGTTATTCTAGGCAATATTGGTAATATCTATTACGAGTTAGAGCAAAATACACAGGCAGCCATTTATTTTCGGAGAGGTTTAAGTTTGTCTAAAGAATCAGGAGACCCAAGCTTGATAGCAAATTCATTAGTAAATATCGGAGGATTAAAATATGAGGCAAATGAATTTGATTCAGCTTTAGTTAATTTTTATGAAGCGGAGAAAATTCTAACTAAAAACAATTTAATCTATAGCCTTGGCGCCACTTACAATAATATCGGAAAAGTTTTGGCTGCAAAAGAGGATTACATTAAAGCTATAGAATATTATAAAAAAGGATTAGAAAACCGTATTCAATTTGAAGATGAATATGGCATTGCCTTATCCAATTTAAATTTAGGAGGACTGTATATTAAACAAAAGGACTATGGTAGAGCAATTAATTATTTACAAAAAAGTGAATATATTTTTAAGAAAAGTCATGCATTCATTAATTTAAAAGAGTGTTATGTACAAATGGCAACTGCTGCAGAATTAAATGGGGATTTAAATTCTGCGATCCAGTATTATAAATTGTGGAGTCAATACAAAGATTCAGTTTATACAAAAGAATCTTCGGATCAGCTGTTGGAAATGAATGCCAAATACGAAACCGAAAAAAAGGAACAGGAAAATAAGTTGCTGAATACTCAAAATAAGTTGTCAGAAAAAACTATAAAACAACAGCGTGCTGTTTCTTATTTCATTGGTACAGCTTTATTACTTTTAAGCAGTTTGGCTTTTTTTATATATAGAGGATTTAAACAACAGAAAAAAGCAAATTTGATAATATCCAGACAAAAGCGGGATGTAGAACTTAAAAACAATATAATTGAAGAAAAACACAAAGAAATAACTGATAGTATAAATTATGCAGAAAGAATACAGCGGGCATTATTGGCAAGTAAAAAATTGCTTGATAACAATTTGACAAATTACTTTATTCTTTTTAAACCCAAAGATGTGGTCAGCGGAGATTTTTATTGGGCAACAAAATTAAGCAACAATCATTTTGTTATGGTTACAGCAGATAGTACAGGCCATGGGGTACCGGGCGCCATTATGAGTATTCTGAACATTGCCTGTTTAAAAGAAGCGGTAATGCAGGGTATAACAAGCGCTGATCTATTATTGAATGAGACAAGAAGATTAGTAGTGGAAAACTTAATGAATGATGGAAGTGCAGAAGGAGGTAAGGATGGTATGGATGCCAGCTTACTCAGTTTTGATTTTGAAAATAATGTTTTGTATTGTGCATCCGCTAACAATCCGGTATGGATAATAAGAGACAATGAATTGACTGAAATCAAAGCCGACAGAATGCCCATCGGAAAAAACGATAAAGATAAAACTTCGTTCACTTTACAAACTAAAAACTTACAAAAAGGAGATTTGGTTTATACCTTAACAGATGGATTTTCCGACCAATTCGGAGGGGCAAGCGGGAAGAAATTTAAATACAAACCATTGCAGGAATTGTTATTGTCAATTAGCAATGAGCCAATGGAAATTCAAAAGCAAAAACTGAATACTATTTTTGAAGATTGGAAAGGTAATTTAGAACAGGTAGATGATGTTTGCATAATAGGCGTGAAGATATGAACGACTATGTAGCAAAGTTTACCCTGAGCTTGACGAAGGGTATAATAGGAGTGAAAATATGATCAAAAAAAAGCGCTTCGAAAAGATAATTGATTATTTCAGTAAACATCACCCCATTGCCGAAACCGAACTGCATTATAAAAACCCATATCAATTAATGGTAGCTGTGATCCTTTCTGCACAATGTACCGACAAGCGTGTAAATATGGTAACACCTGCTTTATTCAAATCATTTCCAAAACCTCAGGTAATGGCTGTAGCAAGCAGCGATGAGGTGTTTCAGTATATCAAAAGTATTTCTTATCCGAATAATAAAGCGAAACATCTTGTTGGTATGGCTAAAATGTTGGTGGAAGATTTTAAAGGGATTATTCCATCTGATGTGGATGAATTGCAAAAGCTGCCTGGTGTCGGACGTAAAACAGCAAATGTAATTGCATCGGTTATATATAATAAACCTACAATGGCTGTTGATACACATGTATTCAGGGTTTCGGCAAGATTAGGCTTAACTACCAATTCAACCACACCATTAGAAACCGAAAAACAATTAATAAAATACATTCCAAAAGATAAAATTGCAATCGCTCATCACTGGCTGATCCTGCACGGCCGTTACGTTTGTTTAGCCCGTAACCCGAAATGTGCTGAATGCGACCTTAAATTATTCTGTAAGTTTTTTATGAGTAAGTAATTTGGGCGTTCCCCTGCGGGTCGGGCGGGGAGTTTATCCTGAGCGAAGCCGAAGGACTGCAACCTGCCTGCCGGCAGGAAGGTC
>Ga0156174_1045_pt1 | contig 69888 bp, 56 predicted proteins | sample RifCSPlowO2_12_FD_107827 | JGI IMG/M metagenome (GOLD analysis project Ga0156174, IMG submission 107827) | Bacteroidetes bacterium RIFCSPLOWO2_12_FULL_35_15
TAAAGGAGAAGAAAAAATATTTGAACTCTTCCTCTATAATGCACTACTAACAAACAAAGTTAAACCAATTGCTACCTGTTAATATGACATTGCCCTTTGGAGGGGGCAGGGTGAGGTAAAAAAACAGAAAAATGAAATTAACTTTTAACTTAATAATGTGTATGTGTTTTATGTGTCTGCGAATGCGGAACGGTAGCACTATGCATTATTGTAAAAGATAAATCAATAAATAGCAAAATGTAAAAGCCCTTCCGCAACTAGCGGAAGGGCTTTTTTATTAAACCAAAAAATATTAAACCAAAATTATGACAAATTTACTAGCAGGAATAAAAGATCCAAAAGAAGAAATAGATATTCTCGAACTGGATAAAAAAATAAAAGAATTCCGTAAAGGAACGTTGAACGAAGACCGCTTTCGTTCATTTCGTTTGTCTCGAGGAGTTTATGGGCAGCGCCAACCTGGTGTTCAGATGATCCGATTCAAATTGCCATTTGGAAAAATTTCAAGCAAACAGTTGATCACCATTGCAGATGTTGCTGATGAATATTCGAATGGTAATTTACATTTAACCACTCGTCAGGATGTGCAAATTTATTTTGTGAGTTTGGATAAAACCCCGGAATTATGGGCCAAATTAGAACAAGAGGATATTACCTTACGTGGTTCTTGCGGGAACACCGTTCGTAATATTACCGCTTCCGCAATAGCCGGAATAGATCCAAAAGAATCTTTTGATGTTTCGCCTTATGCTCAGGAACTTTTCAAATATTTTTTACGAACACCATTTAGTCAGGAGCTTGGGCGCAAATTTAAAATTGCATTTTCCTCTAATGATGATGATGATGCCTTCACATTTATGCACGATCTGGGCTTTATTCCCAAAGTAAAGATTGTGGAAGGAAAAATTGTGAGAGGGTTTAAAGTTTTGATTGGTGGGGGTTTGGGCGCTCAGCCTTTTTTAGCAAAAACCGCTTCCGAATTTCTAGAGGAAGATCAGATCATCCCATTTACAGAAGCCGTAATTCGTGTGTATGATCGTTATGGAGAGCGTTTCAACAGGCAGAGAGCACGTATCAAATATCTGGTAAATAAAATTGGAATTGAGCAGTTATTAAAATATGTGGAAGAGGAACGTTTGGCAGTGACCATAAAAACAGTTGCTATTAACAGAGAATCGATTAGTATAAAACCAAATACTAAAAAAGTTTCCTACACTACATTTAAAATAAGTGATACCCAAAAATATAAAGATTGGTTAGCAACAAATGTTTTCGAGCAAAAGCAACAAGGTTTTTATGGAGTAAATATTAAACTGTTTTTAGGGAATTTGAATTCAGAAACAGCACGTTCCTTAGCTGATATAGTAAATAATTATGCTGCCGATGATATCCGTATTACCATCAATCAGGGCTTTTTACTAAAGTTTGTTCCAAAGGCAGCGCTGCCTGCTTTATTTAGAACGTTAGATAAATTGGGTTTTGCAGAACCCGGTTTTAACAGTGTTGCCGATATAACATCTTGTCCGGGTACTGCCACCTGTGCACTAGGAATAACCAGCAGTACAGGAGTTGCTAAAGAGTTGGAGAAAGTTATCAAAGAAGAGTATCCCGAATTAATTTACAATTCAGATATCAAAATAAAAATTAGCGGATGCATGAACTCTTGTGGACAACATAGTTTGGCACAAATTGGTTTTCACGGAAGTTCCATTAAAAACGGAACAGCAACAGTACCGGCTTTACAATTGGTTTTGGGAGGGGGAGTATTAGGAAATGGCGAAGGGAGAATTTCCGAAAAAATAATTAAAGTGCCCAGCAAAAGAGCTCCAGCTGTTTTGCGAACATTGTTTGATGATTATGAAAAAAATTCAGAAAATGGAGAACTTTTTAATTCCTATTATGATAAAAAAGGGAAGGATCATTTTTACCAGTTGCTAAAATCATTTGGAGAAACAAGTACACTTCAGGCTGATGAATACCTTGATTGGGGGCATACAGAAGAATTTAAAACCCAAATTGGTGTGGGCGAATGTGCAGGAGTATTGTTTGATCTGGTGGATACGTTGATTTTTGAAGCAGAAGAAAAGATCAATTGGGCGGAAAGTGCTTTCAGTGAAAACTTATTTGCAGATAGTATTTATCATAGTTATGCTGCCATCATTGGTATTGCAAAAGTGTTACTGATCGAGAAAAATATTTTTACAAATACACATATCGGCATCATCAATGATTTTGAAAAACACTTTGTGGTTACATCCGAAATATCGATTGAAGGAGCATTTAAAGATTTTGTTTTACAGATAAATCAAAATGAACCAACTAGACAATTTGCCGACAAGTATTTAAAAGATTCAAAACAATTTTTAGAAAAAGCATTACAAATTCGTGAAATAAAATCAAAAATAATTAACAATTAAAATTCAAATTAAAAATGAAAACAGAAACAAGGAAAAAAACAAAACTAACATTGGTCGGGGCAGGCCCTGGCGATGTGGATCTGATCACTGTAAAAGGAGTAGAAGCAATAGGCTCTGCAGATGTGATATTGTACGATGCATTGGTAAATAAGGAATTATTGAAATATGCTCCTTATGATGCATTAAAAATTTATGTAGGAAAACGTAAGGACAAACATACTTTTACGCAAGATGAAATAAACTCATTAATTGTGGAGTCTGCTTTTTCGCACGGGCATGTTGTTCGTTTAAAAGGAGGCGATGCATTTGTGTTTGGTCGGGGCTATGAAGAATTGTCTTATGCTGAATCATTGGGTATCGAAACCGTCATTGTTCCCGGAATATCAAGTTCCATTGCGGTTCCGGAACTTCAGGGAATCCCGGTAACAAATCGTGGAACAAGTGAAAGTTTTTGGGTAATTACCGGCACCACTAGTAATGGAAAATTGTCATCTGATATTGAACTTGCTGCAAAATCAACCGCAACTGTAGTTATATTAATGGGCTTGAATAAGTTGAATGAAATTGTCGGAATTTATAAAAAGCAAAATAAACAAAACAGTGCTGTTGCGGTTATTCAGAACGGATCGTTGCCAAGTGAGAATAGTGCAATCGGGACTATTGAAACAATAGGAGAAATAGTTCGTGAAGAAAAAATTGGCGCCCCTGCAATTATTGTTATTGGGGATGTGGTTAAATTGCATCCATATTTTTCAGAGAGTTTAATAAATTCGAGCTACGTAACCAATTAAAATCATAATTTTGATACTTAAATCAAGGGTATATTTGAAAAATATAAGAAGCCCGGAAGCTTATGCCACTATCAACTAATACAAATCAAACAATTACAGCAGAAAACCAACTGTTCCCTGTCTTTTTAAAGATGGACCAGCTGCATGTATTAATTGTTGGAGGCGGAACAATTGGGTTGGAAAAAGTTTCTGCAATTCTGAATAACAGTCCGAAAACAAAAATTACGCTTGTTGCTTTAACCATTAAACCTGAAATTGTTGGCTTTCAAAAGCAGTTTAGCAACCTTACAATTGAACGTAAAGCATTTGCGTTAAGCGATTTGGATGGAAAGGATTTGGTAATTGCTGCAACCGGAGACAGGTCAGTTAGTGAACAAATTCGAAAAGAAGCAACAGCTAGAAAATTATTAATAAATGTTGCTGACACACCTGATCTATGTGATTTTTATTTGGGTTCTATTGTGAAAAAAGGAAACTTGAAAATTGCAATTTCTACGAATGGGAAATCACCCACATTAGCTAAACGAGTGAAGGAAGTTTTAAATGAAAGTATCCCTGAAGATATAAACCATGGTATAGAGAATTTGAACAAACTTCGCACACATTTAAAAGGTGATTTTGCAACAAAAGTGAAGTTGTTAAATAAAGTAACAGATGTATTTCTTGACAAAAAGGAAAATGCGAAATCGGCTTTTTACAAGCGCATTTTTTGGATGACCATCTATTCATTATCTGTGATAGGAGTAATGTTGTTTGGTCATTTGCTGTTTACACTTATTCCGCTAACTACAATTAGTGATTACTTTTCAGGCTTAGCAACAAGTTTAGATTCTTCCGTTTTATTGTATATGTTATGTGGTTTTGTTGCTCAAATGATTGATGGAGCATTAGGCATGGCTTATGGAGTGAGTGTAACAACTTTTTTAATGAGTTTGGGAATACCTGCAATTACACCGGCTGTGGCAAGTGCGAGTATGCATGCTTCTGAAATATTTACAACCGGAACATCCTCACTTGTTTATATGCGATATAAAAATGTAAACAATAAATTATTCCGGACACTTTTAATTCCGGGTGCTTTGGGAGCAATAGCAGGTGCATTTACTATATCCTATGTGAGTAAAGATTATGTGAATATTATCAAACCATTTGTTTCGTTATATACATTTACTTTGGGAATTTTGATTGTAAGAAAAGCATTGAACCTTCATATAAAAACAAGAAGCAGGATCAAAAAAATTAAACCAGTCGCTTTATTAGGTGGTTTTCTGGATTCTGTGGGTGGAGGTGGATGGGGGCCAATTGTTACTACTACATTAATTGCTGGAGGAAGAAACATGCGGTATGCGGTAGGTTCATCACATGTTGCTAAATTTTTTGTTGCACTTATTAGTACCATTACTTTTATTGCAGTGATTGGCTTACATCATTGGCAGGTAATTTTTGGTTTGGTGATCGGTAGCATGATCGCAGCGCCATTATCCATTTATTTATCCTTTAAAATTTCAAATAAATGGGGTTTAATATTGGTAGGTTTTTTAGTAATTATTTTAAGTTTAAGAACAATAACTTTTACGTTTATCAAATAGCTAACAAGGCTTTTTAACCACATAGAAACATAGTTTTAAAAAAATTGAAATCCATAACACAGAAATATTTAGACGAGTTGACTTATGAAGTTGTTGGTTCAGCCATTGAGGTTCACAAAGTAATGGGAAGAGGATTGCTGGAAAGTGTTTATCATAAATGTTTAAAAGAGGAGTTATTACATAGAAAAATAAATTTTTTGACAGAGATGAAAATTCCGGTGCTTTATAAGAATAAAGAGTTGGAAATAGATTTTAGGTGCGATTTGTTTATCGAACAATGTTTGGTTGTCGAAATAAAATCAGTTCACGAAATGTCTACTGCGTTTGAAGCGCAGCTTCTAACCTATATGAAACTATTAAAATCTCCTAAAGGTATTTTGATAAACTTTAATTGTTCCAATATTTTTAAGCAAGGACAAAAAACTTATATAAACCAGTATTTTAACCTATTACCAGAAGAATAAAAAAACTATGTTTCTATGTGGTTTAATAAAAAATATTTCAAAAACCAATAAATGAATTTAGATAATTTAAATAAAAAATATTTGTTGTTAAATCCGGAACAACGTATTCAGGAGCTTTACAGCGACTTTAGTAAAGTGTTGTTTACTTCGTCATTTGGAACTACATCTGTTTTTTTATTGCATCTTTTTCATAAAATAAAACCGGACGAAACAATTTATTTTCTGGATACTACTTATCATTTTAATGAAACAATTGTTTATAAAGAGCATTTGACAAAACTTCTGAATTTAAAAGTAATAGATATCAAACCGGAAGAATGGAAAAATAAATTTACACAACAAGATAAAACCTGGAACACAGATCCTGACTTATGTTGTTCTATCAACAAAGTGGAGCCGATCGATAAATTAAAATCGAATTTTGAAGTTTGGGTTTCCGGATTAATGTCATCGCAAAACAAGCACCGTGGAAAATTAAAAGTGTTCGAGCAAAAAGATGATATTATAAAATTTTATCCTCTGATCGATCTTACTGAAAAAGAAGTACTCAACTATATCAAAGAGCATAAACTGCCGGAACATCCTTTGCTATCACAGGGATATAATTCGGTAGGTTGTTTTCATTGTACGGTAGCCGGTAAAGGCCGAAGCGGACGATGGGTCAATAAATCAAAAACAGAGTGCGGACTCCATTTGTAATCTACGAATAAAAATCTACGAATTACTAATCTACGAATTACTAATCTACGAACTACTAATCTACGAACTACGAATATATGCGAACCTGCCTGCGGTAGGCAGGTGTACGAAACGAACTGTATTAAAAACTTTGCGTCTTTGCGCCTTGGCGGCAAAAATTAAGTTGGCAAGAATCTCCTCATTTAAACGTAGCTAAAAATAATTTAATCGAAAAACAAAAAAAATGAAAAATAAAAATATAACAATAGGATTATTTGGCTTTGGCTGTGTTGGCCAGGGACTTTACGATGTGTTAAATCATTCGCAAGGATTGAAAGCAACCATCGAAAAAATATGTGTAAAAGACAGAAAGAAAAAAAGAAAAATTGATGCAACCTTTTTTACGTTCGATAAAGAAGAAATATTAAAGCGCGACAATTTAAATGTGATCGTGGAGCTCATTGATGATGCAGACGAAGCTTTGAAAATAGTGCGACAAGCCATGAATAATGGCGTAAATGTGGTTACAGCGAACAAAAAAATGCTTGCAGAAAACTTCAAAGAGCTCTATGAATTGCAAATAAAAAATAATGTTGCTTTGATCTATGAAGGTTCTGCGGGAGGAAGTATTCCCATTATTCGTAATCTCGAAGAGTATTATGATAATGAATTATTGAGCAGTGTAAAAGGTATTTTAAATGGAACCTGTAATTACATTTTAACTCGCATGGAGTTGGAAAATAAAGATTATTCAGAAGTGTTGAAAGATGCTCAGTCAAGTGGTTTTGCGGAAAGTGATCCTTGGTTGGATGTTGCGGGGTTTGATACAAAATTTAAAACATTGTTACTTACAATACATGCATTTGGGGTGGTGTTATTGCCTGATGATATTTTTAATTCCGGAATTCAAAACGTTAGTTATGACGATATTTTGTATGCGAAACAAAGAGGATTAAGGATTAAAATGTTGGGTGTTTCGTTTAAATCGGGAGATAAATTTAGGGTATATTGTCTTCCACATTTTGTTGACAGAGACAGTGAATTGAATAATGTTTTTTATGAATATAATGCAGTGGAAGTAGAAGGTGCATATTCCTGTAAACAGACATTTGTTGGAAAAGGAGCGGGTAGTCATCCTACAGGAAGTGCTGTATTATCTGATATTTCAGCCTTAACGTATGATTATAAATACGGATATAAGAAATTAAGAAAAGTATTGAATGGAAATCAAAACATTGAAGATGGAGTGAAGTTAATTGAGTATGACTTTTCAATTAAATTATATATTCGTTTTCAAGACAGAGATGAATTAAAAGATCTCGAAATTTTATCGATTGAAGAAGAGTATAAATCAGCAAACACCAATTACATTATTGCGAATGTAAATTTCAAATCGCTTTTTAATATTTATAATAAACGGGAGAATAAACTATTTATCTGTGCAGTTAATTAATGTTAAATCATTTTAAAAATGATTTGTCGAAGCTCGCGATGAATCATTTTTATGAAAAATATATTTGTACTTTTGAGGGTATTTAATAATAGTGTCATGTGGATTAGTAAATTTTTAATTCTTTATTTTTTTATAGTTTCTTTCTCGGTTTACGCTCAAAACAGACAATTCCCGGAAGGGGAAAATGCTCCTGCAATAGGTAAGATAAAGGGTGCTGTTGTAGATAATAAAACCAAACAGGCCGTTCAATTTGCAACCATATCGCTTTATAAATTAAAAGATTCTTCCTTGGTAACTGGAGTTGTGGCCAGTGATAAAGGTGATTTTGAACTATCAGCATTGGGTTTTGGCAGATACTTCATGAAAGTGAAATTTATCGGATACAAACAAATGGTGATCGATACTATTGCTATCAGGCCCAGAGCACCTGAAGTGAATATTGGTACAATTAAACTGCAAAATAATTCCGAGCAACTAGATGAAGTAGAAGTTTCTTCTGAAAAAAGCACTATCCAATTAGGTATTGACCGCAAAATATTTAATGTTGAAAAAAGCATAGTGAGCGAAGGCGGTTCCGCAGCAGATGTATTACAAAGTATTCCCAGTGTTTCTGTTGATATTGATGGAAACATCAGTTTACGCGGAAGTGGAAATATAACCGTGCTGATTGACGGAAAACCATCTGGAATTACCGGTTCCAGTCGAGCTGCAATACTGGATCAAATTCCTGCAAGCAGTATCGAAAGTATTGAACTTATTACCAACCCTTCTGCAAAATACGATCCTGATGGGATGGGAGGAATTATAAATGTCGTTTTAAAAAAGAACAAGTTAAGAGGGTTCAATGGTTCTGTGAGTTTCGGAGCAGGTACAAATGATAAATACAATTCAGGATTTGAAGTAAACAAATACAATGGTTCCATAAACCTAAGTTATCGGAATTCAAAGTTTAACTCCTATATTAATTATGGATATAGAATGAATACAAGAACACATTTAGGAATGAGTGAGAGACAAAATATTTTTCCCGATACAACTTATTTTCTTAATGAAAATTCTTTTTCGAGCAATAAAAACTCTTCGAATAACATAAAAGGAGGAATCGATTTTTATTTGAATCCAAAAAACACACTTGGTTTTTCTGTGCTTTATAATGAAGGAAAAGAAAGCGGAACAGGATTTTCAAGGTATACTGAAGCTGACAAGTATGAGAATCTTTCTGCTACGTATGTACGTGACGAAACATCTGGAGGAGATTCTAAAAGTACCGATTACAATTTTAATTATAGAAAAACATTTAATAAACCTAAACAAGAATTAATAGTTGATGGAACATATTCTATGTCTAACGGAAATGATTTTGAAAATTATTCCGATCGGGATTATGAATTAAAGTACGCATCAAAAAATAGCACTCCGTTTAAACAAAACACTTCGACAAACGGAATTAACTCAATAACGAATATTCAACTGGATTATGTGCAACCTTTAAAAAATCAAATGAAATTGGAGCTTGGAGCCAAAACAACATTACGTGATATTAAAAATGATTTTGTTTCAACTACTTACGACTATTCAAATTCAGAATTTGTTGCAGACACAAATTTGAATAATAACTTCCAATACAATGAAAATATATATGCCGCATATGCAACATTTTCAGGAACGATTAAAAAGTTTGGTTATCAATTTGGATTAAGAGGAGAATCCGCAAATACTATGTCGAAGTTGCTAACAACAAATGAAAATTTTTCATCTGACTATTTAAATTTATTTCCAACCGTTCATCTTTCTCAAAAATTTAATAAGGAACAGGAATTACAAATTAGCTATAGCAGAAGAGTGAACCGCCCGAATATGCGAACTTTAAATCCATTTAAAAATTATGCTGATCCCTATAACATTCGGTATGGGAATCCTTATTTAAAACCTGAATATATCAATTCTTATGAATTGAGTTATGTTAAGTATTGGAAAAAATCAGTCCTTACTTCATCCATTTATTACCGAAAGACAAACGGAATCATTCAACGTTATAAAACCGTGACAGACTCTTTGGTTTCTTTTACAACATTTGTAAATCTGAATTCATCGACTTCGTATGGTTTTGAATTAATTTCAAAAAACGATTTGACAAAATGGTGGAACATCACAACAAGTGTAAATGTTTTTGAAACAAAAATAGATGGAAACAATGTGCAGGCGGATTTACAAAATAATAATTTTAGTTATATGCTGAAATTGCTCTCAAATATGCATGTTTGGAAAAATATGGATATTCAGTTTGTTGCTAATTATAGAGGTCCGATGACAACAGCACAGGGGGAAGTGGAAGGGATCTTTACGATGGACATTGGCGCTAAAAAAGAAATTTTCAAAAATGCAACGTTGAGTTTAAATGTAAGCGACATTACCAATTCCCGAAAAATGAAAATGAAGGCAAGCGATACTAATTTTATTCAAACAATGGAACATAGCCGGGAGTCAAGAATTGTGACACTTACGTTTACTTACCGATTTGGAAAATTAAGTGATCCAAATAAAAAACCGCGTCAGAATAAGCAAAACAATGGTGGTGAATTTGAAGGTGGCGAAGATATGGGGATGTGATTAGATTATCATTCCTGCACCAACAGTCACATTTGTCGACTCATCAATTAAAATTAAACTTCCGGTATTTCTGTTTTTTTTGTATTTGTCAACTATTAACGGAGAGGTGGTTCGTAATGTTAAACACGCAATATCATTCAACCCGATTGTTTTATCGTCTTCTATTTTTTCTAAAGTATTGATGTTCACCTTATATTGAATTTCTTTTATGACACAACGTACTTCTTTTGAAGTGTGTTTCAATGCATATTTCCCGTTGGGTTGTAATTTCTTTTCCGCTAACCAGCAAACCATTACATCAATGTCTTGCGTTGCTTCCGGCTGATTATCAGTTTTCACGATCATATCACCGCGGGAAATATCAATTTCATCTTCCAGTGTAAGTGTAACACTCATTGGTGCAAAAGCTTCTTCCAGTGAGTTATTAAGCGTATCGATGGATTTTATTTTCGAAGTTAATCCTCCGGGTAAAACAGTAATAGCGTCACCTTTTTTAAAAACTCCACCTGTAATACGACCTGCATATCCTCTATAATCATGGTATTCAGAATTCATTGGACGAATAACATATTGAACTGGGAAGCGGGCATCACTATGATTCTGATCATTAGAAATTTTTATGTTTTCCAATAAATACATCAATGTTGGTCCTTTGTACCATTTCATGTTTTTTGAAGCATCAACTACATTGTCGCCCTTTAGCGCACTGATCGGCAGAAAATGAATATCTGTTGTATCCAGTTTTGCAGCGAAAGCTTCGTAATCTTTTTTTATTTGTTCAAATACTTCTTTTTTAAAATCAACAAGATCCATTTTATTCACACAAACAATTACATGTGGAATCCGTAGTAATGAAGCAATATAGGTATGACGCATGGTTTGTTCAATTACACCTTTTCGGGCATCAATCAAAATGATTGCTGCATTTGCAGTAGATGCTCCTGTAACCATGTTGCGGGTATATTGAATGTGCCCTGGTGTATCGGCAATAATGAATTTACGTTTTGGTGTTGCAAAATAACGATATGCCACATCAATGGTAATCCCTTGTTCACGTTCTGCACGCAAGCCATCGGTAAGCAATGCGAGGTTTACATATTCTTCACCGCGTTTTTCACTGCTGGCTCTTATCGCTTCATATTGATCTTCAAAAATTGATTTTGAATCGTATAATAATCTTCCAATAAGTGTGCTTTTCCCATCATCAACAGAACCGGCTGTTGTGAAACGTAAGAGGTCCATATCTAAATATCCTGCCGTAGAAAATTCTGTCATAATTATTTTTTTTAATCGGTAATAATATAAGTTTTATTCGAAAATTTCATTTGTCATTTTTAGCTTGTCGAGAAATCTTTGTACTCATGTGCAATTATGATATTGAATTTAAAGACTCCTCCGCTGCGGTCGGAATGACATTCGTGATAATGAATTTTAATTTTTTTAATATTCTTTAAAAATATCCCGCTTTTTTTCTGTCTTCCATTGCTGCTTCAGAACGTTTATCATCAATGCGGCTGCCACGCTCTGTAACACGTGTTGCTGCCACTTCTTCCACAATTTCTTCTAATGAATTTGCTTTTGATAAAACAGCTCCGGTACAACTTATATCGCCAACAGTCCTGAAACGAACCTGCATTTTTTCAACTTTTTCAGTTGGTTTTAAAGGTATAACATGCGAGTGTGCATAAATTACTCCATCCCGTACAAAGCATTCGCGTTCATGAGTAAAATAAATAGAAGGGATCTCGATTTTTTCCTGAAGAATGTATTGCCAAACATCCATTTCGGTCCAGTTACTGATTGGAAAAACTCTGAAATGTTCGCCAACTGCCTTTTTACCGTTGAAAATATTCCATAATTCCGGTCGTTGATTTTTTGGATCCCATTGTCCGAATTCATCACGGTGAGAAAAGAAACGTTCTTTTGCTCTTGCTTTTTCTTCATCTCTACGTGCTCCGCCAATCAATGCATCAAATTTGTAATTTTCGATCGTATCAAGTAGGGTAACTGTTTGCAATACATTTCTGCTTGCATTAAATCCTTTTTCTTCATTGACTCTTCCGGTATCAATGCTGTCCTGAACAGAGCCAACAATAAGGTGTGCTCCATATTTTGCAGCAAGGTCATCACGGAAAGTAATTGCTTCTTCAAAATTATGTCCGGTATCAATATGTACTAATGGAAACGGCACTTTGGCCGGGGCAAAGGCTTTGCGAGCCAAATGAAAACAAATAATGCTGTCTTTCCCACCGGAGAAAAGGAGTGCCGGTCTTTCAAATTGTGCAGCCAGTTCACGAATAACATAAATGCTTTCGCTTTCTAATTCTTTTAAATGTGTAAGGTTGTAATTTTTCATGCTTTGTTTAATGGGAACGCAAATTTATTAAGATTTTTATGATTAAAAATGATTTGTTTGTGCGTAGAAAGTACTAAATATTTATTTTGTTCAAAATTCTTTTTACACTTTCTTCCACACTCATTTCATTTGTTTTTACTTCCACATTTGGATTTACCGATGCTTCGAAAGGAGCACTAATTCCTGTAAAATCTTTTACTTCTCCTTTTCTTGCTCTTGCATATAACCCTTTTACATCACGTTGCTCACAAATTTCTAGTGGTGTATTTACATATACTTCTATAAAATCAGTTGGGCCAATAATTGTTTTTGCAATGTTCCTGATTTCTTCGGTCGGGCTTACAAAACAACAGATAGTAATGACGCCACAATTCACAAAAAGTTTAGTTACTTCAGCGATTCTTCGAATGTTTTCAGTTCTGTCAATATCACTAAATCCAAGATTATTATTAATTCCTGTTCGGATATTATCCCCATCCAAAACCTGTGTCAGCAATCCTTTTTTATGCAACTCTTGTTCCAAGGCAATAGCAATGGTTGTTTTTCCGGAACCACTGAGTCCGGTCATCCAAATAGCAATGCCACGCTGTTTAAGCATTTTTTCTTTGTCAGCGCGAAGTAAAATTTTATCGGTTGGAAAAATAGTATTCATTTAATTTTCTAAACTTTTAATTTAAGAACATCAAAGATAAAACAAAAAGGGCCTTTCCTGTGTGGAAAGACCCTAATATTAAAACTAAAATATTTTTATCCTTCCTTAAAGTTAAATGCAACCCTGCATACAACAAATGAAAGTGTTGTGGTTGACCACTAATTTAAAGAAATTTCTTGTTTTCATTTCAATTGTAAATGTAACTTGTTTTTCTTTAATCGAGAAGAAAATTTTGAATACATTTGTTTCTTGATTTTGAATAATCTTATTTTCCAAAGATGAGCATAAAGAACAATTTACCTGATTTTAGAAAAATAAATACTGTTGATCAGGTTGGTATAGAAGAACGTGTAGCGCGGTTTACAACACGAAGTATAAAAAAAGCTTCAAAAATGCAAGGCCTGAAAATGGCTTTGAGCATGATCGACCTCACAACGTTAGAAGGGAAAGATACCGAAGGGAAAGTGAAGCAAATGTGCTACAAAGCAGCTCACTTGCATGATTCAATTCCCGGTTTGCCAACTGTTGCAGCCGTTTGTGTTTACCCTTCTATGGTTAAGGTTGCTAAAGATTCGCTGAAAGGAACCAATATTAAAGTGGCTTCTGTTTCCACGGCTTTTCCAAGCGGGCAATCAACTCAGCAAATAAAACTATTGGATACAAAATTTGCTTTGGAAAATGGTGCCGATGAAATTGATATGGTAATTTCCAGAGGAGAATTTTTAAAAGGAAATTACAATTTTGTTTTTGATGAAATTGCGTCTATTAAAGAAGCATGTGGGAAAGCCCGTTTAAAAGTAATATTCGAAACAGGAGAGCTTTCTACCTTGGATAATGTGCGAAAAGTAAGTGAAATAGCCATGTATGCAGGGGCAGATTTTATTAAAACCTCCACAGGGAAAATTTCTCCTGCGGCAACTATGCCTGTTACTTTGGTAATGTTAGAAGCTATTCGGGATTATTATTATAGTACTGGAAGAATGGTAGGAATGAAACCCGCAGGTGGAATTTCCACATCAAAATTAGCTTTGCATTATTTAATAATGGTAAATGAAACATTGGGTGCAGCATGGATGAGTAACGAATGGTTTCGGTTTGGTGCAAGCAGTTTAGCAAATGATATTTTATTGCAGATCGCAAAAGAAACATATGGCGTTTATCAAAGTCCGGATTATTTTTCAAAAGATTAAAAACACCCCTGTCAGGGTTTCAAACCCTGACAGGGGTGGATATACAATTCATGGCTGAAAACAGAACCTATTTAATACCCAATAAATTTTATCATATTTATAATCATGATAATGGGAATGAAAATATATTTTTTAACGAAAACAATTATCTTTATTTTTTAAAAAAATACAAAGAGCACATTGATCCAATTGCTGATACTCATGCCTATTGTTTAATGCCGAATCATTTTCATTTTGTAATTCAAATTAAGTCGGAAGAACATATTTTTAAATTTTTAAAACAAAACAAAAAATTGCCGGAGCAAAATATGACATTGGAAGAGTTTGAATTGCTTTTTGAAAAGAATGCTGAAATTAATTTATTCAGTTTACATATCAGCAAACAGTTTTCTAATCTTTTCAATGGATATGCACAAGACATTAATAAACAAGAGTTGAGGACAGGAAGTTTGTTTATTCGTTCTTTCAGGAGAAAAGAAATAGAATCGTCCGAATATTTAAAATCATTGATTTTATATATACATTTAAATCCGGTTCGTCATCAGTTGGTTGAGAAGATATCGGGTTGGAAGTTTCTCTCCTATCATTCTATAATTTCCGAGAGGGAAACACTTCTCAAGAGGAAAAAAGTGTTAGAATTGTTTGATGGTTTGGATAATTTTAAGTTTTCTCACGAGCAAATAAATCAAAATTCGTTACTGGAAATTGAAGCACAATTAAAAAATTAACTTAATTAATACCCCTGTCAGGGTTTCAAACCCTGACAGGGGTGAAAATACAAAACATGAGCACAAAAAAAGAAATAAAACTGGATTTCAATTCCGCTTGGGAGCTGGACCCTGCACCGGAAGATACAAAGCATGTTTCCATAAAAAAGCAATATGATCTTTTTATTAATGGCGAATTTGTAAAACCCAACAGCAAAAAATATTTTGCAACTTACAATCCTGCAACAGAAGAAAAAATCTCGGAAATTGCAGAAGCAGATGAGAAGGATGTAGATAAGGCAGTAAAAGCAGCACGTGCAGCATTTGGGCCCTGGAGTAAATTGTCTGGAAAAGAACGAGGAAAATACATTTATCGGATCGCCCGATTGATGCAAGAACGCGCCCGCGAATTTGCAGTGATCGAAACAATGGAAGGTGGGAAACCTATTCGCGAAAGTAGAGATATAGATATCCCCTTAGCAGCAAATCATTTTTTCTATTATGCCGGCTGGGCTGATAAATTGGAGTATGCTTTTCCAAATAAAAATCCGAAACCATTAGGTGTTGCCGGACAAATTATTCCCTGGAATTTTCCTTTGTTAATGGCAGCATGGAAAATTGCACCCGCATTAGCATGTGGAAATACTGTTGTTTTAAAACCAGCAGAAACTACCTCCTTAACCGCATTAAAATTAGCCGAACTGATTCGTGACAGCGGTTTACCAAAAGGTGTTGTAAATATTATCACAGGAGCAGGAAAAACTGGCGCAGCAATTGTAAATCATCCCGATATAAATAAAATTGCATTTACCGGTTCAACAGATATTGGAAAATTAATTCAGAAATCAATTGCAGGTACCGATAAAAAATTAACATTGGAATTGGGTGGAAAAGCAGCCAATATTATTTTTGAAGATGCTCCAATTGATCAGGCTGTTGAAGGAATCATCAATGGGATATTTTTTAATCAGGGACATGTTTGTTGTGCAGGCTCACGTTTGTTTGTACAGGAAAGTATTGCTGACATTGTGATTCAGAAGTTGAAAGACAGAATGGAAACGTTGAAAGTAGGTGATCCGATGGATAAAAATACGGATATTGGAGCTATCAATTCGAAAGAACAATTACTGAAAATTCAAGAATATTTCAAGATCGGAAAAAATGAAGGAGCCGATTTTTATCAGTCTTCATGTAGTATTCCGAAGAAAGGTTATTTCATTAAACCTACTTTGTTTTTAAACACATCACAATCACACCGTATTGTACAAGAAGAAATTTTCGGTCCTGTATTAGCAATCCAAACATTCAGAACCATTGAAGAGGTAATTGAAAAAGCGAATAATATTCCGTATGGATTATCGGCTGGTGTTTGGACTGATAAAGGTTCTAAAATATTTAATCTGACCACAAAATTACGTGCTGGAATTGTATGGGCAAACACTTTTAATAAGTTCGACCCTACCTCCCCTTTTGGTGGATATAAAGAAAGTGGTTTTGGCCGTGAAGGTGGATTACACGGATTATCAGCATATTTAGATTTAAAATAAAACTCCTGTCAGTGGAACCCCTGTCAGGGTTTCAAACCCTGGCAGGGGTAAGTAATACTAAAAAAAATTAAAAATGTCAAGAATAGAAATTTTGAAAACCTATAAGATTTATATCGGAGGACAGTTTCCCAGAACAGAATCCGGAAGATATTATCCTTTGAAAAATAAAAAAGGAGAGGTAACAGCAACTATATGTTTGTCATCCCGTAAAGATTTTAGAAACGCGGTAGTTGCTGCCCGTGGCGCTTTTGGAGGATGGAGTAGCAGATCTGCATTTAACCGCGGACAAATTTTATATCGGATTGCCGAAATGTTAGAAGGTAGAAAAGAACAATTTGTTTCAGAACTTATTTTACAAGGCGCAACTGCAACAGCAGCAAAACAAGAAGTTGAATTATCAATTGACAGAATGGTTTATTATGCCGGATGGTGCGATAAGTTTCAACAGGTATTCAGTTCTGTAAATCCTGTAGCTTCTTCTCATTTCAATTTTTCTGTTCCGGAACCAACAGGTGTCGTAGCAATAATTGCATCGGAAGAAAATTCATTAATTGGTTTGGTAACTGCTATTGCTCCGGTAATTGCCGGTGGAAATACATGTGTGGTATTGGCATCCGAAAGTAAGCCATTATGTGCTGTTACATTTGCGGAAGTATTGAATACATCGGATCTGCCGGGAGGTATAGTAAATATTCTTACTGGAAATTCATCAGAATTACATTCGCATTTTTCAACACACATGGATGTGAATTCATTAATTTATTATAGAAATAACAAGCAAGAAATAAAGACAATGAAAGAAAACGCATCGCTCAATGTGAAACGGGTTTTTATTTATGATAAATTAAATGTGAATTCAGAAGGGTCTCAAAGTCCTTATTTTATAGCTGATACACAGGAAACAAAAACTACTTGGCATCCTATTGAAAACATTGGTTCATCAAAAGCCGGATATTAAATAAATTAGGAATTGATCATTAAGAATAAGAACGATTCTTAAATTTCCGAAACATTGTAAAGACAATTTCATTCAATGGAAGCATTATTATTTATTGCGATCGAAGCATCTTTAAAAGCCGGAGAAGAAATCTTAAAAGTGTACGAATCGAATTTTGCTGTTGAGCATAAAGATGATACATCACCACTTACGCTTGCTGATAAAAATGCGCACAACATAATTTGTGAGAATTTAAAAAAAACAGATTTTCCGGTACTAAGTGAAGAAGGAAAATTGATAGACTATGCTGAACGTAGCCGGTGGAAATATTTTTGGATGGTTGATCCCTTGGATGGCACAAAAGAATTTGTAAAACGGAATGGAGAATTTACGGTAAACATTGCTTTGATTCATCAACAAAGATCCATACTGGGAGTGATCTATGTTCCGGTAACAAAAACACTTTATTTTGCCGCTGAAGGGATTGGAAGTTATAAAGTTCAAACTTCAAAGTTCAAAGGTCAAGCTTCTGAGTTGAACGATATTTTACAATATTCAGAGAAACTTCCCTTAAAAAGTACAAAGTCCAAATTCACTATTGTTGCCAGTCGTTCTCATCTGTCGGAAGAAACGGAAATGTTTATAGATGGAATAAAAACCACACATAAAGAAGTAGCGTTTATTTCCTCGGGAAGTTCTATAAAACTTTGTTTAGTTGCCGAAGGGAGCGCAGATATATATCCCCGTTTTGCTCCAACCATGGAGTGGGACACTGCTGCAGGGCAAGCAATTTGTGAGATTGCCGGGAAACTCGTTATTGATTATTCCACAAATAAGCCATTGCTCTACAACAAACAAAGTCTGCTGAACAATTGGTTTATTGTACAGTAAGCATAGGTGCCAAAATGCAGTTGTTTTATTTCAAATAAATATTGTTTTGTCGAAATAAATATTATCTTTGAAATTCCAAAAAAAAATATTAACCCAAAAAAAACAATAATTCATGAAAAAAATTTACACAATTAGTCTTGCTTTATTAATGGCAGGTACTGTCGTAGCTCAAAAAGCTATGGTAAAAAAAGGAAGAACACTGGAAGAAGCAACTTTTAGCATTTCAAAAGTGAATGAGAACAATGTAACTTCTACCGGTGGTCAAAAAGGCGTAATGGCAGCATTAAACGAAGCCTTTGAATTAGCTGTGCCTGCAACTGGTTGGGCTGCTACAAACTGGGCTTCCAGCATAACTTCTACTGCAGACGAAACTGCAGCTACCGGACATGTTGGACATTTTGCTTTTTTTGACGCATACAATCTTAATGCTGGAGATGAAGGTTCTTTGGTTACTCCGATGTTACAACCTGTAACCGGAAATAATACACTGACCTATAAAGTTAATTTATATAAAATGTCTACAAATCCTGGTTACCAAGGTGCTGGTGCTGAAATGTACATTGAGTTTTCTACAAATCAAGGCTCCACCTGGACTACCAGTACAACTAATGTTTTGACAACTTTACCTAATTACAACACCCTTAACTCAGGTTGGGTTACACAAACTGCCAGCTTAGCTGCATACAATGGCCTAAATGTAATGGTAAGATTCAGAGCTGTTTCTGACTGGGGTTGGTGCGACCTTGGAATTGATAATGTTACCGGTCCAAACGTATTATTATTTACAAATGATATATCTGCAAATAAAGTTTTTGCAAGTATCAATGGATTTGATTATTTCATTGCAATTCCAAATTCTCAATTGGATGCGGTTTATTATGGTGCAGAAGTTAAAAACAACGGAACTGCAGCTCAAACCAATGTTACTGTTACTGCTGATATTAATACAGGAGCTTTTACAAGTTCAACAGGTTTAAACAATCCTACAGCATCTTTTGCTGCTGGAGCAGTCGATACCTTATATGCTACAACAAATCCGATAGGTTCAGGCTTTACTCAATTTGATGCCCAGATTTTGGCAACTCAAACTGAAGTAGATGAATTCCCTGGTAATAACATGGCTGATTCAGTTACCTTTTTCGGTACTGATGCCAGCTATTATAGAACCGTAACTATAAATGCTTTAATTAGTTCTTATTCGTTTGGCACACAAGCTCCTGCAGTTTCAGGATTTGAATACGGGGCTACTTATTATATGCAAAATGCAGGTAGAGTAGATTCTATAACTTCTATTATTTATAGAAAATCAGCAGGTAGTGCAAATGTTGTTGGTAAATTATACTCTATCGATGGAGCTACAGGAGCATATACATTAGTTGCTCAAACTGCTGCTTTCACTCCGGCTACAGGAACAAATTCGAGTTTTAATTTTACAACTTTAGCTTTAACAACTCCATATACTGCAGTAGCAGGTGAAATATTAGCTGCGACTCTTCAAATTAACGGAACTAATTTTACTACAGCTCCTGCTGATACAATTAGTATTGGTATTGATAACGCCTATATGGGTAGCACAGCAGTTGCTTGTACAGCTTATCTTAATGTTGGAGGTACAATGGGTTGGTACACCTTTGCCGGAGTTCCTAACGTTGGAATTGAATTACAAAACTCAACAGTTTCTGTTAGTAGTGTTAATTTAAACAACACAGTTTCTGTTTTCCCTAACCCTGCAAAAGATGTAGTAAACATCAAAAATGCTGGCAAAGATGCAACAATTACAATTATGAATTCTTTAGGACAAGTTGTTTATACTACTGTTGCAACTGATAAAGCAACAATTGATACTAAAAACTTATCTGAAGGCATTTATTTTGTAAGAGTGAATAACCAGGTTTCTAAAGTTGTTATCACAAAATAAAATAATATACCGCTGTATTTAATTTAAATACAATAGAGGTTACATCTCAAAAAGCCCCGTATTTTACGGGGCTTTTTGTGTTTTACACCCAAAAAAATCGTATAATTGCATGAGATTTTAAAACCATAAAAATGAGTAAAGTAGCATTAATCACTGGAGTTACAGGTCAGGATGGCGCATATTTGGCCGAATTATTATTAAGCAAAGGTTATATTGTTCATGGCATTAAGCGTAGAAGCTCCATGTTCAACACCGGTCGCATAGATCATTTGTACAAAGATCAACATGAAAAAAAGGTAAATTTCTTTTTGCATTATGGTGATCTGACTGATTCTACTAACCTGATACGTATCATTCAGGAAACCCAGCCCGATGAAATTTATAACCTTGCAGCGCAATCACATGTAAAGGTGTCTTTTGATTCTCCGGAATATACTGCTAATGCTGATGCCATTGGCACATTACGAATTTTGGAAGCAATACGCATTTTAAAACTGGAGCATAAAACCCGCTTTTATCAGGCTTCTACTTCTGAAATGTATGGTCATGTTCAGGAGATTCCTCAAAAAGAAACAACACCATTTTACCCCCGTTCACCATATGGTGTTGCGAAAGTATATGGCTTTTGGATAACAAAAAATTACCGGGAAGCATATAATATGTATGCTTGTAATGGCATTTTGTTTAATCATGAAAGTCCTTTACGGGGAGAAACATTTGTTACCCGTAAGATCACACGGGCGGTAGCAAAAATACATTTGAAAATGCAGGAAAAACTTTTTCTTGGAAACTTGGATGCTGAGCGTGATTGGGGACATGCAAAAGACTACGTAGAAGGAATGTGGTTGATGATGCAGCAAAAAGAAGCCGATGATTATGTGTTGGCAACAGGTAAAAAAATCACTGTTCGCAAATTCGTTGAATTGGCATTTGCCGAAGTAGGTATTTCACTGAACTGGGAAGGAAAAGGAGTGGATGAAAAAGGATTTAATGCAACAACAGGAAAAGTAGTTGTAGAAGTAGATCCTCGCTATTTCCGCCCTACAGAAGTTGAATTATTGATTGGCGATGCATCCAAAGCGAAAAAGAATTTAGGTTGGGTTCCAAAATATACATTGGAAGAACTTGTTAAAGAAATGGTAGTTAGTGATGTAAAATTATTTGAGAGAGATAAATATTTGTTGGATGGCGGCCATGATGTAATGAATTTTCATGAGTAAGCCACTCCCCTTAATCCACGAGGTGGCAATACCAAAAAAAAACAGATGAATAAAACGGATAAAATTTATGTTGCAGGCCATCGCGGAATGGTAGGGTCTGCCATTGTAAGGATACTTCAACAAAACGGATTTAACAACATCGTTTTTCGTACTTCGAAGGAATTAGATCTGAAAAATCAGCAAGCTGTTGCTGATTTTTTTGCAAATGAAAAACCCGACTATGTTTTTTTAGCTGCCGCTAAAGTGGGTGGTATTGTTGCAAATAACACCTATCGTGCCCAATTCATTTATGAAAATCTGATGATCCAGAATAATATCATTCATCATTCCTATTTGAATAATGTAAAAAAATTAATGTTCCTTGGTTCCTCTTGTATCTACCCGAAATTGGCACCTCAGCCAATGAAAGAAGAGTATTTATTAACCGGACTTTTAGAACCAACCAATGAGCCTTATGCCATTGCAAAAATTGCCGGAATAAAAATGTGTGATGCCTATCGAGCGCAATATGGTTGTAATTTTATTTCAGTAATGCCAACAAATCTGTATGGCCCGAATGATAATTATGATCTGAACAATTCACATGTATTACCCGCATTGATCCGAAAATTCCATACAGCAAAAAAAGAAAATTTACAAAGTGTTGAAATATGGGGAACAGGTTCACCAATGCGTGAATTCTTACATGTGAATGATCTGGCAGATGCTTGTTTTTATTTGATGCAAAATTATAACGAGCCGGGATTAGTGAATATTGGAGTAGGGGAAGATATAACAATAAAAAATTTAGCTTTACTTGTAAAAAAAATTGTTGGTTTTGAAGGCGAATTAAAATTTGATGCTACTAAACCAGACGGAACGCCTCGAAAATTAATGGATGTAAGTAAACTACATTCGTTCGGTTGGAAACATAAAATTAATCTGGAAGAAGGTATTGCAAGTGTCTATGAAGAAGTAAAAGATAAACTTTAAAAAAAACAACCACAGAGAAACTGAGAACACTAAGAAAAACGGAGGCTCTGTGAAACACCATGAACTCCGTGTCTCCGTGGTATATAATGAAAAAACTACTCTATATATTGTTTTTATTACCCACAGTATTGTCTGCGCAAAGCAATTTGCCTTTGAATAGAGAGTGGGGATTAGGTTTTGAAAAAGCAGGGGGTACATTAATACAATTTAGCAGAATAGATACTTCAATAAAAGAACCTTCTGTTTTGGAACAATGGACAGAGTTTAAGCCTGTCTTGTCTGCCTTCAAACCCTATATCGTTCCAATATCTTATCAAGAAAAAGATAAATCAAAATCGATATTTTATCGCAAACTAAAACGCGAAAGCCTATTCATCGTCAACGATACCGCTGATAAATTTTATTTAACAATTGATCCTCTCTTCAATTTTGAATTCGGTAAAGATCTTGGAGATAGCACCGGAGAAAAGCTTTACAAGAACACAAGAGGTTTTTTGGTTCGTGGAAGCGTTGGAAAAAAGATCGCATTTGAAACTTCTTTTTATGAAAATCAAGCAACTTATGCTCAATATATTGATGATTATATCAAATCGACAAATAATCTGTTTCCGCAATCATCAAATTATTCGTACGATGTAATTCCCGGACAAGGTCGTGCAAAAAAGTTTAAACTTAATGGTTATGATTATGCCATGACATCCGGTTATGTTTCGTATTCACCGGTTAAAATGCTGAACATACAAGTCGGTAACGGAAAACATTTTGTTGGGGATGGTTATCGTTCCTTGCTTTTATCTGATAACGCATTTAATTACCCGTATGCAAGAATTACAACAACCTATAAAAATATCCAGTACACGAATTTATACACCTCCTTTATGAATCTAACTGATGGTGGGGTAAAAACTCCACCGTATGTTGAACGATTGTTTCAGAAAAAAGTAGCCAGTTTCCAACTGCTCAGCATGAATTTTTTCAAACGTTTGCACTTAGGTTTATTTCAGGGAATGATATGGGAAGCAGCTGATTCTACTAATCGTCAGCATGTAAGTTTTAACACCTTCGATCCTGTGATTGGTGTGAATACAGCAGTATATGGTTTAAATAATAAAAATAATGTTTTGCTTGGAGCTACAATAAAATTAAAACTTACAAATTCTATTTCATTATATGGGCAATACCTGCTGGATGATGTGTATTCAAAAAATAAAGGTGGAGATGTGAAAAATAAATCCGGATATCAAATCGGCTTTAAGTATTTCGACCTGTTCACTATAAAAAACTTACACATTCAGGCCGAATATAATACTGTTCGTCCATATGCATACGCAGCTGAAAATTCGCAACAAAGCTATTCTCACTATAACCAGCCTCTGGCGCATCCTTTAGGTGCAAATTTTTGGGAAGTTGTCGGGTTTATTGATTATCGACTGAAAGATTTTTTTATTGAAATAAAAACGAATTATGCTGTAAAAGGTATAGATAGTTTGAATACGAATTACGGTGGAACAATTTTCAAATCAGATAATTCATTCCCTATTACCCAGCCTCTGGATAATATACATACCACTCAGGGTTTGAAAACTACCATTATGTATCAGGATATTCACCTAGGTTATTTGGTAAATCCTTCAACAAACTTTAATATTGTAGTGGGTATTTCGAATCGTATTTCAAAAACAGAGAAGTCGACCAGCAATACCCAATTCGTATATTTCGGAATTCGCACTTCGTTAGCGAATTTTTATTATGATTTTTAGACACAGGTGTGTTTTTAAAATTTATTAAATTTACATCACCTCTCTTTCAAAAATGTGAATTGAGAATATAAAAGTTTTATGGAATTTTTAATACTTGTTTTTGCTACATCTTTTTTGGTTGTGTTACTATCAACACCATCGCTCATAAAAGTTGCGATCCTCAAACGTTTGTTTGATGCACCTGGTGATACCCGCAAATTGCACACCCGAATGATCCCAACTATTGGGGGTATCATCATTTTTGCAGGCACCTTGTTTTCGTTTTCACTTTGGTTTCCGAGCAGAATGAGTCAGGATTTAATACAAGTGCAAAAAGCAATGGATGACTACAAGTTCATTACTTCAACATTGTTGCTAATGTTTTTTGTAGGTGTTAAAGATGATATTATTGGCACTGCACCCGTAAAAAAATTAGTTGCACATGTATTGGTGGGAATGGTATTAGTATTAATGGCAGATATTCGCATTTCCAGTTTGCATGGTATTTTTGGAATTGATGTTATTCCATATTGGGCAAGTGTTTTTTTATCGCTATTTACATACATAGTCGTAGTAAATGCTTTTAATTTAATAGATGGTCTTGATGGTTTGGCTGGAGGAATTGGGTTTATTGCATCCTCAGCATTTGGTGTTTGGTTTGCCTTGGCAGGCGATCCGGTGATGGCCGCTTTAGCAATTGCATTATCCGGTTCGTTATTAGCATTTCTGATTTTCAATTTTGCTCCTGCCAAAATATTTATGGGGGATTCAGGATCTTTAACAATTGGTTTGATTATTTCTATATTGGCCATTAAACTTGTCAGTTATGATGTTAGTGCTATTCAAAATACATTTATTTTAAATGTTTCAAAACCGATATTTGCAATGGCTGTTTTGGTTTATCCTTTAGTAGATACGTTACGAATTTTTATTTATCGTGCCGTGAGAGGTGTGTCGCCATTTTCAGCAGATAGAAATCATTTGCATCACCGTTTAATTGATATTGGATTAACTCAAAAGAAAACTGTAATTATTTTATACGTTGTAAATATTGTAATAATTGCTCTTTCATTATCCTTGTTATATATTAATGCTACTTTGGCTTTATTAATTATAGGTTCCACCGCTTTGTTATTTGCTCAGATTCCGTTTTTTATTAAGAAAATGAAAAATCGTACTCCGAAAGAAAATGAATAAAAGGCAAGGTTTTAAATTTTTATTGATTTGCATTTTATCATCGATAATAGGTAACAATGTGTTTTCTCAGGCATTAAATTACACACTTAACCGTGATTATTTATGGGGCTTCGATAATTATTACAACAGTAAAGAACAAAATCTGCAAACCTTTGTAAAACCTTATCGATACACTGATATTAAACTAATAAGTGATACAACTGCCGAATGTCCGAGATTACTTGACAAAAAGAATAAATCACCGGACCCAGCGAAAAAATCAGCATTAGAAATTTCTCCCATTATTTCTGCGGTTGCAGGTTATCAAGCTACCTCACCATCGCGTTTTGTAAATGATCTGGCAATTGGAGGAAACTTATCAATGAATCTTGGTGAACAATTTGCACTTAATTTGAAAGCATTTACAGGCAGAGCGGCCTTTACAACCTATACCGATTCGGTAATCAAAGAAACACATGTAATTCCAGGAATCGGTTATGCCTATAAATCAAATAATGATTCCATAAATACCCAATATGCATACGAATATTATTCGGGGTACTTATCTTATTCTCCTAATAAAATATTTAATGTTCAGGTTGGTCAGGATAAACATTTTTGGGGAGATGGTTATCGCTCTTTATTTTTATCAGATGTCGCAGCTCCTTATCCTTTTCTGAAGATCACCACCAATGTTTGGCATTTAACGTATGTGAATTTATATACCATCATGAAAGATGTTACAAATCCTTCGGGTCTGAAAAAAGATTGGCTGAATAAATATGCAACCTTTCATTACCTGGGATGGAACGCTACAAAACGAATTAATATCGGACTGTTTGAGTCCATTGTTTGGCAGGGATCCGACAGCAGTCGTTACAGGGGCTATGATGTAAATTATTTGAATCCAATTATGTTTTTCCGACCAACAGAATATTCCTTAGGCTCCAGTGATAATGCTTTTTTAGGTTTTAGTTTTAAAATAAAAATGTTCAGGAAACAACAACTTTACGGGCAGTTATTATTAGATGAATTTTTATTAAAAGAACTGAAGGCACAAAAAGGGTGGTGGGGAAATAAACAGGCTTTTCAGGCTGGATTCAAAAGTTTTGATCTTTTTAAGATCAGGAAACTTAATTTTCAAACCGAATTTAATTATGTTCGTCCATACACCTATGCACACGGAAGTGTTCAGCAAAATTATGGTCATTATAATCAACCTTTAGCTCATCCATTAGGCGCAAATTTCGTAGAGTCCGCTACATTCTTAAATTACAGATACAAAAGAGTATTTTTGGAAGCAAAGTGTATTTATGCTGTTTATGGTGCAGATAGCGCCACAACCGATTATGGTAAAAATATTTTTATTTCGTATTCAAATCGTCCTCATGAATATGGGAATTATCTGACACAAGGTTTTCAAAAACATTTGATTACAACATCACTTCGTGTAGCATATATTGTGGATGCCAGAGCCAACTTAAAAATTGAACTGGGAGCTGCTTATCGGATCGAACAAAATAACTATGAAACAAAAAATACACCTTTTGTATTTATTGGAATTCGTACTGATCTGTACAATTTGTATGATGATTATTGATTTTTATATTCAAAGTCTTTATACTATCTAAAAACCTTTCGCTGCTTTAAAAGCTAAGAGGATACAACTCTTGTTCTTTTTCCAAAATCTATTTTGTTTCGGTATAAAACGGAAGTGATAATCCAGATTATTTATTATATATTTGACAATAATTTAAAACAAAATCTCAAAATCTATTTCAATATGATTTTCAATCCAATAAAAAAACTAATTGGTAAAGCTGCATTTGTTTCTGCAATTGTATTCGCTTTTTACAGTTGTGGTTCAGGGACAAATGATACTGTTAAAGAAACAACAGATAGTCTTGCCTCAATACCGGTACCAGACACAGCAAAAAAACAAAATGTTTTTTATTCCATTCCTTCTCCTATTCAGCTTGGCCAATTTTTAAAACGTTCGGGAGCAAGTTACGATGTCAAAGTTTTAAATCCTTTGGATAATGCTTCTAAGTATTCTTCAACAACAAAAAAAGCTTTAAATCTGGGCGTTTACGGTGCCGATTTGAGTTATTCAGCTGTTTTTAATCAAACACAAGAGATACAATCGTATTTAAATGGTTCAAAAAAATTAGCCGAAGATCTGGGCATCTCCAATAGTTTCTCAAAAGAAACCATAAAACGTATGGAAACAAATATTGCAAACAAAGATTCTGTATTACAAATCATTTCCGAAATATTTCTTAATTCAAATGAATCCCTTAAAGATAATGACCAATCAGGCATTTCCGGTTTGGTTATTACTGGAGGATTTATCGAAGGTTTATATGTTGGAACGCGTGTTGCAAAAACAGTAAAAAAGAATGAAGGAATCATTACCCGTATCGCTGAATTAAAAGGATCTCTTAATAACCTGATCACTATACTTAGTTTGGAAAAGCAAGATGCTGATATTGCAGATTTAATTAATGACCTGAAAAGCATAAAAGAGATTTATGATGAAATGGTTGTAACAGAATCAAAAGCAGTTGCAAAAGCTGATACCACTAAAAAAACGATGACTATTGGAGGTAGCGCACACTATAGCTTATCAAAAGAGCAATTGGAAAGGATCACAGCAAAAGCAGAATCCATCAGAACCAAGATTATTAAACCTTAAGAAAAATTGCAGGAAATAGCCAGGATAAAGATTGAACAAGCTTAGATAAAAATAATCAGGCGTATTCCATTTGACAACCCAAAAAAATAAATTATCCACCTATGAAAAGTAGAAATATCTGTAAAATAATAATACTTCTTGTATTAGCTTTTAATGTAACAGGCTTTGCACAATGCAACAGTTTTGCGAAAGGTAAGTGTATGCCTAAATTAAAACCATATTTGAATACACAACAATTGTGTAATACTGTTTTATTAAGTGGGGATAAAACACAACTTTCATCCACTTTTTATTACGGGGATGAGTATAGGTTATTAATTTGTGCAGAAGATGCACTTGGTAAAATTCAGCTTAACATCAGAGATGCACAAAATAATATTATTTTTACTACCAAAGGTTATGGCGTAATCATGTGGGATTTTTCTGTTGAGGCAACACAGGACCTAACGCTGGAAGTGGTTACACCTCCTATTTCAGATACTGAAACAATAGAAAAAAGTGGTTGCGTTTCCATTCTTTTAGGATTTAAATAAGATCCTTTTTTTTAATTAATTTGAGTTCACAAAATTTTCTGAGTGAAAGTTTACTTTCATAATGTACCCGAAAACACCTTTCTTGCAAATCATTAATAAAAACCATTAATTAATTGTGTTTATAAAAAATATTGATTTTTTTCGATGATCTATTTAGGGTATATAGCAGCAATATTTATTGGAATTTCATTAGGACTCATTGGTGCGGGTGGTTCCATTTTAACTATTCCTGTGTTGGTCTATTTGATTGGTATTTCTCCGGTTAATGCTACGTCTTATTCGTTATTTATTGTCGGAATTTCTTCGGCTATAGGAGGGTTACGCTATTTGAAGAGTAATTTAATTTCTTTACGGACTTTAATTGTATTTGGTGTTCCTTCTGTTATAAGTGTTTTTTTTACACGCAAATATTTATTACATGAAATTCCGGATCATCTTTTTTTTATCGGAACAATTGAAGTAACAAAAAATGCAGCCCTAATGCTTTTGTTGGCGGCATTGATGCTCGTAGCCTCTTTTTCCATGTTAAAAAAATCAATACCGCTGAAGAGTGATGTTCAAAAAAATCTGGAGCAGTATCAGTATTTTTTAATTTTTCAACAAGGGATTATTGTAGGTGCATTGGTTGGATTGGTTGGGGCAGGTGGTGGTTTTCTGATTATTCCGGCATTAGTATTGCTTGCAAAACTATCAATGAAAAGAGCCATTGGTACATCATTGGCCATCATTTCGTTAAATTCAACGATAGGTTTTTTAAGTGACTTTGGAATGCATCAATTCGATTGGAATTTTTTAGTTGTTTTTTCAGGATTAGCAATTGTAGGAATAATTATTGGCAGTTATTTGTCTAAATACGTGAGCGGAGTAAAATTAAAACCTGCATTCGGATGGTTTATTCTGGTAATGGGAATATATATTATTACTAAAGAATTATTTTTTTAGAATTAAGAAAAAAGAAGCATGCTTGAATATTTAAAACAACCCTGGCCTTGGTATGTATCCGGTCCTTTGATAGGATTGACCATTCCATTATTACTTATACTTGGTAACAAATCGCTGGGGATTTCATCCTCCTTAAAACATATATGTGCCGCTTGCTTTTCCGGAAAAATTCCATTTTTAAATTATGACTGGAAACATGAAAGTTGGAATTTGATTTTTGCATTCGGAATAATAATGGGAGGATACATTGGCGCAAACTTGCTTACCAATCCTTCCAATATTGATCTGTCAGATGCCACGGTTGCTGTATTAAAACAAAATAATATTTCTGATTTTAGCGGATATATGCCAAAGGAAATTTTTAACTGGGAAAGCTTATTAACTCTAAAAGGTTTTATTATCATAGTTGTTGGAGGATTTATGGTGGGTTTTGGAACTCGTTATGCAAACGGTTGTACTTCCGGACATTCAATTATGGGCATTGCAAATCTGCAATGGCCATCATTAGTTGCAACCATTTGTTTTTTTATCGGAGGATTATTTATTACACATTTTGTTTTACCAATCATTCTAAAATTATAATATGCTGAATACAATAAAATATATTATTCTTGGAACCATGTTTGGTTTGGTATTAACTAAGACAGAAGCCATATCCTGGTTTCGGATGCAGGAAATGTTCCGGTTCCAATCCTTTCATATGTATGGTATTATTGGAAGCGCTATTTTAACGGGGATGATTTCCCTGCAACTTATTAAAAGATTGCATATTAAAACCATTACAGGAAAATCTATTACGATGGAAGCAAAACAATTTAACAAGGGAACAATCATAGGTGGTTTAATTTTCGGAATGGGTTGGGCATTAACAGGAGCTTGTCCCGGTCCTATATTTGCGCAGATCGGGGCAGGAGCAAGTGTAGCAATTGTTTTACTATTAAGTGCAATTGCCGGTACATGGGTATATAGTTTTTTAAAACCGAAATTACCTCATTAGGAATAGTGTGTAACAAAAATCACAGATAAATAAAATACATTATTTTAATTTTACTTAAATAACAGATGTATATCGAACAGCTTTATACCAATTGTCTTGCCGAAGCAGCTTATTATATAGAATCTGATGGTGAAGCAGCTATCGTTGATCCATTGCGGGAAACAAGTCCATATATTGAACTTGCAAAAAAACGGAATGCAAAAATTAAATATGTATTTGAAACGCATTTTCATGCTGATTTTGTTTCCGGGCATGTTGACCTTGCTCGTGAAACAGGAGCCGTAATTGTATATGGTCCAACTGCTGAAGCAGGGTATGATATATTAGTTGCAAAAGATCATGAAGAATTTCGTTTAGGACGTATTAAGTTGAAAGTACTGCATACTCCCGGGCATACTACAGAATCATCATGCTTTTTGTTGAAAGATGAAAATGGCAATGATTATGCTGTGTTTACAGGAGATACATTATTCGTTGGAGATGTGGGCCGTCCTGATCTGGCCGTAAAAAGTGATTTAACACGTGAAGATTTAGCAGGATTATTATACACCTCATTAAATACAAAATTGAAAATCTTGGCCGATGATGTGATTGTATATCCGGCTCATGGTGCCGGTTCCGCTTGTGGAAAAAATATCGGGAAAGAAACTTTTTCAACTATCGGACAACAAAAAAAATATAATTATGCATTACAGGCAATGAGCAAAGAGGAGTTTGTGAAAGCTGTTACTGATGGATTAACCGAGCCACCTAAGTATTTTTTTATGGATGCCATGCTGAATAAAAATGGTTATTCGCGCATTGATGAACTCCTGAAAAAAAACAGTATTGCACTTTCAAATGAAGATTTTTCAATCGAAACGGAAAAAGGAGCATTGGTTTTGGATACACGTGATGCGGATGTTTTTGAAAAGGGATTTATTCCCGGTTCTGTAAATATTGGTCTGAACGGACAATATGCCCCTTGGGTTGGAGCAATATTGGATGCACACCAACCACTGGTTTTGATCACAGATGAAGGGAAAGAAGCAGAAGCTGTTTTACGTTTAGCACGTGTTGGTTACGAAAATGTTCGTGGTTATTTAAAAGGGGGGATTTCAGCATGGAAAAATGTCGGAAAATCACTGGAAACTGTTTCAGGAATAGATCCGGAGGAATTTGTAAAAGAGATAAAATGGAATGATAACGTTATTGATGTTCGAAACCCTGGTGAATGGGAAACAGGAATAATTGAAGGAGCCACATTAATTTCTTTGAATAATCTTGAAAAAGAACTTTCTTTGCTTGATAGATCACAACCTTATTACATTCACTGTGCAGGCGGTTATCGTTCCATGATGGCATCATCATTGATGAAGAAACATGGCTTTACAAAAATAACAAACGTGCGCGGTGGAATAAATAAAATAAAAGAAGCAGGCTTAAAACTAGTTTTGCCAACACGAAATTTAATATAAAATAACAACTTAATAAATTCGAAAAATGAAAAAAAATTTCTTGATTATTATTACCATTTTTTCTTTTGGCAGTAGCACATTTGCTCAAACAGCAAACACTACTATAGTTACAAATCTTTCGGCAGAGCGTTTTAAAGCGATCATTGAAAACGATAAAGAGGGACTTATTATTGATCTCCGTACCACTGATGAAATAAATAAAGGGTTTATCAAGGGGGCTGTTCAACTCGATTTTTTAGCGAAAGACTCTGAAAAACAAATTGACAAATTAGATAAAAATAAAACCTATTATATTTATTGTGCTTCCGGCGGAAGAAGTGGTGATGCTGCGGAGTATATGGAAAAACATGGCTTTAAGCGTGTTTACAATCTGGAAAAAGGGTTTTCTGATTGGGCAAAAAAAGGATTTCCTGTGGAGAAAAAATAATGGTTAAAAGAAATAAATATTTACTGATCGCATCAGGTGTTGTGCTTGGTGCAATAAGCGGTTTTTTGTATTGGAACTATTACGGTTGTACCAATGGCTGTCCGATAAAATCGATCTGGTGGCGAATGACATTGTGGGGAGCTGTAATGGGAGGATTGATCATGAGTATGGTGTCGGATTATTTATTTAAGAAAGCGAAAGAAAAAAGCTAAAAGTGATTTACCTGTATAAAAAATCCAAACGATTATTTCGGTTGGATTTTTTATTTGTACCCAAACCAAGAAGAGAGTTATACCAATTCTCAATGCCAATTGAAATAGAAAATAGAATTCCATTTTTAAAATCTCACACAAACCCTCTCCTTGAAAAAGGAGAGGAGGATTGGATATTTTATATTTCAATTGGTATAATATGAATTTATCCAACACTCCCATTTCCTCGGGAGAGACGGCTGGGGGGAGGTCAAAAAAATGGACTAATTCATATACAGTTTTGGTATTAATACTCCATGCATTTATCGAGGCACTGATTTTTTTCAGGCCATATAGTGATTTTCATCACTATATAGGAAATTCGAATAACAGAACTTTGACTTGAATAGAAAATATTTTATGTTTCTAATAAATTATAATACGATGTTCAAAGAAAAGTTAGCAGAGGAAAAAAACTCGTTGGAGAAGAAGAGTAACCAAAATGTTTTACCGGCACCACCGAAAAGTACTGCAGAAAATAAAATTCTGGGTGCCGAAAAAAGAAGCCCCAAAAGCGAACCTGACTATCATTATGCAACTGTATCAGAAGCTACAAATGAATTAAATAAAAAGGGGTTTACGGTTGACTTTAATTTAGAAGAAAATTGTATTACCTGCGGCTTTGAAAAATTTAAAAATGATGAGTTTGAAATAAAGGAGGTCTATCGATATGAGGGTAATTCAGACCCTGGCGATGAAGCCGTTGTTTATGGCATTCAATCAAAAAATGGGATAAAAGGTATTCTGGTGGCGGGATATGGAAATTCATCTGACAATATTTCCCCGGCCCTGCTTGAAAAGTTAGCTTTAAAAAAAGCAGGACCGGTAACAAAAAAATAAAAATATTTTTTATTGGGTATGAGTTTTAGCGAAGACCTCTCTTGAAAAGGAATTCTGTATGTTAGTATTAAAACAGTTATACCAAATAGGAAATGATATACAATGGGGACTAAAAAAAAAATAATTATTGTTGGCGGAGGATTTGCAGGCATCCAGTTTATAAAAAAATTAGATGAAAAATTGTTTGAGGTTTTATTAATTGATAAGCTCAATCATTACCAGTTTCAACCATTATTTTATCAGGTTGCAGCTTCTCAAATAGAGCCATCCAATATCTCATTCCCATTACGACATATTTTTAATAATAAAAAAAATGTTCAAATAAGGCTTGCAGAAGTTTTAAGTGTTGATGCAACGAACAAAAAAATTAATACAAGCATAGGCGATTTTGTGTATGATTATCTGGTAATTGCAATAGGTTGCACCACAAATTTCTTTGGTAATAATGAAATCAGCAAGTATGCTTTTACTTTAAAAACAACTTATGATGCCATTGAAATCAGAAACCATATTTTGCAAACTTTTGAAAAAATAATTTCTGCAAAAGAAACTGAAAAAGAGAGTTTGTTAAATCTTGTCATAGTTGGTGCCGGACCCACCGGTGTGGAATTATCAGGTGCTTTTGCTGAAATGAAAAAGGATGTGTTACCAAAGGATTATCCAGATATTGATTTTTCGAAATTTAAAATTATCTTAATTGAAGGGAGCAAGAACACTTTAAATAATATGAGTGACAAGGCAAAAGTTGCTTCCGGAAAATATTTGCTGGAAATGAATGTAACTATTCTTACCGAAACTTTTGTAAAAAATTATGATGGCGAAATTTTAACGTTTAAAGATGGAAATAGTATTAAAACAAAAACGGTTATCTGGGCAGCCGGGGTTATAGGTAATACGATTCAAGGATTGTCGGATAATTATTTAACCACGACAAATCGAATTAAAGTAAATAGAATAAATCAGGTTATTGGTACTGAAAATGTTTTTGCATTAGGTGATATCGCTTATATGGAAACACCAAAATATCCGAAAGGTCATCCGCAGGTAGCTAATGTGGCAATTAATCAGGCAAAAAATTTAGCTAAAAATTTCAAAAAAAAATTTCAAGGAAAGCAAACGCAAGAGTTTGAATATAAAGATTTGGGTTCTATGGCCACTATTGGAAGAAATAAAGCGGTGGCTGATTTTTCATTTATAAAGTTTAAAGGATATTTTGCCTGGGTAGCCTGGATGTTTCTCCACCTGATGCTTATTCTGAGTGTCAAAAATAAATTAATGATATTTATTAATTGGGCTTGGACGTATATCACAAAAGATACTGGGCTTCGTTTAATTTTTACTTCAAACAAAAAGAAATAACTACTGACAATCAATGTGTAAATCACTTGAACCGATACTTGTAGAAGAAAACTGAAAAAACATTTACACTTTAAAAATAAGCAGGAAGAGTAATGTTCTGTATTAACCTGAGCTCGATTAATAATTGTTTTTAAAAATGGGAGCTGCACTATATTTCCAAGCACCTTTCATCCTATGAGCGGATCGAAAAATATTTTTTTATTAGCATGATGCTTCATTCCATTCAGCATGACAAAACAACAAACATAATTTCATAAATAGCTCTGTTTGTTTATATTTTCGAGGCATTATTAACCGAACTCATGTTATTAGAAAAATTATTTATTTATTACACCAATTGCTTTAACACTAAGATCAAAAATTTTAACATTATCAAAATTTAAACGCTTGTATTCTTTTTTTTCTAAGTCATATAGGGAACCCCACCAGGATCCTAAAAAATCATCTCTGGAAAGATCATCATGATCAAATACACCAAAGCCAATACTGTCGTTTGCAGAATAATGATATAAATTAAATGTGTCGTGTGCAGTATATCTGTCGGTGCAAGGTTCGTAAGTTGTTTGAGCATAATATTCGTTCTTGGGATAATTAATGGTCCAATAAATATCCGGATAACTACTTTTCCAGAGCGTATTATCCATACCTGCAGGAGAAAAAGTGGAGTCGTTCCGTAGCACTAATCCTCTACCGTAAATAATGCTTTTATAAATTTCAGGAACATTCATTTCAAACTTAACACGCGCATTCATCAATGGTTTTACGGCAAGTATATGTTTGTAGGAATAGCTGCTGTCTGGATTCATTACGCGTATTTCATCTGTAAATGTGGTTTGCGACATTTCTATTTCAATGATCTGTTTTCCTTTTTTCAAATTGTGAAATGCGTAAAAAGGGATTTGTATTTGTAGTTCATTTGCTTTTCTCAGATCGACAGTGTCGGTTGAAAGACTCAGGTTTTTTGCGGTAGGTAAAGTGTCGGTATAATAACGAAAGGTGTTTTTCAAAATACGATAATCTGAGGTTATGATTTTATTGTTACAATAAAAATCAAATGTAAATGCAGTTTTAAAAAGTGTATCATGGTAGTGGGAATTAATTGGAAATGGAAAATTTTTTAACTCCCTGATGTTAAGTTTTACAAAAAGAATAGTGTTTAATGAATCAATGGAAAAGGAGATGTTGTTTTTATTAAAATAATTGGATCTGTTTAATACAGAATAGGAGACTGGTTTTGGTTCTGTTTTTTTATCGTAATGCGAATTTACGCAACTGAAAAAGTTGAAAGTAAATAGTACTAAAAACAAAAGCGATCCGGAGTTCATCTATCAAAGATAATTCTTTCAAAGAAAAAACCAACCTCTGCTGAGATTGGTTTTTTTATATCTTCCCTTTTTGAGAAGGCAAATAGAATTTTTAATCTTTACAATTTGCAACTAAATATTCACGATTCATACGTGCAATATTTTCTAATGTAATCCCTTGCGGGCACTCCACTTCACATGCACCGGTGTTGGTGCAGCTTCCAAATCCTTCCAGATCCATCTGAGCAACCATGTTTTTTACACGTGCTGTTGCTTCAATTTTTCCTTGAGGTAATAATGCAAATTGTGAAACTTTTGCAGCAACAAATAGCATTGCAGAAGCATTTTTACATGTTGCAACACAAGCACCACATCCGATACAAGCCGCAGCATTGAAAGATGCATCTGCATCATTTTTTGGAATAGGTAAACAGTTTGCATCTTGTGCTGTCCCCGTGTTTACAGAAATAAATCCTCCTTTTGCCTGAATCCTTTCAAAAGATGAACGATCAACTGCCAGATCTTTTATCACCGGAAATGCTTGTGCTCTCCAAGGTTCAACAACAATGGTGTCACCATCTTTAAAAGAACGCATGTGTAACTGGCAAGTAGTGATTCCTGTTTTCGGACCATGAGCACGGCCATTAATCACCATACTGCACATTCCGCATATTCCTTCACGACAATCGTGATCGAATACGATCGGACTTTCATTTTTGCTTACCAGTTGTTCGTTCAAGATATCAAACATTTCAAGAAATGACATATCCGGTGAAATCCCGGTTACAGGATATGTTACCAATTGACCTTGTTCTTTTGCGCTGTTCTGACGCCAGATCTTTAGCGTTAAATTCATATTTCCGTGACTCATATTTTTTTAATTTAATAATTTTCTATACCCTAAGGGTTTTTAAAACCCTTAGGGTATTTAATTAATTATTTATAACTGCGTTGTGCAATTTTAATTGTTTCGAATTTCAAGTCTTCTTTGTGCATTTCATAGGAGTAATTTCCTTTGTATTCCCATGCAGCAACATAAGCAAATTCATCGTCTTTACGTAATGCTTCACCCTCATCTGTTTGTGATTCAACCCTAAAATGACCACCACAGGATTCAGAACGATTTAATGCATCCATACACATTAACTCACCTAATTCAAGGAAGTCGGAAACACGACTTGCTTTTTCTAACTCAGGATTCATTTCATTTGGTTTTCCGGTAACACGTACATCTTTCCAGAATTCATCACGTAATTCGCGGATCTCAACAATTGCTTCTTTTAATCCTTTTTCGTTACGAGCCATTCCGCATTTCTCCCACATGATCTTTCCTAATCGTTTGTGGAAATGATCAACCGATTTATTACCTTTTATGGCAAAGAATTTATCTATTTGTGATTGTGCATCATTCTCTGCAGCAACAAATGCTTCGTGTGTAGTCGGTATAGGTTTTACTGCAATTTCTTTTGCTAAATAAGCACCGATTGTGTAAGGTATAACAAAATAACCATCGGCTAAACCTTGCATTAATGCAGATGCTCCAAGGCGATTAGCGCCATGGTCCGAGAAATTTGCTTCACCTAAACAATACAATCCCGGAACAGTTGTCATTAAATTATAATCCACCCATAATCCACCCATTGTATAATGTACAGCAGGGTAAATACGCATCGGCACTTCGAATGGGTTTTCACCGGTAATTTGTTCGTACATAGTAAATAAATTACCATATTTTTCTACTACTACTTGTTTACCAAATTCCTTTATTTGTTCGTCTGTAGGATTTGAGATACTTAACTTTTTAGCTTGTGTTTTTCCGAAACGTTCAATAGCTGCCTTGAAATCAAGGAATACCGCCATTTTTGAAGCCCCTACACCAAAACCTTCATCACAACGTTCTTTTGCAGCACGTGATGCAACATCTCGTGGAACAAGGTTCCCGAATGCAGGATACCTGCGTTCTAAATAATAATCTCTTTCCTCTTCAGGTATTTCATTTCCTTTGCGTGTATCGTCTTTTTTCTTTGGGACCCAAATGCGTCCGTCATTACGTAATGATTCACTCATCAATGTTAATTTCGATTGATGATCACCTGAAACGGGAATACAGGTTGGATGAATTTGTGTAAAACAAGGATTACCAAAAAACGCTCCTTTTTTATGTGCTTTCCAAACTGAAGTAGCATTGCAACCCATTGCATTGGTTGAAAGATAAAATACGTTTCCATAACCACCGGTACACAATAATACAGCATGTCCGAAGTGACGTTCTAGTTTACCTGTTACCAGATCACGTGCGATGATACCACGTGCTTTATCATCAATTTTTACTACTTCCAACATTTCGTGGCGAGGGAACATATCAACAGTTCCTAAACCAATCTGTCTTTGTAACGCACTATATGCTCCTAATAATAATTGTTGTCCGGTTTGACCTGCCGCATAGAATGTACGTTGAACCTGTGTTCCACCGAATGAACGGTTGCTTAACATTCCACCATATTCACGCGCTAAAGGAACACCCTGAGCAACACATTGGTCAATGATACTGTTACTTACTTCGGCTAAACGATATACATTTCCTTCACGGGCACGGTAGTCGCCACCTTTAATAGTATCATAAAATAAACGGTAAACACTATCACCATCATTTTGATAGTTTTTTGCGGCATTAATACCACCTTGCGCAGCGATAGAGTGAGCTCTGCGTGCAGAATCCTGGTAACAGAATACTTTTACCTTGTAGCCTAACTCAGCAAGTGAGGCCGCAGCAGAAGCCCCTGCAAGACCCGAACCAACTACAATAATTTCTAAATTTCTTTTGTTTGAAGGATTAACAAGTGCAACAGAGGCTTTGTATTTTGTCCACTTTTGCTCTACATTTCCTTCCGGAATTTTACTATCTAATTTTGACATATTAAATTGTTTAATTGTTTAACTGTTCAATGGCTAAATTGTTAAATTGTTAAATTGTTTGGTTTCGTTTTTTAGCAATTTAACAGCAGAGCCATTCAGCAATTTATAGTGTTAATTTTTCATTTGTGTATTTTATTAACGAGTTAATTGATTTTGGTAATTTTTGAAGCTCGTTAAAAATAAAATTATATTGTTCTTCATTTAATAGTTTTCTAACCCTTGACTTTTCATTCCAATCCAAACATTCCATTGCAGAAGCATAACTTATTCGGTAAAATTTTATTTTATCCTTCTTCCCATATCTTCCAAAGCCCTCTGCAATATTTGCTGAAACTGAATCAGCTGCTGTAATAAATTGTTCTCCAACTGTATTTTGTGCTATATGACTCCAGTTTAATACTACATCCCAAATATGATTACTTAAGCGAAAAGAAATTTTGTACGATTCAATATCATTCAATTTCAAAAATTTCTTTTCCTCCATTCTTCAACAATTTAACAGTAAAACCATTTAACCATTTATATTATTTACTTAATTAAGCCTAAAAACATAGTAACAGGCATAGAAGCAAAAAGTAAAACGATAATTACAGAATACCAAAAACCAAATGCCTTAATAAAAGGAGTGTATTTTTTGTGATTTAATCCGAATGTTTGAAAGGCTGACTGAAAACCGTGTAACAGATGGTACAATAAAGAAACCAATCCTAATAAATAAACTGTTAATATAAGTGGATTGGAAAAAACCGGTTTTAAACTTTCAAAGGTATTATGCTCTTCTCCATTAAACACTGCTACTTTTGTGGGTACCCAGAAATTTGCGAGATGTACCACCAGAAACATCAATAATAACGTTCCTAAAAGTCCCATGGATCGGGAATACCATGTGCTGCTGGCAGCCGAATTTTGAACAGCATATTTTTGCGGACGAGCCTTATTGTTTTGCAATGTTAAAATTAATGCCTGAACAACATGCAAAACAATGCCTAAAAACAGACCAACTTCAAGAATGCGCATGATAATATTATTTGCCATAAAACCGGCTACCATATTATAGGTGACTCCGCTGTCGTTAAAATATATGCAGGCATTAATACAAACGTGTACCACTAGAAATACAATAAGAAATAAGCCGGTAAAGCCCATTAAGTATTTTTTCCCAAGGGAAGATGTTATAAAATTTGGTGATGTATTACTCATAATTGTAGGATTATAGGATTCATTTTTTTTAGCGGAACAAATGTATAATTCAAAATCATTTCTATCAAGTAAAACAAAATGATTTATGGCATAAAAATAATTTATTCCCTGAGTTACCTGTTTTGACTGTGTTTAAGAGCTAATTTATAATGATTTTAAATAAGGGGCTGGCGTGATGAAATACGACTAGTAAAACTACTTTATTTACAAGCTCCTGTCATTTTGAGAGGAGCGAAAAATCTTGTTTTTATTAGCAGATGCGTCATTCCATTCGGCATAACAAAACAACAAGAATATAATACCAATTGAAATATAAAAATAATATCCATTTTTAAAACCTCACCCAAAACCCTCTCCTTTTTTCAAGGAGAGGGGTGAGGTTTTATATTTCAATAGGTATAATTTCATAAATTGATCTGTTTGTTGATGTTTTCGAGGCATTATTAATCGACTCAGTTTTTTATAATTTTTAACTTACCCTAATTATCTTAACTGTATCATCTTATAGTTTTCATTTTTATTTCAATTTTGTTTTTGAACAAACATTAATAAAATTCTATCTTTGAATTTCTAAAAACACAAGCTATGAAATACCTACCTATTAATTCGCAACTATATATTGAAAATCGCAAACGTTACGCGAAAAAATTAAAACCAAAATCAATTGCAGTTTTTAACTCGAATGATTTTATGCCAACCAGTGCAGATGGTACCATGATGTTCATTCAAAACTCAGATATATTTTATCTTTCAGGTATCGATCAGGAAGAAAGTATTTTAGTAATCTTCCCGGATGCAAACGAAGAAGCGCATCGCGAAATATTATTTCTGAAAGAAACCAATGAACATATTGCTATTTGGGAAGGTCACAAATATACCAAAGAAGAAGCGATTGCGGCATCAGGAGTTCGCAAGATCTATTGGATGAAAGATTTTGTTACTGTTTTTAATACATTGATGTGTGAAGCAGAAAATGTGTATCTGAATTCCAACGAACATCTTCGTGCAGTGGTGGAAGTGCAAACACGTGATGCACGTTTTATCAAATTTTGTCAGGAAAAATATCCTTTGCATTCGTATCATCGTTCAGCACCAATCATGCATGAACTAAGAGCTATCAAATCGAAACTCGAAATAGAAGCCATGCAACAGGCTTGTAACATTACCGAAAAAGGGTTCAGAAGATTATTAGGTTTTATAAAACCCGGTGTAATGGAATATGAAATTGAAGCAGAATTGATCCACGAATTTGTTCGCAACCGTTCACGCGGATTTGCATACGGACCGATCGTGGCATCCGGATTAAATGCTTGTGTGTTGCATTATGTAGAGAATAATAAAGAATGTAAAGCGGGAGAAGTCATATTGATGGATGTTGCAGCGGAGTATGCAAACTATGCGAGTGATCTTACACGTTGTGTTCCCGTGAGCGGAAAGTTTACTCAACGCCAGAAAGATGTTTACAATGCCGTATTGCGTGTGATGCGCGGTGCAATAAAAATGTTGGTGGTAGGAAATAATATTACCGATTATCATCGTGCTGTGGGTAAACTTACAGAAACAGAATTAATTGGCTTGGGTTTATTGAAAGCAGAAGATGTTGCAAAACAAAACCCTGATGCTCCTTTATATAAAAAATATTTCATGCATGGCACTTCCCACTTTTTAGGATTGGATGTACATGATGTAGGAAGCCGCTACCGCCCTTTTGAAGCAGGAATGGTTTATACCTGTGAACCCGGTATTTATATTCCGGAAGAAAATTTAGGCATCCGTTTAGAAGATGATATTTTACTTACCGAAAACGGTCCAATTGATCTGATGGCAAATATTCCTATTGAAGCCGATGATATAGAAGCATTGATGGCGAAGTAATTTGCCAATGTGTTAATTTGGAAGTTTGAAAATGTGTCCCCCTTGTGAATGGTTTGTGTGCAAAGAGAAGGGGGAGTGTGTAAGCTTTGTGTGATGCAGGGGGATGAATTGCTGAATTTCAATGATGTGAATATTCCGTTGCAACCCCAAATCAACAAATATCCACCACTCACACAAAATTAGTTGCCGTTTAGTAATTGAGATAAAATCCTAGTTTTTCTTGGTTTATATTTGATTAACGAAAAACTTCCCACCATGAAAAAAAAACTACTTCTACTAAACGTTTTAATACTAATAGCATTAACAACGTTTGCACAAAATGGATTTACTTCTTATCCATTACCTTCAACGTTATATAGTGGAAAAAACTGCTTAAAAGTAGATGCTTCCGGAAATAAATGGATTGGTTTTTTTACAAAGGGCGCAACAAAATTTGATGGCATCAACTTCACAACTTATGACACTTTGAATTCAAGTATTGCCGCCAATCGAGTATATGATATTGCTTTTGGAGCTGGCAACACCGTTTGGTTTGCAACATTAAAAGGCTTAAGCAAATTTGATGGTACTAACTGGACAACCTATAAAAAAATAAATTCGGGATTGCCAAGTGATACGGTTTTAACTTTATTTGTTGATAATACAGATATTTGGATTGGGACACAAAGCGGACTTGCAAAATTAACCGGAAGCACCTGGACAGTTTACAATACTTCTAATTCAGGACTTGTAAATAATAAAGTTCTTTGTATCAATAAAGATGCATCAAATAAAATATGGGTTGGAACTCAAACGGGTTTGTCTGTAAAATCTTCTTCAAGTTGGATAACCTACAATGAAAACAATTCTTATTTTGTAAGAGACCAAGTGAATGCAATTTATACAGATAACAACATAGTATGGCTTGGTACAGAAAGTTCAGGTCTTTTTAAATTTGAGAATACTATATTTTATCCGCTACGTTCACTTTTTTCGACTCTTCAAATGAATAATCTAATTAATCAGATAAATACAATATCAAAGGGGCCACAAAGCGGAGTTTTAGTAAATTCATTTTATGAATTTCTACCAAATCAAGTTTATCAATATATATTACCAAGTGGTTTTTCTTCTTATTTCCATACATACGATTCTTCAACTGGTCAGGTTTGGTTTATAGCGCATATCGGAGGTGGAACAAGTAATATAATTTATTCTTTTAATTATCAAAATTATACAGGAATCACCCAAGTCCCCCGATTACCAAGTGGATATAATACACTTGATATAAATGAAGTGCGTGCGGGTTTGATGAATCGCGGTGATATGTTTTGGGATATATTTGGCACCAATTATGGCCGATATGAAGTCCCAAAGAATTCCGGGAGACAGGCTGCGTTTGCATCTTGTTTATGGATTGGAGGTATTGACAACGGTGGAACATTACATCAGGCAGCAATGACCTATCGACAAAATGCTGGCATTGATTATACTACCGGTCCATTGGATACATTATCAGGTTCAATGGATTCTGTTATATCATCAGCGTATGATAAAATATGGAAAATCGACCGACTGAATATTGAGGAGTTTAAGACCAATTTTGCCAATGGTTCTGTGCAAAATGGAACGTATGCAGTGAGTAATGATATACTCACTTGGCCTGCAATTGGCTTTGGGAATTTTACACGTAACATGGCTCCTTTTATGGATGTAAATGGTGATGGGCTTTACAATCCATTAGCTGATGGGGATTATCCAAAAATTACCGGCGACCAAATGTGCTATTGGATTTTTAATGATAACATGATTCACGGGGAAACTGGTGCTGCGCCATTAAAAGTTGAAATACACGCTTCGGCTTATGCTTTTACCTGTCCTCAAATTACTGATAGTTTAAAAGCAATGAACTATACCACTTTTTACAATTTTGAAATTTATAACAGAAGTTCAATTAATTATACCAATACTTATATAGGCAATTGGAATGCAGCAGATTTGGGAGACTACAAAGACGATTATGTAGGTTCCAATCCGAATAATAATTATGGTTATGAATATAATGGGCCAGCTATTGATGGAGATGGTTCGTTGGGCAGTTATGGAGAAAAACCGCCAATGATAAGTACAGTAATATTAAATGGCCCATTGGCTGAACAGAATGACAGTATTGATAATAACAATAATGGTGTGATTGACGAGGTAGGAGAAAAAAATTTAATGACTAGTTTTCTATATTTTAATAACACTTGGGATCCCTTGAATGGCAATCCTGCCCAAAACAGTTCCTACGATTATTATAATTATTCACATGGTAAATGGAAAAATGGTTCTTCAATTACTTATGGAGGGAATGGTACAATAGGAACAATTCCAACGAATTTTATTTATGATGATGCTCCTGCAGGCAGTGGCTGGAATGAAACGACTGGGGGTAACGCTCCTAATGATAGAAGTTTTGTAATGGGTTGTGGCCCTTTTAATTTAAATGCAGGACAACATGTTAATTATAGTTATGCATTAGTCTGGACAAGAGATTTGGTTTCGACCTACACTATCGGAAATTTATACAACAAAAATTTAGCCGATGTAAAAAAAGTGCAGCAATGGTATGCAACGGACAATTATCCTTCCTGTTATGATTTGCAAGCAGGAGTAAATTCAATTCCAAAAATTAATAATTCCTTTGCACTTTATCCAAACCCTGCAAACACCCAAATAACAATAGCTTATAAAGCAGAAACAAAAAATGCACGCATAGAACTATTTAATGCTACCGGTCAAAAAATAAATTCTTTCTTTTATTTCAATCAATTGCAAACCATTGATGTCAGCGATTTTTCAAATGGATTATATTTAATAAAAATTACTGATGGAAAAAATAGTTCTGTTCAGCGTTTTGTGAAAAATTAAGGTTTAAAATTTCTAATAATCAGCTATTATGAAAAAAAATTTACTCCTGTTAATCATTTTATTAATGCAATCAGCAAATTTAATTTTTGCTCAGAATCTTGATAATACTTTTTATAAAACGTATGGTACCGGTGAAAGAGGCATATTAAATTGTACACAAGAAACATCGGATCTTGGTTTTATCTCAACAGGTAAAACAGGAAAAAGCTATCTTATCGCTGGAACATGGGAAACGTTAGATTCTTTTTTAATTACCAAAACGGATATTCACGGAAATCTTCAATGGTCGAAAAGTCTCTCGGGTTTTTATTATTCCGAAGGAATCAAGGTGCTAAAAGTAAACGAGGGTAATTATGTTGTTTTGGGATTAGGGAAATATACTAAAAATGATGTCATGCACACATTCCTTATAAAATGTGATATTTTTGGAAACATTTTATGGAAAAAAAATTATGAAAAATCTGAGAATTGTTATCCCTCGGATATTTGTAATTCTATCGATGGTGGTTTTGCAATAACTTCAACAACCTCAGATTTTACTAATAATTTTAATTTATTAAAAGTTGATTCGCTTGGAGCAGTTCAATATTCAAAAAAAGTAGTTTCTCCATTTCGAAGTTATTCTAATAACATCATTTCTACTTCTGATAATGGTTATTTATTTAATGTTGATACAGGGTTTTATTATTCACAAAGTGGTGGAAGAAGCTGGGTTAACAAAATGGATAATTCAGGTAATTTAATTTGGTCAAAAGTGTTTTTTAGCACAGGAAATACTTGCACACAATGTATTTATGAAACTTCAGACGGAAATATTTTAGTTAGAATGTCTTCATCTATTCAATATGATTCTATAAGTTATTCAAGTCGCTATCTAATTCTATTGAAATTAACTTCCGCTGGTGATACATTGTGGACAAAAAAATATAGCTTGGGAGCTGAATACAATTTTCACATTACAGAATCGGGTGATGGAAATTATATTATTGCTTCGCCAAGTATTCACGGAACTTATCCAAGCAAAATTTTTAAAACTGATACGTTAGGAAATATTATTTGGAATAGATTTTATAATCATACGAACAACGGATACCCTTCGGATTTATTTCTGACTTCAATTAGTACAACTTCAGACGATGGTTATGTTTTTAGTGGCGAATCAAATCGAGTGACAATGCAAAATTCAGGTAACGGTTTTTTGATCAAAACAGATTCTTTAGGACTACTAAATTGTAATAATTACTCTTATACTATTACAATATTTGATTCGTCAGATGTTAAATATTCGAATTCTACACTGACATTTGATACCACATATTATGCAACCAATAGTTTGTTAAATGTGATAAATAAACCTATTATGTCATATACCTATTGTGAAACCATTGGTATTGAAGAAACTGTTTTTTCAGTGAATGGATTTTCACTTTATCCAAACCCTGCTAACACCCAAATAACAATAGCTTATAAAGCAGAAGCAAAAAATGCACGAATAGAACTATTTAATGCTACCGGTCAAAAAATAAATTCATTTATTTATTTCAATCAAAACCCAACTATTGATATCAGTGATTTTGCAAATGGATTGTATTTGGTAAAAATTACTGATGGAAAAAATAGTTGGGTACAGCGGTTTGTGAAAAATTAGAATTAAATTTGCAGCAAAGAAGGAATATGTGTAAATGAATTTTTTACACCAATAAACAAGTGAACTAATTAACCAATGCTTCACTACGCTGAATTCAAAAAAATAAAAGTGCGCTACAGCGATGTAGGAAAAGGCCGTGTAATCGTACTATTGCATGGCTTTTTATGTTCTCATGAAATTTGGGAGGATACCATTAAAAAACTTTCAAGAAAATTTCGTGTAATCGCAATTGATCTTCCCGGACATGGTGAAACACCTTGTATTGGTTATTATCACCCCATGGAATTGTTGGCGCAAAGTGTAAAAGCAGTAGTAGATAAAATTGGAGTAAGACGTTATCTCGTTGTTGGTCATTCCATGGGAGGATATGCTGCATTGGCTTTTGCTGAATTGTATCCCGAAAATGTAAGTGGATTATGTTTATTTCATTCTACTGCTTATGCGGATGCAGAAGACAAGAAAAAAGATCGGGAACGTGTAATTCGTTTGGTAAAAAAAGAGCACAGACATTATGTTGCCGAAGTGGTGACTTCTTTATTTGCTCCTGAAAACTTAGAAAGGTTAAAACCACAAGTTGAAAAAGTAAAACGCATTGCAGCCAATGTTTCCAAGCAAGCCATTATAAATAGTTTAGAAGGAATGAAGGAACGAAAAAGCCGTGATCTGATTTTGAAATTTGCAGAATATCCTGTTCTGTTTATTGTCGGGAAAAAGGATGCTGTAATAAATTTTGAAACCATGTATCCTCAAATGGGATTGTGTAAATATCCATCCGTATTAATGCTCGAAGAATCCGGTCACATGGGTTTTTATGAAGCACCTAAAGAAACCGCTAAAGAGTTAAAAGAATTTGCAATACGATGTTTTAGGAATAAGTTTTAAAATTTTGCACTTGCCATATTTGACAACATTGCCAGGAACAATCTGCGTTGAAGCAGACACTCAATCTCCACGTAAAGCATTGTTTGTAGATTGCTTCTTTCCTAGCAATGACTAAAAAGTTGTAATTTTCTTTTAAAAATAAAAAGCTGCAACCTTTTTCAAGATCACAGCTTTCTCTCTAAACAAAACAAACAAACAAAAACTATTTATTATTAAAATGCACTGTAAATGCTGTAAAAAATAATTGCTATTGTTGCTATTGCTAGCAGAATGGTTACGGTTTCGATACCTTCTTCGTGGTAATGATGACGGTGGCGGATTGCTGATTTTTTATTCATGGCTTTTAAGATTAAATTGTTAGACTTGAGTAGTAATGTTGCCATTTTTTTATTTTTTTATGTTATTTTTTTAATCTGGTTTTTTGATTTTAATTTTTCAAGAAAAATTAAGGTGCGGGTGTTTGCTAATTAAATAAACAACATCCCCATGTGCCAATTAATTTTTTGCAAAACCCGACACCTGCTCTTGTTTTTAATTCAAAGGTTTTTATTTTTCCTTTTGAATTGTGTAAATCAGTTTTTTGAATGAACTTCTACACAATATTACGTTAGAATGCAAAGCAAGTAAACCCACAATGAGTGGGTGACGGTTTTATTTATTTAACGGTGGTATTTTTGAGGTGAGTGGTAAACTAGATCTGAGCTAATTTTTGCAAAAAGTCGTTTTTATTTCTTCTGGAGACCTCTACCTGTGAATTATCAGACATAATAACGTATCCTCCTTCGCCTTTCAGATATTTTTTTACATGTTGCAGGTTGATGAGGTGGGAGCGATGGATACGAAAAAAATTATCATCGGCAAATAGCTGTTCGTATTCGCCAAGTGTGCGTGATGCTACTATTTTTTTGCCGGAAGTAAGAATAAAAAAAGTATAATTTCCATCAGAATCACAGCGGATAATATCAGCAAGATTTATGAATATTAATCCATCGCCATCAGGGATACCCACTTTTTTTAGTTTGTTTTCGGGCTTTAAATTGTTGAGCAAGGTTTTAAATTTTTTGTCCAACATGTTTTTTTGTCCCGATTTTTCTTCATATCGTTTTACGGCAAGTACTAATTCTTCCGGATCGATAGGTTTTAATATATAATCAATGGCGCTGAATTTAATGGCCTTAATGGCATAATGGTCGTAAGCAGTGGTAAAAATAATATCGAAATCAATTTCTTTAATTTTTTCCAATAAGTCGAAAGCATTGCCGTTGGGCATTTCAATATCTAAAAATACGAGATCGGGATGTAAATTAATGATTGCTTCATAAGCGCTTAGCATGGAGTCTGCTTTCGCAACTATTTGAACAGCGCTGCAATTTTTTTCCAACATTTTCGATAATGATTCGCGTGCACCTAATTCATCATCAACTATTATAGCTTTTATCATATACTTTGGAGTTTATGTTTTCGTATAAACGAAGAAGAACGAATTTACGAAATAATTAGTATTGCTGCTTCTTTACGTATTTGAAAATGATAAGTAATTATTGTTCTGTTGTTTCGAGCGGAATAACCAACCGTACCTTTGTCCCTGCCGGCTCACCGTTAGCAAACAGGTCAATTATCTCCGCATAGATGGTACTGTTTAAACTTTCATTTAAAATATCTAATCGTTCTTTTGTAATGCTCATTCCCATTGATTTATGCTGCGTTACACGATTCCTTTTAAACTCTTTTGCTTTTTCGCGCCCAATGCCATTGTCTTCAACGGTACATAAAATGGTATCCGCTTGTTTTTCTAAAGTGATTGCAATTTTTCCGCAACCCTGTTTTGGTAATAAGCCATGAACAATAGCATTTTCAACGTATGGTTGAATCAGCATAGATGGAATACGGTCATAATATTGATCAATAGCAGGGTCAACAGTAATTGTATATTCGAATTTTTTATCGAAACGCATTATTTCCAATTCCAGATATAGATTTAGCGCATTTAATTCTTCGGAAACTGCAATTACCTGTTGTTTGGAGTTATCCATTATTTTGCGCATGAGTTTAGCAAACTTTGATAAATATTTTATGGCAGCATCGGTATCATTATTTGAAATGTAATGTTGAATAGAGCTGAGGGTATTAAAAATAAAATGCGGATTCATTTGTGCACGTAAGGCTTGCGACTCTATGTATGCTATTTTTTTATTGATCTCTGTTTTCGCTTTTTCTGCATTTTTTATTTTCCGGATACGCATACGGATCACTAAAAGTAATGCAAACGAAAACAGAAGGATGGTTGAAACAATGAATCCCCATGTTTTCCAGAAAGGTATGTTAATTGTAAACGAAAAGTTTACAGGCGTTTCATTCCATATTCCTTCGTTGTTACAACTTTTTACTTTAAAAGTGTAGGTTCCGGGAGGAAGGTTTGAATAGGTTGTTAATCGTTCTTTTGATGGAGGGGACCATTTTTTTTCAAAGCCTTTCAGTATATGTGAATATTTAACTTTTGCCGGATTTGTCAGACAAATACCGGAAAATTCAAATGTGATATTATTATCGTTATAATTTAAATGAATATTATTTGTTAAAAGGGTATCTTCATAAAACAGATGAAATCCGGTAATGCTGGTTTTTGATTCTTCTTTATTTTCGATGTATTCCTTCGGATCATATTTGATCAGGCCATAAACAGTACCAAACCATATTGAACCATCTTTGTCAACATATCCTCCGGAGTTACACTCAACCCCTGTAAATCCTTCTTCTTTACCAAAAGGGATAATGTTTTTTTCTCCCGTTTTTTTAAATTGTTGAATGTTTATTTTGTTTAATCCTTGATTGGTACCTGCCCAAATTTCATTTTCTGTTTTACCAAAAAGGAGAGAATATACTAAGTCGGAACTCATTCCATCCGATTGATTAAAATTAGCGAGTTTTTTTTCTGGCGATGAAGGATTGAACATCCAAACGCCATCCAGTGTTCCAAAATAGAGATTGCCATCCCTGTCAATGAGCGATGCCAGATACGAATCATTTTTTAATCCTAATTGCTCCGAACATTCGGTAAATGTTTTTCCATCGTATTTAATTAAACCGCCCAAATAGGTTCCGATCCAAAGAGTTCCTTGTTTGTCTTCTACAAATGACCAGACACTATACGTGTTATTGCGACATTTTGGTTTGTAATGTGTAAATATCTTTCCATCATATTTAAACAACTCATTATTCCCACCGAGCCATAAATTATTTTTTGAGTCCTTATACAAACAATTGATATCGTTCGTGAAAACTCCTGTCGAATCAGATTTTTTTGAAAATGTTTTACCGTCATAAAGATACAATCCTGCATCAGTTCCAATCCATAGATTGCCAGGTGAGTATTCAAAAATGGCATTTACGGTACTGGCTTTTAATCCACTATTTTCGTTTAGTTGACTAAAATGATTATCGATGTATTTATATAAACCACCACCTTTTGAACCTACCCAAAGTGAATTTTTTGAATCACGGGTAATACCAAAAATAAAGTTACTGGTCAAGCCGTCATGTATTCCGTAGCTGACAAAAGGATTACCTCGGTATTTGAACAGTCCGGCATAGGTGCCAATCCATAAATTACGCTCAAAATCCTGATAAAGACAACCTATCAAATTGCTATTTTGATCTCTGCGAAGAGAATAGCTTGAAAATATTTCGTTCTCAAATTTTACTAATCCTTTGCTTGTTCCAAGCCAGATGGTGTTTTTATAATCAATCAGAATGGAGGTGAGCGAGTTATCTATTAAGCCTTGTTCTTGAGTATAGGTAGTAAATTTGTTGTTGTTGAATTTGCACAAGCCATTTGTGGTGGCGATCCAAATAGCATTTTGCTTGTCTTCTGAAATTCCGGTTATGTTATTGGTAGATAACCCATTTTTTGTGGTGTAATTTAAAAAATGTTTGCCATCAAAAACACTTATGCCCTCCGTTGTTCCAATCCAAATAGTACCTGATTTGTCTTGAAAAAAACATTGAATGGAATTTCCAACGAGTCCATCTTTTTTTGTAAAATTTATAAATGTCCCATCCGTTAATTTACTCAAACCATTGTCGGTTCCAAACCATAAATTACCTTTTGAATCTTTAAAGGAAGTGGTGATGTTATTACTAATTAACCCGTATTTAGTGGTAAATCCGGTAAATGTTTTGCCGTCAAATTTATTAATTCCTGCAATAGTACCTATCCATAAATTTCCTTGATTGTCTTCTGTGATACAGGTTACCGAGTGATTGAGTAAGCCGTTTTTCGGAGTGTAATTCGTAAAAGAATTTCCATCAAACTTACTTAATCCACCATAGCCGCCAGACCATAAATTACCATTTCTATCCTGGAAAATTGTTGAAACATCAACAAAAGGCAAGCCATCTTCAACGGAGTAATTTAGAAAATGATAGGATTGCGCAACACTGTAATTAGTGAGCAACGTAAGTGTGAATACACAAAAAAATAAAAAAATGTTCCTTGCTTTTTGCATAAAGCAAATTAAAAATGATTCATTCAAAGATAGAAAGGTTCTGGAATATTTGTTCCTGGGTTTCTTTTTTTTATTGAATCCGTAGGATTCATAGATATAACAGCATTATGCATTATATAATCTAATCAGGGCGAATGTTTTTTATTCCTATTACTATTTTGTCAATTTCGACCCCTTCGACTTTGCTCAGGATAACTCCGGGGAAATCTCTTTTTTTATAATTTCATTAAGATTTCTTCTGCAGTCGAAATGAAATATAAAGCATTTTGAATGAAATTTAAACAGGCTCATAACTAGTCTTTTTTCAAAAGAGCATCCCAACCCTGAGCAATGAGCGGATGAACTGTTCCTCCTTTAGTGATCAGATTTTTTCCGTCTTTTTCATTCGTCATGTGGCCAATAATTGTTATGTCGGGATTTGCTTTGATCTTCGGGAAATCGGATTGGTCAATTGTAAATAATAATTCATAATCTTCGCCACCACTTAATGCACAAACTGTTGGATCCAGATTAAATTCACGTGCCATGTTATAAGTAGAAGGGTCGATAGGGATTTTTTCTTCATATAAGCTGCAACCTACTTTGGAGTTGGAACACAGATGTAAAACTTCAGAAGCAAGACCATCTGAAATATCGATCATCGAGGTTGGTTTTACTTCTAACTTTTGTAATAATACCGGAATATCTTTTCGTGCTTCGGGTTTTAGCTGGCGTTCAATAATATAATCGTTGCCTTCCAGATCAGGCTGTACGCCCGGACTTTCCATGAATATTTGTTTTTCACGTTCTAATAATTGCAGCCCAACATAAGCCCCACCTAAATCACCCGTTACACAAAGCAAATCCCCTTCTTTGGCTCCATCACGATAAACCAGATCTTCCGGATTTGCTTCTCCGAGAACTGTAATGCTGATCACTAATCCCGATTTTGAAGTGGTTGTATCACCACCAACAATATCAATTTTGTGCCGGTGACAAGCCAGATGGATACCAGAATAAAGCTCTTCCATCGCTTCAACAGAAAAACGATTTGAAATTGCCAATGAAACAAGAATTTGTTTTGGCATTGCATTCATCGCGTAAATGTCTGATGCATTTACTGAAACGGCTTTATATCCTAAATGTTTAAGTGGCACGTAGGCAAGATCAAAATGCACACCTTCTACCAACATATCCGTTGATACAACAGTTTGTTTTCCTTTGTAATCGATTACTGCGGCATCATCTCCAACTCCTTTGATGCTGCTTTCGTTCATGATCTCGATAAATTGAGTGAGTTGTTTTATTAAACCAAACTCTCCTAGACTGCTCAATTCAGTCCGTCCTGTGTTTTCTAACATGATAAAAAATATTTTTACAAAAATACGTCTTATAATTAAGCAATTTTCATAGTGAACGGGATTAAAATTTAAAAAAAGATTTGATTTTCAGCAAATTAAATCCTTTTAGGGTTTAGAACTATAACTGTTCGAAATCTTTTTTTTCTTCTTTTCTCTTAAAAGAAAAGAAGCAAAAGTTCAAGAACAAACGATTGCTCCCCTCCTCTCTCCATTTTTATGAATGTCTAAGCACTCGGCTAAAGCTCGTGCCAATACCTTCAATAAAAATAGAGTTCACTGCAAGAGGACATCGCGTTTGTTCAATCCTTGCGCGCGAACTTTGTTTATGCTTTGCAGAAGGCTTTATTGATTGCATAAATTGAATTAAAGCAATGCAATGAATTAGCATAGGTGCGGCTAGCATCCACAAAAAGTGCGGGGCTGAACGTTAAGAAAAAGTTCAGCGAACTTTTTTAGTGAAAGAGCCGGCATGAAGGGTAAGTCGAGTTTCGTAGAGATATGGCGCAAGGCTTTTGTGGAGGGCAGAGTAAAATAATGTCCTGTGGACATTATTTAGGATGAGCCAGGGTGTGCGCAGACGAAGACTTGGGGTTGGTTTTTGTGGTGGCTTTTCTTCCTCACACATACTCGCTCAAATACCTAGCAGGTATTTGCCGCTTTCTTTTTACGGCAGAAAAAGAAAGTAAAAGAATAAAATGTTTCGAACAGTAAGGTTTAGAACCCTGACAGGATTGAGCAATGGATTATTTTTTATTGCGCATTTGTTTTTTTATCTAATTTTAGCTTGCAAATATCAGAAACCCCATCATGGCAAAAAAAGAAAAACATCAACAAAGAAATGATGTTGGAGTAAAAAAGGAAACGACTAAAAAGTCCGTGGAATTAAATGTTTTTGATCAAATGGAATTATGGTTTGAAAAACATCATCGGGAACTGTTTTTTATTTTATTGTTTTTTTCAACCTTATTTTCGCTTTTGTTATTTGATTCTAAAGTTTCGCCTGGTGGTGACGATTCCAGTTACATAGAACGGGCCTGGTTGTTTTTGCACGAAGGCAGATTCCCATACTTTCAAGGACCGGCTTATCCTGTTTTTTTATCGCTTTTTGTGAAGATGTTCGGATTGAACGTTATTGGCCTGAAATTCTTTTCGGTGCTCTGCCAGTTCGGTTTTGTCTGGGTTACTTTTTTAACTTTCCGAAAGCGGATCCCTTATACCGTATTGTTTGCTTTGATTGCTTTTATTTCATTTAATAATTTTATCCAATATTATGCAAGTCAAACATTTACTGAAACATTTTTCTTATTTGTTCAATCTATCTGTTTGTATATCGTTTTTAAAATCATTGATTCGATTGATAAGGAAGCAAGCTGGATGGAAAGCTTCAAACAAAACTATTTGAAATGGATATTTTTTGGTTTGTTATTTACATTATTAAGTATTTCAAAAAGTATTGCAATTGTTACGATTGTGGGAGTAATAATCTATTTTGTTTTGAATAAAAATTTTAAACAAGCGGTGTATGCTTTAGTTGCCTTCGCAGTTATTCGTTTTGTTTACACCTTGATCGCAAGTGCATTGTTTGGGCCTAATGATACTGATCAGTTGGAAATGATGTTGCGAATTGATCTGTATAAACCGGCTATGGGGCACGAAAATTTTGGAGGAATGATCACACGTTTCTTTAATAATTTTAATACCTACATTTCATTGCATATGTATCGAATATTAAATCTCCGAAGTTTTAAATATGATGCATCAAAAATTATTCCTGCCTTATCTTATATTACGACCGTTATTTTAGTGATAATTTCAATTTTGAGTTACAAACGAAATAAATTTATTTTCTTTTCAAGTATTTATTTGGTTGTGCTTTGTGGTGGAATATTTTTTGGGGTGCAGGCAAACAATATGCAGGATCGTCTATTGATCATTGCTATGCCATTGATATTTTTAGTGTTATTTTTTGGTGCATACGACCTCGTTAAACGTGTTCCATCGCTTCAGTATGTTTTTATACTTTTTGCCGGCATAATGCTTTTAGTGACGATTGGGAATTCAACTGTTCAGGCAAAAAAAAATACAGTAGCATTAAAGAAAAATTTGAGCGGTGATATCTATTATGGTTATACACCTGATTGGGAAAATTTTTTAAAGATGAGTAAATATTGTGCGGATAGTTTACCGGCAGATGCACAAGTATTGTCACGTAAACCAAACATGTCTTTTATCTATGGTAATGGAAAAAAATTCCCCGGACAATATTGGGTAACAACCACCAATGCCGACAGTGTATTAATGGAATGGAAAAAACAAAATATTACCTATGTGCTTCTTCCGACTTTGCGTATGAATCCCGAAAAGAATAATGGCAGATTCATCAACACACTTCATCGCATGTTACAACCCGTTGCTGAAAAATATCCTGAAAAATTAAAATTAGTAAAAACCATCGGAACCGATGAACCTACTTATTTATACCAAATAAATTATTAGGATTTTTTTATTCCGGAGATCAATTTTTTCAATTGTATGTCATTGCGGCTCCTTCGACTTTTTTCAGGATAAACTCCAAGAGAAATTTTTTTAATTCTATTGAGATTCAGAATGTCGAAGTGATTTGAAAAATGTAGATAGACTTTAAGCCTTTTTTTTATTAAGCGCAGCAATAAACTGATCTTCTCTTATTTTATCAGTAGTATGTTTAAAATAATAAAGGTAAAAATTATCGTAATCAGATTTTAGTTTAGTAGTAGAAACAGCCGGAAGAATATTCTTGATATAATCATCTAAATATTTCTGAAAATCAGTGAATATAAAATTTGCTCCGAGCTTTTCTTTTAGCTGTTTTATTATGTAGGTGTTGTAAGTAATAATTTCTGTTCCAATGATGTAAGGAGGAATATTCACAGTTGCGAGCCTAAAGCTATCTTTTGTTAATTGACTTCTGGCAAACATAAAATCAATTCCTTTGTTTTCAAAATATTCAATTGTACCATGTTTTTCGTGTCCTATCCTTCCTCTTGTTTTAATTACAGCGTGTGCGATCAAGGTATCTGTTAATCCATGAAATTCCTGCGTGTAGTTGAAATTCGCATAATATCCCATACATGCCTGACCTCCCCTGATAAGAATTTTTGCATCAATTCCTTTGAAACAATCATTGATCGCTTGTCCAAGTTTTATTTCATCTTCTATCTTATAATAACTTGTATAAACATATCGTTCATCAACAACGTCTTTTTTATAAACACCTTTTTCTTGCCCATACTCATCCGTTTCCAGAAAAAGGTTTGTCCTGACTCTTGTTTCAAAAAAACAAGCGACCAACAAAACAATAAGCAGAGGGTTAAGATAGTTGACTTTTACGAGCTTTTGAATCGAATAAAAGATCACAAAATAAATAAAGGGAACGATTGGAATTATAAAACGGGCAAACATAAAATCGCCACCAACTTTTGCAACAAAACCAATTAAATAAACATAAACAATAATCGTACTTGCAATAAATGCAGAATTAAATTTATCAGAAGTGAATTCTTTAAAAGCTGGAATGAATTTCTTTTTTAATAAAGGGAATAAGACCAGGAACGGCAATATCAAAAATAAGAAAGAAGTAAAATAGGTTTCGAAATAAAGTCCTATATAATAAAATCCTTTGCTGAACATGGATTCATTTCCCAATTTGACATAATAGGTATTCGGAAAAATAAATCCATAATAATTAAATCTCCACAAAAAATAAGGTATATAAATACAAATTATTGCCAGATTAAAAAAGAATAAGGAGGAGAAGATCTTTGAAAATTTAATGCGATTAATAAGCTGGTCAAAAAATAATAAGCCATTAGCAGTAACCAGGATAATAAGAGTGTCGGGACGTGTAAGAAATGCTAAGCAAAGGAAAAATCCTGAAAAAATAAGTTTTTTTATTCCTTCAAAAGAGGAGAAAAAATAAATATAAAAAGTAGTACTAAGTAAAAAGCAAAAAAATGCAGTTTCGAGTCCGCTCGTTGCCCAGACATTGTAATCATAATGAAGAGCTAATGCAATGGTGATAAAGGGTAAAATAAAAACATCTTTTTTTGCAGAGATCTTATAAACGATAATTGAAAAGAGGATTAATGTGCCAAGAGATGAAAGAATTCCCAATACTTGGACAGTTATAAGCGGATTGAATCTGAACCAGGAGAAAAAACTTATCAGCATGATCCATAAAAAATCAGTACATCCTTCAACACGTTCTCCTATGTTGTAAACCAAACCGTTTCCTGCTAATAAATTCTGAACATATCTAAAGCCAATAAAAATATCATCACCAAGCCATTTTAGATCATAGGAATAAATAAAGCTAATAAGAATTGCTATTGTTGATATCCCTAAGAACAGGCTTTTTTTTTTGATCGGACTTTCCGCTTGTTGAATATTATTTCTGATAGAAAACTTTTCTTTTAATAATAAGAATCGCTTTTCAAAATACGTATAGCTAATTGAGGCAATAATTATTGTTAAGATAAATGCGATTATTGCTTCAATAAATAATAATGTTGCGGAGGGATGTATTGCATCATAACCCAGTTTAAAGAAAACATAAACAACACTAAACATGGCTATCATGTGATAGCAATATAATCCATAACTGATCTTTCCTAACTTGCTTATGAATGGTATTTTTCCAATTTTAAATATGGAGTTCTTTGCAAAAACCTGTTCAATGAGAATAAAAGCAAAGAAGAATGAATAAACAACCGGCATAATTGATTTTAAAATATGGGAACTTTGTCGAGGATCCAAAGCATTTACAGGTTCTAAACTGTAGATATCAAAACGAAAAACGATTAATAATAAGCCGGCAACGTAAAATAGATCGATCCAGTATTTTTTAATATTTACAAAGGATTTCAGTGTTTTCTCATTGGTGCATAATTGTGCAAACAGGGCTCCCACAGATAGATCGGATATGCAAGAAAAAGTGTGGTACTTCAACATTAAATTTAAAGTCAGGCCACTTGTTCCAAACAACCTATATAAAGTAGAAAACAGGATCAAGGCAATAAAAACTTTTACCAGATGTTTTTTCGGAAATACAATTAATAATAATGGCCAGAATAAATAAAACTGCTCTTCAATTGATACTGACCATAAGACGCCAACAACGTAATTGCTGATCCCATGGATGAGGTAATCAAAATTGCCAAGAAAAAACAAGTACAAACCCTTGTCGAGAATAACATTTGATGCAGAAACAGGAAAATTTACAGGTAAGGAAGATGTAAAAAGTGGGATAATCACAAAACAAATGAACAGAACCAAAAAGTATAATGGCCATATTCTGAGTACCCGTCTTAAATAAAAAAACCGAATATTTATTTTTGAGTTTTGTTCTTTTTCTTTTAATAATAAATAGGTGATCAAAAATCCACTTAATACAAAAAAGAAATTTACTCCCAGATCACCAACTAATAAAAATTTTGTCCGGATATCATTCACTAATGTATTACTGGTTTGGAAACCTAAGGTGGAAGCAGCATGATTCACAAACACTAATAGAAAAGCAACAAATCGTAAGCCATCTAGATTTGGAAAATAAACGGTGCTTTGTTTATGAGGGTCTGTCATAAAATCCTAAAATAAGATGTTGCTCACAAAAGTAAAAGATTTATCGAAGTATTTGCATCTTCCGATTCTTGTTAAGTTGACTAATCCTAGCAAATCATTCTGGTATAAATATGTTTTTTTTATTTGCTAAACTCCCGATTTAAAAGTATTTTTGTATTCGATTTAGATTGATTCTAAATAAGAAATCGTTGTAATTAGTTGACATTCAATAATATAAAAATGATAACAGTATCAGAAAATGCAAAGCAGCATGCTTTAGCATTAATAAAACAAGAAAATCGGCCGGAAGGAACATTTATTCGTGTAGGTGTTGATGGTGGCGGTTGTTCAGGACTTTCGTACAAATTAACGTTTGATGATAAAATACAAGAAGGCGACCAATTTTTTGAAGATAAAGGGATCAAAATTGCGGTAGATAAAAAATCATTTTTGTATTTAGTAGGTACCGAATTAGATTTTATTGGTGGCTTGAATGGAAAGGGTTTTGTATTTAATAATCCGAATGCAAGCAGAACGTGTGGTTGTGGAGAATCATTCGGAGTATAATTCTGAGTTCATAACTATAGGAAGGAATCAGATTAAAGGCTCAAAGTTTATTAGTAGCAAATGGCTTATTAACTTGTAAACTTAGAACTTATAAACTTAAATTATAATGGCAAACGAAATTTTAGAAGAACAGATTGGTGGAGAATATAAGTACGGATTTGTTACTGATATTGAAGCAGACAATGCTCCAAAAGGCTTAAATGAAGATATCATTCGTTTTATTTCCAAAAAGAAGAATGAACCGGAATGGATGCTGGAATATCGATTGAAAGCATTTCGTTATTGGTTAACTTTGGAAGAACCTCATTGGGCACATGTAATATACCCGAAACCAAATTTTCAGGAGATCATTTATTATTCTGCTCCCAAGCAACAAAAAAAATTAGGTAGTCTGGATGAAGTAGATCCTGAATTATTAAAAACCTTCGAAAAGCTTGGGATCTCTATTGAAGAACAAAAGAGATTAAGTGGTGTTGAAAGTAGAATAGCGGTTGACATTGTAATGGATAGCGTTTCGGTAAAAACAACTTTCAAAGAAACATTATCGGAAGCAGGAATTATTTTTTGTTCTTTCGGTGAAGCAGTTCAGGAGCATCCTGAGTTAATAAAAAAATACATGGGTTCGGTTGTTCCTTATACCGATAATTTTTATGCCGCTTTAAACTCTGCTGTTTTTACAGATGGTTCATTCTGTTACATACCAAAAGGCGTTCGTTGTCCGATGGAACTTTCAACTTATTTCAGGATCAATTCAGCAGGAACGGGTCAGTTCGAACGCACCTTAATTATTGCTGATGAAGATGCTTATGTGAGTTACCTCGAAGGGTGTACTGCTCCGCAACGTGACGAAAATCAATTGCATGCTGCCGTTGTAGAAATTATCACACATAAAAATGCAGAAGTAAAATACAGTACCGTTCAGAATTGGTATCCCGGTGATAAAAATGGCAAAGGAGGGATTTTCAATTTTGTTACCAAACGAGGAATTTGTTTAGAAGACAATGGAAAAATTTCCTGGACACAAGTAGAAACAGGCTCTGCAGTTACCTGGAAATATCCATCCGTAATTTTAAAAGGAAATAATTCAGTTGGCGAATTTTATTCGGTGGCTGTTACCAATAATTACCAGCAAGCGGATACAGGAACAAAAATGATTCACCTCGGAAAAAATACACGCTCCACAATTATTTCAAAAGGAATTTCGGCAGGCTTTAGTAACAATAGTTACAGAGGTTTGGTGCGCGTATCAAAAGGTGCAACAAATGCACGAAATTTTTCTCAATGTGATAGTTTATTAATGGGTGATAAATGCGGGGCACATACTTTTCCATACATTGAAATAAAAGATAAAACTGCTGTTGTGGAGCATGAAGCAACTACTTCAAAAATTGGAGAAGATCAATTATTTTATTGCAAGCAACGTGGTATCGATACCGAAAAAGCGATCGGATTAATTGTAAATGGATATTGTAAAGAAGTGTTAAATAAATTACCGATGGAATTTGCTGTGGAAGCACAAAAGCTGTTGGCAGTGAGTTTGGAAGGTAGTGTTGGATAATTTATGAAATACGAATCCCAATAGCTATCGTGGGAATCTACGAATGAAGAAAAAAAGAAATTAAATTAAAGCACAAAATCATATTATATTGTCATTACAATGTTCAAGCGGTTGTTATCTCTTTTGTTTTTATTTCTCTTACACACTACTACCCAAGCAACTCCTGGTAAATTAATTAGTTATACGCTTCATCATTCTTATTCGGTAAATGAATTAGATTCTCTCTGGAAAAGTTCAAAAATTAACAAATTCATGGCAAAAATAAATAATCCACTTGATGTGTTTGAGGTTATTTATGAAACAGTGTGGCATGATGGAACCTCCATAAAAGCTTCCGGTATTTTTTTTCTGCCAAGGGAAAAAGGGAAAGAATTTCCAATGATCTGTTATGATCATGGAACCCAGTTGGTCAAAGAAAGAAAAATTGGTTTCTTTGGTGAACAAGCCATTTGCACTGCCTTTTGTGCAAGTGGATATATGGTTGCTTTTCCTGATTATGTTGGAATGGGAAACGGAGAAAAAACGGCTCTTTATCTTCATGTAGAAACAGAAGCTGCGGCATCCATAGATTTATTGCGTGCGGTAAAGGAGTTGATTGTAATGGAAGATGCCAAACAAAGTAAACAGCTGTTTTTGACAGGTTACTCTCAGGGTGGTCATGCTACCATGGCAACACTTAAAGTGATGCAGGAAAAATATCCTACTGAATTCAAAGTAACTGCATCTGCACCAATGAGTGGTCCTTATGATTTGGCCGGAGGTCAACAGGAAGTGATCTTTAAACCCTATTCATACATTGCTTACTTGCCTTTCCTGATGTATTCTTACCAGGAAATATATAAATGTTTCAAGGATTCATCCTGTTCTTTCAAGGCGCCTTATGCAGAAATGCTTCCACCTCTTTATGATGGTACACATTCTATGAGTGAGGTCAACAAATTGATGCCGGAAATGCCTAAAGATATTTTGACCGATAATTTTTTAAAAGAATATGCGACCAATGACAAGTTTCCATTCAAGCTGGAATTGCTTGAAAATAGCCTATGCGATTGGAAACCCGAAACCCCGGTACTCTTTTGTTATTGTAAAGCCGATGAACAAGTGAGTTACAAAAATGCGATTGTTGCATCTGAAACGATGAAATCGAAAGGTGCTAAAAATATAAAACTTCGCCATACCAGTAAAAAAATGGGACATAAACCCTGCGCAATATTTTCCTCTGTTTATACAAAAATGTATTTTGATAGTTTTGTAAAAGGAAGTAAAAAAGGACGGAAAGGGCCTTTAATAAATAGAATGGCTTTGTCGTTGGCTAAAATGAAAGTTAAGAAATATTGAAAAATAAAGTGATGATTAAAAATTAAACTATGCTATCAATAAAAAACCTACACGCCTCAATAGGCGGAAAAGAAATTCTGAAAGGAATTAATTTAGAAGTAAAAGCAGGAGAAGTTCACGCTATCATGGGACCAAATGGTTCCGGTAAAAGCACTTTAGCAAACGTACTTGCCGGACGACAAGATTATGATGTTACAGAAGGAGAAGTAATCTTCAACGGAAAAAATCTGTTAGAACTTTCTCCGGAGGATAGAGCCAGGGAAGGCGTATTTCTTGCGTTCCAGTATCCGATTGAAATCCCCGGAGTAAGCAATGTCAATTTTTTGAAAACTGCGATAAATGAAATTCGTGCCTACAAAGGATTGGAAGCAATGGATGCAAAAGATTTTTTAGCGCGTATGAAAGAAAAACAAAAGTTAGTAGAGTTGGATATGAAGCTTGCTAATCGTTCTGTTAATGAAGGTTTTAGCGGAGGAGAAAAAAAACGTAATGAGATTTTTCAGATGGCAATGCTGGAGCCCAAGTTAGCAATACTGGATGAAACCGATAGCGGATTGGATATTGATGCGTTGCGAATTGTTTCAAACGGTGTCAATAAATTAAAAAACAAAGACAATGCAACTATTGTAGTTACGCATTATCAGCGACTTTTAGATTATATTGTTCCTGATTTTGTGCATGTATTGTATAATGGAAAAATTGTAAAAACAGGTCCAAAAGAATTGGCTTTAGAGCTGGAAGAAAAAGGATATGATTTTATAAAAGAGGAAGCAGGAGCATAATTCAAGAGACGTCATTGCGAATGTAACGCAGTGGAATGACGCAATCTCTTTATAGCGAGAAAGAGATTGCTTCGGTCGTGAAAAACTCCCTCGCAATGACGAAAATAAAAAATGGAAACTAGTACAAAACAAAATACCGTAACCGAAAAATTTCTGAAATTGATCGAATCATCTTTTCCTACAATTGTGGATGGGAAAGAAAAAGATTTAGCTATCAAAGCATTCGTTAATCAAGGTGTTCCAACTCGCAAACACGAAGAATACAAATATGTGAATGTAGAATTGATACTGAAAGACGATCTTTCTGTAGCTACAAATAATATAATTTCTCAGGAACAAGTTGAACAGTTCAACTTTTTAGTAGATGCTTATTTAGTTGTAATTGTAAATGGAATTTTTAGTGAAGAATTGTCCAGGTTAAAAGATCTTCCAAAAGGAATGATCGTTTGTAGTTTGGATGTTGCGAAAGAAAACCACAAAGTTATTTTTGAAAAGCATTATTCAAAATTTGCCGATATAAATGCAGATGCATTCATTGCATTAAATTCGGCAATGGCTAAGACCGGAGTTTTTGTTCATGTATCTAAAAGCATAATCATTGAAAAGCCACTTCATATCATTCACATTTCTTCAGCAAAGAAAGCGGAAATAATAAATCCACGAAATCTGATCGTGATCGAAGAAAATGCTCAGGCGAAAATCATTGAGTCATACGAAACGAGTGATACTTCAGCTAAAATATTCAACAATGCAGTAACTGAAATAGTTGTTGGTGCAAACTCGATCGTTGATCATTATAAAATTCAGGATGAAAATGAATTTGGTTATTTGTTAAATACAACTCAGGTAGTTCAAAAAAAACAAAGTCTGTTTTCAACTCATACATTTACGTTGAGTGGCTCCCTGGTACGAAACAATTTAACCATTGTACTGGATGGTGAACATATTGAAACTCACCTGAACGGATTATACTTAACCAATGGAAATCAGATTGTTGATAATCATACGGTGGTTGATCATTGCAAGCCGAACTGTAACAGCAATGAACTTTATAAAGGGATCATCGATGGGAAATCTTCGGCTACATTCAATGGGAAAATATTTGTGAGGAAGGATGCGCAAAAGACAAATGCTTTTCAATCGAACAAAAATATTTTACTGAGTGATGATGGAAGCATCAATACCAAACCACAATTAGAAATATATGCTGATGATGTAAAATGTTCGCATGGTACCTCAACCGGCAAATTAGATGAGGATAAAATATTTTACCTGCGTGCCCGCGGGTTAAGTGAAATAAGCGCAAAAAAATTGTTGATGCATGCTTTTGCTTCTGAAGTAGTAAACACTATTAAAATTGATGCGTTGCGCGAATATGTGGAAGAAAAAATTTCAAAAAGATTTGAATAAAAAGATTGTTTTAGGAATTTCAGATAGTGTTTAATTTCTTGGGAGAATTTTAATAATAGTAAGGATGTCATTCCGACCGAAGTGGAGGAATCTTTATATTTATTCGAATAATTGCAAACGAGTTAAAAGATTTCTCCTCGGATTTATACGGAGTGAAGTCGAAATGATAACTGCTTTAAAATAGAATGAGTTACTAAAATTCATTCAGCCTCTTAAACTTTTCAGTTTTATTTTTTTTTGTTCTGTATTCTTAATTTTTATCTTCGCTTTCATTCTTAGGACACCTTATGTTTTTTAAAAATAAAAACCTTTTATTACTTCACTTCATTGTTTTTATCTGGGGCTGGTCCCCAATACTTGGTAAATTAATTTCTGTTCAGGCATTTCAGTTGGTTTGGTTTCGAATATTAATTACCATCATTACTGTTTCAATTTATTTAATTTTCACAAAGCAAAATTTAAGAGTTTCCAGAAAAGATTTTTTCAAGCTCATTGGCATTGGCGCTATCATTGCATTTCATTGGTTTTGTTTTTATAACGCAATAAAAATTTCAAATGTATCTGTTACATTGGTTGCCTTTGCAACGGGTACACTTTTCACATCCATTATAGAACCTATATTTTTTAAAAGAAAACTGATTCGGTACGAATTAATTTTTGGAATGGTCATTATTGGAGCAATAGCAATGATCTTTAAAGTTGAAACACGATATACCTGGGGAATTATTTTCGGAATGATAGCTGCCCTAACTTCCTCATTTTTTACAGTAATGAATGGTTTGTTTGTGAGGCGTATTCCTTCTACGGTAATTACTATTTATGAATTGAGTGGAGGCTTTTTCGCATTGACAATTTATTTGCTTTTAGCCGGTAAGTTTGATCATGCTTTTTTTGAAATAAGTAATACAGATTGGGCCTGGTTATCTTTATTTTCGATTGTCGGGACAGCATTTCCATTCATTGCAAGTGTTAATCTGATGAAAAAAATTAGTCCATATACCATTACGCTAACGGTAAATTTAGAAACCATTTATGGAATTATATTTGCGTATTTCATCTGGCAAAAAGAAGAATCAATGACACCCGGATTTTATTTGGGAACTCTGATTATTCTTGCCACTATATTCGGCAATAGTTTGTTCAAGAGGTATTTAAAGACAACATAAAAAAAACGTCCTGCAATACTGCAAGACGTTCTTTTCTCATAAATTTAAAAATACTTATTTTGTGATCATCAATTTTTTAGTGGAAATCTGGTTGTCTACTTTTAATTGTAACATATAAATTCCTGCAGAAATAGTTGATGCGTCCCATTCTGTTTGATAAGTTCCGCTTGATTTATTTCCGCTTTCAATAACCGCTATTTTATTTCCCAACAGATCAAGAATAGTTAATTCAATACTTGTATATTGTTGAATGGAGTAAGCAATAGTTGTTGTAGCACTGAATGGATTTGGATAATTTACAAGAGAATTGATAAGGGAACTATTATCTGTTATTCCTGCCACTACAGGGTTTACAACAGTGATCGTAAGTCCGCCTGATGCACGTCCTGCATATAGTGAATCACAATAGGTATCTGTACAACCATTGCCATCAGTAACCGTTAAGCAAATCAGGTAAGGGCCTGATCCTGCATAGGTATGAGTTGGATATTGCTGTGTTGAACTTGTTCCATCCCCAAAATCCCATGTATAGACTAAATTATAATTATTCGAACTCAGATATAAAAAGAAACTGGAAGTGTTAATGGAGTCTTGTATTACCTGAAATGATGCACTGCATCCTCCTGCCGGATTTCCACCAATTGTTATTGTTTGGCAATAGGTGTTATAACAGGTGGAGTCAATACTTGATGAAACAGTTAAACAAACGGTATAGGTTCCATTATTGGAAAAAGTGTGTGAAGGATTTAAAAGTGCAGATGTGGTTCCATCTCCAAAGTTCCAGAAATAATTTAAACTGTTCCCCGTTGAATAATTATAGGTGCTATAGGTACTGATTCCTAAATTAGTTGAATCAAGATACATCATAAAATTTGCAACACAGTTTCCTGTATTATTTCCAATTGTTAAATAATCGCAATAGGTATTATAACAACTTGAATCAACGCTTGATGTTACCGTCAGGCAAACAGTATAAGCACCATTCGCAGCAAAAGTATGTGTTGGATTTAAAAGCGTTGAACTTGTTCCATCCCCAAAATCCCAAAAATAGTTTAGACCATTTCCGGAAGAGTAATTAGTTGCTGTATATGTATTTGTATTACTTGAATCGGCTGAAAGTTGAAAAGACGCATAACAAGAACCTGCAGGATTCCCATTTGTAATAGTTTGGCAATAGGTGCTGTTGCATGTTGAATCAATGCTCGATGTTACTGTTAAGCAAATAGAATAAGTTCCGATTGTACCAAAAGTGTGAGTTGGATTTTGAAGTGAAGAGAAAGTTCCATCACCAAAATCCCATAAGTAATTTAAACTGTTTCCTGTAGAATAATCAGTTGCTGCGTATGTATTTGTTGAATTAGACACAAGCTGGAAAGCCGCATAACAGGAAGAAGCCGGGTTACCTGTTGATACAGTTTGACAATGTGTAGCGTTACAACTGGAATCAACATTTGAAGTTACTGTTAAACAAACAGTAAACGTTCCGTTTGCACCAAAAGAATGTATAGGGTTTTCAAGTGAGGAGGACGAGCCATCACCGAAATTCCAGAAATAATTTAAACTGTTACCGGTTGAATAGTTAGTAAATGAAAAGGAATTTATGTTTCCATTTATGGTATCCTGAATCATAGAAAAATTGGAATAGCAAGTTATCGGATTGTTATTTACAATGGCAACTGTTGCACAAAAAGTAGTATAACACCCTCCAAACATACCTGTACTATCGTACATTCCAAGTGAATCATAAATTGTAAGACATACAGTATAGGTTCCTGTGTTGTTATAAACATGAACCGGATCCATCGTATTGTCGGAAGTTCCATCACCAAATGACCAGTTATAAAACAGGTAATTGGAGGAGGAAGAAGTGTTGGTGAAATTTACTGTTCCATTATTTGCCGGGCTGCTACTCGCAGTAAATCCTGCCGTACATTGTGCATTTACTTTTAAGCCCAAACTCAAAAGTACTCCTATCAGCAAAACTTTTGTAAGTTTTTTCAGATCGTTTTTCAGATTCATAATTGTTGTTTTCATATTAGTTCGTTTTTGTTATTTTTTTACGTTTAATTTTTCTGATACAAATGTGCGACAGATCAATAACATTTGAAAATTAAAATTCCTGTTTCTTACCTATTCAGAGCATTTATTTTGTTTAATAATTTTACCGGTAACATGTTTTTTATTCGATAATTGAACGTCAACAAAATAGATTCCGGGAGCAAGATCCTGAACATTAATGAGGGTTTTGTTTTTAAATTCAAGTACTAATTTCCCTGTTACATCAAGTATTCTGACTTCTTCAACAGTAATATTGTTATGGGTGCCAATTGTCAGATTATCAGTTGTTGGATTAGGATATAATTTAATGAAGCGCTCCAGGTCAATTTCATTGACACCGCTCGGGTCAATGATCCAAACATTAAATGTTAGCGAATCAACAATGTTAGCAGATACTGCGATCGGCCAAACAACAATTACATCAATGCCAATACGATACCCTGTCGGAGAAATGTTATATAATGCAGTTAAAGGAATTTGAACACTATCATTTGGTGCAATGCTTAAAGAATCAGGAGTTGAATAGGCATCAACAATAAAACCAAACATCCCATTGGCACTGTCGAGTACACTTGTGAAAACATGCAAGGTATCATTAAAGGGATCCGGACCATGATTTACTACCCAAACAGAATAAGTATTAGAAGATCCCGCCATTACTGTGTCTAAAATGTTGCTGGGAGTATTCTGACCCATTCCAAGATTTATTTGAGCCATACTGCTTATGGAAAGTAGTATAAAGGCAAAAAGGACTGTTTTTTTCATAACCGGGTGTTTTTCATTTCTGTACCCAAAAGTATTTAATTATTAGTGTGGATTCAATAAAAAATTGTACATTTCTTACGTGTTCAAAATATAAAAATATGAATATTCTACAAAATATTATTGCAGTAATGAATAAAGAAGAGATTCGGCATTACAAAATATTTATCAATAGAACTGAAAAAGAAGGCGAACGAAAAGATGAGATTTTATTTGATTACACCAGAAAAAATCCGGAATCCTATAAGGAGAATAAGATCTCGAAGCTATTGTATAGCTCGGATGATAAAAATGCTTTATATCGTTTAAAGAATAGATTGTTGGAGGATCTGGGGAGAAGTTTGTTAGCTCAGCATTATAATAACAATGAGTTGACTTTGATAGCTAACAATATTTTACTTTCTCGATTGTTCCAACAAAAGGGGCAATTTAAAATTGCAAATTTTTATTTGAGTAAGGCTGAACGCAAAGCTATTGAAAAAGAATATGCTGAATGGTTAGATATTATTTATAGTGATTTCATTAAACTGTCGCATGAAACACTTGAAATAAATCCGGAGGAATACATCAAAAAAAGAAAAGAGAATCGTAATAAACTAACTAAGATACAGGAGATCGATGATATCCTTGCTGCATTGATCTATCGAATAAAAATTTCTCAGAATTTTTCTTCCCAGAGTGCAAAAATACTTGACTTACTTCAAAAAACTGTAAATGATTTTTCGAAAAGTAAAGAAGTGAAAAACAGTTCAGTATTGCGGTTTAAGATCTATGATGCGGTGAGTAGAATTCTGTTGCAACAAAAAAATTATGTTGCACTGGAAAAATATTTATTAAAAACATACAAAGAGTTTTCAAATGAAAAATTATTTAATCAAAACAATCACGATACAAAACTTCAAATGTTGACGTATTTGATCAACTCTCTTTTTAAAAACAAGAAAATTGACATTTCGCTGGAATATGCCGATAAGCTTAAACATGCGATGACAGAGTATGAGAATTTATTTTACAATAAATACCTGTTTTATTATTATAATTCATTGGTAATAAATTATTCAGAAAAAAATATAGATAAAGCAATTGAGTATTTATTAGAGGCCAAAGATATGGAGGTTATTAAAAAATTACCAATGTATAACGTTTTTGTTTATCTGAATTTGGCAGTTTTAAATTTTCAAAAAAGAGGCGCTTACAAGGGCAATGTCATATGATAAGGTAGAATTATTATATTTGTAAAATGGAACTAATAGAAATTACAAAAAAACTGAATACACAA
>Ga0156174_1052_pt1 | contig 66841 bp, 67 predicted proteins | sample RifCSPlowO2_12_FD_107827 | JGI IMG/M metagenome (GOLD analysis project Ga0156174, IMG submission 107827) | Bacteroidetes bacterium RIFCSPLOWO2_12_FULL_35_15
TGTTGATTTCGCTTTTCTCAGCACGATGGTCAGTTCGAGTAATTTCGCTTTTCGCGAAATTGTATCGAGAACTTTTAAAAACAAACAAAACTCCAAAAATGTTCTCGATACATTTCTTTCGCTACCGCTGCAGAAACACTCGAACTGACTTCATCGAAATATTAAGGAATCCGTCATTGCTAGCCAGTTTGTTGATTTTGCTTTTCTCAGCACGATGGTCAGTTCGGGTAATTTCGCTTTTCGCGGAATTGTATCGAGAACTTTTGATAGTAAAAATTATCTCAGGAAATGTTCCCCGATACATTTCTTTCGATACCGCTGCAGAAATACTCGAACCGACTTCATCGAAATATTAAGGAATCCGTCATTGCTAGCCAGTTTGTTGATTTCGCTTTTCTCAGCACGATGGTCAGTTCGGGTAATTTCGCTTTTCGCGAAATTGTATCGAGAACTTTTAAAAACAAAAAACCTCAAAAAATGTTCTCGATACATTTCTTTCGCTACCGCTGCAGAAACACTCGAACTGACTTCATCGAAAGATTAAGGAATCCGCCATTGCTAGCCAGTTTGTTGATTTCGTTTTTCTCAGCACGATGGTCAGTTCGAGTAATTTCGCTTTTCGCGGAATTGTATCGAGAACTTTTAAAAACAAAAAACCTCAAAAAATGTTCTCGATACATTTCTTTCGCTACCGCTGCAGAAATACTCGAACTGACATTACAGTAAAAAAAATTCTTCTCTCGTAATTCCCCAAAAAGGGTTGCCTCTCTTTTTGAAACTTTTCAAAAATATTTTTTGTACCATTTGATTGTCTCGTTCGTTATAGATGCAAACACGATCAAATGAGACACACACTAAAAAATAAATTATTTGTTTTAGCATTTAGCATTACAAGTATTTTATGTTTCGGCCAGCAAAACAGGTCGGCTATATGCCGTTTAGGCGAAATAAGGAATGATTCGTTACTTCCTTATATTCAATCTTTAGAAGTTGATTGTAACAAAGATGTAAAAAACTATCTTCAAAAAGCGGATCAGCTTACTGCCCTTAAGCAGATTGAATTGAAGAGTAATGCGAGTTCTGAAGAGTGGGAAGCTTTATTCAGGAAAATAAAAACTCAGACAACATTAAAAACAATTGTGTTTAATGAAAATAGATTTTCATCATTACCTTATGGTTATGAGGGTTTGTATTCGATTGAGAATTTGACATTTAAAAATAATGAGGACTTTGATTATACCGCCTTATTGGATCAATTAATTACACTTCCGAATTTGAGTGATCTGACGCTGGAAGTAGTTACCATTTTTGAATTGCCGGATAAATTAGGACAACTTAAAAACCTTACAACACTCAGGATAATTAATACGGATGAAGCAATTTCTAAAAATGACACATCACTTTTTTCAGTTGAAAAAGAGCCTATCACATTTGATTATTATCTCCATAAAGGCAACAACAAATTTGCTGCTGTAAAATATACGGCCATGGCCGGTGAAATTGATAGCGATGAATATAAAGAATTATCAAAACGATTTAATACAACGACTAATTTTGCTGACGCAGGTGTTTCATTTACCCCCAAATATGTAAATGTAAATCCTCCAATTAAAGGCATTGATGTAGAGAGGACACATTATACTATTAATCCTCAAATTGAAAATATTATTACCTATCCAAGCGGCACAAAAATTCTGATCCCGACAAATGCTTTTACTGATAAAGAAGGAAATCCAATAACCTCAAGCATAACAATCAGTTATCGTGAATTCAGGGATCCGGTAGATTTTTTAGTAAGTGGGATACCAATGAAATACGATACTGCAGGAGAAATTACAAATTTTGAATCAGCGGGAATGTTCGAGCTGACTGCCAGTTACAAGAACGATCCTATCCAGGTTGCAAAAGATAAAAATATTAACATGAATTTTGCTTCCACAAGCAAGGATTCTACTTATAACTTTTACACTTTCAATGATAGTAGCGGGAACTGGGAGTATTTATATAAGCCCCAATCGGTGACCAGTAAAACAATTATCAAATTGAGCCCGCCAACTCCAGCATTTCAGTTTTATAAAAATTATGTTTACTACAATAAAAATTATTATGATTCTACCAGATTCGACAAGCGTTTTGATGATAATAAGTATGTGTACACCAATTTCAAAAAAAATAAAGGTGGAAATAATTTCGAATATCGGATATCCAGAAAAAACCGCAAAAAATCAATGTATTCGTTGATTAAAATAAATAATGTTCGTAAAACAAAGGATGGAACAGTGTTATTTAAAGTGAGTTATATTAATACTTCCCATCCCGAAATGAATGCCTTTAACAATGTATATTTTGCTTTGAATGAAAATATGAGTGCAGCAGAGTTCAGGCAAAAATATGCGCGTAAAAAATTTTATAACGATATACGTGTAAGCACTTCAGGTGGAGATGTTGATTTAGAGTTAAAAGACAATCAATCCATAAAAAATATTTCAGCAAATCTTGTATCCATTAATGGAAAAGGAAAAGTGCAGGATGTGAAAAATCTGAATTCCAAAATGAAACAATATAGCAGAAGATTAAAAACCCGTGAAAAAGTGTTCAACAGATCGTTGGCAAAAGGAAAATTGACTCATAATATTATTGAAATAACAGATACCAATCAACTCAGGATGCTTGCTTTTAAGGAAACAAAAAAGTTAATGAATGCAGCTGAATTGAAGATGTCGCATGCAGAATGGAAGGAATATTGCAAACAAGCAGAAAAAAACAGAATAGAATGGATGAAGCAAACCAATTCCGTAAAGCTTGCTCAAACAGAAAAGGCAGAAGCAAATGCTTCAAATCTTGTCCAAAATTTATCATTAAGCGGAACAGGAATTTATAATTGCGATCAAATTCAAAGGTTAAAACAACCCGTAGAAGTTTTTGCGAGATACAAAACACCTGAGAACGAAAAGCTAAGACCCAAATCCGCTTATATACTTGACAAGACAACAAACTCGGTTTTTCAATACGATGGTCATTATGGTTTTAGTGCCAGCAAAATAGCATTTAGTAAAAGTAATAATGCTCAAAATACATTATTGGCAGTGAATGAGGATGGTTCATTAGCAATATATAAAACGGAGCAATTCAAAAAAAATAATTTTAAAAATAAAAACAGTTTTGATTTCGTGGTTACAAAAATTAATTCCAATTTTACATCAGTAAGTGATCTTAAAGCATTGATCGGTTTTTAAAATAATATAAACTCAAACTCATGCATTCGGTATTCATTTACTGAATGCATTTTTTATTTAATAAATGAAATGTCGACCACTTCGACTTCGCTCAGTGTAAACTCCGCGGAGGAATCTTTATATTTATTAGAATAATTATAAAGGAGCATTGGGATTTTTTCAAAGACTCCAAATAAAGAAGAATTGCAGAAAAAAAATAAACGGTTTAATAAATACAGATGAAAAAAATTAGCATAGTACTTTTTCTGTTTGCATCATTCTTGCAAACGGCTGTTTCTCAAACTAAATTGTTAACGATGGAGGAAGCCGTTGTTAAACAACGAACAACACTTGCCCCTTCAAAATTAAAGCAATTGATGTGGGTAAAAAATACAAGTACCTATTCATATATTGAAACCAGAGATAAGGAGGAGGTTTTGGTGATCGGTAATACTAGTAATACAAAATTGATCGCTGTTGTTTCTCTCAATCAATTCAATAATTCATTAGAAAAAGCAAACCTGGAAGCTGTAAAAAGTTTTCCTCCCATCGCCTGGGAAAACGAAAAACAATTTTCGTTTACAAATAAAAAGCAACGTGTGGCATTTAATATTGATTCCAAAACAACTAAGATTTTACGAACAGATGATTTTGGTGAGGGAGCCGAAAATCAGGATGTAGCAGCCAAAACAAACCATGTTGCTTTTACAATAAAAAACAATTTATTTGTTTTTGACGGAAAAAATAATTTAATCGTTACGAATGATGCAGATGAGAATATTGTAAACGGTCAGTCTGTTCATCGTGATGAGTTCGGTATCAGCAAAGGAACATTTTGGTCGCCAAATGGCGATTTACTTGCCTTTTATCGTATGGACCAAACAATGGTTACCGATTATCCAATCATCGATTGGACAAGTCGTCCCGCAAAAAACAATAACATTAAATATCCAATGGCCGGAGATAAAAGTCATGAAGTAATGGTTGGTATTTACAACAGTAGCACCGGGAAAACGGTATTCCTAAAAACCGGAGACCCTAAAGAGCAATATTTGACGAACATCGCCTGGAGCAAGGATGAACAGCATCTTTATATTGCCGTTCTGAATCGTGAACAAAACGAAATGAAATTAAATTCATACAGTACAGTTACCGGATATTTTGAAAAAACGTTGTTCGAAGAAAAACAGGATAAATACGTTCATCCAATGCATTCAATGGTTTTTTTACCAAATACTTCAAATCAATTTATTTGGCAAAGTGAACGTGATGGATACAATCATTTGTATTTGTATAATAATGACGGAACACTTATAAAACAACTTACCAAAGGGAACTGGATCGTAACTGACTTTGCAGGATTTGATAGTAAAGGAACAAAAGCATTTTATACCTCCACTACCGAAAGTGGCATTACACGCAACTTCTACAGTGTGGAAATAAAATCGGGAAAAACAGCGCGACTTACAAAAGGAGAGGGCACACATACAATTGTGTTTAACAGCAATGGAAATTATTTTATTGATAATTTTCAAAGCACTGAAATTCCTCGTAACATAAATGTAAATAGTACCAATGGGAAATCATCAAAGCAAATTTATACTGCGTCAAATCCGCTTAAAGATTTTCAATTGGGGCAATTGAATATTTTTAAATTAAAAAGCGAAAATGGTGATGATCTGTTTTGCAGATTATTTAAACCTGTAAATTTTGATTCAACAAAAAAATATCCCACAATTGTTTATTTATACAATGGGCCGGGTGTACAATTGGTTAACAACACCTGGAATGCAGGTGGAGACCTGTGGTTTCAATACATGGCCGAGCATGGTTTTGTAGTTTTTACCATGGATGGCCGTGGTAGTTCAAACCGTGGATTGGCTTTTGAACAAGCTACATTTCGTCATTTTGGTACTGTTGAGATGAAAGATCAATTACTTGGTATTGATTATCTGAAAAGTTTAAAATATGTCGATGCCGGCCGAATGGGTTTATTTGGTTGGAGTTATGGAGGATTCATGACCACAAGTATCATGACACGTTATCCTGATATTTTCAAAGCAGCTGTTGCAGGGGGACCTGTAATTGACTGGAGTTATTACGAAGTGATGTACACAGAACGTTACATGGATACTCCACAGGAAAATCCTGAAGGATACAAAGAATCCCGTACTATCAATTATGTTGACAGCCTGAAAGGAAAATTAATGATCATTCATGGAACTCAGGATCCGGTGGTGGTTTGGCAGCATAGTTTAATGTTTCTGAAAGAATGTGTGGATAAGAAAAAACAAGTGGATTATTTTGTTTATCCCGGTCACGAACACAATGTTATTGGTAAAGACCGGGAGAACTTGTATCAAAAAGTGACTGATTATTTTATGCAGAATTTATAAATATAGATTACCTCGCAACATTAAATACCGCAATGAAGCCGGTTTTATGATTTTTTATTCTTAAAACCATACTATTTTCTTGCTTTTCAGAAACTATACGGATTCAAAGACGTATATACAGGCACGTTCTTAAATAGAAAGGAGGGTATTGTGATTTTCAAAGATACCAAAAGCAGATTGTTTTTATTCTTCATTATTACTACACTGATCACTTATGTTTATCCCTATGGTCTTTCATTAAGCATGTTTCAGCGACAAAATCACGATTCTGTTTCTGTAGAAACATTAGATCTGGAGGGCATTCAAAAACGAGGAAAACTCATTGCACTTACCGATAATGGCTCCACCAGTTTTTATATATACAAAGGTGATTCGATGGGATATGAATATGAATTGTTAGACGCGTTTACAAAAGAAATGGGGCTTAAACTCGAAATGAGGGTGGCTAAAAATATGAATGCTATTTTTGAACAACTCAATAATGGGAGTGTTGATATTATTGCGGCTAATTTAACTGTCACAAAAGAAAGATTAAATAGTGTAAATTTTACCGAGCATCTTTTGTTGGCCCGACAGGTACTTATTCAAAGAAAGCCCAAAGGATGGGAAAATATGACATCTAAAGAATTGGATACAAAATTAATTCGAAATACAATTGATTTGAATGGGAAACGAATTTATGTTAGAAAAGCATCCTCTTTTTATACTAGATTAACTCATCTTTCTGAAGAAATAGGTGGTAAAATAAACATCATTGAAGTCCCGGGAGAAAATGATACGGAGACATTAATAAGCAAAGTTGCCAAGGGAGAAATAGATTATACCGTGGCTGATGAAAATGTGGCCCTGAGTAATCAAACATATTATTCAAATATAGATATCGCCATGGCTATCAGTTTTCCGCAAAAAATTGCCTGGGCAACAAGAAAACAATCATCTGCATTAACAAAAAAATTAAATGAATGGATTCTTAAAAGAAAAAATTCCAATGAAAATCTGGTGATATATAATAAATATTTCAAAACCCCCAAAAAATCAGATCGAGGAAACACCCGACAATACATTTCTTCAGGAGGGAGCTTAACGTCACAATATGATGATTTGATTAAAACCTACAGCAAAAAAATTGATTGGGACTGGGAACTTTTAGCTTCAATGATTTATCAGGAATCACATTTTTCTCCAACAGCCCGATCGTGGGCAGGAGCAAATGGGCTTATGCAGCTTATGCCGGGTACTGCCAAACGCTACGGTTTAGACACGATAGATGCTACTGCAGAGCAGAGTTTAAAAGCAGGAACAGATTACCTTGTTGATCTGGATAAATATTGGCGGGGATATATTTCTGATAAACAGGAACGAATTAAGTTTATCCTTGCATCTTATAATGTTGGTTTGGGCCATGTTATTGACGCGAGGAACCTGGCTATCAAACATGGTAAGAATAAAAATATTTGGTACAATAATGTGGAAAGTATGATATTACAAAAATCAAATCCGATGGTATATACTGATCCGATTGTAAAATGCGGATATTGCAGGGGACAAGAAACATTTATCTATGTAAAAGAAATATTAAGCCGATATACATTTTATAAAAATAATCACCTCAGTACCGATGCCCTGGTAAAAAATTAAATCTGTTTCTGTTTTTTGAATAGTTTTGGGATATAATTTATAATTTTGAATCATGAGCAAAACTAACTGGTCAGAAGCACTTAAGCCTTTACTAAAAAAATACAAAGGCAAAACACATCCTTTACAATCAAAAAATTTATATCAATCTGTGGTGATGGTAATATTGTCGGCACAGGATTCCGACAAACATATTAACGAAATAGCACCCAAACTTTTCAAAGCTTTTCCGGATATGAGATCATTATCAAAAGCTGATGCAGAAGCATTGTTTCCTTTTGTAAGCAGTGTACGTAACTTTGGTAATAAAACAAAATGGTTAATAGAATTGGCACAAACAGTTAAGGAGGATAAAAAAATTCCTCTTACTATGGAAGAGTTAATAGAGTTGCCAGGCATTGGCAGAAAATCTGCAAATGTTATTATGCGTGAAGCAGGTGTAAAAGCAGTAGGCGTTATTGTTGATCTTCATGTGGTAAGAGTCGCGCCACGTTTAGGCATTGCAAGCGGCACAAGCCCTATAACAATAGAAAAAGAAATTATGGCTAAAATACCGCAAAAAGACTGGGGTGAAATTGGAATGGCCATTTCTTTTTTAGGTCGTGAAACATGCAGGCCGACAAATCCTAAACATGATGAATGTGTTGTGAACAAAAGTTGTGAATATTATAAATCCCTGCAATAAGATCAGAAAATTAATTTGAAAATTGTTATTCAGAATTAATTTAAAGCATCAATTGAGCAAAAATTCTAAAAACAAAAGCTAACTTTGTAAAAATCAGGTTTCGTAGTTCAACGGATAGAATAGAAGTTTCCTAAACTTTTGATCCCAGTTCGATTCTGGGCGAAATCACGTTTAAACCTCAATAGAATCAAGCTATTGAGGTTTTTTAATGAAGTCAAGCCTTTTAAAAATTGTTTCCGCTTACTTCCGCTCATTCCTGCTTAAAAATGTTGCAGTAATGTTGCAGTAGAGCTATGTTTCAGGAGTGCTTTCCTTTTTTTGTGGATTGTTTTTTTCATTCAAAAACTTGATCACATCAACCTTTTTTTTGCGGGTCGTCTTTGCGTATATCATCGTTGTTTTTATTGTCCTGTGCCCCATTAAGCTGCTGATTGAAGCTATATCTACACCATGTTCAAGCGAATTAGTTGCAAAAGAATGACGTGATGAATGAAAACTCAGCTTCTTATTAATTCCAACAAGTTTGGCGATTGTCTTAAGATGATCGTTTGTTTTTTGGTTTGTTAACATAGGCAAAACTAATCCAGTCTCTTTTCGATGCGATTCGAACCGGTGGAAAATTTCAATTGCAACATCAGTCATTGGGATTTCTATATAGTCCTTTGTTTTCGTTTGAAATAGGCTAATCCAATAGATGCCATCATTATCAATATTGACCATGCTTTGATTTAATTGAAAAGCATCTGAATATCTTAATCCTGTCGCACAGGCGAAAATATATGCATCACGTACTCTCATTAATGATTCCCTGCCATCTAAGGGATGGGTTCTTAATAACTCAACTTCATCATTAGTTAAAGAAACCCTGTTTGCTGGTTTGATAGTCTTCAGCCTAAAACTTAAAAATGGATTGTTAGGAATGATTTCTTTTCTATAAGCGGCATTTACAACGGATTTTATTTTTCGAATATATGTTGTACACGTATGGTAACAAACGCACTTTTTTGTTTTAGGGTTAGGTATTGTTAGTAAGAAATTTTCAAAACGCTCTAAAAATTTACCAGATAATTCATTCATTTTTATACTTTGTAAGCCATACAGTTTTAAGAATCTATCTAAATGATTCTTTACTTTGGTATAATGTTTTATAACTCCTATTCCATATTCATCTGGACGCAGTTTAATTTCATCAACATAGTGTTTGTAGTAGGTCATAAACTCCATTTCGGGATGAGTAGCTTTTTTATTATCATAAGCGTTTTTTATACTTTTAGCTGATAAAGGCTGCCCGGTTCTTTTTAAAGTTTCATAAATATGTCTTACTTTTTCTTCTACTTTTTGTAACTCATTATTCCGGGATGTGTTTATTTTTTTTGTATCGTTAAAACGCTCTTTTTGAAAATCCCAATCAGATTCATTAACTGATTTTAGTTTTAAGGAAATTAATGCCTTATCTCTTTTCAATAAAATGCGAGCATAAACGGAACACTCACCGATGATTTTTCCTTTTTTCTTTTCGAGAAGAAATCGAACCGATACTGGTATGTTGTATAAAACCTCCATTTAAGCAAATATTTAAAATTCAAATTCATTTTTATCCAACAGTTTTTTGAAATCGCTTAACTTGTAGTAGAGTTGTTTCCCGGTGAACGTACTCTTACGAACTTTGCCAGTTTTGCGAAGTTTAAGTAGGGTACTTCGAGATAAACCTGTAATAGATATTGTCTCTTTCTCAGAAATCCAATCACCAAAGGTTGTTTGCTCTTTCTGAATCTTATCTAACGTTTCAACGATAGAATTCATTGATGCTTGCACGGCATCCAGCTTTTCAATAATACTGATGTTAATTTCGTTTTGCAATTTAGGCTTCTCGATTTATTGGAATAAAATAGATGTAATTATTTTTGGATGTGAGATTGCTGGGATGTGGAAATAAAAAAGCAGGGAAACAAAACACGCTTCCCTGCAATTATTATTTTATTGTTTTTTTACTCTTTTAGAAATGCCATTGAGTATGGTTAGTAAATAATCGTTCTCGTTGGTATTAGCATCCTTCCACATTTTAAAACCTGTGGGACTTTTTGTTGCACCAATTGAAAGATCTGCTTTGGCACCTGCATAATCGTTGATACAAAACTTTGAATATCCTCTTTCAAGGTAATATGGATAATCATTGTAACCATCTAAACTATCACCTTCCAGTTCTATTGCTTTTGTAAAGTCCTCAATTGCTCCAGCATTATCTCCTTTGAATGATTTGCCAAGACCACGGCTGTAGTAATAGTATCCATTACCTTGTATACCCATTGCATTGGGATATTGTTTTAAAATAGCAGCGAACATTTCAGTTGCTTTATTTTCACCACAAAACTTCAATGGGTCTTCAGCAGCTTCCTTCAATAACCCATTAATTGCTTTCTGTGATAAACCTGGCTCTACTTCAGGTACTTCGTCAGCTTCAACTTTATTGGTTTGCTCGGTATCATACAAGTACCAATTAGCGATGTCGATAAGCTGCTCCTGATCTTCTCTATCAAAATCCATCAGGTTCTCATTCTCGATGCACTGCTCTATTGTTGTGTATTTACCGCTTTGGATGTCGTGTTGTAAATTTTCAAGTGCACAGATGAAATCTGTACTTTTCCAATCACCGTCTGCTTTTTGGACGTAGGTTCTCTTTTTAGATTTCTTATTAAGATCAACAGTAGCTATGTCAACGAGTTGCTGTTTATCTATTACATTACAATCTATAAAGTAGCGGTTCTCTTTGCATTCTTCAATGGTAGTATATGCGCCATCTTGGATACCACTTCTAATTTCTTCCAGCGCGAATATGTAGCACGGTTGGTTGCTCGCCTTAAGCCTCTTACTAAGTGAAAGAAAGCTCTTGCCTTTCCAAGCGTCATCTCCTTCCGATACAACATCTTCTAAACTTTTGACTTTTGCGGCAGTCACCCTTTGCTGAGTTCGTATCTGATACTTGTCAGCATGAATTTGTTTCTTTTTCATGCTGCAATTTGGGAAAGGTTTTATGTGTGGGCAGTACAGTAAAACTACAGTAGGAAAATACTGTTGCTATTGGGGAACATTAAGAGGATAAAGTAATAGTATGAGTTACCTTTTTACGCTATTCCTTCGGAATGAAGTTAAAAAAGAGCTTTCTTTTACAGGTATTTTTTGATCTTTAACTTTTTTGTTTATTACAAATACTTTGTACAACACCTCCCCGATTGGAGTAGCATCGCCTTTTTCGTCAAAACCTAAAAACAAAGTTGTTTCTCCTTTGTAATGAATTAATTGACCAAATTTCTCACAAAACTCTTCTAAAGATTTCGTCCATATTAAACATTGGGAGACCTGCTGTGAAGTATCCTTTACCGCTGTGCTTTTTTTTGACTTAGTATTACCTCGTTCTACTTTGTTAACAATATCAAATATTTCTCGTAATATTTTAAATATTTCTTGTTTATTAATCCTTCCGTTGGCAAGAGTAAGTGTCTCATCCCTGATTAGTTCCCCAAAGAAATTTTCAAAATTTATAGTTTCGCCTTTTCGTTTTACATTATTATGCCATCCAATCCGATGCGGTATCGTTACTTTCTCCTCCACCTGCTTTTTTTGTTTAGGTTTATTTTGGGCGTCTGATATTGTGAGGGAGTTATTGTATTTCAAAAAAACATTTTTGTAATCGGAAACAAAAACATCAACTACTTTTTTATACTCATTACATTCAGCCGGGTATAGTATTGTTATTGAAGGGCCTAATTTCGTATTCTTTACTACTTCATTCATAATTGCAGGACTATTCTTTTCCAAGCATTTTGTTACCCCTTTTTCGAGTTGGAGAAAAATATTCCATTTTTCGGAATTAGGAATATTACTAACGAGCAATTTTAATAATACATCATCCCATGCATCTCTAATTTCATTAATTGACTTAAATACATTTTCTATTGATGTTGCCTTTTCTTCATTTGTTCCTTCTGCTGAGTTAAGGATGTAATCTCTGACAAATGTTGGTTGTTGCAATGCGAACAGTTTGTTTTCCAACTTTTCAGCTATCTCAAATACTTCTTTCATATTCTAATTTTTCAGAAAATTAATACAAATATTTCTTACATACAACTACAGTAAAACTACAGTACAGATCCCCTCTTGAACTTTCTGTTTTTTTGTAAAAAATTAAAACATACTTATTTATGGAATCAACTACAAAACATCCAAACAATGATCAGTTGCCAGGTGCAACAGAGCGTCATGTGTACAAGGAATCCAATTTTTTGAAGTTCCTTGAGTGGACGACAATATTAAGAAATGCAAGCGGTGGTGAACGTGTTTGTCATTTCGGATGTGGTGATGGCAGTTTACTCGAACTGGAATATCGGAACAGGGCTGGAACAGCCAGCTATATCGGTTTGGATAGCGATTCTGCACTAATTGAAGCCAACAAAACGAAATGGCAACAGTTAGATTGGGCACAATTCATAACAGCTGATTTAGCTTCAGGAGGAAATGACTACAGTGCATTTTTAAATATTGAAGCAGATACCGTGGTGGCATTCAATGTTCCTAAGACATTGAGAAAAATTCCAATGTACCACTACATTCAAAATTTATACATGTGTGGAAATTTGGATGCAAGGTATTATCTGCGACTACCAAAAGCAACGGATCATGTCGCAGAGGGAGATCTTATTCACTTTATTAATCAATATTTCATTGTTGTCAATAGGTTTGGACTGCACGGTTCTATTGAAGATTTCAAACCATTAATGAACGACTGGCAACGTGAAATGTGCGAAGGCCTGTTACAATATTACAGTCCAGAGATAGTATCGGGTTTTATGTCACCATTTTTTCCTGACCAATGCCAGCAAACCCTTTGGGTGCTTAAACGAAAACTAACAATTTAAAATATAAACGATGAAAAGTAAAAACAAATCCCCCCCAGCGACACTGTAGTGTAAGATAATTAAAGAAAGTATTAACCACAAAACCCATTAAAAATGGAAGAAAACAATAACGGGTCTGAGCCACAAACAAATGGTGATGACCAAACTAAAGTAAATACTGGATCAGAAAACAATGTTCCGATAGAAAATGAAGCGGATGCAACTCCTCTTTCAAACAGTGATGTTCCTGTAGTTGAAGTAGCGGAAGTAAAAGCAGAAGAAAAAATTTCTGAAACAGCTTCAGAAGGAGATGATGCAGTCGTAACTCCTGAATCGATTGTTGACGCTGATGCTACAAAATTATCAGAGGATGCGAAGGGTGAAACGCTTACCGCTGCCGAAAGTGTAACATCGAGTTTAGAAAAATTGCCTGTACGTGCAATTCCACTTACTTCTCAAGTAAGTGACGATTCGATTGAAGAGCTTTACAAGGATGCTGTACACCTTGACAACCCTAACCTCGATGCTGTTTTTGAGGAAATTGAATCATCCGGCAGAGGTGGTGGGGCGAGGTTTGTACCTAATGTTGATCCCAACAGGGTAATTAAAACTTACCAGCCAAGAAAGGGTGAATTTATTATCCTTCCAATAGGTCGAAACAGCGATAAGCCATCAGAAGGTGGTTTAATTGGTTCTTCTCCTGTTGAGTTTGGATTTGGTTTTAAGTTCTTCAGAGCACATCATAAGCAACAGGTAACCCTTGTTTTAATCAATGGCAAAAGCCTTATTGGTTATGTTTTAAAGGGTGAAGGCAAAGGCGCAAGAAGAGCTTTGTATTTTCCAAAACACATAGCGGAAACTGTGATAGATCTACCAAACAGAGGTAAGCAGTTCAAATTACAGGTGGCAAAATTCCTTGTTGGATAATGTAACCATTGTGCGCCTGCATTGGAAGCAGGCGCACATAAATTAAATTAATGTCAAACAATTTAAAACTTAAAAAAAATGTTTAAAATAAAAGGAATTCTATTTCATGTTGGCTCGTTACAAGAGTTTAGCAGCAACATGATTAAAAAAGAATGTATAGTATCACGAATGGGTGCAGGAGCTTATCCCAATTTAGTGTTTGAGGTGCTTGGTAAGGATATTGCAAAATTAGATGCGATACCATTAAACAGCCTTGTTGAATTAACCTTCGACATTCATGGTAAATCCTACACAACTAAAGAAGGTCATGCTAAGTACTTCAATGTGTTACGCCTATTCAATGTTGAACCGGTCGTTTCAACCTCCACTACTGCTATTGAAACAACAAAATTAGTTGAAGGAGTAACGACAGACAAAGCAGAATAAAGAAAAAAGATGCCATTGCGCAGGTTGATTTATACAACCTGCGCAAATAGGTATGATTACTAAACTTTAAGATTAAAATTATGAGCAAAAAAGAAAAAAAAGCTGATGGTGAAGATCAACCCGTAGAAGTTCTTTATGGTTTATTTTGGCAATTAACTAAAAAAGAAATTTCGATACACCATGAGGGTTTATTAGAACACCTGCGACAAAGAGGGTTCTGCTGGATACGAATTGATGACAAAAAACGTCTTGTTAAATTAAGCGGTAAAAAAGTTCAGGATGTTGATATTACAGATATAACAGATCATGTTTATCAATACATTCAAACTGAAGTACCTGAAAACCTTGGATACGACTTTAAAAAATCTGATCTATTAAACCTGTTTGTTCGTGGTATTGATAACTACATCAACTTTCCGAAGCTAAGATTGCTTGGTATAAAAGAAATACAATTTCATTTTGATACTAAAACAGAAAGTTTTTTTTATTTTCAAAATGGTGTAGTAAAAGTTACAGCAGATAAAATAAACCTGATTGCTTATTCTGAATTGAATGGTTATGTTTGGAAAAATCAAATCCGACCATATAATATAAACTTATCAAGTGATGGAACTACTGCCGGGGATTTTAAAGAATTTTGTTTTCGTGTTTGCAATAAAGATGTAAAACGCTTCGAAAGCTTACAATCCATTATTGGATATATTCTTCACAGGTATTGGTCTCCTTCATTAACTGTTGTTCCTTGCTTTTTGGATGAAACTATAAACGGCTCTGATGAAGCGCAAGGAGGTACTGGCAAAACAACCATCTGCTTAGCCTTAGGTAAAATCAGAAATATGGTCGATATTGATGGTAAAGATTTTAAACCGGGTGGAAACTTCCGCTTTCAAAGATTAGACTTGGATACAGAAATACTGTTTATCGATGATCTCGATAGAAACACCTCTTTTGAATTTTGTTTTAGTATTGTATCTGCTGGTTTAGAGGTTAATCAAAAGAATAAACCAGCCTTTAAAATACCAAAGGAGCGGACGCCAAAGATTATTATTTCTTCCAACTTCCCACTAAAAAGTATTGCTGGGAATAGCACAGAGCGGAGGAAAGTTGAGTTTGAAGTGTCTTCATATTACAATGCTGAAAACAAACCGTTGCAGGAATTCGGCAGGGAGTTTTTTCAGGATTGGAACGCTGAGGATTATAACTTAATGTTTAATTTTTTTATTTTTTGTACTCAGTATTATCTAAAGCATGGTATTATTCAACCGCCAACAATAAATTATGAATTGCGAAAAGTAATATCTGCTGTCGGAATTGATCTGAAAGAATTTTTAGATTTAAAAATATTAGAAGGTAAAGACAAATTAAATAAAAAAGATCTGCACGAAGAATTTTTAAAAAGCTATACTGGATTAAAAGATTTTTATCGCTCACCTCATAAATTCACACAAAAGGTTCACAAATATCTTAACTATCGTAATATACCTTATCGGGAAACTCCTGCTAATAAGAAGAGTTATATCGAAATGGATTTGTCGGGTGTGCCAACAAATGAAGATGAAGGAGGTGATGGGTGATGACTTTGTTGCAACTGAAACAAAGTATAAGACATTGCATGATGTTGAACACGGATATGTTTTAGTTAACACACCGGAAAAAGAAACTGTACTTCTTAGTAAATTAAATTCCTGTACCTATTTTGTTTTTGATACTGAAACTGGAAGCACTGAATTTGGATCAGCGTTAGAAATACATTCTTTGGAGTTGGTTGGGATTTCATTTGCATTTGCTGTTGGCGAAGCATTTTATTTACCAGTGCCGGAAGACATTGAATTAGCGGATAAACTGTTGCACCCCTACAAAATATTTTTTGAAAATCCTGACATTTTAAAAATTGGCCATAACCTGAAATTTGATATTAATGTAATGCGTAGGTATGGTATTTCTGTTAACGGTAAAATGTTTGATACTATTATTGCACACTATTTATATGATTCTAATTCTTTACATGGGTTGAAAGAATTATCAAAGAGCATGCTCGGTTATCAGCAAATTGAAATTCAAGATTTAATAGGTGCAGGAAAACATCAAATGTCAATGAGGGATGTAGAACCTATTGAAGCTGCTGTTTATGCTAATGAAGATGCTGATCAAACTCTGCAACTCCATGAGAAGCTAACCCCATTATTAAAGAAACGAAATTTAGAACAATTGTTTGCAAACATTGAAATCCCTTTAATTAAAGTATTGGCAGATATGGAGTATGAAGGTATTAAAGTTGATGCCGAAATTTTGTATTATATGGAGGAAGAAGCGAGAACTGAATTGGACTTGCTTCAGGGAAAAATATTTGAAGCGGCTGGCACAGACTTTACAATCAACTCCAATATTGATTTAGCTGCTGTATTGTTTGAAGAATTAGGATTAGAGCCAATTTTAAAAACAAAAACAGGTGCTAATAGTGTAAGCAAAAAAGTACTAAAAAAATTAGAACGCGAGCATCCTATTATTCCTCTATTACTAAAATATAAGTCAGCATTAAGTGTTGTAGATAATTTTCTTAGCAAGCTACCGATGAACATCCATCCTGTTACTGAGAGGGTTCATACTAATTTCAAACAAGATAGAGTAGTAACAGGAAGACTGAGTTCAGCTAATCCAAATTTGCAGAATATTCCAAAGCAGGATGAAGGTTTTGGCAAACAAATACGTAAAGCATTTGTTGCAAGGGATGAAAACCATGTTATTGTATCAGCCGATTATAGTCAGATTGAGTTAAGGGTTATTGCTCATTACTCTAAAGATCCTGTGATGATAGAAGCATTTAAAAATGATGAAGATATTCATCAGGCAACGGCAGCTAAGATTTTTAAGGTGGCTGGAACTGAAGTTACAAGTCATCAACGTAAGATAGCGAAAACAATAAATTTTGGTTTGAATTATTTAATGTCAGCCAAAACTCTGGCTGAAAGAATTTCAGATGCTACTGGCGAAACTATTGAAGTAAGTGATGCACAAGGTTATATGGATAGATACTTTGCTGAATTTAAAGGTGTAGAAGCTTATCAGGAAGAAGCTTATTATTTAGCTACTATACATGGTTACAGTACTACGTTATTTGGTAGGAGACGTTACTTGCCGGATATTGATTCTCCATTCAAATTTAAAAGGATGTCATCAAAACGCTTAGCTGTAAATACACCAATACAAGGCAGTTCTGCTGATATTATTAAAATCGCAATGGTTGAACTGCATAAAGAGTTATCCTTAACTTTTAAAACAAAAATGGTTTTACAAATACATGATGAGTTGGTTTTTGATGTTCCAAAAGATGAGTTGGATAGAGTAATCCCTATAATTAAAAGGGTTATGGAGGGAGCTGTACAATTGGATGTACCATTAAAGGTAGAAATCAATCATGGTGAAAATTGGTTGGAAGCACATTAATAAAAGGTTTCACACTCTTTTTATAAGATTCATGGGGATTACAATTAGGTTGTGAAAGAGTGAAAGTCATTTAGGTGTCACTTTATAGGGTTTTGAAAAAAATATAAAATCTTAAAATTTACCCACATAGTGAATAGTAGAAAAGAGAGAATTTCCCAAATTTTAAAATTTTTAAAAGAAGAAATTATTTTAAAGGTGTTAAAGGTCAAGAGTGTGAGGCCCCCGATTTTTATTATATAACAAGAGCAATAGTGTTGAGCAAGGTACACCCCAAAAAATTATAATAGTAAATATTGAACATGGCATATCTCATTATGCGTGGGGTGCACCCCACACATCAACGTGAATTTTTGGTTCAATCCCCAAGTATTTTATAGATTCTCTTTTGATCACATCTTTACAAAAATCAATTTTCTTTGCATCCACAACAAGTGAATCGTGAATACTAAACAGCGGCATACCAGGTTCTGCTTTTGCAATTGTTTTAGCTGCCCTATCCAATATGAGTGTGGATTCAATTTTTTGTAATAGGATCGGCAATTTTTCTTGTCCGGCAGATTTATACATTTTAAATACTTCATATACTTCAGGGAATACCTGTTTGAATATACGTTTTGGTAAACCTTGATTACCACCGAGAAACTTATTACTCGAATACAAAACCATATACATCATATCTTTTATTATTTTCTTGTCATCTGATATGGTTACTGCATGTTGTTTTAGTATTTCTGCCATTCCGGTATAGAAATCATTAAATACTAAATTTCTGTAATTCTCGAATTTACTTTGGTTGGCAAGAACATAAGATGCAATAGTGTGTATTGGTAGAGTTTCGGTTAACTGCGGATCAATAGAATTTATACTTATTCGTTCTTGTTTTAATTCAGTGTTATAGAATGAAGAATCTAACAAGCAAAGAGATAAAAAGGGTTGTGATGATTGAATATCCAGATTTGCTAATTGGATGTTTTCGTAGGTTATGAAAGGTCGCACATCCTTTTTAATTTTTGTTAGTAGAGTATGCAATCTCTTTGATGTTGAATCGACAGTAAAATAATAATCCTTCATATCTAATTTGAAAAGGTTTACCATATTCATATTCAGTTTGTGTAGGGCGTTCTTGTTTTTTGCATCAACATCTTTCAGATATAGTTCTAACAGCTTCTGTTTAGCAGATATGAAATCTACTGTCAGCCCCTCATTGAACCACTTATAGAAGTAACTGTATTTGGCGTACATGTCGCGGTTAAACCTGTAAACTTCTTTTAGATTTTTTGTAAGCGTGTATTTTGTAATGTTTACCGGATGTATTATATCATGGTACTTTGGGGCAAATCGGTATGCTTTACTTTTTTCACCGGGAATGTAAGAATTGTCACATTCAATAACACCGTGTTTTATCAGGTAGTTAAGATACTTTTTGTAATTATTGTTTACCTTTTTTAATAGATGGGCGTTAATTGGCACAAAGCCGTCTTTGCGTAAACTATCTTTCTTCTTTGCAGGCAGTTCATACAGCAAACTGCACAGGTGTACAAAGTGATCAATGTGGTATTTGAAATCCGGTGGATTGTTTGTAAGAAGCTCTTTTAGATTAAGGTTCTTTGGTAGAAATTGTATCATGGTATTAAGGGGTTCTTTTTACCTTATATACCTCTGATAAATTTTGTTTCTATTATATGATGGTAATTTTAAATATTTTTAGAAAATAAATTAAATAACTATTGAGATTGCGATTAGTTTAAACTAAATTTAGTTATAATCTTAAACTTATATATTATGCTACCAAAACTTAAAATTGAACAAAAAATTGAAGAACAAAAACCTATTCTTTTAAATCGGCTAATAGTGGATACAAAATTTTCTGTAAGTGACATTAAAAAAATTTCCTTCAATAGAGACACTTATAATGGAGTCTTTGAAATTACAATTGACGGAATTTATAAACAAGCACTCCAATTTCATTATGAAAACAATAAATTTAATTGGGGAATAGAATCTATTGAGATGGGGTTGAGATCACTATGGTCTGACATATTAGACAGAAATAAATCAGTTATTGAACAAAAAATTCAAGATGACCTTGGGATAAATATTGAGAACGCTATGAAAGTTTCGTGTGGTCTGAAGAACATTGTTTATGTATATGAAGAAAATAGCCTGGAGCCAATTACAATTGTTTGTGAGTTTATTGACAACGATCGGATTGTTAGAAGACAATAAATATGTATAATAGTTATACAAAATTGGGTCATTATAATTGCGGTGTATATTCTGGCCTCGCTCACCACTTAAATTTAGTGACAAAATATTTTAGATTTTCTCCTTTAGTAAAAATATTAATTTTAGTTTTTTCATTGTTGGAACACTCTTTTATTGAAAAACTTGCTCTGTGAGGTTCTTTCGTGTCTCTGCTCACAGTTTTCAGCTTAAAGTATCCATATATCCTACCTGATGCGACGGATATAACATATTCTATATTGTGTTCAATATACTTTAGATCCTTTATTTTCCAAGCTCTTTCTGTTGCTTTCTGAATTTTAGATTTGTTCTTTGTATCGTTTTTATCTAAAAGTTTACTGATATTTACTGCTAATAATTTCATTTTTTTAATTTTAATTTGAAACATTTTATTTTTACTTTTCCATAATTGGATCAAATATTAAAAATAATATTGTCCTCACAAACTTTTGAGTTGTTAATTTTATCAAACAATGATAGCAAAGAAAGCATTTAATGATGAAATAAAGAGAATTGAGGGCGAAATAGCTCAAGTTCAGAGATTAGATGCTGTTAACTCTGGGTTACAAGCGTTTAATTGGGTATTTCTTCATCCATATAGCCAAGGGGGCGATATTGGAGTATTAAGTAGGTTTTTAAAATCCGAAAATGCTGAAGAAAAAATATTATCCTTTTTTGCTTATAAGTTTTTAGATTTGAGAAATACGATTCATCTAATAGATGGTTTTTATAGAAAAAGACCTTTCTTGAAAGATTATGCTGATTCAATTGAAGAATCTGTATTGCTTTGTTTACAAAAAGACTTTAGAGGTGCAATAACCATTTTATTACCTGTAATAGAAGGCACACTTAGAAAATATTTAGTGGACAAAAGGGGCGAACACAAAAAAAAAGAAACGGATATTTCCAAACTTTTAAATTCTATAGAGGATTTAAAAGAGGATTATATTGAGCTGCAAAAAAAATATTTAAAAAACAGGTTTGATTATTTAGTTATTTCAAATAACTATTTTGATATAAACCAAGAAGAAGCAATTTTAAATAAGAATAAACAATATTTCGACTTATGGATGAAACAGCTAAAGAGTTATTTAAAAAACAACCTATATAAAAACACAAGGGAGGTTGAGGCAACTGATAAACTTAATAGGCATCTAATTTTCCATGCTCTTGAAGATAATATTGAATTTACTTTTGGGAACTATTTAAGGTTGTTCAATTGTCTTAGTTATTTAAGTTGGGTCATTGGGATGACAAATGAGGGGTGCTCTGTATTATCTCAAGCAAACGAACAGGATGTAATGGATAAGTGGGCAGATTATCTTAAAATTTTGGTAATTTCCGAAGCGTTGAATGAAACTAAGGTGAGCATATACAAAAAGGAAATTGTAAGCTTTAAAAAATATTTACCAAAGCAATATTTACCATTTATTGAGCAGCCAGAAACAAGGATTAAAAAGATACTTGAGGACTATAACTTCTTAAAGGGATTTGAAAAATCAAAGATAAATAGTATTCCAAAACTTTTTAAAGGGATTCTTTTTTTTAATAGTATAAGAAGGGCACCTAAAAGTTAGTTCTGAATAATTTTTAATATATCACCCTTAGCATTTCAACACCTTACTTTCACTTAGGTTAATAATAATAAGAAAGTGAAGTATATTCTTATTACCAACATAATAATACTGCTTTAAACTGTTGATTGCCAATCAGTGGAGCTTTTTCTGCTTCTTTCACTATGTACAATAAGTGAAAGTAAATACCGGAATTAGTAGATTAGCTAAAATGCTAATCATTAATAGGTAACTCCAATGAGCTTAAAGAATACGAAGACTACAACCAGTGGGTTAGACTGGAACTCCATGTTAGGTTTGCTTGTTCGTCTGAAACAAGAAAAAAATTACAGAGCATATTTATTAATTGCGACCGGATGTTATTTCGGTTTGCGGATAGGCGATCTGCTAAATTTGAAATGGGTTGATCTGTTTGAAAAAGATGAATTCATTTTAGTGGAACAAAAAACAAATAAGAAAAGAAAAATAACAATCAATTCATTTGTGAAGGATGCGTTGTCATTTGTTGCAGAAATAAATACTACTTCCGGCAAGTTTGATATGAGTGGTCACTTATTTCAGAATAGACAAGGTAATAAGATCACAGTACAATTCGCTAATCTAATGTTGCATGATGTCTTTACAAGATTCAATGTTCGAGTGCAGAATGGCTCTACTCATACCTTGCGTAAGACCTTTGGTAAACGTGTTTGGGAGATGGATAATAAATCAGAGCGCTCATTGGTATATTTGTCAGAGATGTTTTCTCACAGCAGTATTGCTACAACTAAAAAATATATTGGTGTTACAGAAAAGCAAATATCGGAGGTTTATTTGAAGTTGTAGATTGCGCTAATAAGTGTAATTATAGTGACGACTATTATTTCCAACCATGTTTTTCCCTATATTCTTTTCCCAACCTTTTAAGTTTCGAATCGTTATTTTTTAATTCTTGAGCGTATATTTTCTGTAACAGTAAATTATGTATGAATATCTCCTGAAAAGATAAAGTAGCATAAGTCAGATTAGACACGGAATACTTTTTACGTCCATCGAATGTATCTTCAGATAACAATTTGTTTTCAATGAGTGTAAGTTCTTGTAAATATTCATCGGGTAAATATTCATGAAAGAAATAGATGCTCCTAATTAGATTAATTAATTTCCCCTGTAAAGATTGTAAGTAGATATGCCAATTTTCATAATAATAACCATCTGATTCAATCTGCAAATCAGGATTTATTTCTTTCAGCGTATTGTTTAATTCATTGAAATCAGGCGTTTCATAATTAAAATTATTTGTCGGTTTGTATATGTTATTATACAATTGTAATATTAAAGAATTTATCAGATCTGTTTTTTTTATAACACTCCATAAAGCAAGAGTTTTTTTTCTTTCCCTTAATAAATATATTGCAATCCAATAAAATATTATGGATGCAATTAATGAATAGGATATAAATTTAATTATTTGTCCAAACTTGGTTATACATACACAAAAGTGGGAATCTATAAAATCAGCCGGAAAGAATTCTCCAACAATAATAATGAGTGCACTTATAATGAATAAGTACGTTATTAATTTATCAATCTTCATTTTTTTGTTCTTAGTTAAATTTATATCATTTTACTTAATTGAAATAGTATTGAAGAAATTTTATTTCTACAGTGAACAGTTAAAACATCAGCATCCTTTAAAATGTTTTTTGATAAATTTTCTATTTCGTTATCTAACTCCAAAATAAGTTCATTGTACTTTTTTTTGTTTTTAACATTTAATGAGATGATTATAATTTTAGCGGCTTTAGCTGAAACATATATTTCATTGTTTGAATATTTTGTATTACAATTATTATTTTCAATTTTAGTATAGAACTCTAATAATTCTTTCTTTGGGGATTTTTTCATTTGTTATCGTTATAATTTATTTAACCTTTCATGATCTTAACTGCACTATATTATTCATAAGCACATTACATCTTTAATATAGGTTTCCTTTAAAAAATAGCTGCAAATGGTGAAGAAGTCCCTATATACTTGCTCGTAACAAGAGATAATTCTATTGAATTCGTTGGCTTTCATATCTCAATCAGTTGATTAAGTTGTAAAGTAAATTTTCATCTGTCAATAAAATTTTCTGTTCTTCAATAATACTGTTAGTTTGAATTAATGTTGTTGCAATTTTTTTTTCTACTTCATTAAGGTGATGTAAAATGTTGTTGTTCCCCCATTTGCTGCAATGGTGTTTTACTTCATCCTGTTTCTCCATTAGCGATTCATAGCTTGTTGGAATTAAAGCGGTCAAAGTTGGAAAATAATTTTGTTGGACATGAATATAAATATTTAGTCCTTCGAAATCCCAGTCAAATAGATAGAAAATTGGTTGTTTCGGTTTAGGAATAAATTGGAGTTGATTTGTATTTCGCCCACCTGCATACCAAAATTCAATGAATTTATGCCTTGGAGCTCGTAGCCTGTTTTTGTTTTCGCAAAGTATGATAAATCGTGTTTCGTCTTTGGGGTAAAGTATTGAAATAAATTGTTGGTCTTTGCTGTTTTCTGCGAATTCATCGATCTTCAAGATTATTTTTATAGCGTTTGAAAGGTTGCTGTTTGTCTGCGTATGTTTTGAACTTTTGAAATACTTTGCCAGGATTTCTTGTAATGTGAGGTTGTTAGGCTTTTCACAATCAATTAAAATTAGGTTGTCTAAATCGCCAATAGAGTAATGGGTTTCAATATTCGTAATTTGATATTGCTTAATGAATGAATCGTATTTCTGAAAAGCAGGAAGTATTTCTTCAAAATAATATTCATCAAACTTTTTTGTCTTGGTGAATTTGGTAATGCTCCTTTCTGCTACTGCAATGCAATTCCTTTCTAAAAGATAAATCACTAATTTTTCTTTCTCATAATTCTTTGGCAGAACCTTTTTGTTAAAAAGGTTCACTAAATATTTTAAGACTTTGTATGGCGTTTCTATTGGAATCATTTGGCTGTTTGCTCTAAACTAAAAACTGAATCGGCAAAGTGTGTTTCAATATCACTAATCAAATCATCTTTAGAAAAACACGCTTGTATGCCTTCGTTATATTCAAAAAGTTTTTCATCTGAATTTTTAATGAACTCATAGTAAATTTGTTTCCCATTCTCAAAAGTCAAATCATTTGCTGTAATTGTCATAGTGAAAATCTGATAGTCTAATCTTTGTGCAATGTCGTAAAGCATATCAAAATTTTCTCCTAATCCCGCCACTTCATCAATCGGCAAAATTCTAATTCCGGGTTCAATCTTTTCGATACCACTTTTTGTTTTGCCCTCTACAATTGAAAGTTTTGCAATACATAATAAAGCAAGCATTCCATAATTTTGTCCCGAACTGCCTGGATTCTTTTCATCATTAGGGTCAACAATTTTTGCCGAGGCATCATAATAATTAAAAGGGTTTAGAATTTCATTTGCTTTTGGTTCAATTTTACTTGGGCAATATTTTTTGAAATTTAATACAAGTAAATCTTGTGCGCTAATTTTTGATTCTTCACCAAATAAATTTGCTGTAAAATTAGAATCTTCAATATCTCTACTTAATGAATCTATCCACTTTAAATTATAATCGGATGAATATTTCCATTCCAATAATACTTTGTTATAAGTTGCTAATTTAAAGTCTTTGAGTAAGGCTTTTACTGTATCTAAAAAGCTAGTTTGTTGTTGAACAATTCTTTTTAAGTCTTTAACTGTGTTATATATTTTTGTGGCTTCTTCTTTGTTTAATTCTTTTATTTGTTGATTAAGTCTTGCCAATTTGCTTTCAATATCTGTTTCTAAAGAATCTTCAGGGTTTTCCTTATTAGTTATTATTTCGTGTGGAATCAATTCAAGAATCAAAGAATTCAACTCGTAATTATGTTTTTTTATTGTTGGATTATCTTTTAATTCTTCATCAAAAGAACTAAGAACGCTGTCATATTCTGTTTCATAAGATAATTTAGTACTACTTTCTTTTGCCTTAATACCTTTGTCACCATTTAGCATATCTTCTGTTACTAGTTCTAAAATGCTATCAGGAATAAACTCTTTTTGAAAATGTTTTTGAAAATCTTTTGCTTTACTTGCATATTGTTGTTTGAGGATTGGAATTATAATTTTAATGCTTTCTATCTCTCCTATCTCTTTTCCTTTTTCTTCTCTTAAATCACTGTACTTATCTGAAAGAGTTTTTATTTCATTTTCCGATTTATATTTTGCTTTAAGTTTTTGAATTATGTCATTTTGATTGCTTCTAGATGGATTTGTTATAATTTCTTTTCCATTTTTGAAAGGCACATCAATACTTAATTTCCACGAAGCAGTATTTGCTTCTAAAGTAATTTTTTCTTGTATTAGAATAATTCTCTTTTTAATGCTCTTTTGAAATTCATTCCTTATTGTTTTAGCTTGGGTTAAAGCATTCTCTTTTATCGTTACGTTTGAATCTTTTGTTGTATTGCTTGTAATTTTCAAATTAAACTGTTCGGAATATTTGCCTAAAGCGATTGGATAAAGCACTTTTACTTTTTCATTTGCGGACTGTTTTTCATCTACTAGAAAAACATTAATTTTTTCTTCCAGTTGTTCTTTGGTAAGTTTCAAACTTACATCTTCTGAAACTCTTTGAATTTCATCTTTGTTTTTATAAGCATTCAAATGTTCTTCGGAAAAACTAAATTGATGAGAGAAAAGTTTATCAAGTTTTTCAATTGTTTCTAACTCTTTGTTTAGCTTGTCTATTTCTTTTTGATAATCTGCACCGATTCGCTCTATCTCTGCTTTTAGTTTTTTAGGATTGCCAAAAATATAGGTTTCTCTTTTTGGGATATGGTAATGCAAACCCGAAAGGTTAATAATAAAGCCTGTTTCAATTGATTGAATATTACTTAATGAATTAATAAACTCTTTTGGATTTGGAATGTAATGTTCTTTTTTATCAAACTTTGTTGGTTTAGTTGCGAAATGAAACAAAACAGATTCCTGTAATTGATTTAATTCTATTCCTTCTTTTACTGCCCAACCTGCAAATGAATCTGCGTTTTGTGTTTTAATAATGTCTTGCAGTTTTTTTATTTCTTCAATCTCTGGTTCAATTTGGTTTCTTCTTTTAGCATAGAACTCAATTGCATTTTTAAATGATTTAGAATATTCGGAATTTTCAAAGTCAGTTGTAAGTTTTTCTTTTAATAGGAAATTATTAAATGATTGAAGTTTTTCTTTTTGAAGAGCAAACTTGTTTTGCATTTCAAAAGCTGTCTTGATGTTCTCAATCGTAGAATATTTTCCTAACCATTTTTCAACCTGTTCAATTTTTGTTTTCTTTTCGTCTAACTCTTTGTATGGCTTTTCAAGTTCTATAATTACCTTATCTAAAGTTTCTAATAATTTATTTATCTCATCAATTTTTAATTTCGCGCCTTTATATTTTTTCTTTTCTTCTTTTAATTTTAAAAGAAAATTATCTATTTCAACCTTTATTGTGCCTGATTCTATTTCGTTTTTACGTTCACTTAAAATAATAAGTTCAAGTTCTGTTTGGAAGTACTGCTCTGTAGCGTCTTTATGTTGTTTTTCTTTTTGCTGATGCTGTTGAAAAAAATGTGCAGTTTCTTTCGTTAATCGTTCTTCGTGTGCAATAACTTTTGCTTTCTTTAGTTGAAGCAATTTAGCCATTGCAGTTCTTTTTTTTGACAAAGCACTTTGTGTTTTAAAATCTGCTTCATACTTGCGGTGGTCATCTTCAATTGATTTAGATTGCTCCTTGAATTTCTTTTCAATTTCATCATCATAATGGAATAAGAATTTTTTAAATGGATTTCCTTCTGTTGCAATTTCCTTTCCTCTTGAAAGTGTTTGAAGGGAATGAGCGTACTGCTTTTGTAAATTTTCATCATCACTTAAATCAAGATGTAAAATATTGTTTTCTTTTAAAAGTTTATGGTAAGCAGATGTTTTACGGTAAAAACTTGTCAAGTAGATTTGTTGCTTGTCAAATTTATGTTGAAAATTTTCAATTTTCAACATTTCCTCATTTTCTATAAAATCTTTGAAACGAATTATTTTTTCAAGGGGTTTGAATTTAGGATTGTTTTCTGCATCGAGTCCCATTTGCCCTTGAATGATGAAAGGAGTTAATTGTTTTGGTGCTCTTTTAATCACTACTCCTATCACAATAAATTTTCCTTTCTCAATTTCAATATTCATAAAGGCATAAGCAAAAGCACATTTCTTTAATGGCAGTTCGTTATATTCTCTAGGGTCATTTGAAGGTGTTGCAGACTTGTAATATTTACCTCCTGTTAAAATTAGTTGTGGTAAATCTGCTGCAATAAGGGATTTCCCTGTACCACTTTGTCCTGTAAAATCTGTTCGTAAGGGGTGTACCAACAAATCGGTATTGTTATGATTTCTAATTCCAACTGTAGAAATGGAATAAATACGTGGATATTTTTTACCTGTTAAATTCATTGTTGGAATATTATGCATTAGTAGTTCTTATTTCTTCTACATTATTTATTGCATCCTGATATATTAAAGCAACTCTTTCAAATGCTGGTAATAATTCAAACTGTTCACTGTCATCTTCAAGCAGGTGAATCCAACCTAATTTTTGTAATTCTTTTAAACTATCACTTACCCATTTCAAAAGTGTGGCTTGTGTTGGCATTGTATCCTCTTGCTCTTCTCCTAAAAATAATCTGTGAATGTGTGGTTTAATTTTACTATGATTATTTAATACCTCAACTAGTTCTTGTTTTGAAAGTGTTGTGGAAAATCTCTTTTCAATGCGATGAAGTGTGTAAAGAAAAATAGCAAAAAGGGTTTGTTTGGGTTTTAAACTTTCTTTTTGAAGTTTACTTTTTTGTTCTTCAAAATAATCAAGGTAATAAAACTTGCCATTGATGGATTGATAAACACAAAGTTTGGCTTGATACAACTTTTCATAAAAAGAATACAATTCTTGAAAGTTATCTTCAAGGAAATGAAAATTCCGACTTTGTTGTTTATAGTCTTGTATGTGCATTCCTGAACGCAACTGAAAATCTGTGTCAGCAAAGCGGTCAACATTATGTTCCTTTAATTCAAGGAAGGTTTCTTTATCTTGATTTGCCATATTGCATTATTGGGATATTTGGGGTCAATTGAAAATTCTCTTGATGTTTCTACTCTGTATTTTTCTTGGCGCAATTTTTTTAGAATATGTTCTGTTCCTTTTATTGCAAGTTCTATATCATCCTCTGAATTAAGCATTTCATTATAAAAGGAGGAAAAGTCAATTTCATCTTTTAATTTTATTTGCTCTCTTAAATTTATTAGCCAACCTTCAATTTTTCTTGCCTGTTCTTGTCGCTTCCTGCTTTTCTGTGCTGCGGTTTCCATATTTTTTAAGTTCCGCCCTACTGATTCTATTTTCTGATTTTTAGAAATATTAAAGTTTTCGTAAAATTCTGGAAACAAAAAGCTATCGGGATTATGCTTAATAAAGGAAATGTTTTGAACGTTTTCAGGCAATGAAATTTCAGATGAATAAAATAAGTTGTCTTCTTTATCTGCTCTGTTTTGTATTTTCTCTGTTTCTGATTGTTCTAATAATTGATAAAAGAAAACTTCCAGTTTTCTGTCAAATGCTTTCTTTCCAATTATGTCATATAAACTTCTTACTACCTGTTTTATTTTTGAAATGTTTTCCCCTGTTACTTCTAATTTGTATTTATAATGGTCTAGTGTTTCGTTCAAGCTATTTTTGATTTGAATAAAATCAATATCGCTTAAATTATTCAAAGAAGTTTCGGCAAGAATTTCTGTAATTGCATCTAGTCCGTTAAAGGATTTAGTTAATTTTTTTCTTCCTTCGATTAATAATTCCATTTGTTGCAAGCAATGGTCAACTAATTCTTCATACTGTAACGTTTTGAATTTTTCATTCAAATCTTTTCTCAATTCTGCAATTTGAAATTCCATTGCGATTGTTTGCGTAGCAATTTCAGGTTTCAAAACCTTTAAAAATTGTGTGTCGTACCAAATTGTAAAATCCTCAACATTATCGCAACTATTTCCAAGTGTTGTTTTAACGCTTTCTAAAATCTTCTCAATTTTTGAAGGATTTAACATAGGCTTCACTTTCTCAAAAAATAAATTGCAGAGTTGCAAAGAATAGTCCGTCAGGACTATTCTTTTGTCTTTATTTCTGTCAATAAATTGTTGCCTTAATAAATTTTGAAGGTGTTCTTCTACTTTTTTTCGTTGTTCTCTATCGGTGTCGGTAGCTTCTTTGTAGTATTTTTTTATTAGTTCTTTAATTTCTATTTCGCTGTAAGATGTTTTGTCTTGGTTCTGCTTACCATCAATGAATAAGGAAAATATTACTCTTGCATCTGTCCTGTTAGGAACAATATGTGTAAATTTTTCAGAGAAGATTTCTAATATTTTTTCTAAATTTTGCATTAGTACATAAATTTTAACTAAAGATTAGGCAAACTTAAGCTAACTCTTTGTCAATTACCGTCAAAACGTTTTGTTTTTTATTTTTTCATTAAGGAACGCCTTAAACTCTTTGGATTTAGTAACTTCAATTTGATCCATCATTCCCAACACAAACCGGCCAACACCGGAATAATCACAAACAACCCCGTCGAATATGTACCTATCACCTTTTTTAACAATATCTTTTTCTGACAGCGGGTATTCTTCAATTAAAAGGTTATACGCCATTAAGCTGAGTGAAAGAGTAATCGGAATATTTTTTGTACCACTAATGCGAAAGACATCAATTTCATTTTGCTTATGTTTTTTTTGATGGTTCCATTTTTTGTTTGTTATAATTACTTCTTTAATCCTGGCTATCTTAAATGTTTTGGAAGATTTTGTTTCAGGGTCATAACCCCAAACATAGTTGTAATTTGAAGTGAAGTTAAACGGTTCGATAAAGCGATCTCTTATATTATCGCTGTTTGAAGAACGATAACCTTTTAAAATCACTTTTTCTTTATTTTTAATTGCCCCTTTCAATTTAATCACATTCTCAGAACTTTCCTTCTTGACAATTTTATTTACTGCTTTATCAGAATCGAATAAAACATATAATTTCTCATACAGTTCGTTCTTGAATTTACTTTCATCATCAATTAAATGTATTGCTCTACTTAAGATATGTGCCTCCTCTTCTGAAAAGTGAATTAACTTACTTAGGTCTTTATAGTCAGGTGATTTTTTATCAATTCTAAAATACCCATTATTATTATCCAAAAGGAAACCTGCATTCTTGAAAGTCGTGAGGTATCTGTAAATCGTTCTTCCTGAAGAATCAAAATCTTCTGCTAATTGCTTTACGCTATATGCGTAGCTACCTGAAAGTCGCATTAGAATTTCAAGCATTCGTTGGAATTTCGCTTGGTCATTCATAAGATCACTATTTTATAATAAATGTAGTCTATTGACGGAAATTGTCAAAGATAATTCAAGATTAATTTTACATTCATAAAAACAAGAAAGGAAGCAATATTTGCTTCCTTTCTCGATAAACCATGGCGTGGTTTTTATTTGATAACAAACCCAAGTGTTTTAAAATACTTTAATGGTAAGTTATGTGATCCAAACTGATTACATACAGCAACCTTCTTATCACCAACTTTAATCAAATCTTCCGGTTTAAGGAAATAACGATCTCTGTCTGCGCTGATTTTTTTTGCCTTGCTTACTTCTTGAATCATGCCATAACGTGGTTGCAGTTCGTCAGGGAATACTTCTTTTAGTTTTGTAAATGTTGTTTTAGGGTTATCTAACATATACTTCTGTACAACTGCTAATACCAATCGCCCCTTTCCATAAAGTTCACCATTGAATTTCAATTTGGATGTGTCTCTTCCTTCGGTTTTAAGAGCTACTTCATCTTCTACAACTTTTTTTGTAATTGCGGTTTTAGCAGACTTTTTACCGGATACTTTATTCTCTTCTACATTAGTCACAGCTTTAGTAGGTGTTTTTACATGCGCGTAAGTGTTTCCTTCAACATTAGCAAAAGTATAAATAGGTGGATCGATCTCTGCATTAATGGTGATCAAGTTTTTTTCAGCTAAAGCTTTCACTGTTCTTAAAACGAGCAATTTATTTAGCTGCGTTCCCGTAGAAATAATATCTGCGCTACCACCAAATTTTTCAATGAAGTCGAGAACGGTTTGTTGTGTCTCAGTTAATTTTTTTGTTTCTGTTGTTTTCATTTTTTAATGTTTTTAATTTTTATTTACCCTCTGTAAAGCATGAGTAATGAGCTTTATAGGGCTAAAGTACCTACTTCCATTTACCCTTGACAATATTTTGGAGCGTTTATTTAACTGTATTTACTGTCGTTTCCGAGATGATGACCTATTCATCATTTCAATTTTTAGTTCTGTAATCCTGAATTGTATTGTAATACAAATTTCATAATCTTCGGTAAACAATTTGTTGGCAAGAAGTTCCTGAAGAACAGCCAATTCAACTTTAGGGGAAAGTTTCACAGCAGGTTGTTGTAGGTCGAAAAGTTTATGCGGAAATGAATTCATTTGATTAATGTTTTGTGAATTTATTCAATTACAAAATGAGGGAAATGTTTATTTTTTCAGATAATCTGAGAATGAATACTCGATACTTATTATAAGATTAATAACCTCTCCTTCAATGGCACACTCTGTATCAATGTAGGAGGTTTCATATTTGAATACACCTTGCGCTTCACCAATATATTCAAGCTTTACTTGCTGATCTTGAGAAAACTTTATAATGAAATCTTTCGGGATTATTGTCTCTTTATGTTGTTCCATTGTTGTGTTTTGTGATTTTATTTAAGGCGAAGGATGTTGTTTGCCATAATATTTTTGATAAAGCGTTTCCTTTATTCTTTGTATGTCAGTTAATGGAGATACTTCTACTACTACGATAAGCTTTTGAACTTCATCTGTTTCAAGATCATAATAATGGCGAATTGCTCGAAACTTTGCAACACCGTTTTCTTCATTTACTTTTTCCAGGACAATATTATCATTGTCGTCAAATTCCATTTTAAAATACTTTTCATCAGATTTCATTTTACTTTTTCATTTTATTTTTTTTCCCCATGAACCATCAACCACAAGTAGTTATTAAAAAACTCCTCCTTTGTTCTTTCATACCATTCCTTATGTTTAGTGTAATTGCCTGTTAACGCTTCTAACGCTTCAATTGAATTCATTTGAGGAGCATTCAGATTGTGTCTAATTAATTCTAAATTGTTTGCTACAAACAATTCATATTTTTCAGGACTTTCATATTCATGCAAAGGCATTGAATCAATAGGTTCAGGGAATTCTTTAGGATATTCACCAACAACGATGTTGTTCACTTTTATTCCTTTATAATCAGCTGGAATTAATCTGTTATCAAAAATGAATGGATGTTTGATATTAATATGTAGCAACGGTTTGTCAAAGACCTTTATTTCTTCACTATTAATTGATTCAGTGAATTCATCAATTGTTATTTCAGCCCCTAATTTTATTAGTTGTTGATGTTCCTTGATGAATTTTATTAGAATACTGTTTTTTCGATTTCCCATGATTCTATTTATATATCTATGGAAAGATCTCTTTCCAGAGTTTTTTCCATAATATTTTAAAAATTATTTTTAGCCATAATAACATTTCAAAACAGTGAAGGAAGGATTGAAACGCAAAAATCCGCGTCAGCTAAAAGTGTACAAAAGGTATTTGAAAAGGAGCAATAACAAGGATGCTGTTGTTCCAGAAATCAGATTAATAGGACTGTGGTTACAACAAAAGGAATTAGGATTTTATCCCGGTCAATCAATTAGTATAGCTATTGAATCAAACAAATTAATAATTACCTTGGTGAATAAGGAATAGGTCAATAATAACCTTGCTTATCAAGTATTCTTTGTTTCATTTCCTTAACTTCGCTTTTGGTAAATCCATGAGCAAAAATTAATCCATCCCCGGTTGATTCTATCGATATTGAAGAATAGCCAATCAAAGGGCATTGAATATCAACGCAAGCAATACGTTTAAAGGGAATAGTTTTTTCTTCTCCACGAAAGAATCCGGGTATATGAACTGTTACCCCCATGTTGTCTATGGTAATCCTACAGGGGAACAACTTATTCCCATCCGATAAACGTGCAGCAGTGTATGTACTCATTAAGAGTTATTTTATTTTAAGTATTCTAATTTGTCTCCACATTTGCTACAGCGTTTTGTTGAAACACCTAAATTTACTAATACGGTGTTTCCCGTATCACAATTGTTGCATATAACTCCACAGCTTGGACACCTATACCAAGGTTCAACAAAACCACCGAATAATCCTTTTTCTTTTCCGCATTTTGCACATTTAAATTTTGCCATTTGTTTAAAGTTTTAAGTGTTGATAATTGTAAAAATAGAATGTTATAAATTTTGGAAAAAACTTCGACACCATAAATTTCTTTTGCAGTCATTCGTTTCATTTATTTTATTTCATTCATATTTTCCATACTGCATTTCGATGGATATTGCTGAATAATTTTATAGCATGTTATCTGAGATCGTTAAAAAGAAAATTGAGGTGAAAGCCGGTATTCGTGTTCGTTATTCACGGGACTGTGAAATACTTGCAGAGAAAATATATGAAGAATGTAAATGCAAATTAAGTGCATCTACTTTAAGGCGATTGTTTGGATTTGTAAATGGGACGAAAGTAGTTAGAGGTCATACCTTGGATGTCATCAGCAACTACTTAGGTTATCAAACATGGGATGATCTTATTCAACCATTGGATAAAAGTTCAAAATTAAAATCAAAACAAATCACGGAACTAAAAACAAGTAATCTTAAACAAGGCGATAAGTATCAATATTTTTACAAGCCGGAAGCAGAAGTAATTATTGAGTATATCGGGAAATCAACATTTAGAGTTATTTCAGCTAAGCAAAGTCAGCTTAGAGCCAAAGATGTTTTTAGGGCAAACATATTGACACTTCACCATCCAATTTTTATTTTAGAAGTAGAACGTGAAGGTGAATCATTGGAAAAGATCATTGAAGCTAAAGTGAGTGGGATTACATCAATTAAAAAACTATGATTTTAAATTATTACCAACTAATACATAAATAAACATGAAAACAATAATCAAAACAATCTGCTTGTGTAGCTTTCTAATGTTGAATAGCCTTTATGCACAACAAAAACCATCGTATAAGGTTATTAAAGAAGAAAAATTGAGTGATAAGGATCACGATAAAACCATGTATAAAATAACTTTTAAGGAAGGAAAGGATGGGAAGCTATGCCAAGATCCTAACGGTAAATGGTGGGTTCATTTTGTTATTGGAAAAGATAAAGGCCCTTTTTCAAAGGAAGAAGCATTATCTGAATTACATAGAATCGCTGTTGAAGGTGGAGCTGCTGCCGGGCAAGTTGGTGCGGGTGTTGCAGGTGGCTTAACGAAGAAAAAAATATTAGTTGATAAAAACGGTAATAAATATTACTTAGATAAGCAGGGTAAAAAGGTATATGTAAAGTAACTCTCCTGATGATTTCGGAGCACTTTGTATAACAATACACACATATAACCACTCGAATTCTCAATCATAAGACAAATGGTGCTGTAAGCGAAAATCAGGCTTATCGTGGTTCTATTAAAAAAATCTTAATACTTTTGTTGCAGTAATGTTGCAGTAGAAACCTGCATCATCGTTTAAGATATTGAAAATTAGCTCGTTAAGAGACAGCGTTCGATTCTGGGCGAAATCACTAAAAAAAACAGCATCATTTTAATTTCATGCAAACATCATTAAATACCTCTACTACATCAACATGTTATCACTGCGGAGAAAACTGCAAAAATGAAGAAATAAGTATTGAGAATAAAAAATTCTGCTGCGATGGCTGCAAACTGGTATATGAAATATTAAATGAGAATGATCTTTGCAAATATTACGATATCACAAAAACGCCCGGAATTACTGTTAAAGGAAAATTTATTTCAGAAAAATTTGCTTACCTCGATGATGAAAAAGTAAAACAAAAACTTATTTCATTTACAAATGGAGATCAAACCAATGTGACTTTTTATCTGCCTCAGATGCATTGCAGTTCTTGTATCTGGTTACTTGAAAATTTAAATCGGATAAATGCTGATATCGTTCGCTCCCAAGTTGATTTTCCACGCAAAGAAGTAAGTATATTTTTTAATGAAGGGAAAACAACGCTTCGTAAAATTGTTGAACTGCTCACATTTATTGGTTATGAACCTCAGATCAGTTTGAGTGATCTGGAAACAAAAAAAGAAATAAAGCATAATCGCAAACAACTATTTAAAATTGGATTTGCCGGATTTTGTTTTGGAAACATCATGATGTTAAGCTTCCCTGATTATTTTTCATTCGGAATTATCGAAGAGCCGGGATTAAAACAATTCATGAGTTATCTTATTTTAGGTTTATCACTTCCTGTCTTTTTTTACAGCGCATCCGAATTTTTTATTTCAGCCTGGAAAGGGATTCAACAGCGTTTTTTAAATATCGATGCACCCATTTCCTTTGCGATTTTAGTGACTTTCGTTCGCAGTGTTTATGAAATAATAAGCAATACCGGTGCAGGTTATATGGATTCGATGAGTGGTATCGTGTTTTTTATGTTGATAGGAAGATTTTTTCAAAATCGTACCTATGATACCTTATCATTTGAACGCGATTACAAATCCTATTTCCCAATCGCTGTTACTGTCATTAAAAATAACGTGGAAAAAGCTACTCCGGTTTCAGATATTAAAGTGGGTGACCGGATCCTTATTCGTAATAATGAATTGATTCCTACGGATGCTATTCTTTTTCGTGGTGATGCAAGTATTGATTATAGTTTCGTTACGGGTGAATCAGCACCAAATCAAAAAGTAGTCGGGGAAATAGTTTATGCAGGAGGAAAACAAATTGGAAGCGCCATCGAATTAGAAGTTATAAAAGAAGTTTCTCAAAGTTATCTGACGCAATTATGGAATAATGATGCGTTCAAACAAAATGAAAAAGTGGATGTTTCATTTGTGAATCAAACCGGAAAATATTTTACTGTTATACTTTTTGCATTAGCGATTGGAGGGTTTTTATTTTGGTTGCCAACAGATTTGCATCGTGCCTTAAATGCCTTAACCGCAGTATTAATAGTTGCTTGCCCTTGTGCCTTATTACTTTCGTCCACTTTTACCAATGGAAACATGTTGCGCATTTTTGGCAGAAATAAATTTTATCTAAAAAACGCGGGTATCATTGAGAAGCTTGGAAACATTGATACCATTGTGTTTGATAAGACAGGAACCATTACTCAAAATAATGAATCTATTATTGAGTATGATGGGAAAGCATTAAGTGCGGAAGAGCAACAATTGATCCGGTCATTGGTTGTTCAGTCGTCACACCCTTTAAGCAAACGTATTTTGGATCATTTGCCACTTTCGAAAAAATTAGATGCCACTTATTTTAAAGAACACACCGGCAGAGGGATGGAAAGTATTATTGACGGTTTTAATTTAAAATTAGGTTCGTACGAATTTATTTATGGAAAGCCAAATACGGAGCAAAAAGAAGCAACTTCCAGTGTGGTATATGTCATGATTGAAGGAAACATCTATGGCAACTACTTAATAAAAAATCAATACCGGAATGGGTTTGTATCACTTGTAAGATCATTGGAGAGCGAATTTAAACTGGCTTTACTTTCGGGGGATAATGATTCGGAAAAAAAATACCTTTCAACAATATTCAGTAAAAATGCATCTCTTAATTTCAACCAATCACCGGGGAGTAAATTAAGTTTTATCAAAACATTGCAAGCCCAAAAACACAAAGTACTGATGATCGGTGATGGTTTGAATGATGCGGGAGCATTGAAGCAAAGCGATGTAGGTATTGCTGTTTCGGATGATATAAATAATTTTTCACCATCCTGTGATGCTATTCTGGATGGCTCACGTTTTAATGATCTTAAAAATTATATTGACTTTGCAAAAGCAGGAAAGAATATAATTATAGCCAGTTTTATTGTTTCCCTTTTATATAATGTTGTCGGACTTGGAATAGCTGTGAATGGAACGTTATCGCCTGTAATTGCAGCTATCTTAATGCCAATCAGCTCCATTACCATTGTCTTGTTTACAACAATGGCAAGCACTATTGTTGCAAAAAGAAAAGGGATGTAAATGAATTACATCCCTTTCAAAATAATTTTATATCCGATTTTAATTCTTCATTTTAGCAAGTTTTTCGCTATTAATAATAGTGATGGTTCCTGCGTGAATTTCAATTAATTTTTCATCTTTAAAATCACTAAGCATCCTGATCGCAGTTTCGGAAGACGTTCCTGCCATGTTTGCAAGATCTTCGCGTGAAACAGCCATTGTGAAGTTTTGAGTCTCATCTTTTTGATAACGGTTTTTTAGCGTTATCAAAGCTTCTGCAATACGTTTACGAACAGAGTTGTATGCTAAATTTAATAAGGTTTCTTCTTTTTCAGCTAAATTATTAGAAAGCATTTTTATGAATTTTTTCGACACTTCACTGTTTTTATAAATGAGTGCAAAAAAATCATCTTTTGGAACCAAACACGTTTCGGTTTCCTCTAATGCACTGGCAGATTCATTGTATCTGTCTTCTTCCAATAAGCAGTGGTAACCAACAAAGTCGCCATCTTTATATAATCCGGTAATAAATTCCTTGCCGTCACTATTTGTTTTAAAAGTTTTTACTTTTCCTTTATTGATGAAGTATAAACCATTCGGAAAATTCCCTTCAGAAAAAATAACATCTTTCTTCTTATAGGTTTTTATTTTTCTATCGTTGGATAATTTTGCAAGGTCTTCGATGTTTTTAACTTCCGAAAAGAAATCATCTAAGCCTTCTATGTTTTTAGAAAATTCTGTTCTTAAAATTTCACTCTTTTTTAATCTGCTTTTAATAGCATTCAATAATTCTACATCATCAAAAGGCTTAGTAATATAATCATCAGCTCCTAGTTCCATTCCTTTCCTAAGGTCGGAGCGTTCAGCTTTTGCTGTTAAAAAAATAAAAGGAATACTGGCAGTGGCAGTATCTTTACTTAATGCGGTTAATACTCCGTAGCCATCCATTACGGGCATCATTACATCGCAAATGATCAGATCAATTTTATTGTTCTGTGCTATTTCTACACCTTCTTTTCCATTTTTTGCAGTAAGCACTTTGTATTTTTCGAACTCAAGAATTTCGGTTGTGTTTTCACGCATTTCAGCGTTGTCTTCAATTAAAAGAATTGTTTTCATAGGTAAATTATTAATTTTTTTTGGCTTTTTTGAATTTCAAAAATTTCGTTTTTACTTCGTTTTCAATTTGAGATATAGTTTTTATTGTACTGGAAATTTAATAATAAATGTTGTTCCTTTATTTAATTTACTTTCAAAATCAATTGTTCCACGCATCAGTTCCACATACTTGGTGACAATATTCAACCCTAATCCTGTCCCTTGTATATTTACAACGTTTTGCCCTCTGAAAAACCGTTCAAATAAATGTTGCTGATCTTCTTTGGCGATACCCATTCCATGATCTTTCACAGTAATGATTATTTCGTTTTTTTCTATCTTAGTATTTATTTCAATAGCATCTCCTTCTGACGAAAATTTTATAGCATTGGATAATAAGTTTATTAAAATATTTTTTAAAAGCTTATTGTCTAAAAATACCATTTTCTCATCACCCGAATGATTGAATTTTATTAGTTGACCAGGTTTGGCAACGGGCATCATTTCCTGTATGACTTCATTTCCGAAATTAGTGATATCAAAAAAAGCCGGATTTGCCTGAACCATTCCTTCTTCCAGTTTTCCGAGTGATAATAAGTCATTTAATATTTCTGTCAAATGAAGGACCATTGATTTTATTCGCATTATATGCTTTTGACGCTTGTCTCCTGATTCGGGAGCATTGTATTTTGCAATAAGTGCAACAGACGAAAGTATAGTGCTTAAAGGTGTTCTGAATTCATGCGATGCCATGGAAACAAACCGGCTTTTTAGATCATTTAGTTCTTTTTCTTTAGCCAATGCTGCATTCATTTCATCTTGTGTACGCTCTAATTCTGCAATAGCTTCCCGTAACATCAAGGTTCTGTCTTCAACACGTTTTTCAAGTTCTGAAGAATATGATTTTAATTTTATTTCTGCTTGTTTTCGTTCTGTGATATCAATAATAAAGGCGATAACATTTATTTCTCCTTCTACCTCGTAATTGCTTAAACTGATTTCAATTGGAAATTCGACACCATTTTTTTTTCGTGCATAGAGATCCATGTTTTTACCCATAGCTCTTGGATAGGGAGCATCCACGTAATTTTGACGATGATGATGATGTTTTTCTTTATGACGGTTCGGCACAAGGAGTTCAATTTGTTCGCCAACAAGTTCGCTGGGTTGATAACCAAAAAGTTTTTCAGCACTTGGGTTTATCCTTATTATTTTGCCTTTGCTATCAGCAATTAAAATACCTTCCGTTGCATATTTGAATAAAGCATAAAGGCCATCTTTACTATCCATGATTATTCTGTGTCTCTTGTTTTATCCTGTTTTTCAAGAGTGTAAAATTAGTTAATGTTTTATGAAAAAAAAATTTCGTAGTGTACTATATTTATTTTGTTTTTAAAATGATTTTTATCACTCATTGTAGTGTTATAAGTTATATGTATATATAAGGATTGAATCTTCTTTTATATCTTATTTTATTTTTATCACCATTTATCATCAAAAAGTAGTAACATAAAGAAAAACAGATAGTAACAGATGAAATATGATTAAAAGCATAAAAAGCATGTAAATATATGGATAAGAATTAAATAAACAAAAATGAATAAAAATGTCACTTTAATACATGATATATATCATATAATTATTAATTTTGTGACATCTAAAAAAAATCTGATTAATCAAATACAATCCAATGAAGATTTTAATACAGCTACGTCAATCAATATTCCTTTTTTCTGCACTTTTCCTTTTGAGTTTTAATATTCAAAGTCAATCAGCCGATGAAGGTGCTAAATTATTTAAAGCAAATTGCGGTTCTTGCCACGCAATAGATCAAAAAGTTGTAGGCCCTGCATTAAAAGGTGTTCACAACAAATACGATGAAGCATGGCTTCTTAAATGGATTAAAAATTCCCAGGAACTGATAAAGTCAGGTGATTCAAAAGCGATAAAAGCTTTTGAGGAAAACAATAAAATTGTAATGACCTCCTTTACAAATTTAACGGATGAACAGGTAAAGTTGATAATTGCTTTTGTAAAATCTGAAAGTGAAAAAGCCCCGGTTGCTGAGGTTGCTGCTTCGGCAAATGTCGAAAATGTGGAAACGGAACCACTTCCTTCCATCATTATCTGGTTGTTGGTCATTGTTAGTATTTTATTAATTGCTGTTATCATTACCATGAAAAAGGTGATGTCAATTATTGGTTCTGCAGAAGATCTGGCAATATTTAACTGGAATGAAATTAATGCCACACTTTTAATTATTTTTTTAGTTGTTGGGTTAGGGGCTTCTTTCTGGGAGTTTTTTGTTCATGGAGCTTTTACTGTTCTCGCAACGCCTGCTGCATCTGAGCATGGTACGATATACGACAGCATGTTCTCAATTACGCTGGCACTTACAGGCATTGTTTTCGTAATCACTCAGATACTTCTTTTTTGGTATAGCTACCGTTATAAACATGATCCCAAGCGTAAGGCTCTTTATTATCCGGATAACCATAAGTTAGAATTAATATGGACGGTTATTCCTGCATTAGTATTAACTGTTCTGGTTGTAAGAGGTTTACAAACCTGGTCCTCCATCACCGATAGAAAACAAGCGGAAAGTGCCCAGGTTATCGAAGTGTTTGGTCAGCAATTTTCATGGATCGTGCGTTATGCAGGGGCTGATAATAAACTAGGACCACATGATTTTCGCCAGATTGGAGTTGTGAATACGGTAGGTGTTGATCCTAAATCGCAAACTTCAAAAGATGATATTATTACGTCTGAATTACATTTGAAATTAGGACAACCGGTTGTTTTAAAGTTTCGATCAAGAGATGTTATTCATTCAGCATATCTGCCTCACTTCAGGGTTCAAATGAATGTTGTTCCCGGACTACCTACTCAATTTACTTTTACTCCAACAGTTACAACAGCTTCGATGAGAAAAACATTGAACGATCCTAAATTCGACTATGTAATATTATGTAATAAGATTTGCGGAGCTGCACATTATAGAATGACTACAACTGTAATTGTTGAATCACCGGAAGAATATAACAAATGGTTAGGGGAGCAGCCTAAGCTTGTTCCAGCAGCTACAACCTCAGAAAAAGTTCAGCCGGGTGAAACAAAATTATTAACTCAGAAAAATTAATACGCATAATAAATATGAGCAATCAGCATTTAAATAACGAGGATCACAACAATCACGAGGGGAATGATCAGCACAAACAAACGTTCATTTCCAAGTATGTATTTTCAATGGATCACAAAATGATCGCTAAACAATTCCTTATTACAGGAATTATTATGGGATGTCTTGGGGTCTTAATGTCAATGGTCTTTAGATTACAATTAGCTTTTCCGGATACGCCATTTCCTTTTATGGAAAATTTTATGGGACATTGGGCAAAAGATGGCAGACTGGATCCAAGTTTTTATTTAGCGCTTATTACCATTCATGGTACCATCATGGTTTTTTATGTATTAACGGCCGGGTTGAGCGGAACATTCAGTAACCTTCTTATTCCATTACAAATTGGAGCGAGAGATATGGCATCTCCTTTATTTAATATGTTATCATACTGGTTCTTCCTTTTGTCTTCATTGGTGCTGGTTTCTTCCTTATTTGTTGATGGTGGACCGGCTTCATCCGGATGGACAATTTACCCGCCCCTCTCGGCATTGCCAACAGCTATTTCCGGATCAGGCATGGGGATGACGCTCTGGCTTATTGCGATTATTCTTTTTGTTGTATCTTCTCTTTTGGGTGGAGTCAACTACATTGCTACGGTCATAAATATGCGGACATTAGGAATGAAAATGACCCGTTTACCACTAACCGTTTGGTCTTTTTTACTAACTGCAATTCTTGGCTTACTTTCATTTCCTGTATTGTTAGGTGCCGGTTTGCTTTTGATCTTCGATCGTAGCTTCGGAACTTCTTTTTATCTTTCGGATATTCCGGCAGATCTTGCAGGTGGTATTGAACGTGTAGGCGGCAGTCCGATATTGTTTCAGCATTTATTCTGGTTCCTTGGACACCCGGAAGTATATATCATTATTTTGCCGGCTTTGGGGATCACCTCAGAAGTCCTTGCCACTAATGCACGTAAACCAATTTTCGGTTACCGGGCCATGATTGGTTCTATGATCGCAATCGCAGTTCTTTCGTTTGTTGTTTGGGGACATCATATGTTCGTTACCGGAATGAATCCTTTCCTTGGTTCGGTATTCGTTCTTGGAACATTGATCATTGCAGTGCCTTCGGCAGTAAAAACATTTAATTACCTCGCTACTTTATGGAAAGGTAATTTGAGACTGACTCCCGCCATGCTATTCGCTATTGGTCTTGTTTCATTTTTTATTTCCGGTGGATTAACAGGACTGTTTCTTGGTAATGCCGCATTGGACATCAACCTGCATGATACCTATTTTGTGGTCGCTCACTTCCACATCGTGATGGGTTCTGCAGCTATTTTTGGGATGATGAGCGGAATCTATCATTGGTACCCGAAAATGTTTGGTAGGATGATGAATTCTACCTTAGGATATCTCCATTTTTGGATCACCTTCATAGCTGCTTATTGTGTGTTCTTCCCAATGCATTTTATGGGATTAGCCGGTGTACCGAGAAGGTATTATGCAATAACAGCATACGATCAATTCGATGTTTTTGTTAATATGAATGTCTTTATCACCATAGCTGCTTTAATAGGTGGTGCCGCACAATTGATTTTCTTATTTAATTTTTTCTACAGCATACGGAAAGGTAAAAAAGCAGAACAAAATCCATGGGAGTCCAATACACTTGAGTGGACCACACCGGTGGAACGTATTCATGGAAACTGGCCGGGTGAAATTCCACACGTTTATCGCTGGCCTTATGATTATAGTAAACCGGGAGCCTTAACTGATTTTATTCCACAAAATATTCCGGATGAAGGTCAAACAGATCCCCTGGAAGAAACAAAGCCGCCTGTTCATGCATAAAATTTAAAAACAAATAAGTTGGAAAGTACCATACCACATAATGCCGAAGTAGTAATAGTAAGCGCATTCAGACAAAAAGTGAGTGACTATCAGCAGTTGGTGAAAACCAGATTAACACTGCTCGTTGTCTTCTCTGCTGTTATCACCTACTTTACTGCAAACTCCGGAAATCCAATAAACTGGTTTAGTGCCGCAATGCTTGCTTTAGGCGGATTCCTGGTTGTTGCTTCTTCAAATGGAATTAATCAGATCATCGAAAAAAATTATGATGCATTGATGATCCGGACAAAAAACAGACCTGTCGCAACTAACCGCATGAGCGTTGCTGAAGCAGGTATTGTCAGTACCTTGTTTGGAATAATTGGTGTTGCGATAATTGGAATATTTCTTAATCAATTGTGTGGCTTACTTGCATTCGCATCACTTGTTACCTATGCTTTTGTATATACACCTTTAAAAAGGGTTTCTCCGATTTCCGTATTTGTGGGTGCATTTCCCGGAGCATTTCCAACCTTACTTGGTTGGGTTGCCTATACCGGCCATATTTCAACGGAAGCTTTAATATTATTCGGGGTACAATTTTTATGGCAGTTTCCTCACTTTTGGAGCATCGCCTGGATTCTTGATGACGATTATAAACTTGCAGGATTTAAAATGTTGCCGATGAATGGAAAGGATAAAAAATCGGCATTGCAAATTGTTGCCTTTACTATTCTTCTGATACCAATGGGTTTCCTTCCAACAGTTGAAGGCTCCACAGGAATTGTATCGGGATGCATCGCTCTTATTGGTGGAATAGTACTTTCATATTATGCATTCAGGTTATATAAAAGCTGTGAAAATAAAGATGCTAAAAAATTAATGTTTGCTTCATTTTTATATTTACCTGTCGTGCAGATCTCTTATTTGATTGATAAAATTTAGTAACACTCATTTTTGAATGCTCTGATTTTAGGAGCTGATAAATAAAGAATAAAAATGAAAAACGAAACAATAAATAGGAACGGAACTGTAGCTGCTCTCTCGGAGAAAGAAGCAGAACGACTTCTGGTGAATCCACAGAAGCTTGTATTATGGTTGTTGATCGTAGCCAGTGTCATGTTGTTTGCCGCATTTACTAGTGCTTATATTGTTAGAAGAGGTGAGGGCAATTGGCAAATTTTTGATCTGCCACCAATGTTCATGTACACTACCATATTTATTGCACTTAGCAGTATCACCATGCAATGGGCATTTATTTCTGCTAAGAAAGATCAATTAAGGATGCAAAAAATTGCTTTATTTCTAACATTAGGTTTAGGGGTCGCATTTATGATCGGGCAATGGGTTGGATGGGAGCAATTGGTTGCAAATAATGTTCACCTTGTTGGAAACCCTTCTGAATCCTTTGTATATGTGATATCAGGATTGCATTTATTCCACATGATAGGAGGGGTTGCATTTGTGCTTATTGTTTTGATTAAAACACTAAATCATGGTATTCACAGCAAAAAAATGTCAACAATAGGTTTATGTAAAACATATTGGCATTTTTTAGGTGCAATGTGGATTTACTTATATATTTTTCTTTTACTAAACAGATAAAAAAAATACGATAACAAAATATGTCAGATACAACTTCTATAACAAGCGATCCCGCTAAGGAACCGGTAGAACAAAAAGCACTCTGGGGAGGAGGGCGATCTCCATTTACGATCAGCTATGGGAAATTTATGATGTGGATTTTCCTTCTATCGGATACATTTACTTTTTCAGCATTGCTCATTGGATATGGTTTTACCCGACATAGCTTCGAAGGGAACACGGTAACGCCATGGCCTACACCCGATCAGGTATTTAACCACTTCCCTTTTTTACACGGGATGCATCTTCCCCTAATTTTCGTAAGTGTAATGACATTTATTTTAATGTTTAGTTCTGTTACCATGGGATTTGCTGTTGAAGCAGGCCATCGTATGGCTAAAAAAGAAGTTTCATTTTATATGTTGCTTACTATTTTAGGCGGGATTGGGTTTTTGGGATGTATGGCTTGGGAATGGGCTCAATTCATAAACGGAACAGAAGCAGGAAAAATGCTTGCAGATGGTTCGGTTTTTCATGGAGCTAACCTGCACCTGAACGAATATGGTCCAACTGCTTTTGCAGATCTGTTTTTTATTGTTACAGGCTTTCACGGGGTCCATGTACTTTCAGGCATCATTATAAACAGTACTATTTATATAAATGTATTAAAAGGAACCTATGAAAAACGTGGACATTATGAGATGGTTGAAAAGGTTGGGCTTTACTGGCACTTTGTAGATCTTGTATGGGTATTTGTATTTACATTCTTTTATCTTATTTGATCGGTAGATTAGTTCATAATTTTAAAATTTACATAAACAAAAATGGAACATACTGAAGAAATCAGAGAGCACATGGAAGCTCCAAAAGATATGAAAAAACAAATCTGGAAAACGTTCTGGATATTATTTGTGTTGACAGTATTAAATATTGCAATCTATTTAAAATTTTTGGGAACCGATTCCCCAATTAAAAACTACGTATTCATTACGTTAAGTTTTGCAAAAGCATACTTTATTATTGGTACCTTTATGCATCTGAAATTGGAACGAAAATCACTTCGGTATCTTATTATTTTGCCTGTAATTTTTATCTTATACTTGCTTATCATTGCCTTAACAGAAGGTAGTAGCATTAGTTTTCTTAAGTACATTTACAAATGAAAAAAAGTTTTTTAATTGCGATATCGGTAATAATAGTTCCTGTTATTATTTTTTTTGCAGGGTCAGCAGGCAAGCAGAATTTTCAGCATCTGCCCTTTATGGGAGAGCGTATTGAACCGAATGGTGCCGATGTAAAAGATACGATCTTTTATGCTGTTCCCGACTTTAAATTAACTTCACAAACCGGGGAGATCATCACTCAAAAAACATTTGACAATAAGATATATATTGCCAATTTCTTTTTCGCTTCCTGTAAAGATGTCTGTCCGAAAATGAATGCGAAGGTAGCTACTGTTTTTTCTAAAATTAAAGAACAAAAGTTTGCCGAAATAAAATTCCTGTCTATTACAGTTGACCCTGAAAATGATTCTGTTCCTGTATTATCAGCCTATGCAAAAAAATTTAAGGCGGATCCTTCCATTTGGTATTTTGCAACCGGTACTCCAGATGATATTTTTAAAGCCGGACAGGGATTTTTAGTTCCTGTTTCAAAAGAAGATAAAACGATTGACCATAGTCAGCAGTTATTACTTATCGACAAAGAAAAACACATTAGAGGAATATATGATGGTTTGGATGAGGTGGAGCTGGCGCGCTTGAAAGATGAGATAAAAGTATTGTTATATGAATACCATACCAACAACAAATAAGAAGGATAAGTTTTATTTCCGCTTAGTTTTAGTAATTTCTGTACTGGTTTTTACTGCTGTTATTCTTTTGAACCGAAAAGTTTTACCAAGGCCCGAAGTAATTCCTTCATTTACTTATTTCTTGCCAATGCTCAATGCATTTATTAACGGTACTTGTAGCATTTTACTTCTGCTCTCATTATATTTTATAAAAAGAAAAAATATTGCCGCTCATAAAACGACTAACATCATAACATTTCTTTTATCAAGTATCTTTCTGGTGTTGTATGTAATGTTCCATTATTTTGCCGATGAAACAAAATTCCCGGCAGAAAATTCATTACGGCCGTATTATTTATTTATTTTAATTACACATATTATTCTTGCTGCATCTGTTTTACCATTGATATTACTTTCATTTTATTATGGACTGGGAATGCAGGTTGCTAAACACCGGAAATTAGTACGTTGGGCATTCCCAATATGGCTTTATGTAACCGTTACAGGTGTAGTTGTTTACCTGATGATATCTCCTTATTATCCATTTTGAGAAATGGTTATTTAAATTGATTTAAAAGAAAAATATTTTTAAAAATGAAATTCAGAAAAACAATATCCATACTGGTATTTATTGCATTAGTAGTAATTGCAAATCAAACATGGGCACAGTGCCCAATGTGTAAAGCTGCATTGGAATCAGGAAGAAAAGCAGGAACAACAGAAGTTGGCAACACCATAAATTATGGAATTATTTATTTGTTTGCATTTCCCTATTGTATTGCGATGGTTTTCGCAGTAATTTTTTATAAAAAAAATAAACTTCGAAAAAAACAACAAGCACTTAATAATCAATAATGGAGACTACCGGCCAAAATCTAAAAATGTCTAATTCATTCACACCAAATAAAGCTCTTTCTATACTTCAAGGCAAATGCCCTCGTTGTCAAAGTGGAAAAATATTTAAATATACTACTGCGAATGTGCGAAACTTCACCGATATGCATGAAAATTGCCCAGCATGTGGTTTGCATTTTGAAATTGAACCAGGTTTTTTTTGGGGAGCAATGTATGTAAGTTATACCATTACAACCGGAATGATGTTGGTGCTTGGCGGACTAACTTATTTTGTTGGCAATAATCCTGACTTCTGGTGGTATGTTGGTATCATATGCGCACCGGTTATTCTGAGCACAACATTGCTTTTTCGTTACTCTCGAATTTTAATGTTGTATTTATTTTCTTCTGTTCATTTTGATAAAAAATTTGTCGCCTCCAAATAAGTGAGCTTGATATCCTAACCTTTTTATTAAATTTGTTTAATGAAAAATAATCCTCACCGATCAATTATAATATGGCTGTTTGCGGGTTGTTTTTTAATTTACGCAATGGTTGTTCTTGGTGGCATCACACGTCTAACCCATTCGGGTTTATCAATGGTGGAATGGAATATGATCATTGGCTCCATGCCTCCGATGAGCGAAGCAGACTGGCAAGTACCTTTTGAAAAATACAAACAATCTCCCGAGTATCAGGTCATAAATAATCAATTTACCTTAGAAGAATTTAAATCAATTTATTGGTGGGAATTCATTCACCGGATGCTTGGCCGAACAATTGGTGTCGTTTTTCTTATTCCGTTTTTTTATTTTCTGATAAAGAAAAAATTTGACAGGACCCTTTTGAAAAAAATGTTTGTTCTGCTTTTGCTTGGAGCATTGCAAGGTGTATTAGGATGGTACATGGTAAAAAGTGGCCTTCAAAAAGAACCTCATGTGAGCCATTACAGACTTGCCGCACACCTTATAAGTGCATTTACAGTTTTTGGTTTTACATTTTGGTATGCCTTGGATCTGGTGCATCCGACTATAGTAAAAAATTATTCTGCGGAAAATAAAAAAATAAAACGATGGGCCTGGATCATGTTCGGTGTTATTGTTTTACAAATTATTTATGGTGCATTTGTAGCAGGTTTAAAAGCTGGTTTATTCTACAATACATTTCCAAAAATGGGACTTCAGTTTTTTCCTGATACAATTTTACAGGCTGAACCGTTTTGGAAAAACTTTTTCGAAAATCCGGTTGGAGTACAATTTGTACATCGTTACCTGGCTTATTTTGTAGTTATAATTGTTTTGTTCGTATGGGAAAAAACTCGAAAATTGGAACTTACAATCTTGCAACGCAAAGCTTCCAATTTTATGTTGGCTGTGGTATGTGCACAGTTTTTACTCGGAATTATTACATTGCTTTATTCTGTGCCTGTAACCATGGGCGTGTTGCATCAAACTGTTGCTTTCTTTTTATTTGCAGCCTCTTTAATTTTTATACATAGTTTGAAAAAAACAGCGTAATTAATTATTCATTTCCCTCCTCCAAATAAAAGGAAATACTCAGGATAAAAGCAAATGAATTATAGCGAAAAAAATTAAAAAAAATTTCGATCAGATTTTTATGAATTTGAGAAATTAAATTTTCAAAACCCCTGCCTTTTGGAGCTGTAATGGCTTCATTTTCATTGATTTATATGACAATTGTCACACATTTGATATAATAGTCTGCAAACATACCTTAACAGATATGTTTTATGATTTTTATCATGTTTCATAAAAAATCATGTTTTGAAATGAAAAAAACTATTAAAATTGCGACAAAAATTAAGAAAACGAAGAGATGAGTGCATTGTTTATTTTAATTGGAGCCAGTTTGATAATTGCAATAGGTTTTTTAATTGCATTTATCTGGAGTGTAAAAAGCGGACAATATGATGATGATTATACACCTTCTGTTCGAATGCTATTTGATGATGAATTTGCAAGTAAACCGAAAGAATTAAAAACAGTTCAACCTGTTAAAAAAGAAAAATAACAAATAATAACAATTTATGGAATTAGAAAAATTTTCGTACGACAACAAAATTGTAAAGCAATTTGCATTTGCCACTATTTTCTGGGGATTAGCCGGTATGACTGTTGGGTTGTGGGTAGCATTGGAATTAATATATCCTCAGTTAAATCTTTTTGAACAAATTACATTTAGCAGGATACGTCCTTTGCATACCAATGCAGTAATTTTTGCATTCGTTGGAAACGGTATTTTTATGGGTGTTTATTATTCATTGCAACGATTATGCAAAGCCCGTATGTTTAGCGATAAATTGAGTAAAATTCATTTCTGGGGCTGGCAATTAATTATCCTTGCCGCATTACTGACACTCCCTTTCGGAATTACAACAGGTAAAGAATATGCTGAATTAGAATGGCCTATCGACATAGCAATTACTTTGATCTGGGTTGTATTCGGTTGGAACATGTTTGGTACCATCATCAAACGCAGAGAACGTCATCTATATGTTGCTATCTGGTTTTACATTGCAACATTTGTAACCGTTGCATTGCTTCATGTTGTTAACTCATTTGAACTTCCGGTTTCAATCTTAAAAAGTTATTCATGGTATGCAGGTGTGCAGGATGCATTGATACAATGGTGGTACGGACATAATGCGGTTGCATTTTTCCTTACAACTCCTTATTTAGGATTAATGTATTATTTTGTTCCAAAGGTTGCAGAACGTCCTATTTATTCCTATCGGTTATCAATCATTCACTTTTGGGCATTAATTTTCTTATACATCTGGGCCGGTCCGCATCACTTGTTATATACTGCATTGCCGGACTGGGCACAATCTTTAGGTACCGCATTTTCTATCATGTTAATTGCACCATCCTGGGGAGGTATGATCAATGGCTTACTTACATTACGTGGCGCATGGGATAAGGTACGTGAAAGTGTGGTGTTGAAGTTTTTAGTGGTTGCTGTTACCGCCTATGGTATGGCTACATTTGAAGGTCCAATGCTTGCATTAAAAAATGTAAATGTTATCGGACATTTTACTGATTGGATAATTGCACACGTTCATGTTGGTGCATTAGGCTGGAATGGATTCTTAACTTTTGGTGTATTGTATTGGATCATACCAAAAATTTTCCGCACCGAATTGTATTCTAAAAAATTAGCAAACTGGCATTTTTGGTTAGGCTCCTTGGGTATCTTATTTTATGTAGTACCAATGTATTGGGCAGGCTTCACACAATATTTTATGTGGCAGGAATTCACCAAGGAAGGTTTATTAAGATATCCAAATTTCCTTGAAACAGTGATTCAATTACGTCCGATGCACATGATGCGTGCATTAGGTGGTTTATTATATCTTTCAGGTTTTGTATTGCTGACATATAATATTATTAAAACCGTTAAAGCAGGTTCTTTACTTGCCAACGAAGATGCTGAAGCACCTGCATTAACTAAAGATGAAGGAAGTCATGCCGGAGAGCACTGGCACAGAGTATTTGAGCGTAAGCCAATTCAATTCATGATTTTAAGTTTGGTAGTGGTAATAATAGGAGGAGCAATAGAAATAGTTCCAACATTTTTAGTAAAATCAAATATTCCAACCATTGCAAGTGTCAAGCCTTATACACCGCTTGAGTTACAAGGCAGGGATATTTATATCCGCGAAGGCTGTTATGTTTGTCACTCACAAATGGTGCGCCCATTACGTTTTGAAACAGAACGATATGGTGAATATTCTAAAGCCGGTGAGTTTGTTTATGACCATCCGTTCCAATGGGGTTCAAAACGTTCAGGACCGGATCTTGCACGCGAAGGTGTTGGTAACCTGAAAAAATCTGATGCCTGGCACTATAGTCATATGTTGGATCCACGCAGCATGTCTCCGGGTTCTATTATGCCTACGTTCCAGTGGTTGCACGATGATCCGATTGATACAGCGAGCACCCCTGCAAAAATAAGAGCGATGATAACACTTGGTGTTCCATATCCGGAGGGATACGATAAAAAAGCGAATGCAGATCTTATGATCCAGGCAAATGCAATTACCGAGAGTTTGAAAAAAGATAAGATAGAAACATTAAATGACAGAGAGATTATTGCTTTAATTGCCTATATGCAACGTTTAGGGAAGGATATAACAGCAAATAAATCAACCACAACACAACCATAAAAAAATGAAATTTATTAACTATTTAGAATCAATCGCAGGAGTTGGAATATTTCCATTGGTTTCTCTTTGTATATTTTTTTTATTTTTTGTTATCCTGATTATTTGGGTATTACAAGTAAGTAAAGAACATCTTACGGAGATGAAAAATATTCCATTTAACTCATCTTCCCTTCGGGCAAATTCTACAAAAGAGAAGGGAAGCGAAAGTAATTTTGCACTATCTACGGATTCAGAAAATAATTAAATCGAAAATTATGAAAGAGCAATTCCAAAAAAAATCTCAAAAAAATAAAAATTTATTTTCTAAAACAATTCTTACATCGCTAATGATAACATTGGGATTTATTTTATTTTCAGTGTCTTCTTATGCACAACAAGTAACGGATGTTGCAGCTCCGGCGGATGATAGCTCCATGGGAATAAACGAGGTGATCATATTCCTGCTTTTTTGTACGATAGTTTTGTTAGCGATTACTGTTTTATTAATGGTGCAAACCAAAAATGCAATACTTAATTCCCGAAAAGGAGATGCCGAGGCCGGGCATTCATTATTTGACATGATCAATGCTTCTGTTTCTGTTGAAAAAGAAAAAGATATTTTGATGGATCATGATTATGATGGAATAAAAGAGTTGGATAATAATTTACCGCCATGGTGGAAATATGGTTTTTATTTAACAATAGTTATCGCAATTTGTTACATCACTTATTTTCATTTCCTTGGTGGAGAGCTGCAAATTGCCAGATATGAAAAATCTTTAGTAGCCGCAAAAGCAGAAAATGAGGCCTATCAGAAGGCGCACGGTGATGTGATCAACGAGGACAATGTTAAACTGATCACTGATAAAGCTCAATTGGCGGATGCTGAAAAAATATTTAAAACAACTTGTTTTGTTTGTCATGGTGCAGAAGGTCAGGGAAATGCAGTCGGTCCAAATTTGACCGATGATTATTGGATCCATGGAGGAAGTATAAAAGATGTATTTCATTCCATAACAAGTGGCTGGCCTGAAAAGGGTATGCAGGCGTGGAAATCGAATTTTTCGGCCTTACAAATAAGTCAAATAAGTAGTTATGTTAAATCATTAAGAGGAACTAATCCTCCGAATCCAAAAGAAAAACAAGGTGATCTATATGTAGAAGAGGGGTCGGGAAGTGTCACAGTAACAAAAGACAGCATGAGTGTTCCTCCAAAAGATAGTGTGAAGCTTGGCACAAAATAGATCATGGAAAATAACGAGTTCAAGCCTGATGAATCTTTTCGGGATTCTATTGCTACCATAAATAAGCAAGGAAACCGGGCTTGGATCTTTGCAAAAAAACCCAAAGGAAAGTTTACCAATAGAAGAACAATTTTTAGTATCATCTATTTGCTTGCTTTTTTTATTGTTCCGTTTATAAAAGTCAACGGAGAACCTCTCTTTCTTTTTAATGTTGTTGAACGGAAGTTTATAATTTTTGGCGGGGTTTTCTGGCCACAGGACTTATTTCTGTTTGCCTTAGCAATGTTAACATTCATTGTGTTTATCGTTTTATTTACTGTGGTCTTCGGAAGAATATTTTGTGGTTGGATCTGTCCGCAAACAATTTTTATGGATATGGTTTTCCGTAAGATCGAATATTGGATCGAAGGGGATGCAGGGAAACAAAAAATGCTTGATAAGCAACCTTGGAACGCCCAAAAAATAGGAAAAAAAAGCCTTAAGGTCAGTGTCTTCTATCTTGTTTCATTTATATTCTCAAATGTGTTTTTATCCTACATTATTGGAATGGATGAAGTAAAAAAAATAATCATGGAGCCAATTAGTCAAAACCTGGCTTCACTTATTTCAATGTTACTTTTCACATTTGTTTTCTTTTTAGTGTATTTAAGATTTCGGGAACAAGTATGTATTGTTGTTTGTCCGTATGGAAGATTGCAAGGTGTTTTGCTTGATAAGAATTCAATTCTTGTTGCCTATGATTATATAAGAGGTGAACCTCGTTCGAAATATACAAAGGCGAAAGATCAAACCAAGGGTGATTGTATCGATTGTCACCAATGTGTGGATGTTTGCCCAACAGGCATTGATATTCGAAATGGAACACAATTAGAATGTATTAATTGTACAGCTTGTATTGATGCCTGTAATACTATGATGGAAGCTGTAGGGTATGAAAAAAACTTAATACGTTATGATTCAGAATACGGAATTGCTAACAAAGAAAAATTGAAGATCACACCAAGAATTAAAGCATATTCTCTTGTACTTTTAATTTTGGTTGGGGTGTTGATCACATTATTAGTTACCAGAACAGATGTTGAAACAACAATTTTCCGAACACCGGGAATGCTTTATCAGGAACAACCAAATAATAGAATAAGTAATTTATATAATATAAAAATAATTAATAAAACCCGTGATTTTAAGCCGGTAAAATTACAATCAGAAACCGAGGGGGCAGAATTAATTATGGTTGGAAATAATCCAATAAAGGTAGAAAAAGAGAATATATCAAATGGAGCATTTTTTATTTATATGGATAGGGATAAAATAAAAAATCGTAAAACAAAACTTACAATAGGAGTTTATTCAAATGGCGAAAAGATCACAACAGTGAGCACTAATTTTTTAGGTCCGATCTCCCGATAAAGATCAAGGAGACCACGGAGAAACAGAGAACACAGAAATGATTACTCAAAAGCATATAAATGAAATTTCGTAGAAATAATTTAACCTCAGGTAATATTTCATGTGAAATTAATCTCCGTGAAACTCAGTGTTCTCTGTGTCTTGTGGTTAATTTTATAAAAATAAATTTAAAATATAATTAAATGTCAAAAATAGGCTGGGGAACAAAAATTGCAATTTTATATATTGGCTTTGTAGTGCTTGTAATTGCAATGGTTGTAATAAGCATGAGTCAAAAGATCGAATTAGTTAGTGAAGATTATTATCCCAAAGAATTAGTATTTCAAAATCAGATAAATAGCTCGAATAATGCAAATGCATTGTCTGATACTATCATAAATACAGTTACTCTGAACGGAATTGATCTGCAATTCCCTTCGGAATTTAAAGGTAAAACAGTAAACGGTAAAATTGAATTTTTTCGTCCGTCTGGTTCTTCTGGAGATTTTAGTGCCACATTAAAATTAGATGAAAATGGACATCAATTTGTAAGTTCAAAGGAACTGATTTCAGGAAAATATAAAATGCAAATTTCCTGGAAAGTGGATAATACCGATTATTATTCGGAGCATATAATTACGATCAAAAAATAAAATGAATCTTATTTTCAGTGCAATAACATTAGGGTTTTTAGGTAGTTTCCATTGTGTGGGGATGTGTGGTCCCATTGCACTTGCATTGCCATTGAAACGTGATTCTGTAACATCAAAAATTAGCGGAGCAATTCTTTACAATGTTGGAAGAATGTTTACTTATGCTTTATTAGGATTGTTGTTTGGACTTGTCGGACAAAGTTTTGTAATTGCCGGTTATCAGCAAGCATTGTCGATTACCATTGGTGTTGCGATATTGATACTGGTATTGTTTTCAAGTAAAATTTCCGGAAAATTTAAAACCACTGCATTTATTTATTCTGCAATCGGAAAATTAAAACAAAAATTAAGTTCTTTATTTAAGAAGAGCAGTTATTCTTCACTTTTTTTAATAGGAACGTTAAATGGCCTGTTACCTTGCGGATTAGTCTATTTAGGAATTGCAGGAGCCATAGCAACCGGTAACGGATTACAAGGAAGTTTATTTATGGCTATTTTTGGTTTCGGTACTTTGCCTGCAATGCTTACCCTTGCTTTATTAGGAAATGCGATCAGCATTAATTTCAGAAATAAAATTAATAAAGTAATTCCTTTTTTTGTGGTAAGCATGGCATTACTACTTATTTTGCGCGGAATGAACCTTGGAATCCCCTATATCAGCCCGGAAATGTCTTCAACAAAACCTCTTTGCCATAAGTGCTGCAAAGAATAATATTCTGTACCTTTGAGCTTCATAAAAACCGGCTCAAAAAATGAATAAAATACGATTAACAAAAGAATTTAATTTTGAAATGGCACATGCATTATTTGGTTATGATGGTGCATGTAAAAATATTCACGGACATTCCTATAATTTAAGTGTAACATTTATTGGCGAACCTATCACGGATAAATCAAATCCTAAATGTGGAATGGTGGTTGATTTTTCAGTCATGAAAACCATTGTAAAACCAATCATTGAAGAGTTGGACCATGCAACACTTTTAAATGCTGAAACTCCCCATAAGGAATTAGCAAATGAAAATTCCTTGTTTGGAAAATTGGTCTTGGTAAATTATCAGCCAACCTGCGAAAATTTATTGATCGATTTTGCTTCACGCATAAAAAAAGAATTGCCGCACGATTTGAAATTGCATCACATCCTGTTACGGGAAACACCAACTTCTTATGCAGAGTGGTTTGCAGAAGATAATGAGTAATTGAAAAAAATATTCAGCAGACAGTAAACAATAAAAAATTAACAATTTAACAGTTTAGCAATTCAACAATAACAAAGATGAATCTGATCAGAAAATATAATGTTGCGGGTCCGCGATACACCAGTTATCCAACCGTTCCATATTGGGATGAAACACCTCCAACCATTGAACAATGGAAAGCAAGCGTAAAAAGATCATTTATTGAAACCAATGACAGCGATGGAATTTCTTTATACATCCATTTACCTTTTTGTGAAAGTTTATGCACGTATTGCGGATGCAACACACGAATCACTATCAATCATAATGTTGAAAAGCCATATTTAACAGCTGTTTTAAAAGAATGGGAATTGTATCTGAAGGTTTTTGAAGGAAAGCCACGCATCAAAGAAATTCATTTGGGTGGCGGTACTCCTACATTTTTCAAGCCGGAACATTTGAAAGAAATGATCGATGCTATTTTAAAAGATGCAGAGGTTTGTGAGGATGCCGAATTTAGTTTTGAAGCACATCCGAAAAATACAACACCTGAACATTTAGAAACATTATATAGATTGGGCTTTAGACGATTAAGTCTGGGTGTTCAGGATTTCGATCCGAAAGTTCAGGAAATCGTAAATCGGATAGATCCATTTGAAACAGTCGAAAGAGTTGTAAAAAATGCCCGTAAAATAGGATATACTTCTATCAATTTTGATTTGATCTATGGTTTGCCTTTGCAAACAAGAAATAGTGTTATTGATACCATCAATAAAGTAAATCTTTTAAGGCCCGATCGTATTGCTTTCTACAGCTATGCACATGTGCCTTGGGTAAAGCCGGGTCAGCGGAAATTCACCGAAGCTGATCTGCCTGCTGATGAAGAAAAACGTGCACTTTACGAAATTGGTAAGGCTATGTTTGCAGAAAATGGTTATGTTGAAATTGGCATGGATCATTTCTCCTTAACAAGTGATACACTTTATAAATCAGCAGAAAAAGGGAAGTTGCATCGGAATTTCATGGGATACACGCACTCCTATACGCAGCTGATGGTTGGTTTAGGTGTTTCATCCATCAGCGACACATGGTATGCATACGGACAAAATGTTAAGAAAGTAGAAGAGTATTATGATCTGATAAATAAAGGGGAATTACCTGTTTTTAAAGGACATTTATTGAATGAAGAAGATCTGATCATACGCAGACATATCCTCAACATCATGTGCAAATTTGAAACATCCTGGGAAAAAAAAGAAATGCAATGTGAAGCGATCTATGAAGCTATTGAACGTCTGACAGAAATTGAAAATGATAAATTGATAGAGTTAACTCCATATCATTTGAAAGTGAACAAAGCCGGAATTCCTTTTATCAGAAACATTTGTATGGCTTTTGATGCAAGGCTCTGGAGGAATTTACCACAATCGAAGATCTTTAGTTCAACGGTGTAATATATTAAATTCGCAGCTATTCCGGTACCAATAAAAAAATTAAATTTAAAATAATAATAATTTAAAAATCAATAAAAAATGGCAGCAGTAAATCCTTATTTAACTTTCAATGGAAATTGTGAAGAAGCATTTAATTTCTACAAATCTGTCTTTGGGGGCGAATTTCCTTATATAGGAAGATTCAAAGATATGCCCTCCGAACAACCAATTCCCGAGAGCGAAAAAGAAAAAATAATGCATGTTTCGTTGCCAATTGGAAAAGAAACTATTCTAATGGGTAGTGACAGTTCAAATGCATTTGGACAGGCGACCATTATAGGAAACAATTTTTCTATTTCAGTCAATGCCGATAATGAGGAAGAAGCTACTAAACTCTTTAATGGTCTTTCTTCCGGTGGAAAAGTTACGATGCCTTTAAATAAAACATTTTGGGGTGCATTGTTTGGTATGTTTACAGATAAATTCGGTATTAACTGGATGGTAAATTACGACTTCGACCAAAAAAAATAAACTTATTTTATTGGTTTTCAAAAAATTGACAAATTGCAATTTGGAAGGACCATGCAGAATTTTTTTTATTAGAAATATCTGCATGGCTTTTGATGAAAGACTTTGGAGGAATTTACCACAATCGAAGATCTTTAGGTTCAACAGTGTAATTATTTGAGTTCATATTTTTGTAATAAAATAAAGAACTTGCATTTGATTGAATAAACGAAACGTGTAGCGTTTATAAAGATGTTAGTGGTAATTTTATAAAAAAATATACGCACACAGCAACATAGAAAGAATTGGAAATAAAATTCACGAATAGTGTTTTCAAAATTGACGACTTTATTAAAAAAAAATGAAACCAAAAACCGAAGACAAGCAACAATTATTAAGAATTTTTCCGACCGAAGATTGGAAAGAATTTAAGCTGGAATACAAATCAAGATTTCGTTATGCAATTTCTAACTTCGGCAGAGTAATTAGTTACACCGACAAATTTGAAAACGGAAGGTTATTGAAGTGCGCTACAGTGGACGGTTACAAAGCTTTTTATTATAAATTATTAGTAGGCAAAAAAACAGTAAATCGACACCTTTATATCCGAAATATTGTTGCAGAAAATTTTTTACCAAAACCGTCCAAAGACCAAATTCATGTTTTACTCTTAGACAGAAACCGCAGTAATAACTGTTCTAACAACCTTAAATGGGCTACCAAAGAAGAAATGTACGAACATATCAAAAAAAGTCCTATGGTAATTGAGGCCAAGAAAAAGCTTGTTGAACATAACATGCAAAGGAAATACAAATTGAACAGTAGCACAGTCAAAATAATAAAAAGGAAAATAATGAGTGTTAATCGCAAGACGAGAATGAAATTAATTGCGAGACAATATGGAATTAGTGAAATGCAATTATACCGAATAAAATCAGGTGAAAATTGGGGACACGTAACTGTTGACTAAAATGACTCTGGTGTAACGACAAAGATAAAAAGAAAGACTACCGCTAACACCACCTCCTAAATGCGGAGATACTGCTAGTTGCAAATGTTTGTCACAGCGGTATAAATTTATTTATAAACATTTGCAGGAAGCAGTTGTGCTTTTAATTTATATTTACAGTAACGAATAACAGAGTGCAAGTAAATCCGCAATCTTTTAGCTTCGTTCGTTAGCGGTCATTGTAGAGCGGCACTATAAAAAATAACAGAAATTTGCCCAATGGAAATATTGAAATTAACAACTAAAAGACTTAACATACGACACCTCGAATTAAAAGACCTATCTGACTTTTATGTTTATCGTTCAAATCCGGAAGTTGCAAAATATCAAGGCTTTGATATTATGACAAAGGAACAAGCAGAAGATTTCATAAAGTACAATGCAATGAGGACTTTTGGAAAAGCAGGAGAATGGGTTCAATACGGAATTGAAAATGTTGAAACTCAAAAACTAATTGGCGATTGTGCAATTAAATTTGACCAAAACGACACAAGAATTGCGGAAATTGGAATTACTATTTCACACCTTGAACAACAAAAAGGGTACGCAAAAGAAGTTATGGGGGGCATTTTGATTTTTTTGTTTGAAATAAAAGAAATTCATCGGGTTGCAGAAACTGTGGACGCAGAAAATATTGCATCAATTAACTTACTAAGAAGTATGGGTTTCAGACAAGAAGGACATTTTATTGAAAATATTTTCTTCAAAGGAAAATGGGGAAGTGAATATCAATACGCAATGTTGAAACGAGAATGGGACGAAAGAACAACGAACCGCTAATATCACCCAAAATAAATGCGGAGCAACTGCAAGCTGCAAATTTTTTTCACAACGGTATTAATTAATTTCTAAACATTTGCAGGGATCGGTTGTGCTTTTTTATATTTGCGGTAACGAACAGCTGAGTGCAAGTAAATCCGCAATCTTTTAGCTTCGTTCCTTAGCTACAATTATTATGAAAAAGACTATATCCATTTTATTTTTTATTTCATTTTTAAGTTACGGACTGACAAACCAAACTATCTTAAAAAATTATGAGATTGTTTTTAAATGCAAAACAGATGATAATAAATATAAAGACCCTATTGTTAGTTTATTTGAAATTAGCACTGATAAAAAAACATTAGTTAAAACCTTTAGCAATACTTACAAAAACAAATTGCAGTTTGAATATCAAAAAGATTATTTAGTGAGTTTTGAAAAAGCTGGCTATATAAAAAAAGAAATATCAGTATCTACCAAAAACATTTCAAAAGAACGCTGGAACAAAGAATTTGCAAAATTGTTCTGTAATATTAACCTTTCGAAACAACCTAAAGATAGTATTGTTCAACATTCTCGGCCAGTTTCAATAATTTCGTATTCTGACACTTTGGGTGATTTTGATATCAAATTTGATAAAATAAATAAATAACTGTAGCTAACACCACCTCCTATAAATGCGGAGCAAGTGCTAGCTGCAAATGTTTGTCACAGCGGTATAAATTTATTTCTAAACATTTGCAATGAACTTTTGTGCTTTTAATTTACATTTGTTCTGACGGAAAGTGAAGTGCAATTAATTACACAATCTTTTAGCTTCATTCGTTGGCGTCACCTTGAGAAACGACAAACAATCTAAATTTAAACAGATAAACAATATGGCATCGAACGTACCTGTAACAAGACAAATTGCATGGGTATCTTTAATTCCGCAATTGTTTGCAATGGGTCTAATAATATTTATATTCTACATGCTAAAATTTGAAGATCCGCTTCTTTTTGGTACATGGTCTTATTTAATTATGTTTTTAATTCTTAGGAAATTAGTTGCAAAAGATCATAGACAAGGAATGAAATTAGTAAAACAAGAAAAATTTATTGAAGCAATTCCTTTATTTGAAAAGAGTATTGCATATTTTACAAAAAATAGCTGGGTGGACAAATATCGTTATTTAACAATTTTGAGTGCATCTAAAATGACTTATAAGGAAATGGGGTTATGCAACATTGCATTTTGTTATAGTCAGACAAATAATGGACAGAAAGCCAAAGAATACTACGAACTCACCTTGACTGAATTTCCCAAAAACGGACTAGCAAAAGCAGGACTGAATATGATAAACTCAATCGGACAAACAAGACAAACTGAAACCTAGACAAAATTAGGGTGAAAAAAAGGCGAACGAATTACACCGCCTATTGAAAAGTTAAACTAAATATAATGAGGAGCAAATTTTATTTAATATCTACACTTGTATTTATTCTATTCTATTTAAAAACAGTAGCTCAAAATATAATTTTTGATCTGCCTATTGTTGGAGACACAATTGATTACGAAGAAAAAGTCAAATTTGTTTTGTTTGAAGAGATTCCCAATAGCGATTATTATTTTTCAATTATTACAGAAAAAAATACTGATACAATAATAACTCATTATAAAAAAAGTGATACGCTTGAACAAAAAGTTACCCTAAAATATGTTTCATCAATCTTGAATAATATAACAAAGTTAAATACCTATTACAACACAATTGGAAAGGACCCAACAAATTCACAAAACAATTATAGTTTCATCTCCAATCCAACTCCGCTTACAGAATATGAATTTGAGAAAAAAAGATCAGATTCTTTATTATCTACAGACCCATTGGCTTATAAGGAAATTATAAAAGCCAGGAAAAAGGCTGAGAAACATAATCCAAACAGAAAGAAATGGTATGATAAAGATCCTGGGCGTATAGAAACAGATAAAAATCTCCCAAGCTATAAAGACCAACAAATTAGACACATACCCATGCCAACTTATACTTCTCCAAAATGGACACCACGTTAAAAATATAAATAAGTCAACCTGAAACATCGCCTCCTGATAATCCTTAGGCAGCATACATTACAAACAAAAAATATGAAACAAATAATTTTTACCCTTTTTTTATTTTTGACAATTAATTTTTTCGGACAAAAAATAATAGAATATAAAATTGACGATAACTTAAGGATTCAAATACCTGAGAATTACGAAATCAAAGATACTTTGGAACAAAAAGTAGTCAAAGCTTTTGTCGACAATGGATTAATTTTAATTATAACAAGCTCGAACATAGGTAAAACAGCGGCTACCATAAAGAACGAAAAGGATCTTTTGAAATTTTATAAAGGATTTCGAGCTGGTCACATTAAATCATTAAATGGAAAATTGATAAACGAAGAGTTTGTAAATAAAGACGGACTTAAACTTTATTCCTTTTCTTACATCGCAACTATGGGTGAAGAAGTTCAATTAAGAAATTGTTTAGTGTTATTTCTTCAGGATAATACTTATATTCTTCAATTTTGGCAACCAGAATCAATGAAAAATGAAATGAAGATAGTAAATGAAAATTTTTTCTCGTCTCTAAAAATAAGTAAGGGTTTCACTTTAGAAAATCAATTAAGTTTTTCAAATGAGGAACAGACATTGGATTCCTATAGTTTGGGATATACGATTGGAAAAATTTTCGGCAAGCTTTTAGTTTTGGGAATTGTTATAGGTTTAATAATTTTGATTGCGAAAAAAATAAACAAATAGTACAAAAAAACTAACGCAAATTGCCACGATGCTTGATGCCCAGTAGATGCAATACAAGGAAAAAAATCCATTAGTAAAAAAACCGAAACATACTCAAGCAGCTGAAGGGAAATATCGAGAAAGACTTTTGTCTTATGGGAGATTTGCATTTACTGCTTGGTAAGGTTTCCGGAAAATAATGACAAATTCAAGTTTATTTATCAGCAGACAGACCGGAATACAGAAAGGCGCGTAAGCCAGAATAGGTAACGGGGGCTGAGACAGCAGGTGTGAAAGCCGATGACCTATTCTTGAATTTTTGGTTCCTTTTGTTTCAAGACAAAAGGAACAAGAAAATAAATTCTAAGGTGAAAAAAAAGAAAAAGATTACACTCCTCCTTCTCCGGAACCCAATAATATTTTTGAAAATTTTTGATCTTATCTTCACAACTTCTGTTTCTGAAAATTCCTGCATTAAAAATGGTACAGTATAATGATGTTTTTCTTGTTTTGAATTTATTAAAAAAATTTGCAAATCGTTACATTTTACTACATTTGTTGAACTCTTTATTTTTTTTGACTCAATTAATTGAATAAATCATACATAATTACTAATATTTTTGTTGCGAATCTGAAACACTAGCAGCCGAAAATATAATAAAATCAATTGTTCAAAATTTATTTGTATTTTTTTAATACTGTATTTTTATCATAAATAACATCAATCAGAATGGGTATGTTATTTAGTGCATTGTATAAACCCAGCTTTAAGGAAAATTAATAATTATTCGCATGTATCTATTTCTAACAATTTTATTTTCGTTCACTACCTTCAACCTAAGTGAATCCGAAAATTATAGTAAAACAGAATTATCAAATCAACTTTCAAATGATTGGAAAATTGAATATGTCGATAATGAAATAAAAATAGAATCATCAAAACTTATTATTCTTGACAAAACTAATGGTACAAATCAGGAACGTATTGTTTTTAAATATACCAACCTGACATTCAAAAAACTTACCCTTTCATTTGCCCGAACACTTTATTATGATGGCAAATGCTATGGTTGCGATAATCAGGAAAAGCGATTTGAAATCCTTTTGAATCCTTCTGAAACAAAATCGTACGATGATTTAACAAAGGATAAACTCTATTTTATTTTTTCGAAAGACTTAAATAATACCATTAAAAAAACACTCGATTCATTTCAAATTTTAAAAATTGAAAAACATTTTAATGAAATAAAATAATCCGAAAAGGTTTGCAAACTAGAGAAGGAAGCATGCCGTATTCCATGGGGCAAAAAATAAATAAACGAAGCATGAAAAAAATATTACTTTTTATTTTATTGGTCTTTTATTTTCAAAACATTCAGTCACAATGTGATGTAACTGCTTCTGCAAGCAGCACAACCATTACTTGCGGGCAAGTTGTTATCCTGACAGCATTTGGTCAATCATCGGGCACAGTGGTATTGAGTGAGAATTTTAACACAGGAACTTTTGGCTCAGGCTGGGCTTCAACACCAGGGTCAACAAATTTTAGTAATCCTTGTTCTCCCGGAGGTGTTGATGGAACTACGCATGCATGGATGGATAACAATACTACTGTGCCCAGAACGCTTCAATCACAATCTTACAATCTTACTTCAGCAACAGCAGGAGTTACTATCTGTTTTGATATGTTGTTTGCAACACAAGGAGATGCTGCCCCTTGTGAAGGCCCTGATGAACCTGATGAAGGAGTTTATTTGCAATATTCTACTGATGGCGGAACCACATGGATCGATATTCATTACTTTGATCCTAATGGGGGAAACGATCCTCAATTAACAAATTGGAACAATTGGTGTTTTGCAATTCCTCCGGGAGCAATTACTGCAAACACCATATTTAGATGGCATCAAACGGCTGATTCTGGTGCTGACTATGATCATTGGGGAATTGATAATGTTCAGATTTATCAAAATGATATTAACTCAAACTTAGTATGGTTACATGATGGTTATTCTTATGGAACAGGAAACCCGGGTGGCCCGAATCCAAATACTGTTAGCCCGGTAACAACTACAACTTACACGGCTCAACTAACAACCGGAACCGGAACTGTTTGTACTCAGAGTATTACCGTTAATGTGATCCCTCCTGTTTTTGATGTAAACATCACTGCTAGTCCGGCATCTATCTGTTCAGGGGATTGTTCTAATATTACGGCTACTGCACAAGAGGTGATTAGTCCTGCCAGTACTCCTAACTATGCTAATAACGAATTTGCTGTTGTTACCAGCGGAAGCGCCAGCATAAACATTAATGTTCAAGGATTAAATACTACCAGTTTGGTAAATGGTTCCATCACATCTGTTTGTATTAATAGTTTTAGTTTTTCGGGAAATTCATTATGCACAAATTTTTCAGGTTGTTCTTGTAACGGAAGTTCGATTGCTTTTGGTGCAACCTGTAACTTAAATTCAAGTGGATTTACAGTTACATTAACTGCACCGGGAGGATGTTCTATTACTTTGGTTCCAGCTGGTGTTGCAAATGGAAATTATAACAATGTTTGTTTTGTACCGGTTGGCGGATCCGCTTTAATACCGGGCTTTCAAAATGGTGGTTCGTTTAATCCCAATCAACCTATAAGTGGATTAAATGGATGCAACCCTAATGGTGTATGGACGTTATCATTTAATGCTCCCGGAATAGGTATCGGTGTTGGAACGTTATCCGGCTGGAACATTACGTTTGATGATCCTGCAATATATGGTCCGGTTACTTATGTCTGGTCGCCAACAACAAATATGACTAACTCAACTACATTGACTCCAACTGTTTGTCCCACAAGCTCTACAACATATAGTTTAACAGTAAACAATCCAACTGTTGGATGTCCATCCTATACCGAAAGCATTCCAATTACTGTTACAAATTGTGTATGCACACCACCTGTATTTACGGTAACGCCACCTGTTGCCGTTTGTGCACCGGGGACCATTAATTTAGCAACTACTGTTTCTGGAACAGGAACAAATAGTGTTACTTATCATGCAACAAATGCTGATGCAACAGCTGACATCAATCCTTTGGCATCTTCAACAGTTTCTGTATCCGGGACATATTATATAAGAGTTGAAGATCCACTGATTGCTACCTGTTTTACAGTTCAATCGGTAACGGTTACTATTAATCCTTTGGTAAGTGTTAGCGTTACACCTGTTAATCCAACAATCTGTAGCGGAGCGACAGTAAATTTAACAGCGAGTGGTGCTGCAAATTATACCTGGGCAAATGCAACGGGGTTAAATATTACAACCGGAGCAACGGTTATCGCTTCTCCAACAACTACAACAACATATACAGTTACGGGCACAACAGGGTCTTGTTCTGGAACAAATACGGTCACTGTAAATGTATCACCAAATCTTGTTATCGCTGTAATACCCGTTAACCCAACTATCTGTAACGGGGGCTCCGTAAATTTAACAGCAAGTGGAGCAACGAGTTATGCCTGGGCAAATGCAACAGGTTTAAATATTACCACTGGTGCAACAGTTATCGCTTCACCTGTAAGCACAACAACATATACGGTTACAGGAACAACAGGCTCCTGTACAGGTGATACAACAATCACAGTTACTGTATCACCGAACCTTGTTATTTCAGTAACACCTCCTGCTGCAACTATTTGCAATGGAGCTTCCGTAAATTTAACAGCAAGTGGCGCAAGTAATTATACCTGGGCAAATGCAACGGGATTAAATACAGCAACCGGAGCAACAGTTATCGCTTCCCCTGCAAGTACAACAACATATACAGTTACAGGGACTTCAGGCACCTGTACAGG
>Ga0156174_1024_pt1 | contig 66535 bp, 46 predicted proteins | sample RifCSPlowO2_12_FD_107827 | JGI IMG/M metagenome (GOLD analysis project Ga0156174, IMG submission 107827) | Bacteroidetes bacterium RIFCSPLOWO2_12_FULL_35_15
TGTTCCTAATAAAACATTTGCCAAAATAGTTCCTGTTTTTGATAGTAATCTGCGTTTAAAAGGGGAATCACCCATCGAACCACCGTTGATAAAGCGACTTCCAAAGGCACATTCATTTCCTTCGTTCAACACTCTCAAAAACATGGGTATAGCACGAGGGTCGTGTGAAAGTCCGGCATCCATTTCAATAATTATTTCGTGGCCGGCTTCATAAGCAACCCGTAATCCTTTCACATAAGCATCTACTACATTACGATTTTCGGGAGCCCAAACAGTCACATAGCGAGGGTCTTTGGCAGATAGTGCCTGACAAAGTTCTAATGTTTTGTCTTTGGATGCATTATCAATAATAAAGTAAACGTTACCGGGATTTAATTCATTGATCACAAAATTTACCATTTCAATAAATGGCTTGAAATCTGCCTCTTCATTTGCCATCGGCACTACTATCGCCCACTTTTTATAGTAAAACATTATAATTAATTAAGCAATTGTTTTTTCTTTTCAATAGAAGCTTTAATGTCTTCCAGTTGGCCTTTTGGAATGGCTCCAATTAATCTTTGAGTGTATTCGCTTTGCGGATCATTATATATGGCATCCGCATCGCCCATTTCTTCTATTTTTCCGTTGTTCATCACGATCATTCGGTCGCTCATAAATTTTACAACAGACAGATCATGCGAAATAAAAATATAGGTAAAATTAAATTCACGTTTAAGTTCATTCAGTAAATTTAATACTTGTGCTTGCACAGAAACATCTAATGCAGAAACAGATTCGTCACAAATAATAAATTTAGGTTTTAATGCTAAGGCACGTGCAATACAAATCCGCTGACGCTGTCCTCCGGAAAACTCATGTGGATAGCGGTAAAAATGCGATTCGTTCATATTTACCCGGTGCAATAATTCAATAACACGTTCTTTGCGTTCTTTATCATTTGCAAAAACACCATGTACTTGCATTGGTTCCATAATGGCTTGACCAATGGTGATGCGGGGATTTAAAGAAGAATAAGGATCTTGAAAAATGATCTGAATATCTTTGCGCAATTTGCGCATCTCTTTGGTACTGATTTTCGTAATGTTTTTTCCTTCAAAAAAAATCTCTCCGGCAGTCGGCTCAATCAAACGTAAAAGAGTTCTTCCCAAGGTGGTTTTTCCGCAGCCCGATTCCCCAACTAATCCTAGTGTTTCACCGGGATATACATCAAAACTGACATCATCAACAGCTTTTACAAAATCTGTTGCTTTGCCAAATATTCCTTTGTTAATAGGAAAATAGGTTTTTAAATTTTTTATTTGAAGAATAGGTTCTTTTGCATATAATTTTTTGTGTTCTTCAAATCGTTTTTCATTGGTAACAACAAGTTTATCGGTTACTTCACTTACGGTTTGTTTGCTTTCGATCATTTCACCGGTATCGGTTGTTTTCATGAAATCAGCTACGGTAGGCAACCATGTTAATCGTTTGTTTAATGGTGGGCGGCAAGCCAAAAGCCCCTTTGTATATGGATGCTGAGGATTCGAGAAAATTTCCAAAACGCTACCCTGTTCCACAATTTTCCCCTTGTACATTACCACCACTTTGTCTGCAAGCTCAGCAATTACGCCTAAATCGTGAGTAATAAAAAGTATTCCCATCTCATGTTCGCGTTGCAGCTTAAACATCAGATCCAAAATAGTTGCCTGAACAGTAACGTCCAAAGCAGTTGTTGGTTCATCTGCAATAAGTATATTAGGCTTACAACTCATAGCCATGGCAATCATTACCCGCTGTTTTTGCCCACCTGATATCTGGTGAGGATAACTGTCAAAAATGATTTCCGGGCGAGGCAATTGAACTTCTTTAAACAAGCTAACAGTTTTTTCTTTCGCTTCCTTTTTAGAACATTTTTGGTGCAATAAAATAGCTTCCATTACTTGATCACCGCAGGTAAAAACCGGATTTAAAGAAGTCATTGGCTCCTGAAAGATCATGGCAATATCATTACCTCTTAAGGCTCGCATTTCCTTTTCAGAAAGTTTGACGATATCAATAGGTCCGTGCTTTTTAGAATGAAAAATAATTTCACCACCGGTAATTCTTCCGGGAGGATTTGGAATTAATTGCATGATAGACAATGCCGTAACCGATTTCCCGGAACCAGATTCTCCAACAATACCAACAGTTTCGCCATGGGAAAGGGTAAAAGAGATATTATTGACAGCTTTTACTGTTTCGTCTTCACCATAAAATTCGGTAACTAAATTCTTAATTTCCAGTAAAATTTCTTTTGCCATCTGCAAACTCGGTTTTTTCAGAGAGGTTCAAAAGTACATTTTGTTATCGAATTATGCAAAATTCGGTATGTTGAACACTTGCCAAGAAGGAGTGATGTAAAATAAATGAAAAGAAGTAATACTATTCCTTGTCAGGGTAGATCCAGATAGAAATTTTTCCGGGAGCCTTTTCAGCAGCAAAATCAGCACTTTCATCACTCAGGTTTATTTTTACGCCACCGAATTTTTGAGATCGTACCGACCATACCGTAAAACCCTGATGGCTTTCGCTTTCACCATAATGCTCATCAAAAAAGGTTTTGAATTTTGAAAATATTTCATCGGATTTTTCGGGATTATTAATGAAAATATCAGATTGTATTTCATTTAATCCTGTTTCGTCAAAATTGTAGGTGATATTGAATGAGCCTTCGCTATCCAATGGATATTCATAATACAGGTAAGCGCTATCAGATTCAGTTGGTTTTTCAAGTTCTTTTTTTTGAACCAGATCAAGTTTTTCTCCCAGACTAAAACCTCTAAAAACATTTGTATCAGTGAGCATTACCGATTCGAAAACTGTACCATATTCAGCAAGTTTTGATTTTGGTTTTATGCAGGAAGCAAAAATTACCAAAACAATTAAAGTAGCAAATAAATAATTTTGATGTTTTTGAAAAGAAGACATGAGGAAATTTTGAAGGACAAAGTTAAGAAGAAAAAACGTTAAGCTCCGCCTGAATAATATTTTTATCTTCAATTAAAGGTTCGCCCATAAATCGTAATAAAAGTTGGGCAACAGTTAGCACATCTTTTTGGCAATAGGTAACAATACGTTCCAGGTTTTTTTCTTCCCAATACACACGTGCCACATCAGCTCCATTAATATCATCCTTTGGAGTAGGAATATTAAAAATGGTTGCTAATAAACTTAAGGAAGAATAATTTTTGTAATCACCGAATTTCCATAGCTCCATCGTATCCAGATGATTTACTTCCCATGGCTTTTTTCCCGAAATATTCAGTGCTTTAGGAAGTTTAACAGTGTTGATCAACATTCGTCTGCATAAAAAGGGGAAGTCGAATTCTTTGCCGTTATGTGCACAAAGCAGGTTCTCTTTGCGGTTGAAATGGGTGTTTAATAAAGTAGCGAATTCTTGTAATAGTTGTTTTTCATCATGTCCATAAAACGATTTTATTCGAAAGGTCCCTTCATTAAAAAAACCAACCGAAATGCAAATTACTTTTGAAAACTCAGCATAAATCCCCGCTTTCTTATATTGTGTCTCAGGATTTTCTGATTGCTGATAACGAAATTTAGTATCCCACAATTGTTTGATATTTTCATCTAAAGCATTATAATTATAAACGACAGGAGCTGTTTCAATATCAAGAAACAGAATTGTTGAGATTTTAATGTTTTCCAGCATAATGAAATTTTATTATTTTATCAACACGCCCTTTTTATTTATAATAGGAATCAGCGTGAAATTTTCTTCTTTAATTGTTTCCGGTAAAAAAATGTATTTTTTATCATACATCTTTTTATTTATGAAAAAACTTACCCAATATTCGTTATTCAAGCCAAATAGGTTTTCGATTATAGGTTCAATTTTTGCAAAACTTTTGGCACTTATACTATCTATAAAATGCCTGAGTGTTGAAGTTTTAACTTCTTCATTATTATAAAATCCATATCCTTTTGATGAAACAATAACACCTTCTATCGTTTCGTTTTTCAAATTTAAAAGATATACATTCCATTCGGCTTCCTGAAATTCGTTTTCTTCTTTAACCACAGCTACTGCAATATCTTCTACTATGGGTGGAGAAATATCTTTTTTCATTTTGAAAACAAATTTATTTTTGAAAATGATTTTTGCCATACATTTCCAAGGCTGCATCAATGTATGCAAAAATATCAGCAGTATGACTATGCGGACTTAGTGGTTTTTCACGCTTTTTTCCTAAACGGACCACCACCATTTTCTTATCAGGAATACAGATAATATATTGTCCTAAAATTCCCCGGGCATAAAAAATATCATGCCCTTTGTAATTTGGCATTAACCACCAGGCATATCCATATTTATCATTTTTATTACCCAAATCATCCACCAGATCAGCTAGTTTAATAGAGTTTAATACATACTCGGTTGAGATCAACTGAGTGCCGTTCCACTTGCCACTATCAAGAAATAACTCTCCTACACGAGCAAAATCGCGGGCGTTTGAATTGAAACAACAGTATGCTTTTTCTGTTCCGTCTTTATGATCAAGGCTCCAATAAGCCGGATGTAAGGCACCAAGTGGTTTCCATAGTTTTTCTGAAGCATAATCACTTATTGTTTTTCCGGTTGCTTTTTCAAGGATAAAGCCCAGCAGCTCAGAGTTTCCGCTGAGGTAATTAAAAACTTTACCAGGTTCCTCAACTATTTTGTAGTTGTAAGTAAGTTTTTTCAGATCACTTCCATAATATGCTTGTGCAGGATAAGCAAAGGGACTCACATAATCTTCATCGAAATTAATTCCCGAACTCATTGTCAGCAAATGTTTAATAGTCAATTTAGCCTTGCCATCGTCTTTAAATTCAGGTAAAAAATCACTTACAGGTTGGTCAACACTTTTTATTTTGCCCTCATCAATAGCTGCTCCAACTAAAATACTGACAAATGTTTTTGCCATCGAAAAGGAATTGGTATAGGAGTTTTCGCCAAAACCATCCCAATATTGCTCATGAATAAGTGAATCGTTCTTAATAATAACATAGGCAACTGTTTCCATATCGGTAAATTCCTTGAGATATGTATCCGGAATTTTTTTTGAGTTCGCATTGTATGCTAAATGCCAGGGTTGCGGTGTTCCTGTTTTAACTTCCCGGTTTTCAAAAATAGTATATTCCTCAATACTCGGGCCTTTTCGTCCTTTTAAATAAGTATTTGCAATACCTTTATACAAATACCATTTTCCGGAAAAAAGGATAGCAAGATTTAGTATCACCAAAATAATTAATAATCCTTTGCCAATTATTTTAAGAATTTTCATGTTTTTATTACTGTAAAGTTTGTAGCGCTTTTAATTTATAATTCATTTAGAGAAGGTTTCAAAGTTAATTTAAAATTATGAATTTGGAGCAATCAATGAAAAAATTCTTAAAGACTATTTTCTTTTAAAACCTTGAAGAGTTGGTACATTATGGACGGAAACAGTGTTTTTTAGAATAAAAAAATAAAACAAAAAATCTGTAATTTTAAGAGCGTAATTTCATATTTTTGTTACGAGTTAAATTGGTCATTAATCTGTTATACATAATGAAACGTATTTTTTGTCTTACCGGATTGCTGTTTTTGATAGTTAGTAACAGCTCCTGGGCCCAAACCGCAAAAAAATATTTTAGCAGTGGCGAAAAATATCAAACTGCAAAAAGCTATAATGAAGCAGTGGATAATTTTACCAAGGCAATTGAAATGGATCCCAATTATGTGAAAGCATATATTGCCAGAGCTGAATGTTTTGAAGTGCTGGGGAAGAAATCAGAAGCGGCAGAAGATTATAAAAGAGCAACAGTGTTTTCTCCCAAAGAGAAAGAATTGTTCTTCAAGGCAGGAAGCTTGTATTTTGATATTCAAAAATACCCGGATGCTGATGTGATGCTTAAACAAGCAATAGATAGAGATGATAGTTATACCGAAGCTATTGACATCCGGTTAAAAACGCTCATCCAATTGAATAATTTTCAGGAAGGATTAAAGGTAGCCGAGTTGGCGCTTGCTATTAAAAAAACAGCAGTAAGCATATTCAATAGAGCCATGATGAATGATAGTTTAAAAAACTATAGTGCTGCCGAAAAAGATTATAAAGAATCGAAATATTTCGATTCGAAATACATTCCGGCTTATGTTGGTTTGGCACTCGTTCAGATCAAACTTAACAAAACAGATGAAGCTCTTGGAATCTGTGAGGCGGCTCTTCTAAAAGTGCCAAACAGTAAAGAAGTTTTTTATGCAAGAAGTCAGGTATATTCTCAAAAAGGAGATTTTCAAAATGCAGTAAACGATATTACAAAAGTAATTGTAGGTAACGAAAAAAACAGTACAGCTTATTTTATGCGTGCTTCCTACTATCAGAAATTAGGACAATGGCAAAATGCAATAAATGACTTTAACAAATGTTTAAGTATCGAACCGAACAGAAATTCTGCAATGATAGGGAGGGCAAATTCATATGAGCAATTAACTAATTATTCTGCTGCAATAAAAGATTATGAAACCATATTGAAATCGGCAAGCACTGATGCAGTCAAACAAATGCTAAAAGCTGCCAAAGAAAAACAATTTGATCTAAATCGTGAAAGCAATAAACCGGAAGTAGTTTTAACAAATCCGAGATCCGAAGGAACGACTGTAAAAATTGCAGGAAATAAAGCAGAAACAATTATTAAAGGATTAGTGAAAGATGCAAGTTCAATTAAGTTAATTACGGTGAATGATGTTACAGCAGAGTTTAGTAAAGATTCCATCAATCCGAAATTTGGCGTGAAATTAAATTTAGCAACACCCAAAGAAATAGTTGTAGTTGCAACAGATGTGTATGACAATACTCAAAAAACTACATTTGTTGTACAACGCACAGAAACAGATCCCCCACTCATTGCGCTTACAACGCCTTATACTTCTTTTGATAATGAAGTGTCATTGGATAACACCAATCCTGAATTATACATCGAAGGAAAAGTCAAGGACGAGAGTTTGATCGAGTCTATCATCATTGATGGTGTTTCTGCCAGCTTCCCGTTACAAGGGTTGAACCCGTCATTTTCAGCTAAGGTTAGTATTGCTAACAAGGATAAAATAACAATTGAAGTACGTGATATATATGGAAACGAACTAAAACAGAATTACAAATTGAATCGTGATGGAGCTTTAGCATCGCAAGATAATCCGATGGGAAACACGTGGATGATCTTTATTGAAAACACGAACTATCAAAGTTTTCCTGTTTTAGAAGGGCCGGCAAAGGATGTTATTCTTATGAAATCGGCATTGGCAAATTATAAAGTAAGCAAGATCGTTCATAAGAAAGACATGACAAAAACAGATCTTGAAAAATTCTTTGCCATCGAATTACGCGACCTGGTTAAGAATAATAAGATCAATTCACTTTTGGTCTGGTATGCCGGTCATGGAAAATTTGTGAATCAAACCGGTTACTGGATTCCTATTGATGCAAAAACAGATGACGAGTTTACTTATTTTAATATAAATAATTTGAAGGCATCCATGCAATCTTATTCTAATATTGTTCACACACTTGTGATCACTGATGCTTGCGAATCAGGACCTGCGTTTTATTTAGCTATGCGAGATGCGCCAAAAGAAAAACGATGTGAAAATTGGGAAGAAACAAAATTTAAATCAGCACAAATATTTTCATCTGCAGGGTATGAATTAGCCGCAGATATTTCACAATTCACCAAAACATTCGCAGCAACTTTAAATAACAATCCGGATGGTTGCATCGCAATTGAAAAAATTGCAGAAAAAGTTTCAATAGCCGTAAAACAAACTGCCGCACAAGCACCTAAATTAGGTAGAATAAGCGGCTTGGAAGATGAAGGCGGAAGTTTCTTTTTTATGAAAAAGTAGCTTGTTCCCATTTGAAGGGGGCAGGGGGATGAAGGAGGAATAATGATTTGCAAAATTCACTATTACATTATGCGAACAAAAAAAATCTTAATAAGTGCTATTTCCAAATTAATCCTGTTTCTCTTTTTCATATCTTCCAATACATTTTCTCAAACCTATTCCTTCGATAATTATACTGTTCAGAACGGCATTGTGCAATCCAATGTTGCTGCCATTGTCCAGGATAATAATGGTGATATTTGGTTGGGAACAGGAAGTGGTGTTTCTCGCTTTAATGGAAAAACAGTTCAGAATTATTCCACGGATGATGGTTTAGCAGATAACACTGTAACGGCTATGTTACTTGATAACAATGGATTTATTTGGTTTGCCCATGCAAACGGAGCGCTTTCAAAGTACGATGGTAAAAAAATCGAAGCAGTAAATTCAGAATTCCTTCCAAAAGATAAAAATATTTTTGCCTTGTATCAGGATAAACAAAGCCGAATATGGATTTGCACTGAACAATTCGGAGCTATTGCAATAAAAGATCCGCAAGGCGACCTGACAGATAAAAATAATTATTTACACTATGCCAGTAAAGAAGGGTTAAGTGAATTTTGTTTTTCTGTATTTGAGGATGATCGTGGCAACCTTTTCTTTCTTACAGATATTGGAATTAAAACACTCGATCCTTCAACCGGAAAATTTCAATTTTTCAGACCTGATGGTTTGCCTACCGGTTTAATTACCAGTTTTTTTCTTTCAAAAGATGGAAGTATTTGGCTTGGTTTGGCCAATGGTAATATTACCGTTTTAAATCCTGCTGTGGGCCCTTTGAATTTTTCTTATAAAGATTATTATGTAACACAATCAACTTTTTCAAACACAGGTTCCTGGAGTTTTATAAATGCTTTTATGCAAGACTCTAAAGGCGATATGTGGGCTGCTGTCTGGGATAGGGGACTTGTTCGCATTCATCTGAATAAAAAACAGGAACCGTCCTTCACTTTTTTTAATTCAACAAACGGCTTAAGCGTAAATAAAATAAAATGCATTGCTAACGATCGGGAAGGAAATGTGTTGTTTGGCACCATGGGAAATGGCCTTGCAATATTTAAAGGAGAAAAATTCACTTCCTTCACAAAGGAAAATGGCATCATCAACAATCAAATCTGGTCTGTGCTGCAAGATAAAAAAGGAAGGTATTGGTGGGGCACGAATGAAGGAATAACAATTTACGATCCTTCTGCTGAAAAAGGAAAGACGTTACGGAATATTTCCAAACTGGGAGAATTACCTGTTAATAGCGTTCGCGCAATGGCAACTGATAATACAGGAAACATCTGGATCGGTACATGGGGCGGAAAATTAGTGATGTATGATATTGAAAAGGAAAAATTTGTGATCAACCAACAAGTGAATGATGCAACCTATACACACATCAGTTCAATTGCCACCGATAAACAAGGTAAATTATGGGTTGGAACACCTGAAGGAATTACAGTTTATGATGTTTCGAACCGTAGTGTAAAAACTTATCGTACGGTTGACGGATTGAGTAGTAATGATATTACCAGCATTTTTCCGGATAGTAAAGGAAACATTTGGATGGGAACAAAACAGAAGGGGATCACCAAATTTAAAGATGGGAAATTCACTGTTTATGATAAATCAAAAGGGTTGAGTTATTTAGCAATTTCATGTATTACCGAAAACAAACATGGTGATATCTGGATTGGAACCGAAGGTGGTGGTGTGTTTTTATTTCACAGTAATTCGTTCTCCAATTATAAAGCAAAGGATGGATTAAATTCTGATTTTATTACCTTGTTAAATGTTGATGAAAATAATAATCTTTGGATCGGAAGTAATAATGGGCTTAATAAATTTGATTATTCAAGTAATGTTATTTCCTCGTATTCAAAATTTGATGGATTCACCGGCATAGAAACCAAGAATAACGCAACCTTTAAAGACAAAGAACAAAACATTTGGTTTGGAACTGTTAATGGAGTATTTAAATATAGTCCGGCAAATGATACTAAAAACACCTTGGAGCCTATTCTTCGAATTACCCGGCTAAAAATAAATTTAAAAGATCATCCGATAACTGATACACTTGAACTCTCCTACAAAGAAAACTCATTAAATATTGACTATTCTGCTGTTTGTTTAACCAACCCTGATGCCGTTCAATATTCTGTTAAGCTTGAAAATTACGATGAAGCCTGGCGTCCGGCAACAAAACAACCATTTGAAATTTATTCAAATCTCTCTCCCGGGAAATATACGTTTAAAGTAATTGCTTGTAATAATAGTGGATTATGGACAGCAAAACCGGTTTCAATTTACATTAACATCACCCCTCCTTTTTGGCAAACCGCTTGGTTTTATATAGTGTGCATTGTATTTGGTGCCTCCCTTATCTTTGGATATATAAAGATCCGTGAACGAAAACTGGTGAATGAAAAGCGTATTCTTGAAGAAAAGGTAGAAGAACGTACTGCAGAAATTGCAGAACAGAAAAAAGAAATTGAAGAAAAAAACAATGATATTACCGCCAGTATCCGTTATGCAAAGCGAATACAGGATGCCATCCTTCCACCCGATGCATTAGTGAGAACTCATTTGCCAAAAACATTTGTTTTGTTTAAACCAAAAGATATTGTGAGCGGAGATTTTTATTGGCTGGCGCATAAAAAAGATAAAGTTTTATTTGCGGCAGTCGATTGCACAGGACATGGGGTGCCAGGAGCTTTCATGAGTATTGTAGGACATAATTTACTTGATCAAATTGTTTCAGAACAAGGATTAACACAGCCTTCCGAAATATTGGATGCCTTGAATAAGAGTGTTAGTGATACTTTGCGGCAAACATCAACGGAAGAACATGTAAAAGATGGTATGGATATTTCATTGTGTTCCTTTGATCATATTACTCAAACCTTTGAGTGGGCGGGAGCTTTCAATCCATTGTATCTGATCCGTAAAGGAGAAATAATTGAAACCAAAGCAGATAAATTTCCGATAGGAAATTTAAAAGTCGGTGAACAGAAAAAATTCACAAATCATGTCTTCCCACTTGTAAAAGGGGATACACTTTATGTTTTTTCCGATGGTTTTGCCGATCAGTTTGGTGGGCCGAAAGGAAAAAAATTAAAATACAGTGTTTTCAAAGAAATGCTTTTAAGTATTCAACAGTTAGATATGGAAGAACAGGGCTCCTATTTAAATACAGCAATCGAAAAATGGAAAGGCGAATTAGAACAAGTGGATGATATTTTAATTATCGGCACACGATTGTAATAATGCGACCCGGGATAGAAAAGATTAAAAAGAAAGATTATCTTGTCATATAACACTATTCAATAGTATTTAATTTAGTATTAAATAACAAGTCGTAAAGCTTTTGATGGTTCAGAAAGTAATGATGTAACATGTTTTTTTTCTAATAGCAACGGAAACTGTTGGAGAGGAACAATCAAAAAAAATTACAAAATTTACAAATGAAAAATTTACGGTCTATGATAAATAAATTATTTCTTTTTATTATTTCAGTATTATTTTTTTGCTCCTCCACATTTTGCTTTTCCCAGGATAGTGGTGCCGGGAAACTGATATTAAACGGCCTTGTTTATGGATTTAACCATGATCCCTCAAAGAAATTTCTTCAAAAAGAAAAACAAATTATTCTCGAAGGTACCTTAGAAGGCGTTTCAATAAATGTGTCCGAAAAAGGGAAATCAATATATACCACACGAACAAATAAAAATGGAGAATTTCTTCTGAAAATTAATCTTGGTAAGACCTATAAAGTTGAACTTTCAAAACCCGGGTACACAAAAAATATATTACTAATTGATGTAAAATCAGTCCCTCCGGATATTGCTGCTTATGGCATCAGGTTTAGTGGTGCGGAACTTATCTTGAATAATTTTCAATCTAAAGATACTTCGCAAATAAATATTCCTTTCGGTAAATTGTATTATAATCCAAAGCTGAAGATTATGGGTTTTGAGGCAAATAAGGAAATGAGTAAAAAAGGAGTTTTGGCAAGGCGAGATGAAACAAATACCCATGTTTCGCTTATGAAACATGCAGTTTTAAAAAACAGAAATGTCATACAGACAGGAAAAAAACAAGTACAGAAAAAAGAAATAGAAAAGGAAAAAGAAAAAAGTTTTTTAACTGACTCAATACTATACAACGAAATAAATTCTGAATTTGACTTAAGTCAGGGGATTGAAATTGAAAACGTATCAGTAGATTATATAAAAAGTAGAGAATCAGAAATTCAAAAGGCCAGAGAGCAGCTTGAGCAAGATAAAATGAACGCAACTACTTTACAGGATAGTTTGATAATAAATGAAAATGAAGCATTGTTGAATTCCGCAGTAGTTGAACTCTCTCTTGCAAAGAAGGTGATTGAATTTCAAAAAAAGGATATTTCAAACCAGCGAAAATTATTGTTTTTTGCAATTTTTGGTATGTTATTCCTGATCGGCTTTTTGTTTCTGATCTACAAGAACTACAGAGAAAAAATAAAAACGAATATTCTCCTGAATGAAAAAAACAAAAAAATTACCGATAGCATTAATTATGCAAGCCGCATCCAAAAGTCTATTCTATTGCCTGAAAATGAAATTAAAAAATTGTTGCCACAATCATTTATTTATTATCAGCCAAGAGATATCGTAAGTGGGGATTTTTATTGGTTCGCTGAAGTAAACGAAGGTCGTGTTACACAAGAGCATATTGAAAAAAAGACATCTTCAGTTCAAACATCCGACTCCAAATTAATCATTATAGCAGCTGTTGATTGCACCGGACATGGTGTTCCGGGAGCTTTTATGTCATTAGTAGGTAACATATTGTTAAATGAAATAATAAATGAAAAGCATATTATACAACCTTCTTCCATCTTAAAATTACTGCATATTGGTGTTCTAAAGGCTTTGCATCAAAAAGAAGATGACTCACTCAGCCAGGATGGAATGGAAATGTCTTTATGTATAATAAACCTTAAAAAAAATTACATTGAATTTGCCGGTGCCATGAATCCAATTTATGTTGTGAAAGATAATAGCGTGCACATTATTAAACCCGACATACATGGAATTGGCGGAGTGAGCCTGGGGGCACATAAAAATACGGAAGTGGAGTTTACCAACCAGGTTATTCCAATTCAGAAAAACATGTCGGTTTATATGTTTACGGATGGTTATGTTGATCAATTTGGAGGCACAGACAATAAAAAATTTAATACCAGTCAATTTAAGAGTTTGCTTTTGAGTATCCAATCAATGGAAATGGAGATGCAAAAAGAGGCAATTGAACAAGCAATGAAAACCTGGAAAGGGGATTACAGACAAACGGATGATATGCTGGTGATCGGATTAAAATTTTAGCTGCAAAAAAGCTATTCAATAACAATGAAATAAAATAGTATCAAAGGCAACGATACAATGCTCCTGATATTTAGGGTTCACTTAAAAAGTAAGGTTCCAAATATTTGGAATCAATAATGTTTAATTTAAAAAAAAAGTTTGTTGGTTTGATGTGTGCGAGCTATGAGCAAACGCGATGTCGTTTCGCGGTGAACTCAATTTTTCTTGAAAGTCTTGGAGAGAGCTTTAGCTGCTCTCATAGACATTCAAAAAAATTGGGAGAGGAGTGGGGCAATCGTTTGCTCTTGATTTTTTGTTTCTTTTTCATTAAGGAAAAAGAAAAAGAGCCGCAAAGAAAAAGATTGTTTTGTGTTTAAATGTTTGCATTAAACACATACGAAATTTCTTGAAAGAGCCTATATTATTCTTTTTCGTAATGATTGAGTGAACCCTATTTAACAAACAACTAATTCAAAAGGGATCGTCAATATGCTTTTGAATTCACTTCCTTTTATTTCCATTAAATCATCGTTTTCGTTATAACACCAGACGATTTTAATTTCATTACCAGTCTTTGTTATTTCTTCAAGCTGAATAAGAAGAACCATAATTTGTTTTACAGAGCTGGAATTAAAATATTCAAGGTTTATCCTGAATTCAGTGGAAGGATTTGGATTTTTTATATAATTGGCGATCCATGCAATAATTGGTTTATAAAATGATGCAGCATCTTCTGGCAATGATCTGCCGCTAAGACTAAATTCATTTTTGGATATGTCAAATACTACCTGTGGTGTATCTTCTGTTCCTTCTAATTTAAATATCTTTTCCATAATTATTACACAGTAATGCTCAATGAAAAAAATGATAATGAATCAGAATAGGGCGTGAACTGATATTTTAATTTCTCGCTACTATATTTGCTCATCTCAATTAATCCAATTCCAGCGTTTCCAGCCTGATCCGTTTCCTTGTTTAGGATCCTTTTTTTATAAATTTCAGCTAAGCCATTTTTATCTAGACTTACCAGGTTTTCCAATTCGTTTTTCAATGATTCAACATCATTGATATCAACATAGTTGCCTGTATTAAGAGTATATCGGTTGTTTTTTAAAGCGATCATAAATATTCCTTCACGTATTCCATTATTTTCTTTTGCGTGTTTGCTTATATTTTGAAGCACTTCAATAAGTAAGTAGAGTGTCTTTTTTTTGAAAGGAGGCAATTTTTTATTTAAATCCAGATTACTTTCAATAAGCTCAATAAGTGGGAGAATAGCGTGTTGTGAAAAATCTCCTTTTCGAATCATTAAAATGTTCTCCTGAACCATTGCATTATAAAGCTCTTTAGTGCTTTTTAGCGTAACAGTATCAATGTTATCCTCTTTTTCTTCATTAAAAGTCCCAAGTCGAATCTGCATAAAAAAATTGGAAAGAAAATAATTAATAAATTCAAAATCAAATTCGAGTTTTGAATCTGATTTCCTTGCCATTTCTATGAGGCCGAGACCACCACCTCCTTTTTCGGTAAATCCGTTATTGGTTAAAGCATTTAAGTAATCTGCTTTCAATTCTTGCGGAGTAAATTTATTTATAGAATTGAGTTTTGATGTTAAGCCGGTGCTTTTTGAATTTTCAATTAAGTTGGTTGAACCTATATAAAATACATTTCCAATGTTTCGGACCAAAAACATTTTAGGTTTATTGTTTGTAATATTAACTATTTCAGGTTTATCAGCATGCCGGATAATATTTTGAAAACATTCAGCGATCAGGAAAGATAATCTCTTTTTGAATATTTTAGGATCCCCGATACCGGCTTCACTTAAACGCATCAGGGTGGATGTTAATTCATCATCAAATTCACCCATATAAATAAGGCTGAAATGGTCATTTCCCAATTTTTTAAAAAACCGATATGATAATTCAGGATTCATTTTTCAAAAAAAAAATTAAATTCGATAAATGCAAAGATATAAAATTTGCATAAAAATTTCAATGTTTGCTCGCACGCTTTATAACGATATAAAGCATACCTAATTGGCTTTTTTTTGTTTTTTTAGTCCAAAATTTGTGAATAGGTAATCCGCTACTATTTTATGATACTTCCAAAATCGTATTTTTCTGACAAGGGAATATAAAAATTAAATCTTTGATGTGATCAGAAACCTTTATATTTGTAGCTTGGTTAACATAAACCAACTGTTCTGTTTGCAAATTTTTGCAAATGGAATTTTTAACTGGATAAATTAATAATGGGGGATTAGCTCATTTGGCTAGAGCGCTTCGCTGGCAGTGAAGAGGTGGTCGGTTCGAATCCGATATTCTCCACAAACAAAGCTACCGATTGGTAGTTTTGTTTTTTTAATACGTTTCCAATTTGATTTTTTTTTGTTCAACTTTTTCAGGTACGAATTAAAATTCTGAGCAATTTCCCATTTAAAACAGGGCTATGAATTTTAAAATATAATAGTATAATTAGCGAAATTTGTTTCAAAACTCTTGAATATGCCCTCAAAAAAAATTCATTTTTTAATTGCACTTGCTCTTCTCTTCAATTCCTGTGGAGTATTCAAAAAGTCAGGCAATAACCCAAACAATCTTCAGGTTGTTAATTTAGATACTATTGAAACATCGTCTGCAACTGATGAACCACAAGAATACCGTGCTTCAGTTACCCGCATCAACGATATTATTCATACCAAATTAGATGTGAGTTTTAATTGGGAAAAACAATACATGTATGGAAAAGCTACGCTAACAGTTAAACCTTATTTCTATCCAACATCAACATTGGTACTCGATGCGCGTGGAATGGAAATGAAAGAAGTTGCTCTTGAATATACAGAGTTTGTAAAAACGGGAACTGATAGCAAAAAGGATCCTTCAGGAAACTATGAAGCAATTGTTTCCCAAATAACCGTAAAGAAAACACTTGAGTTTAAATACGAAAACGATATCATTACCATACAACTCGATAAAGAATACAAGAACAACGAACAATACACCGTCTTCATGGAATACATATCCAAGCCAAATGAGTTAAAGAAAAAGGGTGGAAGTGCAGCCATTACGGATGATAAAGGCTTGTATTTTATTAATCCGGATGGGAAAGAAAAAGATAAACCAAAAGAGATCTGGACACAAGGTGAAACACAATCAAGCTCGGTGTGGTTCCCGACCATTGATGCTCCGAACGAACGGTTTACCCAGGAAATTTATATTACTGTTGATAAAAAATACGTTACCCTTTCAAATGGAGAATTAATGTTTTCAACAGATAATAACGACAGTACCCGTACCGATTATTGGAAAATGGACCTGCCACATGCTCCTTATTTGGCAATGATGACTGTTGGTGATTTTGCAATTGTGAAAGATAAATGGCGCGATAAAGAAGTAAATTATTATGTTGAAAAGGAATACGAACCCTATGCAAAAGTCATATTTGGAAATACTCCGGAAATGATCGAGTTTTTCTCAAAAAAATTAGGAGTGGATTATCCATGGAATAAATATTCGCAAATTGTAGTACGTGATTATGTTTCAGGAGCAATGGAAAATACGACTGCAACCATACATAGCGAATATGTTCAACAAACAGATCGGGAATTGATCGATAAAAATTATGAAGATTATATTTCTCATGAATTATTTCATCAATGGTTTGGCGATTTAGTTACTTGTGAATCATGGAGCAACTTGCCGCTAAACGAGTCCTTCGCAACATATGCTGAATATTTATGGCGCGAATATAAATACGGGATGGATGATGCTGATGAACATAGTGCAGAATCGCGTAGCGGGTATTTTGAAGAAGCAGCAAACAAAAAAGTTAATTTGGTCCGGTTTAATTATGATGATAAAGAAGATATGTTCGACCGTCATAGCTACAATAAGGGCGGACAAGTACTTCACATGTTACGGAAATATATCGGTGATGATGCTTTTTTTGCATCCTTAAAACTCTATCTCGAAACAAATAAGTTTAATTCTGTCGAAATCCATGATCTCCGTTTAGCCTTTGAAAAAGTAAGCGGGGAAGATCTGAATTGGTTCTTTGGTCAATGGTTCCTATCCTCCGGGCATCCCGAATTAGTTATCAATACCGTTTATGATGGGGTCAGTAAAAAACAAAAAATAGAAATAAAACAAGTTCAGGATCTTTCAAAAACACCATTGTTTAAACTTCCTTTGGCGATTGATATTTATGTAAATGGCAAACCTCAACGTCATAAAATTACAGTTACAAAAGCAAAGGAAACGTTTGATATAGATGTTGCAACAATTCCTGATCTGGTGAATGTGGATGCCGAAAAAATGTTGCTTTGTTCAAAACATGAAAATAAATCAATCAACCAATTGGTGTTTCAGTATTACAATGCACCATTATATTTAGATCGATATGAAGCACTGGAAGGACTTTATAAAGAGGCAAAAGATTCACTTGCAACAAAAACGATCATCGATGTATTGAATGATAAGAACTGGAGTTTACGAATGGATGCAATTAGTCTTTTAACAGATATTCAATCCGGAAACGAAAAACAAGTAAAAGAAAAATTAATTGAAATGGCACACAAAGATGAAAAATCAATTGTGCGAGCTGCCGCAATTGATTTTTTGTCAGCTAATTATAAAGATGAAGATTTACAAACTATTTATAAAAATGCATTGAACGAAAAATCATATAGTGTCCTGTCATCAGCGCTTTCTGCCATTGCAAAGGTTAATCCGAAAGAGGGTTTGAGTTTAGCAAAACAATATGAGAACGAAAAAAATAATGATGTGCTTTACACCATTGCTGCTATTTATTCAAATTATGGTGCTGATGAAAACAACGATTTCTTTTTAAGAACAGCAGATAAATATATTGGTTTTTCAAAAATTTCTTTCATAACACAATATGAGGCCTTTTTGAAAATTGTAAAAAAGGATGAAACAGTAAATCAAGGAGTTGAATTGTTTCAGAATATTATTAAAGACCCGGCAACAAATAAATGGGTTTATTATTATGCAAAAAAAGCGATCAATGATATGGTAATAATGTATGATGACAGAGTAAATTACTATTCTCAAAAATTGAAATTACTTACGAATGGAAATTCAAATGCTGCCGGAACGAAGGAACTAGAGAGTCAACTGGAAAATGCAAAAGCACAAAAACAAAAGATACTGGATATTTATAACAGTATAAAATAATCAAAGCATAACGCCAATTCTGATTATTCCCATTATATAGGGTTCACTCAGACACTAAGAAAAGCAATGTTGTCGGATCATTTAAGCCTTTTTTGCTTTATTTGATGCAAACATTTCTATTAAAAACATGAAATTTCTTTGCACCTTTTTTCTTTTTTCATGATAAAAAAGAAACAATTCTTCAGAGAAGAACTAGAGCAAACGATTCCTCCTCGCCTCTCTCCATTTTTCTGAATGTCTATGTGCGCGTCTAAAGCTCGCACCAAGACCTTCATAAAAAATGAAGTTCACCCCGACTCTGCAGAGCCTGTCCTGAGCAAAGTCGAAGGGCGTTTGCTCATTCCTCACACGCGTTTTCAAAATAACATTTTTCTGAAAATTATGCACCATTGATTTGCGCTTACTTTGCGGGACTTTTTGAGTGAACCCTATATAGACCTGACAGGTTTTACCATGATAAAGATAAAAAAGGATATTGGTTGTACGCCCTAAATGATCGATAAGAATTAATTGAGATAAATTTACAAGCAACAAGCGTATCAATTTTTCAATAAAAAAAAGCGTCCTGAAGATTATTCAAAACGCTTTCTTTTAAATTATAGCCCCATTTTATGGACACTTTTTAGCTTCCGCACTATCCAAAAACTTTTTAGCGTTATTGTTTGCAGGATCTAATTCTGCTATTTTTTTGAAATATGTTTTTGCTGTACACATACCTTTGTTATTCATATAATAAACACCTAAATAAGTGTATGCGTCAATCAAATCTTTTTTACTTTTTTCGGTTTCTTCGGGTTTAACTTTAGCGATGAACTGCTCATAAAAAGGCTTAGCCAACCACTTTTCATTCTTAGGATCCAATTGTGTATTTGTTTTTGCTCTCCATAAATAACCATTTGGAAAATTGGGTTGAGATTTAATAACACTTGCAAAGGATGAATCTGCATTCATAAAATCCTTTGAATAATAATAAGCCCGGCCAATTGCTAATGTGTCATTTGCATTGGATTTTCCTTTTTCCATCTTGGTTTTGTAAGCGGCAATAGCTTCAGGATATTTCTTCATTTTAAAATACGTAAAAGCGATATCTCCATATATCTCAATATTCTCCGGCTGCAACTCCAATGCTTTTTTATAATCAATTATTGCCAGCGAGTCTTTGCCATTCTTTGCTAATAATTTTGCACGGTATTCATAATCCATCGGAATAATTTTCATACCTGTCTTTGCTTTTGCAAAAAAGGCATCACTGTTCAATAATCCATTAGGATAGTCACCCGTTTCATACTGCGAAAATGCTAAATAACGATTTAAGTAAATATTATCGGGATCACATTTTTGGGCTTCTAATGCTGATGTTACTGCCTCCTTGTAATTTTTTGCTTGATATAATATTCCGGCATAACGTCCCATGGTACTGCAATCATTATTCAGATCCAAATAACGTTTTGCATTGTAGGCTGCATTCCCGTATTGTCCGGCACGTAAATAAATCTCAGCCAATTCGCGATAAGCGGGAGCAAATGTTGAATCAATTAATTTTGCTTTTTTATAGGTCTCAATTGCTAATGTATAATTTTTTGCACGATTCCACACCTGGCCTTGTTTTAATAATGCTCGTGGTGATGTTGGGTCAAGTGCTCCGGCTTTTTCATAATTATCAACTGCTTTTGTTCCGTCATTTTGTTCTAAATAAGCATCACCGATTGCAATATAAACTTTCGGATTTTTAGGTTCTAATTTAGCTGCTTGCGCTAACAGGTTAAGTGCTTCAGTAATATCTTTGTTATCAGCATTGGTGTATGCTTCAGCGATTTTAATTAATACAGTTGCATTTTTTCCGGCAGCCAGGGTTGTTGCCTTATAAAAGTTCGCTTTTGCTTCTGCTTGTTTTCCTTCGTACCACTGTATTTTTCCAAGGCCAACATAACAAAATGGATTGGTAGCATTTACATCAACTCCTTTTTGATAAAACTTATTTGCCATTTCTAAGTTGTCATTTTTAAAATAGTTTTCACCATAGTAAAAATAAAGCTCCCCATTATTTGGTTGAAATTGGATCAGTGAAGTAAAAACAGCATCTGCTTTTGCAAATTGCTCGTTGGTTGTTAATTTAATGGCATCAGTTAATGTTTGTGCCATAATGGCTGACGATGCAACAAAAAAGAGTAGAATTGATAATCTTAAGTTTTTCATATTTATTTTCATTTTAAATCGTATTGTCATTTCGAGCTTGTCAAAAGAAATCTTTTTACTTGTTTACAATTATTTTGATAAATATAAAGATTCCTCTGCTACAGTCGGAATGACACTCAATATTTTTATTTAGTATTTATTTCTACAAGTCGTACCGGAGCAATAGAAGGAATTAGTCCCGCTTTAAGTATCATTAATTGTCCTTTATCTCCAGCCACAAAAGAAACAAAGCCCATGCCAAGACCGGCACGTGTTTGTCTGTTAATCATAAATACGTTACGTGTAAACGGGTAATCTTTTGTTTTGATATATGCCTGATATGGTTTTACCGGGGTTGAAGCATCATCTTTTGCAACAGCAACAACTTTTACTTTTTTCAAGATATTGGTTGTTGTGGAGTCATCCGTGTCACTGATCCAGTTTACACTTAATAAACCCAGGGCATTTTTATTATTGGCAACATATTCGATTATTTCAGGATTTGATTTAACAGCAAATACATTGTTAGCGAATTTTTTTCCTTGTAGTAAAGTGTCTTGCATATAGCGGGCATTTGCTGAGCCGGAATTATCAAAAACAACATTGATTTTTCCTAATGTTGATTTATCATTTAATTGATTCCACAATGAATCGTTGCCAAGCAAAATGGATTTTAATTTTTCTACAGTAAGTGTCGTGTCAGTATTTTCCGGATTAACAAGTAATACAATTGCGTCTTCAGCAATTTTGGTAGAAATAGGAAATAAGTTGGAGGCTTCAAATTTTTCGTGTTCCTCTTTTGTGAGGTCCCGGCACATAACAACAACTTTGCAGGAATCATTTATCAATCTTAGCAGGGCCTCGTTTTCCGGTAAATAACTTGCATGTATTTTTGCATTTTGATAAATTGATTCGAACGTATAGATCTGAGTATCGAACAGTTTTTGAAACGATTCGTCCACCACAATATTTACTTCACCGGATGTTGGTGTATCTGTTGGTTCATTTGGATTTGAACAACCGAGAATACCAAATAAAAAAAGTATCAGGTTGAATGTTAGAATATTCTTAGTTAGTAGTAACATTTTGTTTTTCTTTCTAAAACTATTGCTTTGGTTTAATATAATTTTTTAATCACTCGTGGTGTCATCTCGAGCGGAGTCGAGAGATCTTTATATTCATAAACATTGCGTCCGACTAACAAGATTCCTCCGCGGAGTTTATGCTGAGCGAAGCCGAAGTAGTCGGAATGACTGCCTTGTTAGCAATCTCGATTCTTTTGTTTATTTTTTCTTTTTTGTTTTTATACCTGCGATAAGCAACGTAGAATCGAAACAAGCCAAACAATACAAGAAACAACCCAATCAGGCCTCTTCCTTTCGGAAGAAAATCCATCCACATGCTTGTAAATAAAAAAAAGAACCCCAGAATTAAATAAAAAAATAAAAGTAAAAAACTAAAATAAAAAAGGAGAATGTTCCAGCCCCGTTTTATCTTAATTTTTGTTTTCATTTGTGTTCCTTTTTTGCTTTTTTATGGCTATAAAAAGCCTGAATCCAGCATAAATAGTAAATATAATACCTAGGCCTGTTCTGTAAAAGGGGAATGTTTCGATGGCAATATCGGAAAATAAAAACAGTAAGCCAATGACCAAATAAATTGCTACCATTAAAAAACTAAAGTAATAGCGTATTTTATTTATTGTTGGGTTACTGTTGCTGTCCGAAAACACGTATTTATCTTAAAGTAAACTTAATTGGTAAGTTAAACTGAACCCGAACTTCTCTTCCGTTTTGTTTTCCTGCTTTCCAGTGGGGCATTGCTCCAACAACACGTTTTGCCTCTTTATCACAACCGGGACCGCCAGAAACACCTCTTAAAATTTTAACGTCTGTAATGCTGCCATCTTTTTCAACAACGAAGGTAACATAACAAGTACCGGAAATCCCGGCTTCCTTTTCTACTTGCGGATACTGTACATTTTTTTGAATAAATTTCATCATTTCAGCTTCTCCACCCGGGAAAGCAGGCATTTGTTCCACAATAGTCAGTGGCGCCTCAATGGTTGGTTCAACAACGTTATTGTTTGTTTCCGGAATAATAATTTCTTCATCACTATTTCCTTCCTGAGTAACGGTGCTGATTTGTGGTGTTTCTTCTGTTTGCACCGGAGGTGGCTCATCGATCACTTCTTCATCTGTTACAACGGGTGGAGTAAATTTAACTGTTTCCATTACCGGTGGTGGTGGTGGTGGCGGTGGTGGCGGTTCAGTTTCGTCAAGAGGCGGTGGTGCTGTTAAGTCAACAGGTGTAATATCAACCGGCACAACCACTTCATCCACTCTGTTTTTGATCCAATCGATAATTGCGGGCATACTTACTGCAAATAAAAATGCGGTACAGGTGATGAGTAATGCTATTGCTACGCTGCGATTATGATTTCTACGCAATTGATAAGCGCCATAATTTTTATTTCGCTCCTCAAATACCATGTCGTTACGCACCGGTGCAACAACACTTCCCCAATTATTAATTAATGATTCTGCCATTTTGTTTATTTGTTTGTTGCGTTTAACAAGTCTAGTTCTTTTTGTCCCATGTCAACAATAGCATATTTACCAACATTACAAATATTCAATTCATCAATAACATCAATAATATTCTTGTAAATTGCTTTATCATCAGATTTGACAAGTACGGTTAATGCATCTTTTTTTCCTTTTTCTCCCACTGCCAAACGTTTATAGGTAGTGTCAGCAATTTCTTTTTTCATCAATTGTTCTTTCAATTTATCTATTGCTGTTATTGTTGGTTTGTTTCTTTCCAATAATAATTTATGTAAGCCTTCAGAAGAAAAGTCTGTTTTAATTAATGTTGTTGGAGGCACTCCTTTTGCATTTCCTTCCGGATAAAATTCGCCATCATAATAAAAAATACCATTATCTATTGTCATAATAAAAGTTAAGGCATTATTTACTTTCATTGGCTCTACCCCAGGAGGAGGTTCTGCCGGGAAATTTATCTCCATAGTTTTCGGCTTACTAAAAGTAGAGGTAAGTACGAAAAACGTAAGGAGTAAGAACGCCAAATCCACCATGGGTGTCATATCTATTCGGGTCGATGATTTCTTGGCGCGTTTCTTATCATGTTTGCCATGACCTCCGCCATCATCGGTATTTACTTCTGCCATTTCTTTTTTTCTTTAGATGTTAATCGTAGTATTTTTACAATTAAATTTCAATTTTATTATACGATGCAATTGAAAATTAAATTCCATACTAATTTTTCATTATTCTGCTGTCGGACCTTGTTCCAGGTCGGTGATTAAATTAAACCGGTAAATATCTATATCGGTAAATACTTTAATAACTTCTTTTACAGCGATATAATTTGTTTTTCCATCCGCTTTTAATGCAAAACGTAACGGTTCGTACTTAAATGGTCTGTCAAGTTTCTCAGCTTTCTCCTTTTGTGCTTTTGCTTGTTTTGCTGCTTCAATACGACCGAACTGTATCCAGTCACGTAATTGATTGTGAAGTGAATCATGCGGTATCCCTGCTGATTTTGTGGTAACACGCTTGGAGTCTTCCATATTGATATATTCTTTAAGCAAAACTCCTGTATAACCGGGAACCGGTACGATAGGAACTCCAAAACTAGTCATACCACCAAAACGTTTTTTTTCTTCTTCGGTAAAAGTGATATTATATTGTTGTCCCATTTTTTCAAGTGTCCGTTTACGAACATCCGAATTGTTGATGTTGAAAAAAGATTTTCCAGCAGCATCTATAGAGATCATTATTACATTTTCAGGTAATAATTTATCGGAAATAGATGAGGGCGTATCCACAATAACCGGTTCGGTAACTCTTGAAGTAGCGGTGAGCATAAAGAAGGTAACCAAAAGGAAAGCCAAATCCACCATCGGAGTCATATCCAGTGAAGGATTGCTTTTGGGCATCTTAATTTTAGCCATGTTTTTAAATTTTTAAAAATTATTTTTAAAGTAAAATAGGTTCTAAAAATTATTTAGAAGCTTTTAGTGAATGTAGAATGCTGAATCCGGCTTCGTCCATGCTATAAGTAATTGCATCCACACGACTTGAAAAATAATTGTAAGCAATAATACCCACAACCGAACCAATGATACCAATAGCTGTATTGATAAGTGCCTCAGAAATACCTGTTGCCAATGCTGCAGTATCAGGAGAACCTGCTGCTGACATAGCCGCAAATGAACGAATCATACCAAGTACTGTTCCGATCAAACCCCAAAGTGTTGCAATGGTAGCACATGTAGAAATAATGGAAAGATTTTTTGATAACATTGGTAATTCCAAAGAAGTAGCTTCTTCTAATTCTTTTTGAATCGCTTCAATTTTTTGTTCGTTATCCAAGGAGGTATCGCTATGAACACTTTGAAGCTTTTCAATTCCTGAACGAACAACATTTGCCAATGAACCTTGTTGTTTATCACAAGCAGCAATTGCTTCTTCAAATTGACCATTTGCAATTAATGATTTGATGTTACGTAAAAACACATCTGCTTTTCCTTTTCCTTTCGCTTTTGCAATGGTAAGTAAACGCTCAATAGAAAAAGTTACAATGATCATAAAAATAGCCATTAGGATAGGTACAATAAATCCTCCGGCATGCATCATTCCTAAATAATTACCTTGTTTTGGATGGCCTTCTGCATCAAAATTGCCTGGTGCACCTAATACAAACAGGTAAATTAGTATTCCTATTACAGTACAGATTACAATAGCTAAAAGTGCGGTCATAAAGTTAAATCCGCCCGATGTTGTTTTTTGATTACTCATATTTGATTGTTTTTTGGTTTTAATTATTGATTTTATTACGTTTAATTCAAGTATTGTTTATTAATCTCCTTTAAAACAGGATGCCAAACTTACTAAATCTATTTTAAATGTAAAAATTTTATGGGCAACATAATCATTTCTTAAAATAGACGTATTGATAACCCAAACTTACCAAATAATATTGTATGGCCGGAAGACGGTTTATTTAATGGCGGCTTTTTAGAAATGAACGGCAGGTTTTAACCATTAGTGGTTGGGTCATTCTCTTTGTTTTTCTTTTTAAATGCAGAAATAATTGGGAAAATGGTAATTACGATCAGTCCGATCACAATGTACTCAACATTTTCCTGCACCCATAAATAGGTTCCTAAATAATAGCCTATGGAGGCTAATAATCCAATCCATGCAAATGCTCCAAGTACATTGTACACCATAAATTTTTTGAAATCGATTTTTATTACTCCGGCTAAAATGGGTGCAAATGTTCGGATGATGGGCAAAAACCGACCAAGTATTAATGTTTTTCCGCCATTTTTAGTATAAAATTCACGGGTAACTTCCAGGTATCTTTTTTTAAAAATAAATGAATCTTTTCGATTAAAAAGGGGAGGGCCCACTTTTTTTCCAAACCAATAACCTACCATATTTCCCAGTATTGCTGCTGCTGACAGTAATAAAATCAGAACCAGAATATTAACTCCTAATAATTCAGGTTTTGAAACGCAGAACATTCCTGAAATAAAAATTAAGGAATCACCAGGTAGGAAGAATCCGATCAACAGACCGGTTTCGGCAAACACAACAAACAATAGCAAGGCCAAACCACCATATTGAATGATGGATTGCGGGTCGGTGAGTTGTTTTAAGAATTCTATCATACTACGAAATACGAATTTATACGAATATACGAAATGGGGGAAATAATTTCTGTTTACAAATTTAACACACCCCTGGCTTCTCTCAAGAGGGGAATAGCCTCAATAGAAATCGTGAGCATAGCGTTTACAATTTCAATTTATCAATATCAGGTTCTTTTCGATGTTCATGCAATTCACCTTCCCATTTACTTATAACAGCTGTTGCAACAGCATTTCCAACAACATTGGTTGCTGAACGTCCCATATCTAATATCTGGTCGATGCCTAACAATAATAATAAACCGGCAACAGGAATATTAAAATGTGCCAACATGCCTGCAATTACAACTAATGATGCTCTTGGTATTCCGGCCATTCCTTTGCTTGTGACCAATAATATTAATAACATAGTAATTTGGTCAGCTGTACTCATTTCAATACCATAAGCCTGAGCAATAAATACAGTTGCGAAGGTCATGTACATCATGGAGCCATCTAAATTAAACGAATAGCCCAAAGGCAAAACAAAGCTCACGATGCGATTTCCGCAGCCAAAACGTTCCAGGGATTCTATTGTTTTTGGCATTGCCGCTTCAGAACTTGCTGTACTAAACGCCAGTAATGTTGGTTCTTTGATGTAACCGAGGAGTTTGAAAAATTTTATTTTCATAAAAAAACAGATCAAAAATAAAATTCCGAAAACAAATAAGAATAACCCTAAATAAAAAGTGCTGATCAAATAAATATAGCCGGTAAGTACTCCCAACCCTTGCTTTGCCACTACTGCCGCCAATGCCCCAAATACTCCAAATGGCGCAAATGCCATCACATAATTGGTTACTTTAAACATGATGTGTGAAATGGAATCAAAAAAATCAACCACTACTTTCCCTTTATTTCCGGCTGATGCAGCAGCAATGCCAAAAAACAATGCAAAAATTACAATGGGTAAGATCTCATTTTTTGCCATTACCTCTACAATGCTCTCGGGGATAATGTGGTTGATGAAATTTTTTGTGTCGAATCCTTTTGATGCTTCAATTCCGACTTCGGCAGTAACAGGAGGCTTTTCAATCGCCATTATTTTTCCCGGTTTGAAAACATTTACCAATATCAGTCCCAATAGTAAGGAAACAATGGCAAGTGTAGTAAAATATAAAAGCGTTTTTATTCCGATGCGTCCAACCGATTTAAAATCTCCAACCTTTGCAACACCCACCACCAAAACAGAAAATACCAATGGAGCAATGATCATTTTGATCAGGCGCATAAAAATATCACTCAGGATGTGAAGGCTTGGTGCAGCATCTTTCCAAAAATAACCAACAAAAATTCCCAGGAACATTCCTGAAAATATCTGAACAATTAGGGAAGGTTTTTTGAATTTCATTTTAAAATATTTGCCGCGAAGACGCAAAGACGCGAAGTTTTTTTAAGCAATTTTTTTTAATACCAAATGAAATAAAAAATAGTCCATTTAAAATCATCTTCTGTATTATTAAGAAAACAAATATACATATTGTAAAAGAAAAAGGTCCCGCAAAAGCGGGACCTTAAAAATTTCTTTTCAATAGTATTATAACAATCCGATAAGATAATCAGGGAACAAACCAAGTGCAAGAATAAGCAGTGCAACAAGAGCCAATAGTAATTTGTGATTTGTTTGCACTTCAATTACTTCGCCTTTTCCTTCTTTGAAATACATTGCGATGATAATTTTGAAGTAATAATACACACCTACCAATGATGCAATGATTGCAATTAAAACCAATCCTGCATACCCGGCTTGGAATGCTGCAGTGAAAATATAATACTTCGCAAAGAAACCTGCTGTTGGCGGAATACCTGCTAATGAAAGCAATGCAACAGTCATTACAAATGCTAAAAAAGGATTTGATTTTCCCAAGCCCTTGAAAGCATCGGTATTGATATTTCCTTTTGCGGTACTTACAATATTTAAAATGCAAAATGTTCCGATAGAACCAATTGAATAAGCGGCAGTATAAAATAAAATAGCACTGTTTGAATATTGGTTACCTGCTAACAATGCTAATAACATGTATCCTGCATGCGCCACGCTTGAGTAAGCCAACATTCGTTTTGTGTTTGTTTGCAAAACAGCAGTGATATTACCAACCAACAATGTAAGTGCAGCCATTACCCAAAGAATATTTACCCAGGTGCTGCTAACTTCAGCAAATGTTGTGGAGAACAAACGTAAAAAAGCTGCAAAAGCTGCTGTTTTAACAATAGTTGCCATTATTGCGGTGATAACAGTAGGCGCTCCCTGATAAACATCCGGTGCCCAAAAATGAAATGGGGCTGCAGATACTTTAAATGCTAAACCAATCAACATTAATAAAACACCTGCATAAAAAATTGCCGGAACAGTTCCTTGATGGGATGAAATAAATGTTCTGATCTCCATAAGATCAAAAGAGCCTGTTGAGCCATAGATCAATGCAACACCGAACAATAAAAATCCGGTAGCAAAGGAGCCCATTATTAAATATTTGAATGCAGCTTCATTGGAAGCTACATCATCTTTTTTACTGCCTGCTAACACATACATGGAGATGGAAAGAATTTCAATGCCTAAAAATAACATGGTCATATTGGTATATGAAACCATTATTACAGCTCCTACTAATGCAAATAAAACTAAAGCAAAATGGTCGGCCTGACTGGTTTCTTCTTTGAAAAAACTTTCAGACATTAAGAACCAAAGGAATGCAATAACTAAAATCACCGATGTAAATGCAACGGCATAATTATCGTATCGCATCATATTAAAATATAACTCATTGGTATCCCAATCAAAAATATTTAATACAAATGTGGTGATCAGTCCGATTAAAACTAAAGGGTATAATAATTTCTTAAAGCTGAAAATCTCAGCTAACAATGAAATTACACCTAATGAAGAAAGTAATACTAATGCTTTCATATATTTTCCTGCGAATTACGAATTTTAACGAATTACGAATCTGTTTAAAATTCTATATTTATTTTTTTCTTTTTCTCTCCTATCGCCTTCTCTTCTTTGGAGAGGTGATTAATGGGCGATACTACTTAACAATTTCTCAATAGCCGGTCCTGAAATATCTAACAATGGTTTTGGATAAATACCAAAAGCAATAATTGCAGCACATAGAATCAGCAATACCGCTTTTTCACTTCCTGCTAAAGGAGCAAATGTGGATGTGATCGAATTGGTTTCACCCAGCATAATTGATTGATAACTGCGCAACATATAGACAGCTCCTAAAATAACTGATAATCCTGCAAATGCTGTTATCCAAACACTGTATTGATAAAGACCGTTCAACAATAAAAATTCTCCGATAAATCCGTTTGTTAATGGTAAGGCTACACTGCCTAACAATACAAATAAAAACAATACTGCGAATTGAGGGTTCACATTTCTGATACCGCCTAATGATGCTATATCTCTTGTTCCGGTTCGTTTTTGAATCAGATCTACAATGAAGAACAATCCAACTACATTTACACCATGACTCAACATTTGGATCATTCCACCTTGAAGTCCCTGGATATTCATTGCCAAAATACCTGCCGAAATTAAACCAACGTGAGCAATTGAAGAGTATGCGATCAGTCGTTTGAAATCTTTTTGTACAATTGCAATACAGGAAGCATAAACAATTCCGATCGCGGAAAGGATGATTGCAATATATCCCCATTCACCAACTCCTAATGGTGCTAAGGGCAGCAACCAGCGAATTAAACCATAAGTACCCATTTTAAGCATGATACCGGAAAGCATCATGGTACCTTGTGTTGGCGCCACCGTGTATGTGTCGGGCTGCCAGGTATGGAAAGGAAATATTGGCATTTTAATAGCAAAAGCCATAAACATGGCAATAAATACATAGCCTTGATGTGTAGCATCCAACCCTTGTCCTGCTTTGTAAAGTGCAGCAATATTGAATGTGTGAAGTCCTTCGGTGTGTTGATATAAATAAATGAGGCCCCCAAGCATCACTAAGCTACCAGATAAGGTATAAACAAAAAACTTGAAAGTGATCTTTGCTCTGTTTTCTCCGCCCCAAAGTAAGCAGATAAAATAAATAGGGATCAATGCTAATTCCCAGAACACATAAAATAAAAATCCATCAAGTGATACGAAAACACCAATCAGTGCCATTTGCATGGCGAGGATCAAGGAATAAAATAAAGATGGATTTTTGTATTCAGTTTTAAATGAAGTAAGAATAATTATTGGAACAAGGAATGTGGTAAGTAAAACCATCAACATGGAAATACCGTCAATGCCAACATAAAAATTAATTCCTAAGGAATTGATCCAGGGAGTATTAAAATCAAATTGAACTTCGGCATTGTGCTGAAATTGTGTTAGTGCAAAAATTGAAATAATAAATTCAACAATTGCTGCACCAAGTGCAATGTTTTTTACTTGTTCGCCTTTTACCGACAACAGCAATAATGCGGCAATCAGAGGGAAAAATATCAGTAGTAGAGTGATCATATAAATAAATTCTTAATTCTTAATTATTCTTTTTTTTTCACATCCACAATCCCTCTCAAGAGGAGAATTGGTTCGGTGCTAATTTTTTCTTTTTCATTGACTTACACGCATTGTATTTTGTGTAATTTCATTATTCGCAAACCTACATTATTCGTGTAAGTAAGATCAGCACAATGCTTATTACCATCACGAAAATATATAATCCAATATTACCTGTTTGAGCAAGTCGAATAACGCTGCTTGTTCTGTTTACAAGGCTACCAACACCATTTACAATTCCATCTACTAATTGATTGTCAACCACATTATGCAATGCTCCTGAAATAAAGTTTAAAGGTTTTGTTATCATGTTTTCATAGATTTCATCCACCCAATATTTCTTGTAGATCATGTTGTGTAATGGTTGTAACTCTTCGCCTTCTTCTGCAGGAAGGGTTTTGTTTTGAATATATGTTTTGTATGCATAATATATTGCTATTGCCATTACGGTGATAGCAACACCCATTAGTATATATTCTGTTTCGTGAGATAGGTGATGAATAATTCGGAAAGAAGAATCTTCAAAAACAGGTTTTAAAAATTCTTCCAGAAAATGTGTGCCTCCTAATGCAGCAGGTATTCCAACTAATCCACCAACCACAGAAAGTACTGCTAATATCATTAAAGGAATGGTCATGCTTTTTGGTGATTCATGTAAATGATGTTCCTGATCGCGAGTGCCTCTGAAGCTTCCTTTAAAAGTTAAGAAGTATAAACGGAACATGTAAAAGGTGGTCATGGCTGCGCCTAATACACCCAAGAACCAAAGTAATTTATTGTGTTCAAAAGCACCGGCTAAAATTTCATCTTTCGAAAAGAATCCTGAAAAGCCCGGAAAACCAACAATTGCAAGTGTACCAATTAAGAATGTTAAATGAGTAACAGGTATGTGTTTTTTCAATCCACCCATTCTACGAATATCTTGTTCACCGCTCATGGCATGAATTACGCTACCGGCACCAAGGAATAATAGTGCTTTAAAAAATGCATGGGTCATTACATGAAATACAGCTCCTGTATATGCTCCGACACCTAATGCAAGAAACATAAATCCTAATTGGGAGACGGTAGAATACGCTAATACTTTTTTAATATCATTTTGTGCCAAACCAATTGTAGCTGCGAATAAAGCAGTACACACACCAACAATAGCAACCACTTCCATAGAGAAAGGAGCCAGTGTAAATAAAATGTTTGAACGGGCGATCATATAAATACCTGCTGTAACCATTGTTGCAGCGTGGATCAATGCAGAAACAGGAGTTGGACCCGCCATTGCATCGGGTAACCAGGTAAACAAAGGAATTTGAGCGCTTTTGCCAATTGCTCCAACAAATAACAATAATGTAATTGCAGTTAATGTAGGATTGCCTGATGCAAGATTTTTTGCCTGCATGAATACATCGTGGTAACCAATGCTACCAAATGTTACAAATATTAAAATGATTCCTAATAAAAAACCTAAGTCGCCAATACGATTCATCACGAATGCTTTTTTTGCAGCATTGTTGTAAGCTGTATTTTTGAACCAGAATCCAATCAACAGATAAGAACACAATCCAACGCCTTCCCAACCAACAAACATAATTAAGTAGTTAGAGCCCAGCACTAACAATAACATGAAGAAGATGAATAAGTTTAAGTAGGCAAAGAAGCGAGCAAAACCTTCATCGTGACTCATGTATCCAACAGAATAAACATGAATTAAAAATCCGATACCGGTTACAATTAATAAAAATAAGGAAGATAAGGGGTCAATTAAAAAGGAGAAAGGAATTGAAAGTTTACCTGCTGTGATCCAACTGAATAAGTCGATAGTAATTGATTTTTCAACGTTGCCGGTTAATTCTAAAAATATTCCGATGGATATTGCGAATGCTCCCAAAACAGAGCCGCAGCCAATGACACCAACTAATGCTTTCGATAATTGTTTTCCAAATAAGCCAATAATCACGAAACCGATCACTGGAAGAAGCGGAACTAACCAAACTAAATTTATCATACCTATTTATTTTTTATAATCAGAATTTGAATCTGAAAAACTACCACTTTAATTTATTCAAAATATTGATGTCCGTTGATTTTGTATTGCGATACACCATCATCAAAATTGCTAATCCTACGGCTACTTCAGCAGCAGCTACCGCCATAATGAAGAACACAAAAACCTGTCCTTTGCTATCTGACAAATAGCTTGAAAAAGCTACTAACAAAAGGTTGACAGCGTTCAACATTAATTCTATTGACATAAAAATAATAATTGCGTTTCGTCTAAAAAGCACGCCCAACACCCCAATGGTGAAAAGCACTGTGCTTAATAACAGGTACCAGTTAATCGGAATTACTTGTATTGCGCTCATTTAGATATTAGATTTTAGATTTTAGATAATAGATTTAAACACACTATTTCCCTAAAATTTTTCTTATTTATTTATTTTTTAAAACTCTCTCACCTAAACCAGCCACTCTTGCGGAGAGGGGATTAAGGGGAAAGGTCTCTTTATTTTATACTTTTTTTACCTAACATTACTGCACCCACCATTGCCACTAACAATAAAATGGATGACACTTCAAATGGTAATAAAAAATCGTTAAACAAACATTGTCCAAGATTTTCAATTAATCCAATATTTGCATTAAAAGGGTTGGTGGCAATAATTGTTTCTGCACCTTTTAACGAACCAACTAAAACTATTAACATTAAACCGGAAGCTATTGCTGCCGAGAATTTCAACCAGGGACTTTTGTGTGGCTCTGTTTCTTTATTCAAATTCATAAGCATGATAACGAAAAGAAAGAGCACCATAATTGCGCCTGCATAAACAATAACATGAACCACAGCTAAGAACTGAGCATTCAACAATACATAATGTCCGGCAATGGTGAAAAATGTTAATACCAAATACAAAACGCTGTGTACAGGGTTTTTAGAAAGCACTACCATCAATGCGAACATGATCGCTAAAAATGATAAGAAATAAAATAGATACGTTGTAATCATATTTTTCGATTTTCGATGTTGGATGTTGGATGTTTTGGGTCTTGGATTTTATTCCGAAATCAAAATCCGCTCTCCGCCATCTTTTTTTTATCTGTTGTGATCAAATTCTTTATGTTTCTTAAACTCCAATACTTCTGCTGTTTGGCGTCTTGAAATATCAATTCGTTTTTCTTTTTCAACTCCTTCCACTAAAATATCTTTTCCATAAAAAAATGATCCGCGGTTATTTTCCGGTTTTACCATTCTGTCGGTTAAGAAAATGGCTTCTTTCGGACAAGCATCTTCACAGTCACCACAGAAAATGCAACGCAACATATTTATTTCATAGTTAACGGCATATTTTTCTTCACGATATAATTTTTCTTCTCCTTTTTTGCGTTCTCCGGCAATCATTGTAATTGCCTCAGCCGGACAAGCAACTGCGCATAATCCGCAAGCAGTACAGCGTTCAGCACCAATTTCATCACGTTTTAAAACATGTTGTCCGCGATAGGTTCCGCTGAATTCCCTTTTTTGTTCCGGGTATTGAATTGTTGGTTTCTTTCTGAAAAAATGAGAAAATGTAATCATCATTCCAGAAATAATAGCAGGCAGATAAATCTTTTCATACAAAGACATCTCTTTTTTAACAACAACTTTCGATCTATTTGTTAATGGTTGCATTGTTCTTTTCTTACTTAATAAATACATTTAAAATTTCGTGACGCATCATCCATGCACCTGTCAATACTATATTTAATATCGACAACGGAATCAATACTTTCCAACCTAAATTCATCAATTGATCGTAGCGGAAACGTGGCAATGTCCAGCGAACCCACATAAAGAAGAAGATGCCGAAAAATATTTTTGCAAATAAAAATGCTACACCGCAAAGAGCTAACCAATTAGGGTCATGAACAAAGCGGCCGATAAAAGGCATATTGTAACCACCAAAATAAAATGTAGAAATTACTGTTGCAGAAATAAACATATTGATGTATTCGGCAAACAGATAAAAGCCCATTTTCATGGAACTGTATTCGGTATGATAACCTCCTACTAACTCTTGTTCACATTCCGGTAAATCGAAAGGCGCGCGGTTGGTTTCAGCAAATGCACAAACAATAAAAATTAATGCCCCCAATGGTTGAATTAAAATATTCCAGTGCCAACCATGTTGTTGTGCTGCAATTTCACCAACACTTAATGTTCCTGTGGTCATGATCAATGCTATGATTGATAAACCCATGGCCACTTCGTAGCTGATCATTTGTGACGATGCACGTATTGCTCCAAGCAATGAATATTTATTGTTGGATGCCCAACCACCTATCATTATACCATAAACACCAATGGATACAACGCCAAATAAATAAAGGATACCGATATTTACATCAGCTATTTGTAAGGAAAAGTTTTCACCAAAAAAAGAAAGAGATGTTCCCCAAGGGATCACGACACCTGTCATACAAGCAGTAAGCAAGCTTAAGGCAGGTCCTATAATAAACAATGTTTTATTAGATACACTTGGTATTGTTTCTTCTTTCATAAACAATTTCACTGCATCAGCAACCGGTTGAAGAATTCCAAAAGGTCCTGCTCGGTTAGGCCCCAGACGGTCCTGTAAAAAGCCTGCCACTTTTCGTTCAGCATATGTGCTGTACATGGCTATTACCATTGTGATTGCAAATACAAGCACAACTAGTATTAATTTATAAATTATATATGTTTCTAAAGCCATAACACTATTTATTTCTTGTCGACTAGTTGTTTTTGTTGTTTAGCAATATCTATTTTCAATTTTGCAACAACATTTTCGTAATGATTTAATGATATTACCGAGTGACGATCGATATGGCGAGGGCCTTCGATTACCCAATCTTTTATATTTTTTTTCTCGAAACGACATTCATTACAGATCCACTCTTCTGATTCACCCCATTTATCTTTACGGGAAGTAACACGTAATACTTCATTTCCTTTTTCCCAGAGAGCAACTTTGCCGGAGCATTTTTTGCAATCACGGTGTGCATCCATTGGTTTTGTAAACCATACACGGCTTTTGAAACGAAATGTTTTATCGGTTAATGCTCCAACCGGACACACATCAATCATATTGCCTGAAAAATCATTGGTAATCGCTTTCTCAATATAGGTGCTGATCTCAGAAGCATCGCCACGATTAATCATTCCATGAACACGGTTATCTGTTATCTGGTCTGCCACTTTAACGCAACGGAAACACATAATGCAACGAGTCATGTGCATTTTGATATACGGACCGATATCGATCATGTTGAACTTTCTTCTAGGGAAATCGTAGCGGGTTTTTGCTGCTCCGTTTTCATAACCCAGATCTTGTAAATGGCATTCTCCGGCCTGGTCACATATTGGACAATCCAATGGGTGATTGATCAATAAAAATTCGACAACACCTCTGCGTGCTTCTAATACTTCTGGTGAAGTATTGTTTTGCACTTCCATTCCGTCCATTACAGTGGTACGACAAGATGGAACAAGTTTTGGCATTGGGCGGGGATCTTTATCAGAACCTTTCGAAACCTTAACTATACAGGTACGGCAATAACCACCGCTGGTTTTTAATTTTGAATGATAACACATTGCTGGTGGCACATTATCTCCGCCAATCATACGTGCAGCTTGCAGGATGGTTGTTCCATCAGGCACTTCAATGCTTTGTCCGTCTATAGTTACTTTTGCCATTTTTAATATTCAATTGTAGCTTGCAAATGATAATTGATATCCCAACTATTTTTTTTGAAGCTATTTTTAATTTTTTTCATTCAACTTTTATCCACGCTGCATGGGTATTTTCATATCCAGGACCATCAAAAACTTTTACTATTACAGTATTACTTTTTTCATCATACAAAGCATTAGCAAAATCGACATATTTATTGCTTTTTTTATTAGCAGGTTCACCAAACACATAATATTGTTTTATCCCTTCGTTTGTAAGTTCAATCGCCATTGCATTGCAGTCGTCTAATGATTTTGCAACTTCTGGTTTTTGGTCTAGAGGAAAATTATAGTTTTTAGAAAGATTATTTAAAAAAATAATGTTATTCTTAGATCCTGTTCCAATTAGAAAATTGAAACCCGATTTTACGTTTACTTCAATTTTCCCTGAGGAAGAAAAGGGTTCTATTGTTCCAGTTGTATTGTATGGAAAAGCCCATGCATTTATTTCGTTTCCTGTTTTATCAAAATAAGAAATGCCAATTAGCTCAGGATTTTGAGTGTCGGCATACCCGCTAGCAAAGCCAATCACATTTTTTACTTTTGTTGTAAGTATGTTTCCTTTTTTATCTATTAAACAACGATCTAACATTCCACCAACATAACCATCTTTTATTTTACAATTTGTCTTTACAAAGGCATCAAGTTTTTCGGAAGGTAAATAATATGGCTTTTCCAATTTAAAAGTTTTGGGATCAATTGGTTGAAAAAATATTGAATAAAAAACCTGTGCATCTTTTACAAGGTTTCCGTTACTATTACCTGTTTTAACAGTAAATTTTAAATTGAAAATAGATTTATCATAATTTTGAATAATCGTACAATTGTCATAATTAATATCATCCTTAATATCAAATAGTTCTTTATGGGTAAACTTTTGCGTTGTTAAATCATATTCAGAAAAGCATACTACCCCAACAGCTCCTTTACCTGTATTTGGTCCATCGTATGTGGCTCTATCGGTGACCTTATACATCTTTGAGACAAAATAAATAATATCATTGTAAAAAACAGTATGAAGGAAACGAATTGCCTGATATTTTTTATCTGCAAAATCAAATGGTATTTTTTTTATTTCTTTCCCATCTGAATTAAATATTGTAAAGTCGACTGTTGAAATGTCACTGAAATCTGTTCTTGAAAGAGCCTCTTCTTTTTTAAGTTGTTTCCAAGTTTTATTTACTTTCAACCTATTTCCAGTAATAGGGTCTATTTGATATTTTTGAATATATTTATGTTCTATTGCCTTACTATTGTAATAAGTGGTATTAACTGTTCCAACATTTTGAATCTCTATTTCGTCTTCTACGCTTCCTGTTTTTACATTAATAATAACATAGTATGGTTTTAGGTCGGATTCCATGTAAATTTTTGCTTTACCATTACTTTCCGCCCAAAATGAAACATGAGATGATTGCTGGTATGAAAAATGATAGACATAATTCACTTTTTTAAAATCAACTGCTTTTTTATTTATAACAATTTTATGGTCTTTATCGAAAATCGTAATAAGCATTTTTCTCTCTTTAATATCATCGTATTGAAATACAGTACTGCCATCTTTCATTAATAAAACAGGAACTCCAATATTACTATCAAACGCATCGCTTGTCTCGGTTTTAAATGATTGAGCAAACGTGAAGTTTGTAAATACTAAGAATATCGCAGTGTAAATTATTTTTTTCATCTTACGTATTTTATACTTTAGCCATTTTTTAACTTACTAATTCCTGTAAATGTTTAACATTTTTTATTCTTTCAGGATGATTGATGTACTCCTCGAACTCCGCACGAAAATGACGAATAGCACTTGCTACCGGCCATGCAGCTGCATCACCCAACGGACAAATTGTATTTCCTTCTATTTTGCGCTGGATATCAAAAAGCAGATCAGTATCACCATGTTTACCATGTCCTTCAACAATTCGGTGAAGAATTTTTTCCATCCAACCAGTACCTTCACGGCAAGGAGAACATTGTCCACAACTTTCGTGATGATAGAAACGTGCGAATGTGTACAGGTTTTTTACGATGCTGGTTGTTTCATCATACACCATAAATCCACCGGAGCCCAGCATTGTGCCAGTAGCAAAACCACCATCGCTCAATGATTCGTAACTCATTAAACGGGGTTCGCCTTTTTCTGTTTTTAATATTAAATCAGCAGGAAGAATAGGTACTGAAGAGCCACCGGCAACCACTGCTTTTAATTTTCTTCCATTCAATATTCCACCACAATATTCTTCTGAGTAAATAAAATCTTCAACAGTAATTCCCATTTCAATTTCGTAAACACCAGGTTTATTGATATGTCCGGATGCAGAAATTAATTTTGTTCCTGTACTTCTTCCAATTCCGATTTTTGCATAATCGTCACCTCCATTCATTACAATGTAAGGAACAGAAGCAATGGTTTCGACATTATTTACAACAGTCGGACAACCATATAATCCTGCAACGGCAGGGAATGGAGGCTTGATACGCGGGTTACCACGTTTACCTTCCAGTGATTCGAGTAATGCAGTTTCTTCGCCACAGATATAAGCGCCTGCGCCAACCTGTACAAAAATATCGTGTGAGAAATTTGTTCCTAAAATGTTTTTCCCTAAAAGTCCCGCTGCATATGCTTCTTCAATTGCAGTTTCAAGAATACGGGCCACATAAAAATATTCACCGCGAATATAAATGCAAGAAGTTTTAGCGCCTAAAGCAAAACTGGATGTAATCATTCCTTCAAGTAAAATATGAGGAATTTTTTCCATCAAATACCTGTCTTTGAATGTACCGGGTTCTGATTCATCAGCATTAACAACCAGATAACGTTCAACGCCTTCAGGCTTAGCAAGAAAACTCCATTTCATACCGGTTGGAAAACCTGCTCCACCACGGCCTCTTAACCCCGATTTTTTAACTTCTTCTACAATCACTTCAGGAGCCATTGTTTTCAAAGCTTTTTCTACAGAAGCATAACCGCCATTTTGACGATACACTTCCAGTGTATTGATTCCGGGAACATTAATGTGTTCTAATAATATTTTTTTGCCCATGTTCTTGTAACCTCTCCCCCCAGCCCCTCTCCTTGAAAAAGGAAAGGGGGGATTTGTTTTTGTAATATTCTTTTTTTCAAGTATCTCACCTATCGCCCCCTCTCTTGTGGAGAGTGGATTCAGGGGTGAGGTCTATAAAGTGTTTTTATAATCTAAATCTGTGTAACTTTTTCTTTTTCCTTCAGTACGGTAATTTTCAACAATATTATCTACTTTATCTAAAGTTAAATTTTCGTGGAAGGATGCTCCACATTGCAACATTGGTGCGCCACCACAGCTTCCTAAACACTCAACAGATTTAATGGTAAACATTCCATCTTTTGAAGTTTCGCCAACTTTTATTCCTAATTTTTTTTCAAGATATTTAATGATATCCTCTGAACCACGCGACCAGCAGGAAGAAGTACGACATACTTCCAGGATGCATTTCCCCACCGGTTTTAAGTTGTACATCGAATAGAAGGATGCAACTTCATACACTTCAATGGGTTTTAATTTAAGCAAGTAGGCGACATAGTCCATTGTTTCAGGGCTTAACCACCCATCAAACTCTGCTTGGGCAATGTGCAAAACAGGTAATAATGCTGATTTTTGTTTGCCTTCGGGATAACGCCTGATAATTTTATTTACCAGGGCTAAGGTTTCTTCGTTAAATTTTATTTCCTTACTCATTTATTGTTTTCTCGACTTTATTAGTTTTCAAAGTATTTTATTGCCCGTATGCTTTGTTGGTTTTTATCTTTTCAAATTGTTTGGAATCAAAACCACCGGTCCCTCCTAAGAAAAACAAAACTCTATTGTTTTCCGGGTTGTGTACAATAAACATATATGCTCCTGCCTGATACTCTGCACGTGCTATATAAACAATGTCCTTTCTCTTTTCAAGGATGGACTTTGCTATTTCTTCTTTGCTTACTATTTTATATTTATAAGGATTGTATGCCGATTTCATTTTAGCTTCATCTTCTCCTTTTTTATTTAAATCGGTATCAGCAATCCATAATTCCTTTTTGATTATTTCTTTTTGATTAAGTGTTGGTATTTTCCATCCTCCAATCTGTTTATCTTGTAGATTCGGAAATGTAAGAATTGCGTTTATTGCACCAACCTGACGAATAAATTCTGCTTGTTGGCTAATTAAATCCAGATCAGAATCAATAAAGCAATATACCATTGCATCCGTAGGTTTTAATTTTTTAATTTTTTTTAGATTTTGAGTCAATATTAAACCATCTCCGACAGTTTTTGTTTGGGTTCTTCCATTCTTATTGGCAGAAGCCGTTTGCGTACTTGTCATTGTAAAAACGCTGCTACTATTATCAACTAAATAAGTCAATACATAGTTTTCAGGATTTGTTTTTACATAAGCTTCCAGTTCAGATTTTTTAATTACGCTGAACTTACTTGCAGTCCAGTAGGAAGTCAGAATTTCCTGAACCGATTTATTGGTAGCATCATCGTCACTAATGGCAACCGTAACAGTACCGCTTTGTTTCAGTTTTTCAATTTCTGATACTTTACAATTAGTAAATTGAGCAATGGATGCTAAACTTGTTATTGATACAAATAAAAGAGTAAAAAAAATATTTTTTATTTTCATGTTTATGTTTTGTAAACTATGCATCCAATTCTCCTGCAATCACATTCATACTACTCATGGTAAGAATAGCATCCGATAAAAATGCTCCTTTAATCATTTCAGTGTAAGCCTGATAATAAATAAAGCATGGTCTGCGAATATGCATACGGTATGGAGTGCGGCCTCCATCACTAATTATATAATAACCAAGCTCGCCATTTCCGCCTTCTACTGCATGGTATATTTCTCCTTTAGGAATATTTGTTTCGCCCATCACAATTTTAAAATGATAGATCAATGCTTCCATGTTGTTATATACTTCTTCTTTTGGAGGAAGGAAAAAATCAGGAACATCAGCATGAAAAATTCCGGCAGGTTCTTTTTTAAGTTTTACAATTGCTTGTTGAATGATACTCAAACTTTGCCACATCTCTTCTTCACGAACCATGAAACGATCATAGGTATCACCGTTTGTTCCAACAGGAATTATGAAATCAAATTCTTCGTAAGATGAATACGGATTCATGGCACGAACATCGTAATCAACACCCGCAGCTCTTAAATTGGGTCCGGAGAAACTGTATTGTAATGCTTTTTCAGCTGATATGGGACCACAACCAATAGTGCGATCCATAAAAATGCGGTTGCGTACCAATAGGTTTTCGAATTCTTTTAATGCCGGTGGAAGTTCTTTCATAAAAACATCCAAAGTTGCCCAGGCTTTAGGAGAAAAATCACGTTCCATGCCACCAATACGACCTATATTGGTTGTTAAGCGGGCACCACAAATTTCCTCGAATATTTCATAAATGCGTTCACGTAAACTGAAAATATAAAAATAAACGGTCAGAGCTCCGGTATCAACACCGATAACACTATTACAGATAAGGTGGTCGGCAATACGGGATAATTCCATAATGATGACACGTAGATATTGTGCACGTTTTGGAACTTCGATATTAAATAATTTTTCAACTGCCATGTGCCAACCCATGTTATTGATTGGTGATGAACAGTAATTCAAACGGTCGGTAAGGGTAGTGATCTGATAGTAATTCCGGTGTTCTGCAATTTTTTCAAATGCGCGGTGAATGTATCCAACTGTTGATTCAGCTTCAACAATTATTTCACCATCCATTTTCAACACGTTCTGAAAAATACCATGTGTTGCAGGATGTGTAGGACCTAAGTTGAGTGTAGTATATTCTTTGGTATCTCCGTGCCCTTCTCCAACGGAGAGGCAAGCCTCTGCTTTATTAATTTTTTCTATTTTAGTTTTACGATCCATTCTATTGTTTTTTTACACCTTAGTGTCTATGTCTATCGTCCGAACATTGTATCATCTTTATCTTCACGCGTTCCATCTTCCAATGGATATTCCTTACGCATTGGATAATAACCCAGATCATCCATGTTCAAAATTCGTTTTAAGTTCGGGTGACCTTTAAAAATGATTCCAAAAAAGTCGAATTCCTGGCGTTCCATCCAGTTTGCTCCTTTGAAAACGGGAGTAATAGAAGGGACATTCGGATCATTTATACTAAAAAATACTTTTAACCGGATTCTGAAATTTTTTGTCAGGCTATGTAATTGATACATCACACCAAGCTCTTGTCCTTTGTTTTCGGGATAATGCAGGCCAGCCATTGTGGTCAGATATTGAAAAGATAAGTCTTCGTTATCATAAAGAAACTTAACCACATCACAAATGATATCTCTTCTGAGGGTAAAAACAGGATAATCGGCTATCATTTCGGAGGAGATGAGTCCATCGCCAAATTGAGCTTTTAATTTTTCCTGTACGGTTGTTAATAATGTTTCTTTGTCCATATTATTCCATTCCGTATTTTTCCATTAGTGCTTTGTATTCAGGTTGATTTCTTCTTCTGGTTGTTTCTTTTGCCGCAAGCTCTTGAATTTGCATCAATCCATCAATCACCTGTTCAGGACGAGGAGGGCATCCGGGAATATAAACATCAACAGGTATTATTCTATCAATTCCTTGTAAAACGCTGTAGGTATCAAATATTCCACCACTTGATGCGCAGGCACCCATCGCTAAAACCCATCTTGGTTCTGCCATTTGCTGATATACCTGGCGCACAACAGGGATCATTTTTTTGGAGATGGTTCCCATCACCATTAATAAATCTGCCTGACGAGGTGAAAAGCTTAAACGTTCTGCACCGAATCGTCCTAAGTCATAAGTAGCTGCTGCAGTTGCCATGAATTCAATTCCGCAACAAGATGTTGCAAAAGGCAATGGCCATAAGGAATTTTTACGTCCTAAACCAACCGCTTTATCCATGACAGTTGCAAAAAAACCAGGTCCTTCAACTCCGTCAGGCGCTTGAACTATATTAATTTTTGATTTTTCTATTTCACTCATTTTTTTCGATTCGTATATTCGTATTAATTCGTATTTCGTTGATCTACTCCCACTTCAAGGCGCCTTTTTTAATGATGTAGTAAAAGCCTACTAATAAAAGTGAAACAAATGTGAGCATTTCAACGAATCCAAGTAATCCTAAACTTTTAAAATTTACTGCCCATGGATACATAAAAATTACCTCCACATCAAACAACACGAATAAAATAGCAACTAAAAAATATTTAATGGAGAAGGGAACACGGGCATTTCCCTGGACTTCGATACCACACTCAAATGTATCGTCTTTAATTTTAGTTTTTCTTTTTGGCCCCAACCAATGTGTTACTATCAAAAGGGCAACAACTACAGCCAAGGCGACAATAAACATTAATGCAATAGGGAAAAAATCTTGAGGAGAACTTGCAACTGCTAGTAGCATAAGAAGATAATTTATAATTTTTTATTCGGATTCAATTTTAGTTATTTCTTTTTAAACAACCTAAATTTTCGGTTCAAATTTAATGTTTTATAAATATAAAAAACGAATAAAAAATTAGATGTTTTTCATCTAAATAATAATGCGCAAAGAAAGTCGAGAAATTGAAATAAAAAAATGATTTTGATTATTTATTGAAATGATACTAATCATGAATTCGGTTGATTCATTTCATTACCTAATAAAAACAAAATAGTCCAATGAAATTTCATCGGACTGTTTTGTTAAGGGATCTAAACTTAATAAACTATGATCTTTTTTACTGTTTCATTTTTTGAATTTGTTAAACGGATGGTGTAAACACCTTTACCATAATCAACTACACTTAATTGTTTTGAATAACTTCCGGTGTAATCATTTAACACTTCTTTAAATATTTGTTGACCCAGAGCATTGAATAGTTCAATTCTATAGGTAGATTTTACGGTACTATTAAATGAAATAGTAAAGAAGCCATCGCTCGGATTAGGATAAATAGTCAATAAATCAGGATTGTCAGTATCCGAAATTCCAACGGTGGTAATGCTTGTAGGAGAAGAGGCTGGCGAAGAGCAACTACCTGAGGTAACAATAACGGTATAGTTCCCATTTGTTGTAAACGTGTAGTTTTGATTAATTTCTCCCGGAATAATTGTTCCGTTTAAATACCACTGATTACCCGTTGCTGAACTAGATGTTAACACAGAACCTGCTTGAGAAATTATTGGAGTTGTGGGTGAAGGATCAATAGTTACTGTTACAGGATTTATATCAATGCATCCTGCGACTGTTGTCGATTTGATATAATAGGTGCCACTTGTGCAAACCGTGTTAGGAGTTGTTAAAGCAGCTGTCGCTGCTGCATCTGTCCAATACGTTAATGTTCCACCACCCGTACTTCCTGCGGTAACAGCAGATGCGGTAAGATCAAGACATGAAGGAGAACAAACCGCAGCAGGGTTTGTAATTAAAAGAGATGGCGAACTATTAATAGTTACTGTAACCGGTTTAATATCAGTACAGCCACCGGAAGTGGTTGTTTTAATATAATATGTGCCGCTTGTATTTAAAGCGTTTGGAGATGTTAAGCTAATTGTAGCTCCTGCATTTGTCCAATACGTTAATGTTCCACCACCAGTGCTTCCTGCAGTAACAGCAGCAGCCGTAATATTAATTGTTGATGGTGAGCAAACTGCAGCAGGGTTTGTAATTGAAAGCACAGGTAAACTGTTAATAGTAACAATAACAGGTTTAATATCGATGCATCCTGCAGTTGATGTGGATTTGATATAATAGGTGCCACTTGTGCAAACCGTGTTAGGAGTTGTTAAAGCAACGGTTGCTGCTGCATCTGTCCAATACGTTAATGTTCCGCCACCTGTACTTCCCGCAGTAACCACAGGTGCTGTGATATTAACACATGAAGGAGAGCAAACAGCAGCAGGGTTTGTAATTAAAAGTGAAGGTTTGGTATTAATAGTTATAGTTACCGGTTTAATATCAATACAGCCACCGGAAGTAGTTGATTTAATATAATAGGTTCCGCTAGTACTTAAAGCATTTGGAGATGTTAAAGTAACTGTAGCTCCAGCATTTGTCCAATACGTTAATGTTCCGCCACCTGTACTTCCAGCAGTAACAGCCGCAGCCGTAATGTCAATTGTTGATGGGGAACAAACCGCAGCAGGATCTGTAATTGAAAGTACAGGTAAACTGTTAATAGTAACAATAACCGGTTTAATATCAACACATCCAGCAGCTGTTGTCGATTTGATATAATAGGTGCCACTTGTGCAAACCGTGTTAGGAGTAGTTAAAGTAACTGTCGCTGCAGCATCTGTCCAATATGTTAATGTGCCACTGCCTGTACTTCCTGCAGTAACCGCAGGTGCTGTGATATTTATACATGAAGGAGAACAAACCGCAGCAGGGTTTGTAATTAAAAGTGAAGGTTTGGTATTAATAGTTACAGTTACCGGTTTAATATCGATACAGCCACCAGAAGTAGTTGATTTAATATAATAGGTTCCGCTAGTACTTAATGCGTTTGGAGAAGTTAAGCTAATTGTAGCTCCTGCATTTGTCCAATACGTTAATGTTCCACCACCAGTGCTTCCTGCAGTAATAGCTGCAGCCGTAATGTCGATTGTTGATGGGGAGCAAACGGCTGTTGGATTTGTAACAGATAAAACAGGCATTGGGTTAACTGTCATCGTAATCGCATTAGAAGTAGCTGTTGTAGGTGAAGCACAAGAAGAACTTGATGTTAAAATACATGTAATCAGTTGCCCGTTAGTCAATGTTGTTGTAGTAAAGGTTGTTGCTGTTGCAGCACCAACATCCACTCCATTTATTTGCCATTGGTAACCAGGTGTTGTTCCACCACCACCAGCTGTAGCAGTAAATGTAACAGATGCTCCTGCACAAATAGCTCCACTTGGACTTGCTACGATGCTATTGGTTGGTACAACGCTTCCACTAACAGCTACTGTAGTTGTTCCAACTAAACTCGTACAACCAGAAACGGTTACCGTAATGCTATATGTTCCTGCCATACCAGCCGTTGCAGCTGGAAGAGAAGGGTTTTGCAATGCAGAAGCAAATGCACCCGGTCCTGTCCAGCTGTAAGTTGCTGTTCCAACTGCAGGCGTTGTTAATAGTATTGTTGATCCCAAACAAACAGGAGAGTTGCTACCAGCAGATGGGGTTGCAGGAATTGGGTTTACAACAACAATTGTTGTTCCGGCCAAACTAGTACAACCTCCAGTTGTGATCGTAACAGAATATGTTCCGGCCATTGCAACTGTAGAAGCAGGACGAGTAGGGTTTTGCAGAGCTGAAGCAAAAGCACCTGGTCCTGTCCATGCATAGGTTGCTCCGGCTACAGTGGGCGTTGCTAAAGTGATGGTTGCTCCGGCACAATATGCTCCTGTGTTAGTTGCGGTTGGGGTTGCAGGTGTTGCATTAACAACAACAGTTGTCGTTCCTACTAAACTGGTACATCCGGCTACAGTCACAGTCACAGAATATGTTCCGGCCATTGCTAGTGTTGAAGCCGGACGGGTAGGGTTTTGCACTGCTGAAGCAAAAGCACCTGGTCCTGTCCAGGAATAGGTTGCACCTGCCACAGTGGGCGTTGCTAAAGTAATGGTTGCTCCCGTGCAATATGCTCCTGTATTGGTAGCTGTTGGCATTGCAGGAGTTGCGTTTACAACAACATTTGTTGTTCCGGCCAAACTAGTACAACCTCCAGTTGTGATTGTCACAGAATAGGTTCCGGTCATTGCAACTGTAGAAGCAGGACGGGTAGGGTTTTGCAATGCTGAAGCAAAAGCACCAGGTCCTGTCCAGGAATAGGTTGCACCTGCAACAGCAGGCGTAGCTAAAGTAATGGTTGCTCCGGCACAATATGCTCCTGTGTTAGTTGCTGTTGGCGTTGCAGGTGTTGCGTTTACCACAACAGCTGTGGTACCGGCTAAACTGGTACATCCTGCCACAGTAACGGTAACAGAATATGTTCCTGCCATTGCAAGTGTTGAAGCTGGGCGGGTAGGATTTTGCAGAGCAGAAGCAAAAGCACTTGGTCCTGTCCATGCATATGTTGCACTAGCTACAGCAGGGGTTGCTAAAGTAATAGTTGCTCCGGCACAATATGCTCCTGTATTGGTAGCTGTTGGCGTTGCTGGAGTTGCATTAACAACAACAGCTGTGGTACCGGCTAAACTAGTACATCCTGCCACAGTAACAGTAACAGAATATGTTCCGGCCATGGCAAGTGTTGAAGCTGGGCGGGTAGGGTTTTGCAGAGCGGAAGCAAATGCACCTGGTCCTGTCCAGGCATACGTTGCACCGGCTACAGCAGGGGTTGCTAAAGTAATGGTTGCTCCCGCGCAATATGCTCCTGTATTTGTAGCAGTTGGTGTAGCAGGTAATGCATTTACCACAACAGCTGTGGTACCGGCTAAACTCGTACATCCTGCCACAGTAACAGTAACAGAATAGGTTCCGGCCATTGCAACTGTAGAAGCAGGACGGGTAGGGTTTTGCAATGCTGAAGCAAAAGCACCTGGTCCTGTCCAGGAATAGGTTGAACCGGCTACTGCGGGTGTTGCTAACATAATAGTTGTTCCGGTACAATAGGGTCCGGTATTGCTTGCCGTAGGTGTTGCAGGAGTTGTATTGACAACAACCAAAGTTGTTCCGGCTAAACTGGTACATCCGGCTACAGTAACAGTCACAGAATAGGTTCCGGCCATGGCAACTGTAGAGGCAGGGCGGGTAGGGTTTTGCACTGCTGAAGCAAATGCACCCGGTCCTGTCCATGCATAGGTTGCACCTGCTATAGTGGGCGTTGCTAAAGTAATAGTTGCACCTGCACAATATGCCCCTGTATTGGTTGCAGTTGGCGTTGCAGGTGTAGTATTCACAACCACCAAAGTTGTTCCGGCTAAACTAGTACATCCGGCAACAGTAACGGTCACAGAGTATGTTCCGGCCATTGCAAGTGTTGAAGAAGCAATAGTCGGGTTTTGGAGTGCGGATGAAAATGTGTTAGGTCCTGTCCAGGAATAGGTTGCACCTGCAACTGCGGGCGTTGCTAATGTAATGGTTGTTCCTGTACAATATGGTCCTGTATTGGAAGCTGTTGGCGTTGCAGGAGTCGTATTCACAACCACCAAAGTTGTTCCGGCTAAACTGGTACAACCTGCCACAGTAATTGTCACAGAATATGTTCCGGCCATTGCAACAGTTGCTCCTGCTCTTGTTGGGTTTTGCAAAGCTGATACAAAAGCGCTTGGTCCTGTCCAGGAATAGGTTGCTCCGGCTACCGTTGGGGTTGCCAAAGCAATAGTAGCTCCGGCACAATATGCTCCTGTATTGGTAGCTGTTGGCGTTACAGGAACAGCATTAACTGTCATTGTAATTGCATTGGATGTAGCCGGACTTCCGGTAACACCTGCTAAATTAGATGTCATAACACAGGTAACAATTTGTCCTGTAGTTAATGTAGTGGTAGTATAAGTTGTGCTGTTCGTGCCAACATTAGCTCCATTCACTTTCCATTGATAAACAGGAGTTGTTCCTCCATTTGTTGGTGTTGCAGTGAATGTTGCGGATTGTCCTGCACACATTGGATTGGTTCCTGTTGTTTGTGCAATAATAACACTTGCTACAGCAGCACCAGCACCTGTTATATTTATATTATCCAAATAAAGCAGTTGCCCCCATCCGGAATAATTTTGAAATTTCACCATCACATTAGCTAATCCTGCATAAGGTGTTAAACTCACAGTTTCTGTTCTCCATTGTGCTGCTGTTGGCACAAAGGCGGATAATGCATTGTCCGGTGCTGTTTGTAATCCTGTGAAACCGCCCTTGTTATAAACTGTTGTCCAGGTGGTTCCACAATCTGTGCTTACAAAAACCCGTAAAGAATCTTTATATGTTGCATTGTATCTGGCATAAGCAACATCAAAAGTTAGTGTTGCTGTTGAAAATCCTGAAAATGAATATTTGGGAGTCAACAGTTCATCAATTGTTCCGGCAATTGTTGTGGCCGGACTGTAATTGTCCATTAATGCACTTGATGTACTTGTTCCAAAACCTCCTGCGGTGGCTGTTTGCGCCCAGGTATTGTCAACTTCCGGGTTATTTAGGATCCATCCTGTAGGAACAAAAGTTGCCTGAAATCCTTCGGTCAAAGGCAACACATTTGTACCGGAAACAGTAATATAAGCTGTTTTGGTCATGGTGTTGCCGCCATTAGCATTTGTTGCAATCAAGGTAACATTATAAGTTCCTGCGGTATTATAACAAATATTTGTTGGATTTTGGACTGTTGAAGTTGTTGTTGCTGCGCCAGTGAATGACCAGCTCCATGAAGTTGGTGTTCCACTGGAAATATCGGTAAATGAAATACATTGTCCAATACAAATATTTGTTTGACTTGCAGTAAAGTCAGCTATAGGAGGAGATGTCCCGGGTGTATTTAAATCTGATTGCCAGATCCCTCTTCCAAATGTTGCTGCTCTAAGTTTAAGCGCTGTATATTGAATTTCTAATTCCCGTACAGAAACATTTGGTAAGCCTGTATTGTATGCTGTCCAGGAAGCGGCAGTATTATCACGATAATAAACACCCACATCGGTTCCGACATATAAAGCCTCGTTTGCTGAATTGTCTTGATAAACAATGCAGTTTGCAGGTAAGTTAGGTAATCCGGTTGAGTAGTTGGTCCAGGTAGCTCCTGCATCAGCGGAGTACCAAACTTTGTTTGCAGCTGAGTATCCTGAGAAGGTTACCCAAACTCTACTTGGATTTGTCGGGTGAACAGCAATATAAGTGATTGCTGCCGATGCGGTTGGTAAACCAACAGTACGATCAGTAAAAGATGTTCCATTAATGGAAGCATAGAACTTATCAATTTTTGCGGCATAAATATAATTGATATTTGATGCGGCATTAGCTAATGCAATAACGTTTCCTGTTCCACCGGAAATTGTCCCGACCTGGGCCCAACTGGTCCCGCTGGTGGTACTTTTATAGATTTGCGCTTTGCCAACGAATAATGTTGCTGCATTTGAAGGAGCTTCGATATAAGGAGTTACCCAATCGCCATCAGCATTAACGCCAGTTCCGCCACTTGCAACAATGGAGGTTGTCATATTTCCACCGGTAGTGGTTTTTCTTATTTCACCATAATATAATTCACCATATTGAATGCTTGCATTTGACCAGTCAACAATCGCTTCCATTCCATCGCCTCCAAGGGGTCTTGCCCATGCAGCTGTTCCGCTCCATCTGTTGGTTCCGTTATCTTGCCAGCCTGTAACTAAAAGATTAGCATTTGTTTTAGATAATCCTATTCGATAAGCTTGAGAAATTTGAAGGCCATTACTAAGATCAGACCAGGCTCCTCCTGCATTTGATGTTGTAAAACAACCTCCATCGCAACCGGCATAATATGTTGTTGCACTTGCAGGTAAAAACTCCAAAGCATGTATATCGGCATGCACATAAGGTGCTCCAGAGCCTGTCCAGTGAGCATTGATTGTCCAGCTCGTACCTCCGGTGATTGATTTCCAAATGTTTACACCACCGACAACAATTAATTCGGCATTAGAAGGAGAAGCCGCAATTGAAAGATCGTACCAACCTTGTCCTCCTGTATCGTTACCGGCACTTGCCCAACCCAGCACGTTAGGAGTTGTAGAACGAACAGTAAAAGATGCTCCGCTATTAGCTGAGCGATATAGGCCCAGAAAACCATAAGCTGTGTTGGAAGCTAAAATATAAACATAATTTACATTGGCAGCAGTAACTGCAATTGCTAATCTGGAAAGAGAAGAAGCAGCAGGCAATCCTGTTGCTGTTGTTACAAATGATGTTCCTCCATTTGTTGATTTGTAGAACAAAGTAGTACTACAGGCATATACCACAGTAGTATCACCGGGTTTATATTCGATATCTTTTAAATTTGCAACAGCACTTGCAATTTGAGTCCAGGAAGTTCCTGAATTTAACGTTCTGTAAAGTCCATTGCTTGTTGCTGCAAAAAGTGTTCTTGGGTTTTGAGGATTTATTAACAAACGGCTTATCGTTCGGCCATTTGTTACCGTCCAGGTTAATCCGGATGGACTCCAGGAAGTTCCGCCATTTGTTGATTTTAAAACACCGATAGAATAGGTGTCCTGAGCCTCCCCATCACCCGTTGCCAAATACATTATTTGGGTATTTGCAGGATTTATTGCTAAATCGGTACAACCAATTACCGCTAGATTATCTGTATTTGTTGTCCATGCAGTACCACCGGTGGTACTTTTCCATAAACCTCCACCCGGAGAACCCACATAAATAGTGTTTGTATTGGTTGGATCAAAGCGAACAAAATTAACACGACCTGCACCTCCGCCTCCTGATGGAACTGTTGTTGTGGGGCCAATTATGGTCCAATTAGCAGCTTGAATGCCTAACAAAGCATTTGCTTGTGAGATGGCCTGTTTGTTTCCTGAAGGGGTGGTTGTTGAATGATAATTGTCCAAATATTCGTTCCAGGCATTAATCATTACTGATCGATCTCCGGAAGGATATAAGCGGGGCTCCATATAATTTTCCCAGCGTTTGTATGCTTTCCAGCCACCGGACATTTTTGCTTTTTCGGGTGCACCTGCAACAGAAGGAACCACTCCTCCTTTTGTCGGCATGTAAGGACTTGGAGAGTTAGGCTGTTTTGCAGCAGCAGCTTGTTTTAGCTTTTCAGCTTCCCTGAATTTTGGCTCAGTATCTTTAAAATAATCCTTAAAAGCTTTTTGAACTTCGTAAAAATTTACCGAAGGATCCTGCATTTTATCAACCCAGCTTTGCGAAAATGCAGTGTTTGCCAGTATTGCGAATACAAGAGAGAGAGAAAAAATAGTAATTTTTTTCATATAGAAAATTTTTTAACCTAGCTAATGTAATTTATCCTGCTGTGAAAATCAAGTTTAGTTGAGTGTTTTAGACGAATGTGAATTTTAGGGGGGCGAAATTTGCTCTGAGAAAAGGGAATAATACCATTAGCTTATATAAAACAGTTTTTTTTCTGACCACACCCTTAACCCCTCTCCGAAAGAAAGGGAAATAATTGGTATATTTTATATTGGCTAATGGTATTCTAAAAAATAAATTATATTTATACTGAAAAAAAAATTGTTTTAACCCTTGTAACTATGAAATCGCTTTATCTGATAAGACATGCAAAATCCGATTGGGGGAAAGCCGAACTCAGGGATATCGACAGGCCTTTAAATGCCCGTGGATATTCTGATGCTTACAAAATGAGTTCGATTCTAAAAGCACAAAAGATAATACCTGATCTGGTAATTACAAGTCCTGCTATACGAGCAATCTCAACAGCTTTGATCTTTTGCCGAAATCTTCAATCAGATGCCTCTGATATAATTATTAATTCTGATCTGTATGATTCATCTTTAAAAGAGTATAAAAATTGCATTTCAAAAATTGACAATAAATTTACACATGTATTGCTTTTTGGACACAACCCAACCATTACTGAGTGTGCAAAAAAATTACTGGGATCATTTCCCGAAGAAATGCCTACCTGTAGTATTGCCGGAATAAGATCGGATGAAGATGACTGGAATAATTTTACGTTAAAAAAGTGTGAATTATTATTTTTTGATTTCCCAAAAAATCAAACGAGCCAGAAGGAATAATACCAATTACAAATATATTTTGGTCCAACAAATTCCCGCGCACAGTCTTCGACAAACTCTGACGGACTTCACGCATTGGACCATTTTATAAATATAATTGGTATAATATTTATAATGAATTCAGAAGCTGTATAAATTTTATAGAAGAGATGCTTCATTTCATTCAGAATGACAAAAGCAATTTCTAACAATTGAGGGAAAAACACTAGCGTCCTAAGGTTTTAAATTAAAGTTATTTGAAATTCCTGATAGATAATAGTTGCAGCGTTTTTTTAGGCTTGAACGATTTGAATTGATTTCATCTTTCTTGTTATAATTTTGGCTTTAAAAGTCAATGAATTCAGGAAAATATGTTTTCTCTCCAATTTACTTCGTTTCGCTCAGCAAACGATTTCAATAAATGTGTTGAACAATTGATGTGTATGATGTTCGGGCAAAAGAAAAAAAAATTACTAATACAAACGATGAATCCTCCATGGAAAGATTTATTTGAAAGCTTTACTTAGAGATTGCTTCAGCCTTTCTGCGAAGAGGGTTCGCAATGACGGAACCGAACAGTTGCGAGCGAGAGCGAAGTAATCTCCAAGCAAACAAGTAAATGAAAGATTGCTTCGGTCGTGCCTCCCTCGCAATGAAACTTCCGGACTTCAATCACCGTTTTTTTTGGAAAAATGTTTTGATCAGATCAGCACATTCTTTATCCAAAATTCCTGATATCACTTCTGTTTTAGGATGCAAGATTTTATTCTCTTTCAATAAATTAAACCCACGTTTTGTATCCGGAGCGCCATAAATCAGTTTTCCTAACTGTGCCCAGGCAATAGCGCCTGCACACATCACACAAGGTTCAAGGGTTATGTACATGGTACATTCATTCAAATATTTTCCATTTAAATAATTTGCTGCTGCGGTAATGGCTTGCATTTCGGCATGTGCCGTAACATCATTCAGGCGCTCCGTTAAATTATGAGCCCGTGCAATTATTTTATTGTTGCATACCACAATTGCGCCAACAGGAACTTCATCAGCATCAAAGGCCTTTTGAGCTTCTTTTAATGCTTCACGCATAAAGGTTTCATCTGAAATGATTGTATCCATATTGATATCAAAGGTATTTTATTTTTTGAGAAAAATTCGATGCTTTAAGTTTCAAAAAAAGAAAGGCTAAAATAAAAACACAAATCACTTTCAAATAAATGTTTTGATTTAGTGAAAATGTTTTGATTTTTTTGAACTATATTCGGCAAGATGCCGGTTAAAGAAAGCAGAGCGGGACGCTCTGCTCAACGAGGGCAATGACACAATAATAATCCCAGGAGACAGCGTATTTATAGGTCGCACACCAGAAGTGGGTTTAAATGAAGATTGTATTTGGTTTGTAAATAACCAACCAATAGATACTGTTGCAGGTTTGTGGGTAAAGCCTGTAATACCTACAACCTATGTGTTACAACAAAATATATGTGGTACTGTTACTTATGACTCTGTAAAGGTTAATATTTCGGGAGTTGGGGTAAATGAATTGAGTAATAATGAAGGATTAAAGATTTATCCGAACCCTGCAAACACATCTATTAATTTAGAATTTAAAAACAGTAACATTAATAATTATAGTATTGAATTAACCAATGTTCTTGGTCAGTTACAATTAGTAAATTCAGAAATAAGAAACAGCACCATCACTATATATATAGAAAATTTACTGGCGGGAATTTATTTTGTAAAAGCTATTTCAAAAGAAGATCACTCCATTTCTGTTATGAAGTTTGTGAAGGAATAAAATACCTGCCACTTTAGCTAAGTCTCCATTTCATTAATAAAACAGTTATTTAATATACGACACTCCGCGTTAGGGATTGCAGTGGAAAGCCCACAGTGTAGCGCAGCGAAACGAGGACTTGTAACGGAAAGCCCGGCCCGCAGGGAACGCCCAAAATAATTTACCTATTTATAAGACACATTGGCAGCGCAAGCAGTTGGTGTATAAAATAGCACTGAGTTAAACATACACAGTAACTTGAATAGCGGTGTTTATTTTTATCAGATCAGTAATAATGATCGTGTTGTAAAAAGTGATAAGATGGTTATTTTTAAACAACAAGCACCCCGTTTACCGCCATCCTGCCGTATATCCCTGCTAATAAGCATTTCAACAAACAAGAATAAGGCATAATTTTACCCAATAACAAAGTTTTAAATTCTTTTTTTCAAAATCAGTAATAACCTTTACTTTTGCATCCATTATGGCAAATCAAGAAGATATTTTTAAAAACATTATTTCGCACTCCAAAGAGTACGGATTTATTTTTCAGAGTTCCGAAATATATGATGGCTTAAGCGCTGTGTATGACTACGGACAAATGGGTGCAGAGCTTAAAAAAAATCTGCGCGACTATTGGTGGAAAGCAATGGTGCAAATGCACGAAAACATTGTGGGTATTGATGCCTCCATCTTTATGCATCCTACCACCTGGAAAGCATCAGGTCACGTGGATGCTTTCAACGACCCTTTGATTGATAACAAGGATAGTAAAAAGCGTTATCGTGCAGATGTTTTAATTGAAGAACATGTGGCAAAAATTGAAGCAAAAATTCAGAAAGAAGTTGATAAAGCAAAGGAACGTTTTGCTGAATCATTTAATGAAGAAACTTTTCGTGCCACCAATGCACGTGTATTGGAAAATCAAGCGAAAGCGGATGACATACTTTCAAAATTTAAAGAGGCCTTAGAAAAAAATGATCTCGAAGCAGTTCGTCAGATCATTATCGATTGCGAAATTGTTTGTCCGGTTTCGGGAACAAAAAACTGGACAGAAGTGCGTCAGTTTAATTTGATGTTCAGCACCTCCATGGGTGCCGTTAGTGAAGATTCAAATCTTATTTATTTGCGTCCTGAAACGGCTCAGGGAATTTTTGTTAATTTTTTAAATGTGCAGAAATCAGGAAGAATGAAAATTCCTTTTGGAATTGCACAAACCGGAAAAGCGTTCCGTAATGAGATTGTGGCGCGTCAGTTTATTTTCCGGATGCGCGAATTTGAACAAATGGAAATGCAATTTTTTGTACGCCCCGGAACAGAAATGGAATGGTATAACCATTGGAAAGCAACTCGCATGAAATGGCATAACTCATTAGGTTTTGGTGCTGAAAATTATCGTTTCCATGATCATTTAAAATTAGCACATTATGCCAACGCTGCCTGTGATATCGAATTTAACTTCCCTTTCGGATTTAAAGAATTAGAAGGAATTCATTCGCGTACTGATTTTGATCTGAAAGCACATGAACAACATTCGGGAAAAAAATTACAATATTTTGATCCGGAAATAAATCAGAATTATGTGCCGTATGTAGTGGAAACATCAGTAGGATTAGATCGTTTGTTCTTAGCGGTAATGTCGAAAGCATATATTGAAGAAAAACTGGAAGATGGCACCACACGTGTTGCATTGAACCTTCCGGCATTTTTAGCTCCAATAAAAGTTGCGGTGTTACCTCTCTTGAAAAAAGATGGTTTGCCTGAAAAAGCACGCGAGATAATGGATCTGTTGAAATATGATAATGCCTGTACGTATGATGAAAAAGACACCATCGGGAAACGTTACCGAAGACAAGATGCCATTGGGACTCCTTTTTGTGTGACCATTGATCACCAATCATTGGAAGATAACACCGTTACTATTCGTTACCGCGACACCATGTTACAAGAACGAGTAAACATTGATGCACTTGCAAAGATCATTGATGATAAAGTAAGTTTTAAGAAAGCGTTGATGGGATTGAAGTGATTTATTCATTGTCATTCCAACCACTTCGGCTTCGCTCAGTATAAACTCTGCGGTGGTATCTCCAAACTAACACGTAATTGAAAGACAATTTTTAATGGTTGGAGTCGGTCATTGCGAGCGATAGCGAAGCAATCCCTAACAATTGAAAAAAAACAGAACGTCAAATGATTTTACGTTACTTTGTTTATATATTGACAAACGCCAACAATACGGTACTTTATACCGGAATGACAAACAATCTTGAAAGAAAAACTTTACAGCATAAAGAAAAAATATATGCAGGATTTACTACTAAATACAATATCAGTAAACTTGTTTACTATGAATTTTTTTCTAATGCTAATGATGCAATAAAGAGAGAAAAGCAAATTAAAGGCGGTTCACGAAAGAAAAAAGAATTATTAATATGGTCGATGAATCCTCAATGGAAAGATTTATTTGAAAGCTTTACTTAGAGCTTGCTTCAGTCGTGCCTCCCTCGCAATGACCGACTCGAAATGTCATTCCAACCACTTCGGCTTCGCTCAGTATAAATTCCGCGGTGGAATCTCCAAACTAACAAGTAATTGAAAAAAATTTTAATGGCTTTACGTAGAGCTTGCTTCGGTCGTGCCTCCCTCGCAATGACCGACTCGAAATTTCATTCCAACACTTCGGCTTCGCTCAGTATAAATTCCGCGGTGGAATCTCCAAACTAACAAGTAATTGAAAAAAATTTTTAATGGCTTTACGTAGAGATTGCTTCGGTCGTGCCTCCCTCGCAATGACCGACTCGAAATGTCATTCCAACCACTTCGGCTGCGCTCAGGATAAACTCTGCGAAAAATCTTTTTTACTAGCAAGATGCTTCATTCCATTCAGCACGACAAAACAACAAACACATGATTTCATAAATAGCTCTGTTTGTTTGTATTTTCGAGGCAATATTAATCGAACTCAGGTTATTACACAAATTCCTTTTAAAACCGAACTCCGATCACTAAAATATCATCCACCTGTTCAACATCTTTTTTCCAATCTTCAATAATTTCACTTAGTTTTTTGCCTTGCTCCTGAAGCGATAAATTTTGTAATTCGGTTAATGTATCTCTTAAACGTTTGCTTGAAAACTTTTTGCCTTTCTCTCCACCAAACTGGTCAACAAATCCATCCGTAAATAAATAAAAGGTATCGCCTTTTTGCAGGTTAACTACATTGTTTGTGAACTCAAATTCTTCTTCTAATTGAAGTCCGCCAATAGATTGTTTGTCTGCTTTTATTTCTTCAAAAACATACCCTTCTTCTTTTTTTCTAAAAAGATATAATGGTCGTTTTGCACCGGAATATTCCAATGTATTATCGGTAAAATCAACAACAGCTAAAGCCAGGTCCATTCCATCTCTTGACTCGTTGGAATCGGTATCCTGTTTTAATGATTTCCGGATTCCTTTATGTAATTTTTTAAGGACCGTAGCGGCATTGTTTAATCCTTTTTTACCCACAATTTCATTTAACAAGGAACTTCCGATCATACTCATAAAAGCTCCCGGAACACCATGCCCTGTACAATCTACTGCTGCAATATAAATTTTTTCGTTCTTTTTATTGAACCAATAGAAATCCCCGCTTACCACATCACGGGGTTTAAACAAAACAAATGAATGTGGAAAAGCTTTTTTAATATCTTTATTTAATGGAAGTATTGCTTCCTGAATTTTTTTGGCATAATTGATACTGTCTTTAATATCTGTAAAAGCAACCGAAAGCTGATCATTGGCTCCTTTCAATTCAACGGTACGCTCTGTAACTTTTTCTTCGAGAACTTTCTTATCCTTTGCTAATTGAGCAGTTTGGTAATTTATATATCCAAAAACTGAAACTACTACAATTAAAATAGACAGTGTATAAAACCACCAGGTTTTCCACCAGGGCGGTTTTATTGTAAATGAAAAATTCACCACATCATTGCTCCAGACACTATTACTATTTACTGCTTTCACCTTAAATGTATATGACCTGCCCGGATCGATATTTGTATAAGCGGCCTCTGTATTTGTTGATAATGGCGACCAGTCTTCATCCTGACCCTCGAGAATAAAAGTATATTTTACATTGTCGGTAGTGAATGCCTGAAAATCAAATGTCAGGTTATTATTTTTATGTGAAAGAATTAAATCTACAGGCAAGTTGGTCATTGGGTCTATTGAGTCTGAAAAATTCTTCCAGTCAACAGTTTGATATGCCATACGAATACTGTTTAAATGCAGTTTAGGTGAAGTACGATTCGGAACATCATATTTCCTATAGTACCTGCATAAACCATTTTGTGTTCCAAACCAAACAGTGCCTTCGCTGTCCTGGGAAATAGCATTTTGATTTATTTCATTTCCTTTGTATCCCTCTTGTTCACCATAATAGCGTAGCGATTCTATTTCAAAATTTTGCTTGAGCTTTAGTTTGTTAACCCCTTTATCGGTTCCTACCCAAATGCTATTATTGTGTTCATCAAATAATAATGCAGGGATATAGTTGGAGCAAAGTCCATCTTTTATGGAGATGGATTTAAAAGTTTTTCCATCAAAACAAGATAAACCACTTTCACCGGTTCCAAAAAACATGTTACCATTTTTATCTTCCGAAATTGACCAAATGGTTTTATCTGAAAGTCCATCCTTTTCTGTATAATTCACAAAATTTGTCCCATCGTATTTTACAACTCCTGCATCCTTTGTCCCAATCCATATATTTGATTTCGAGTCTTCAAAAACTGACATGATGTTATCAGTAACGAAGCCATTTTTTTTATTAAAGGTTGTTACTTTACCATTATTTATTTTAAATATTCCTGAACCATAAGAAGCGATCCAGATATTGTTCTTTTTATCCTGAATAATTTTTAATACAGCAACCAGTTTTGTGCTATCAAAAGAAGTGTATTCTTTTATGATCTTATAATTATCCTTAACTTTTTGCAATACAAAAATACCTTCCTGCGTTCCTATCCAAATATTTTTTTCGTTATCAGAAAGAATTGTATAAACAACACTCTGATCGATCTTTTTTAGATCAGGTGAAACGTAGAACTGATTGGTTTTCGAATTGAAAAAATTTAATCCTTGCCCTGTGGTACCGATAATGTAATTTTCATTATCGTATTGATAAATATCGCTGATGCTCTTGCTGGTTAATCCATCTTTATCATTATAATTTACAAATGATTCGTTGTTGAATAAATTTACTCCGCCACCTTGTGTACCTGCCCAAATGTTATCTTCATAATCAACACTTATTGAATTAACTCCATTAGAGGACAATCCTTCTTTTTCAGTAAAGAGATGAAATTTATTGCCTTCAATTTTTAACATTCCATGTAAGGTGGCTAACCAAAGATTTCCTTTTTTATCTTCGGCAATGCTACCGAGAAAATCATTTTGAACGCTTTCCGGTAATATTATTTTTTGAAAGGATGTCCCGTTGTAACGTACAAGTCCATCTCCAATGGAGCCAAACCAAACATTACCTCTGGAGTCGGTATAAGAACAAAAAAATATTTTTTTATTTATAAAATCTATATTATCAATAGTTGTTATTTTTTTTCCATCATATTTTGCAATACCATTTTCAAGACTAAACCACAAATTTCCTTTTTTATCTTCTGAAATACTAAATACCAGATTGGAGGACAAGCCTTCGTTTGTTGTCAGGTAGGTAAAATCAGGATTAGTTCCTTTTGCTTTGTTCAAGTCAAGCCTTGCAACTCCGCCCCCTCTTATTGCTATCCATAACACATTTTTACTGTCAACATGCAACCAATAAATACCATCATTAACATGCAAACCTTCTTTTTCAGAAAAATTAATAAAGTTTAATCCATCAAATTTTGAAATCCCTGCTGAAGTAGCAATCCAAATATTACCATGCTTATCTTCTTCAACACAGGTAACTTCATTTGCAATTAAGCCATCATCTTTCGAATAATTTTTAAATGTTTTTCCGTTGAATTTACTTACACCTCCACCTTGCGTTGCAAACCACATATATCCTTTACTATCCTGAAAAATATTATTTACCGTAGAGTTGGCAAGGCCGTTTTTTGTGGAGAAATTCTTGAAATTATATTGCTGGGCAACAGACAGATTTATCTGAAAAAAAGAAAGAAAAAGGAGAAATAGTATTTGTTTTAAAAACTTCATTAAAATAGATGCCAGATTTTTGATTCAGGCAAATTTAATATATTAGATTGATTGGTTACGAATAAACGAATAAAAAAACGAATTTACGAATTGGGGTGCTAATACCTTGCTTCGTAAATTCGTTATTTTGTTATCTGTAACCACCAGTTACTGCCGGTTGTTAATCTTAATTCTAGTTTATTACCAATTTTTTAAACGTTTTAGCCGTATTGCTTTCTATAACTATTGTATAGATTCCTTTTGCGAAAGTGGAGGTGTTTATTTGTTTTATTGTTTTTGAATTTCCTGATGATATTACTGTTTGTTCAACTATAATTTGTCCGATCGAATTCATGATTCTGATAGTTGCATTTTGAATCGACTCAGGTAATTCAATATTTACATACTCGTTTGCCGGATTTGGATAAATGATTGTTGCATCCAAGCCTTCCTGAGAATTTATTCCTGTTACCATGGAAGTGTGTTTGATGTTGGAGCGTGTGGTGTTTACCGATACGCGTGTTGGTGTACATGAAATACTCCATGCTACATCCACCCTGTAGTTTGCATTGGAATAAAGTGCACTATTTACATCGGTAAACGTTGAATTTCCTCCGGGAATAGTTGAACTTATTGGTAAAAAGTTTCCTGTATTGTTATCATCTCTGTAAACACGATAATACGTAACAGGGTTTCCTGCATTTTCAATATCATACAAGGTCCATTGTAAATTACCATTCCCTAAATTCTGCAAATGTATCGTACTGTGAAAATTGCTCCAGTCTGTTGCTCCTGATTCATTCCCACAACTATCAATTACCGTAAGTTTATACTTATACGATGTAACATTTGGATCTGCTCCATAATCGTGATATTCACTTAATGAATCATAATGTACAGAACCCAAGTGTGAATAAACACCTGTAGTTACTTCACGATAAACCCGGAAGCTATCAATGTCTAATACAGCCGGTTTTTCCCAATAAATAATTGTATGCGTGGACATCGTATCAACAGTTACCAGGCATATTTCCTGATTCATAATTGTTGAACAAAATGTTGTTACCGATTTGCAAAGTGTATCCGAACCACAATCATTGCTCACATTTAAACAAACATTGTAGGTCCCTGAAGCAGGATAATTATAACCTGGCGACACCTGATTGGTAGCATACCCATTACCATAGGTCCAATAGGAACTCGCTCCGTTTGAACTTGTATTAGTAAAATTAACTGTTGTTCCGCTTGTAGCACTCGTGAAATTGGCTGTTGGAGAAGTACATACACTTATTGTTTGACAAATGCTATCGGAACCGCAAGAATTGGTGCCTATTAAACATACCGTGTAAATCCCTGTTGCTGCAAAAATGTGGGTTGGATTTTTTAAGGTACTTTGTGTGTTATCACCAAACTTCCATAAATAACTTGTACCATTTACCGTATTGTTTTCAAACTCCGCAATTAACCCATCTGTAAAGGAATTATATGCAAGTGTAGGACGTGTACAATTTACATCAACTATATAAATCAATGAATCGGAACCGCAGCCATTTGTAACTTTTAACTTCACATTGAAAGAACCTGCGTTTACATATTGATGGACTTCATTATATTGTGTAGAAGTTTGTCCATCGCCAAAATCCCACAATATGCCTGCTGCATTAGAGCTGGAATTGGTAAATGTTACGGTTTGGCCATTTATGGTTCTTGAAAAAAGTGCGGTTGGTATTGCACAGGTTACACTTACCGGATTGCATTTTTGATTTGTACCGCAACCATTTGTTGCAACAAGGCAAACATTATAAGTGCCTGTATTTTGAAAGGTGTGGCTTGGTATTGCCTGTGTGCTTGTCGCACCATCTCCAAAGTTCCATGAATAACTATTTCCTCCGGAAGAGGTATTTGTAAATGCTACATTCAGATTATTTATGGAAGAAGTAAAGTTAGCGGTTGGTGTTGTGCAATTAAAAGAAACCGTTTGGCAAATTGTATCGGAGCCGCATCCACTTGTAGCTATTAAACATGCATTAAAAGTTCCTGCATTGGCATAATTATGAACAGGTGCTACAATTGCAGAACTTGCTCCATCACCAAAATTCCAATTATAGGCATATGCATCTGATGAAGAGGTGTTGGTAAAGGTCACCTGATTACCACTGGCAGTAAATGAATACGCAGCTGAAGGACCTTGATTACAAACTACGATTTCACGCCCTTCGTACAAACTCCATTTGCCATTTGCATCTTTTACTCTTGTGAATAAATTATGTATTCCCTGCGACAAGCCTGTTGTTGGAATTGCTGAGGTATAAATTAAACTATCAGCCGGAGAAAAGCTTATTTGAAATCCATTTCCAATACCAGGGTCGGTATCAAAAAAAGCTTCCGCTTTAACAAGTGTTGCAGCTATTTGAATGGCATCTGCCACATAAACGGTGCGGCCTTCATAAAGGCTCCATTTGTTTGATAAATCTTTAAAGCGAATAAATAAATTATGAAAGCCCTGGGAAATTCCTGTTGTTGGTATATTCAAATTTGCTACGACCGAATCGCCTGTTGTTGCGGCAATTGGAGCACCAAGCCCTATTCCGGGGTCGGTATCAAAAAAAGCTTCTGCTGCTGTAATTTGTGTAGCTATTGCTGAGGCAGCACTGTTGACAAAAATCGTTCTTCCTTCGTATAAGCTCCACTTACTGTCAGCATCTCTGAAACGAATAAATAAATGATGGAAGCCTGACGATAATCCGCTGGAAGTTACACTTAAATTAGCAACAACCGAATCCCCTGTTGTTACTGTAAGCGGTATTCCGTTACCAATACCCGGATCGGAATCGTAAAAACCTTCTGCTTTTGTAATTTGGGCAGAAGTTGATGTTGCTGCGCCTTTAATATAAATTGGTCTTCCTTCATAAAGTCCCCATATCCCGTTGGTATCGCAATACCTTGTAAAAAGAGTATGAAAACCAAGCGAAAGTCCGGTGGTAATTACACTGCTAGTAAATACAGCCGAGTCTCCCTGGGTAATGCTTATGGCCGTTCCTAAACCAGTACCCGGATCGGTATCGTAAAAGTATTCGCCTTTTGTTAGTTGCTGGGCCATAATAAAACCAGGCAAGCAAAAAACAGTGAATATCGTTATTATTATATTCCTCATTTTTTAATGTTTTAAATCCGGTTATCTTCTTTTAAGAAACAGGATTGAGTTTAATTAGTTCTGACAATAGTTCAGTGTCTGAACCAGAATGTTCGAGTTCGAGGCTTGCGAAGCTGAAAAAAACATTGAGTTTACTGGTGTAAATGGATGTTTTTTAAAGCGAGCGTAATGAAGAAATCGGACATTCTGGACAAACATTAATTAATTCTGTTTTTTTGCTTTAACACTAATGTTAATTGGTGTACCCGCATTCACTGAAGGGTTTATAACATTAAAAGTTTTTACCTGGGGTATGTTTGGAGTCCCTGTCATATCAACCCAAGGGTAGCTGCCACCATAAATGCCAATGTCAGTGCCATCGCTGCCACCATTACGCCCCGGAGATATTGGCGCTGTGCTTCTTAAATGATAATCATGAGTAAAAGAAAAATCGGTAGCAGAGAGTGGTAGAAACACAAATTTCGGATCGATACCTGTACCATTAGCTGCACCATAATTATTTACGCCAACATTACTTGCCGGAGGTAAAGTGTTGTCAGAAGCTAAATAACTTAAATTGTTGTTGAAAGAATTATTACTACAATTTATTGTAGCAAGCGATTTAAAAAAAACATTGTTCTGAATTATTGCGTTGGAAACAGCATTAAGCGCAGGATATCCGGTATTGGAATTCATGAAAATATTATTGGAAATAATAACAGTGCCTTTGTCACTATTTGAAACCGAATTAACACCTACGCCTTGCATGCGAAAAATATTATTGGATATAATAATAGAATTGTAAGTTTGAATGGATATAGCAATCAACAAATTATTTGTTATTAACCAATTATTTCCCTCCACATAAACAACATTACCAAAATAACATCTCTCAATTTTTACATTATGTACCTTGCCTGGTACCGAAGAACTTATGCCCTGGACAATGTTAAAACCACTAATTTTAAAATTTCTTCCGGAGGAAACAAATTGTATCGTATCAAAAATTATTGCATTTATTGTTGATATTAAAGGAATATCTTTTTGTGGCGCATATCCGGTACCAATTAAAGTTAAACCCGGTTTATTAACAGTTATGCTTCCATAGGTCGTGTAAGACCCATGAACATAAATTGAATCTCCGTCATTTGCATTGTCTATTGCAGTTTGCAAACTAGTATATTGCCCGGGGCTGTTAACGTTATTATTCACGGTAATAACCGTTGCAAAGCAGCTTGCAGTTGCTGCCATAATAGCCAATGTAAAGATTGATTTTTTCATTTTTTTTGTCTTTTATTTATGGGTGTGAGTTTTTATTTTTTGTTTTTTTAATTAATCACTAACTTCTTAAACGTCTTTGCATTATTACTTTCAATAACTATTGTATAGATTCCTTTTGCAAAAGTGGAGGTGTTTATTTCTTTTATTGTTTTTGAATTTCCTGCTGTCACAACGGTTTGTTCAACTACAAGTTGTCCGATCGAATTCATGATTCTGATAGTTGCATTTTGAATCGATGCAGGTAATTCAATATTTACATACTCGTTTGCAGGGTTAGGATATATTACTGCAGAACTTAATTCTGTGTTTGATAGTATGCCTGTTACCATGGAAGTGTGTTTTATGTTGGAGCGGGTAGTGTTTACTGATACGCGTGTTGGCGTACATGAAATACTCCATGCTACATCCACCCTGTAGTTTGCATTGGAATAAAGTGCACTATTTACATCGGTAAACGTTGAATTTCCTCCGGGAACAGTTGAACTGATTGGTAAAAAGTTTCCTGTATTGTTATCATCTCTGTAAACACGATAATATGTAACAGGGTTTCCTGCATTTTCAATATCATACAAGGTCCATTGTAAATTACCGTTTCCTAAATTTTGCAAATGTATCGTACTATGAAAATTGCTCCAGTCTGTTGCTCCTGATTCATTCCCACAGCTATCAATTACCGTAAGTTTATACTTATACGATGTACCATTTGGATCTGCTCCATAATCGTGATATTCGCTTAATGAATCGTAGTACACAGAAGCTAAGTATCCATACACATTTGTAGTTACTTCACGATAAACCCGGAAGCTATCAATGTCTAATACAGCCGGTTTTTCCCAATAAATAATTGTATGCGTGGACATCGTATCAACAGT
>Ga0156174_1005_pt1 | contig 63984 bp, 47 predicted proteins | sample RifCSPlowO2_12_FD_107827 | JGI IMG/M metagenome (GOLD analysis project Ga0156174, IMG submission 107827) | Bacteroidetes bacterium RIFCSPLOWO2_12_FULL_35_15
ATACGTGATACAACGCTTTTGTGTATTCAGTTTTTTTGTAATTTCTATTAGTTCCATTTTACAAATATAATAATTCTACCTTATCATATGACATTGCCAAAATGAGAGGGTGATTGGATTCTCTTTTTTTTATATTTGTTTCACGTGAAACATATAAACTTATCTTCCTAAATAGATCATCAAAATAGAAATATCGGAAGGAGTGATCCCTGAAATTCTGGAAGCTTGTCCAATTGTTCTGGGTTTTATTTTGGTCAATTTTTCACGCGCTTCTGCTGATAAAGAAGTCAGTCTTTTATAATCAAAATCATCATGCAAAACAAGATCTTCTAATCGCGTTTGCTTATCCGCTAACTCATGTTCTTTTGAAATATATCCTTCATATTTCATTAAAATTTCAGCTTGTTCAATACTCTCTAAATCATATTTAGAAATGAATTCTTTTACCTTTTGGGAATAAATTGCGAAGTCCAAAAGTGTAACACCCGGACGCGCTAAAACTCCAAACATTTTTACTTTCTGAGAAATAGGAGCGGAGCCAATTGCCTCTAAAGCTGGATTTATTTCTGAAGGATCTATACTCTCTTTTTTGAAATAAGCAATGATTTCCGTAGTCTGTTTTTGTTTTAATTGAACCCGGTCTAATCTTTCTTTTTTCGCTAAACCTATTTCATATGCTTTAGGAGTTAAGCGAATATCTGCATTATCCTGACGCAATAAAATACGATATTCAGCACGGGAAGTAAACATCCGATATGGTTCATTTGTTCCCTTTGTAACAAGATCGTCAATCAAAACTCCGATATATGCTTCGGACCGCTGAAGTATAAATGCTTCTTTTTTATTCACTTTTAAATGCGCATTGATGCCGGCCATCAAACCCTGACAAGCGGCTTCTTCATATCCGGTTGTCCCATTAATTTGTCCGGCAAAATATAAATTCTCTATTAACTTTGTTTCAAGCGTAAGACTCAATTGTTGTGGTGGAAAATAATCATATTCGATAGCATACCCAGGACGAAACATTTTTACATTTTCGAAACCGGGTATCTTTTTCAAAGCTTTGTATTGAACATCTTCCGGTAGTGAAGTGGAGAACCCATTCACATAAATTTCTACCGTATTCCATCCTTCCGGTTCCACAAATATCTGGTGCCTGTCGCGCTCCGCAAAGCGTGTAATTTTATCTTCTATACTCGGACAATACCTTGGTCCTAAACCTTGAATCCGACCAGAAAACATAGGCGATTTTTCAAAACCTGTCCTTAAAATTGCATGGACCTCTTCATTGGTATAGGTCACATAACATGGAATTTGTCCTTCCGGTCCGTTCCCAAGTGGTCCCTCTCGTTTCGTTTTAAAGGCAAATTGCTCGCTATTCAGATAGGAAAATTTGTTAGGATTTTCATCCCCATGTTGTACTTCCATTTTTGAATAATCCAAGGAACGCCCATCGATACGGGGAGGTGTTCCTGTTTTCATTCTGCCTGCTTCAAAACCTAATTCTACTAATTGTTCGGTAATTCCTTTGGATGCGCTTTCGCCTGCTCTCCCGCCACCATATTGCTTTTCACCCAAATGGATGATGCCATTTAAAAAAGTTCCATTGGTTAGAACCACTGATTTTGCTCGTATTTTAATATCCATGCCGGTAATTACCCCGCATACTTTTCCATCTTCAATCATCAACCCTTTAACCATATCCTGCCAAAAATCCAGGTTTGGTGTGGCTTCCAGCATTAAGCGCCATTCTTCAGCAAATTTCCACCGATCACTTTGTGCCCTGGGACTCCACATGGCAGGACCTTTTGAGCGGTTCAGCATACGAAACTGAACAGCAGTTTTATCGGTAACAATTCCTGAATATCCGCCCAATGCATCTATCTCCCTCACAATTTGCCCTTTTGCAATCCCACCCATAGCAGGATTACAACTCATTTGTGCAATGGTTTGCATATTCATGGTAACGAGCAGAGTGGATGAGCCCATATTTGCTGCTGCAGCAGCGGCTTCACAACCTGCATGACCCGCGCCTACTACTATTACATCGTATTCCTTAAACATTATTTATTAAAAATAAAATAGAAAAGACTCAACCAGATTAATCCAAAAAATATTGTGAAACTTAAAATTTCCTTTGCTGTTTTTGTATCCTTTTTTATAAAATAATTATAGACAGCCCAAATTAAACCAGCAATAATTAATAAAACGGGAAAATAGATTCTCATATTAAATTGAAAAATTCTGCAAAGTTATTAATTTTTGAGGAATGTATTTGGAGTAAAGTACAATTCATCCTCTTTAATAAAACATTAATACCTTTGAAGAAATACACTGGTTACTTTCGCCAAATAACCAAATATGGCTGATTAAGCGATTTTTGTTTAAACTGACAAAAGACAATTTTTATTTTAATACATGATCTTATGAAATACAAATCAGAAATTGAAATCAACAAGCCATTAGACAAAGTAATTGAATTATTCGACAATCCGGATAATATGAAAAAATGGATGGAAGGGCTTCAGAGTTTTGAAGCAATCAGCGGTAAACCTGGGGAGGTCGGTTCAAAATCACGACTTAAATTTAAAATGGGAAAGCGCGAAATTGAAATGATTGAAACAGTTACAGTAAGAAATTTACCTGAAGAATTCAGCGGGACTTATGAAGCACAAGGGGTATTTAATATTGTTAAAAATAAGTTTATTCCACTCACTGAGAACAGAACAAAATATATATCTGAACAAGAATTTCAGTTTAATGGTTTTATGAAAATTATTGGCTTCTTAATGCCCGGGATGTTTAAAAAACAATCGATGAAATATTTAATTGACTTTAAAAATTTTGTAGAAAAAGAGTAAGGAAAATGTCCCAAAGAAATAGGGAATCAAAGTCTGAATGCCTCAGCGAAAACACACCATTTCTCATCTAAAAAAAATGAAAAAATATTTTCTAATACTATTTTTACTCTTTGCGTTCACAGGGATTCATGCACAGGAAGAATCAATAATTTTAAAAACTGCAAGCGGAGATCTTGCCGGCACCTTAACATTGCCGGATACCAGGACAAATATCTCCGTTGTATTGATCATAGCAGGTTCCGGACCAACAGACAGAAACGGAAATCAGGAATCGACTGAAAATAATTCATTAAAATTTATTGCAGAAGAATTACGAAAAAATGGAATAGCGTCTGTTCGATACGATAAACGTGGCATTGCGAAAAGTGAAGATGCCATGACCGCAGAAAAGGATCTACGTTTCGAAACGTATATTAATGATGTAAAGGAGTGGATAAGTCTATTATCAAAAGATAAGCGATTTAATAAAATTAGTATTGCCGGACATAGTGAAGGTTCCTTGCTTGGAATGATCGCTGCTGAGAATAATAAAAATGTAAATGCATTTATTTCTATTGCAGGTGCAGGCCGTCCGGCAGATGAAATTTTAAAAGAACAATTGGATAAAGTTCCAAAAGATGTAAAGGATTTTATTTTTCCAGTGATTGATTCCTTAAAACATGGCGATACAGTTGCTAATGTTCCTGTCATATTTTATGCTTTGTTTCGCCCAAGTGTTCAGCCATATATGATCTCCTGGTTGAAATATAATCCTCAAACGGAAATTAAAAAATTAGAAATTCCTGTTTTAATTTTACAGGGGACAACAGATGTTCAGGTCACAGAAACAGATGCAAACCTTTTATCAAAAGCTCAACCAAAGGCTGAATTAAAGTTGATCAAAAATATGAATCATGTATTGAAAGATTGTGATACTTCCGATAAAGAAAAACAAAAACCTATTTATTCGAATCCTGATCTTCCTTTAAATAAAGAGTTTGTTGCTGAATTGGTGAATTTTATTAAGAAGCTGAAATAGTTTTTTTTGGGGGAGTTAGAAATCATGAAAACAAATTTTCATTTTTTCTTTGTCATGCAACAAAAAAAATTCGTAAATCTCATTATTAACTGGTCCTTTCACACGTTCTCGATATATTTTTCATAAAAGAAAAATACTGCCTACCGCAGGCAGGCTCGAACTGAAGCACCCATCACTCGAACTCAGGCTTTTATGGCCCAACGCAATTTTGCTGAACGTGCACGAGGATTGGTATTACATTCCTCTGCGGATGGCCGGATCGGATCTGGGGCAATAGAACTGTAAATACCTTCACGAAATAAATTTTGAAATGATTTTTTAACGCGCCTGTCTTCGCCTGAATGAAAAGATAGTATGGCCACCCGACCACCTGCTGCCAGCGCATCAGGAAGCTTCTCAAGGAATTTATCCAATACACCAAATTCGTCATTTACGGCTATTCGTAATGCCTGAAAGCAGCGCTGACAAGATTTTTTAGTGAGATCCTTGCGGGTATTTGCCGGAAGAAATTCCAGCGTTTCTGTAATTATTTGCTGCAAATGTGTTGTTGTGGCTATGGAAATTCCTTTTTGTTTTTTTGAAATGATTGCTTTCGCGATAAGCTCGGAGTAGGGTTCATCAGCATTTTCCAGAAACAACTCTTGTAATTTTTGTTGAGAAATATTTTTTAATAACTCTGAAGCGGGCTTTCCGCTTTTAGGATTAAGCCTCAAATCTAAGGGGCCTTCGATCTTAAATGAAAATCCTCTTTCGGGATTATCTATTTGCATGGAAGAAACACCAAGGTCTGCGAGTACAAAATTCAAGGGTCCGACTTCGCCAGCTATTTGATCGATGCCTGAAAAATTCATTTTTTTAATTATTAACACTTCAGGTCCAAAACCTAAAGCCGCCAAACGATCTCTGGTACGTGGTAATTCGATAGGATCTACATCAATGGCATATAATCTCCCATTGGGAACCAAGTGTTTCAGCATTTCTAAACTATGACCACCATAACCAAGCGTGGCATCCAATCCTATTTGTCCGGGAACAATAGAAAGGAATTTTAGTATTTCATCCACACAAATAGAACGGTGCATCCCTGCCGGTGTGCGCCCTTGTTCCATCACTTTTGCAATATCCTCTTTATAGACCTCCGGTTGAAGTTCTTTGTATTTTTCTTTAAAAGATTTTGGGTGTGTGCCTTTGTATCGTTGCCTGCGAACACGTTCCGGCTTTTTATCTTCCATTTGGTAAAAATAATAAATTTAATTATTAACATACTATTGAAGCAAGATGCTTCTTTATAATTGGAACGTTTAGAAACTATAACTGTTCGAAACATTTTATTCTTTTACTTTCTTTTTCTGCCGCAAAAAGAAAGTAACAAAGAAAAGCCACCACAAAAACCAACCCCAAGTCTTCGTTTTACCCACAAAAGCCTTACGCCATATCTCCACGAAACTTGTGGTTCGCACTTTTTGTGGACATCAGCCGCACCGCTGCTAATTTTCTTTGTGCAAAATTTAATTTGGTAAGAGCGGGTAAGGCTTGAACAAACGCGATGCCGAGTTGCCAGTGTGGAGAAATCGTTTGTTCTTGATTTTTTCGTTCTTTTTGATCAAGCAAAAAGAACAAAATACAAAAACTTACAAGATTTCGAACAGTAAAGGTTAGAAACTCGCTCCTGCGTAACACTCGTGTTGACGTATTTATTTTTTGCTTTGAAATTTACAGGTGGCTACAAACTCTTTTAATTCCTTTGATTGTCCAAACTCTCTTGAAAAAAATTGTCTTGCAGGTAATTGTGCAAATTTTTCAACCATACAATTACAAAATATATCAATATTAATTGTCGTGTCTCCATCAGAATTTCTATATTCTTCTAATAACCCTTGTTTAACATAACTTTTTAATGAGTCATTCCATTGCAATTCTGGATGAGTTGATCTGCTATTTATCGTGTTGTTTTGAGCAGCTGGGGTAATTAATATACCAAACAATGCCATAATGGAAAAGATTTTTAAAAATCCCCACGTGTAATTTGAATACTTGTTTTCTTCCTCTATTATTTGTTTTGGCTTAAAAGCGCTTCTGAATAATAAACCGCAACCGATAATTGATAAAGAAGTAATAATCGTAAAGAACCAGATGTTTCCTGTTTCCTTATATCCAGTATACCCTTCCTTTGTAAAACTTACTATAAGTAAAATTCCTAGAAAAATTTTAGCTGTTTTTTTATTATTCATAATATACTTTTTCAAGTGTCACAAAGTAGAACTTAACGCTTACTGTGTGTGCCTTTGTATCATTGCCTGCAAACACGTTCCGGCTTTTTATCGTCCATTGGGTAAAGCTAAGAAAATTAATGACGTGCAGCCCTTGCAGGTTCTATTTCATCCGCAATACAATACCGAAAAAGTTATAATTTTTCTCTTATTATTTCTTTTGTTGGATGATTAGTTTTCCTGTATTATTTTTTAACTGATAAAAATAAATACCATCCGGCAAATTTGCTATTGTGATTTCCGTTTTCGGATCTGTGATCTGAATTTGTTTTACTTCTCTGCCTAACAAATCACTGATCTTCAAATCGCATTGTTCATTTTTAAAATTATCAATTTGCAAGGTAAAATTGTTAGCCGCGGGATTTGGGTAGATCTTAACTTGTTCTTCTGTGTAGGTGTTTTCATTAAGGGATGTAGCGGGACAATAAGATTGCCAAACAGAGAAAGCCGGTCGGTCATTTCCTATAGAATCACGCATTGCTATGCTTTTAAAAATTAACGATTCCGGTGTATTGGAATTATCCATCATATAATTTAAAAACAACCAATTTACAACCTCCACGTTTCTGCCATTCAGGATATTAAAGAGTTTATTTACCCAATCAACTTGTTCCTGTGGCGAAGCGTTCCAATTTCCATATAAGGAATCACCTGGCCAACCTGTTTCTGTTATCGCTAAGGGTATATTTCCAATTTTGGAAAATAATGCATCTAAATAATTCAGTGATACACTGTTTGCTTGTTGTGCATTAAAGAAAGGGTATAGCGTTAATCCAACGATATCCATTTTTGATGTATCCAGATCCAGTAAAGCATTCCAGAGAGGAGTGTTCCATCCTGTATTTATTCCTTGTCCGGATAAATGCTCATAATTGAAAATAGTACCCACTTTAGTAGTTGGAGAATAAAATTTAATTGAATCGTAAGCCATGCTGTAAAAGGAGGCCCAATTGGCATAATCAGATGAATCTTGTGCGAAATAAAAATTAACTTCATTCCCAATAAAAATATAAGCAGGATTTAATGAATCGGCTGCATGAACCAATGTTTTTATAAATAAATTACGCATCGTGCTGTTTGTCCAATTGTTGGTGGAATCATTATTTGTATTTAAGTAGAGCGTAGGATAGGTTGCCCAGCCAAATACCAGTATGTCGGTATAATTATATGGCACAGGCTGGAGTTGAGCTATTGTTTTTTGAAGCGTTGGAATATTTCCTGAATTAGCAATGTTATCTCTCCAGCTTCCGTTTGCCATTACAGCACCGCCATTACATGTATTAGCAACTTCAAGTAAAAAAGTCCCGAATTGTGAATAGTCGGTTGGGTGACCAACCGGAGAAACCCCGTAACCCAATTTACCATTAAAGGATTGTGAAAACAAAGATGTTGTTAAACACAATGCAACACAGAGAGTAATGATTCGTTTTTGCATATTGTTTGATGTTTTTTTGTAAAATGTGAAACGAATTGACCAAGAAACCAATTAATTGTGCAAAATTTTATCCGATATAAATTTATAAAAAATTACTCAATGGAATTTAAAATACAGATTTGTACGCATAGTCCCACTTTGTTACTTTTAACAAGATTATAACCTATTATTGAAAAAAAATTATTATTGAAATAGAAAAAATTCTATTTCAGGCGGAACACCTTGATGTGTCAGACATAGGGCGCTATAAAATTCGAAACATTCTAATTTCATTAATTTTCTATAAAAAAACTTTTGCTTCGTTTCCTATATTTTATTTTTAAATCATACAAGCTAAACTGAACTGATAATTCTAAAAACCAAAAACAACATTTAACTTTTTAATGAGAAACATTTTTTATCTTTCCTCGCAAATTCTTAAAACCAATTTTCACATGGCAAAAAAACATCCTAAGGCACTACCTTATTTATTTCTTTCTGAAATGTGGGAACGTTTTGGATTTTATCTTATGCTCGGCATATTTTTCCTTTATATGACCGATACTGAACGAGGGGGTTTAGGCATGGACAGGAAGGAAGCGGCTGATATTTTCGGAACTTATATTGCGCTTGTTTATCTGACACCATTTATCGGTGGTTTGTTAGCCGACCGGATTTTAGGTTACCGGCTTTCAATTACCATCGGAGGAATTTTAATGGGCCTGGGGTATATCGGGCTTGCACTGCCCGGCACAACAGCTTTTTATGTATCGCTACTTACCATTTGCATAGGCAACGGCTTTTTTAAACCTAATATTTCAACCCTTTTAGGAAATGTTTATAACGATGAAAAATACAAACCTTATAAAGATGCGGGTTATAATATTTTTTACATGGGAATTAACATCGGAGCTTTTATTTGTAATTTTTTTGGTGCTTATCTGCGAAATACATTTAGTTGGGGTGCTGCATTTTCAGCTGCAGGAATAGGAATGTTTATTGGGGTAATTATTTTCTGGATTGGATCGAAGCACTACAAACATGCGGATGTTCGTAAAGAAACAAAATCAGAAGATATGCCTGTGGTAAAAATTTTAGGCTTAACCCTTCTTCCAGCGCTTATTGTAGGGTACATCGGTTGGATCATTCCCGGGAATATTTTCGGAAGTGACAGTACCGATGCATTTATTTTTGGTGCCTTACCTGTTGCCGGATATTATGTTTCTCTGATGTTACGCTCCAATGCCGAAGACAAAAGACCTATTTCGGCCTTACTTGCAGTGTTTGCCGTTGCAATTATATTTTGGGCAATTTTTAAACAAAATGGAACAGCATTAACAACATGGGCCGAAAGCTATACGGATAGGGAAATTCCTACCATGCTGGTGAAACCTGCAAAAGTTCTTGGGATGATACAGGAACCAAAATTTGTGAAGGACTCTGTTCCGCTTGTGGATGAAAAATTCCGTGTTGTACGCGATGCAAATAATAAACCTCTGAAAACTTTTTCTTATCCATTATATTTTAAAAATCTTGCTCCTGAAAAACTGCCTGCAGAGGGTGAAAAAGTAACGCTTGTTTCCACTGAATTGATGCAATCCATAAATCCATTCTGGGTAATTATATTAACTCCTCTGATTGTATTATTCTGGGTATTTCTGAAAAGGAAAAACAAAGAACCAACCACTCCATACAAAATTTTTTATGGATTATTGATCACCGCTTTATCTACACTTGTTATGGTAGTTGCCACTTATATGTGCTATAACGGACAGGAAAAAAGTTCGATGTGGTGGCTCGTTGCCAGTTATGGTGTTATAACGGTGGGCGAATTATGTTTAAGTCCAATGGCATTATCACTGGTTTCAAAACTATCTCCTCCCCGACTAACCGGTTTAATGATGGGAGGCTGGTTTCTTTCTACTTCTATTGGAAATAAAATGAGTGGAGTGCTTGCCAGTTTATGGGATGGTTATGAAAATAAAGCAAATTTTTTTCTGGTGAATTTTATTCTTGCATTAATCACCTCTGTTATAATTTTATTAATGATCAGATGGCTGAATAAGATCATGAAGGAACATGGAGTTTAAGTGATTTTATTAGAAAACAAAATAAACTATTACAAACCAAACTGAGCTGATAATTCCAACATTCTGATAATTGGTTTTTTAATCCTTTACACGAAAAATGGCTACTGGCAAACAACGCAGAGGACTGTTTTTTTTCCAGTGCCAAGTTTTATAAATCTAAAAATTATGATTTTAGTTTCCTTGTTAACTATTTGGATGTTATGTAGGTTTGCTGATAAATTTACAGACGGCAGATTGCAGGTGAAATAACACCTGCAATGACTTGGTTAATGCAGCACCAACAGGGACAAAAATTTTCCCTATGCCTTGTTAAATACGACAGGTAACTTTCTAAAACAATCTATTTTTTCTATAATATCCTTAAGTTCGGATGGCACAGATATTTGTTGTAAGCTATTTATTATGTTAGATTGAGTTATTGTAATTTTTAGTTCATTCTGCAAATACATGTTTAATTCGGATAGAAAATCTTTTCCAGGTAGAATTTTTAATCTTTCATTTAAATCATTCCATTGTTGCTCAAATTCTCTTAGAATTGATTCAGTTATTGTTGATTCATCATTTCTAGGAGTATTTCCTTTTTCAAATTTTAATCTATATGACTGCAATTGAGCTTGCGTTTTATATTTAAAATTATCCGATATAGAATTTAATACTAGATTAATATCTTTATTAAATGATATAGATTTTCCACTTCTAATATTTGCTTCCTTAATACGATCATGTATTGCTTTTTCTATGGCTTCTGGTACAAGAAGAAAATTTTCTATTTCCTTACAACTATGAATATGTGCAAAATTGTTTCCTTTATTTAAATCTTCCAGTTCACCTGTTACTTCTTTTTCAGATCTATAATCTCTATCAAATATAACTGCTGAAAGAATTTTAGATCCTATTGTTTTTTCAATTCCTTCTTTGAAAGCTCTAAGTCGCGTGGGATTGAACCCTTCAATAGGTACAACCGCGAAATCAGTTCTATTTGCTACTTGTTCTTTATTGAGTATTCTAGCAATTTTTGAAAGAATCGAAAAATCTTTTCCTTCGACAAATAACACTCTTTTTGACTTAGCTATTTGTGTCAAAATAGGATTTAAATTTGAACCTAACACTTGAAATATATCCCTTAATTGTGAAGGGTCTTTTATTCTTTTGGCTGATTGATTCACTTTATTTATTAGTAGAATATCATTTAATTCTGCTTCACTAATAAGTTCTGTTGAGTGTGTAGCTATAATAATATCGGGCCCAATCGTTTTAAGAACAGCAAGTAACTGTCGTTGTAAATCAGAATGTAAATATATGTCAGGTTCGTCTATAAGAAAGATTGATGCATTTTTATTTTTAATAATGTATGTTAGCATTTGACACCAAACTTGAAATCCATAACCTGCCCAGAAAATTTCTCTAGGAATTCTTTCTTCTGGACAAAACATATCGAGTGTAGGTTCTTTTTCAGATTGATTTACTTCTGGTCTATCAATATCCATCCCGGGCCAAGTCCTTTTTATTAATTCCTTAAACTCAAGAAAATCTTCATTGTAATGATACCAAATATTTCTAAAATTTCTTGATGCTGTATAAGTTAATAGAGCTAATCTGGCAGCTTCTTTTTGATAAAGCCTTTCTTTATGATCAACCGGTCCTAATATCGGAACAAATCCTATTTCAATATTTACTAATTCTTTAAATTCTTTGGGAGATTTAACTATAGAAGATTCTGATTCATAGTTAAGATAACATTCCCCTTTTTTTGGAAAAAAAACTTGTAGGTATGCACCATCAGATAGTCGAAACCTTATTATTGCTGGTGTTTCGTCATCATAATTATGAAAAACATTTTCTGTCGCAACTGGAACTTGACTTAAATCAATTTCATACCCTAAAACTTGATTACCGATAGGATCGTTAATAAAAATTGGTTTTTTAGATTTTGCTTTTCGGATACCTTCAGCGAGAATTTTTAAGGAACCAATAATGGTAGATTTTCCTGCATTATTTGGTCCTACAAGAATATTAAAACTATTTAATGAAACCGTAAATTGACTGAAGCTTTTGTAATTTTTATATTTTATCGAAGTTATATGTTGCATTTAATTATACTATCAAAGATTTTTTGTGAATTATATCAAATGTACTTATTCTTTAATATAAAAAAAGAGGTAAAACATTTGCTTCACCTCTTTCAATCAATTTAAAAAGTTTTAAAACTTACAAACCAAACTGAGCTGATAATTCCAACATTCTGATAATTGGTTTTTTAGCTTCCCGTATTAATTCTTCTGATAATAGTATTTCGGGCTGTTCGTATTTAAGGCAATTATAAAGCTTTTCCAGCGTGTTTAATTTCATGTGGGGGCAATCGTTGCAAGCACAGGAATTATTAGGTGGAGCGGGTATAAAGGTCTTTAATGGATTTGCTTTTTGCATCTGATGGATGATGCCTGCTTCGGTAGCAACAATAAATTCGGTAGCAGGTGATTGGGTGGAATATTTTAAAATACCTGTTGTACTACCAATATAATCAGCTATTTCTAATAAGTTAGCTTCACATTCAGGATGCGCTAATAATTTTGCATTCGGATGTTGATTTTTAAGTTTGGTGATTTTCTCTAATGAAAATATTTCGTGAACCATACACGCCCCATCCCATAAAATCATATTACGACCCGTTTTTTTATTGATATAAGCACCTAAATTCTTATCGGGCGCAAATATGATCTTTTGATCAATTGGAAGGCTCTCAACAATTTGAACTGCATTGGTGGAGGTACAAACAATATCAGTTAATGTTTTTAATTCAGCAGTGCAATTAATGTAAGAAATTACTAAATGATCGGGGTGTAGTTTTTTGAATGTTGCAAATTTATCTGCCGGACAGGAATCTGCTAATGAACAACCTGCGTTTAAATCTGGTAATAAAACTTTTTTGTGAGGTGAAAGAATTTTTGCAGTTTCGGCCATGAAATGAACGCCTGCAAAAACAATAATGTCGGCATCGGTTCTGGCTGCTTCCTGGGATAATCCCAAACTATCGCCAATGTAATCGGCAATGTCCTGTATGTCGGCATCCTGGTAATAGTGGGCAAGTATGATGGCATTTTTTTCTTTTTTGAGTTTGTTTATTTCGGAGAACAAATCTAGAGAAAAATCAATTGGAATATCTAAAAAGCCTTTTGTCAACAAATCACTATCCATAATAATAATATATTTATTTTAATTAAAATTTAAAAAATTGTTGTTGTTATTGGTCTGTTAGTTCAGTGTAAAAATACTTTACAAAAGTATTGACTTTTTGACTTTTAACATACTGTAAAACGTAATTAAAAAGTTCTTAGGCTATAAATAGCTGAAAAATAGATTATTCGAGCTTTATAAACAATGTGTTAATTAAGTTATGAGATGATAAGTAATAGGAATAAACAAGCAACTTTATGTTATTAAATTGTTCATTTATTCTATTAAAAAATAATAAGATTATAGCTGATTATCCAAAAAAATATCCATGCAAATTAAATACTTAACAATCCTATGGAAATCTTTTAAAGATTACTAACAGAATAACCCTTTTTCAACAAAATTAGTGTTAATAAAATAAAAATTAGAGTGCTGTTTATCAAGCTATTATTTTTGAACTTTACAAAACTGTTAATAAGGTGAAAAAGCTGTTAATTACGTTGGAATTGCTTGATATTTAATATAGAAGGTTTATTGGAACGCAGATTTATTAAGAAAGATTAAGAAAGAAAAATGATTTTAAGTTTTACTGATTTAGTAGGATATAGTAAATGGAACGCAGATTTAGTAGGAAAGATTAAGGATTTAATATTTTTTAAAATGTTATCCTAATATCAATAGAGAATCAACTAAATCATAAAATTTTAAAATCATAAAGGATCAGCGAAGATCAGCGTACCATAATATAAAGTGCAACACTATAAATTATAAAAAATAAAAAATGAAAATAGCAATAGGTTCTGACCATGCCGGATTTGAATTAAAACAAAAGCTAATACCTTATCTGCAATCCCAAGGATATGAGGTGAAAGATTTTGGTTGTTATTCAGAGGAACGCGCAGATTATCCTGATTTTGCACATCCTGTTGCAAATGCAGTAGAAAATAAAGAAGTTGATTTTGGTTTATTAATGTGTGGCACCGGCAACGGAATTAACATGGCGGCAAATAAACATGGAGGAATACGTGCTGCATTGTGTTGGAAGCCGGAAATAGCAGAATTAGCCCGATTGCATAACGATGCTAATATATTAACACTTCCTGCACGTTGCATCAGTGAAGAAGAAGCAAAAAAATGCACAGATGTTTTTTATACCACCGCTTTTGAAGGAGGAAGACATACGGACCGGGTGAAGAAAATTTCAAATGGTTGTTAATCTACGAAATACGAATGAGTATGAATCTCCGAAACTGTGTTAAAAAAACTTTGCGCCTTCGCGCCTTAGCGGCAAAAAAACGATAAGTTACGAATAAACGAATGAATACGAATCTACGAAACTGTGTTTAATATAACTTTGCGCCTTTGCACCCGGAGTTTATCCTGAGCGAAGTCGAAGTGAGGCAAAAAAAATTATGAGTTACGAATAAACGAATGGAAACTAATTTACTAAACTAAGTGTTGGAAAAAACTTTGCGCCTTCGCGGCTTAGCGGCAAAAAAAATGATGGGTTACGAATAAACAAATGGTTGCTAATCTACGAAATACGAATGAGTACGAATTTACGAAACTGTGTTTAAAAAAAACTTTGCGTCTTCGCGCCTTAGCGGCAAAAAAGCGATAAGTTACGAATAAACGAATGATTGTTAATCTACGAAATACGAATGAGTACGAATCTCCGAAACTGTGTTTAAAAAACTTTGCGTCTTCGCGCCTTAGTGGCAAAAAATATGACTAAAAAAATACTACTTTTCCTCTTATTTCCTACACTGCTTTTTGCACAACAGCCGGCACAAAAGGATGCATCCCTTCCTTCAGGAGGAAAAGATACTACCGCTATCCGCTATTCAAAAAGCATTTCAAAAGAGGATCTGAAAGGGAATTTGACTATTCTTGCTGATGATGCAATGGAAGGTAGAGAAACCGGTGAACCTGGTCAAAAAATGGCTGCCGACTTTATTTCATCACAATTCAGATCCTATGGAATTCCTCCCTATAAAGACAGCACCTATTATCAATCGTATCCCTTAAATGTGATTTTGCCAACATCTGCTGAAGTGATCGTTGATGGAAAAAAATTCACAGCAAAAAAAGATTACTATAATTTTCCGGGACTCATTGAACAGCGCATCGAAGAATACAGTGTTCTTTTTTGTGGTTATGGAATAGAAGAAAAAAAATACAATGATTATAAGGGAGTGAATGTAAAAGATAAAGTAGTACTAATACTTTCGGGAGAACCTTATTCGAAAGATTCTGTTTCGATCATTTCCGGAAAAAAAACAGCTTCCCTTTGGAGCACTTATTATAAATTAAAAATTGAAAAGGCAAAAGAAAAAGGGATCAAAGCATTATTAGTTATTGTGGATGATGTAGCGAAAGATGTAGTAGAAAAAAAACACCGGCTGGAAACACCTTCCTTGAAATTAGACCAGTCGAAAATAGAAATGCCGATTATTTATATTTCCAAAGAAATGGCGTGTAAGATCTTAAAAATTGAAAATATTGAAAAGATCAGGCCCAAACAAAAGCCGGTAAAACTGGTAGCAAAAACAACTATTAGTATTGATATTAAAAATAAAGTTCAAAAAAACAGCTCCGAAAATGTATTGGCTTATATTGAAGGAAGTGATTTGAAAAATGAAGTTATTGTGATCTCTGCTCACTACGATCATCTTGGAAAAGATGGCAATATTGTTTTTAATGGTGCCGATGATGATGGTTCGGGAACTGTTGCAGTTATGGAGCTTGCAAAAACGTTTGCGAAAGCAAAAAAAGAAGGAAATGGTCCGCGCAGAAGTATTTTATGCATGACAGTTTCGGGCGAAGAAAAAGGATTGTTAGGCTCCGCCTACTATGTTGAAAACCCCGTGTTTCCTTTAAAAAACACAGTTTGTGATCTGAACATTGATATGATAGGCCGTATCGATGAAAAGCACGAAAACAATGCAAATTATATTTATTTGATCGGGTCGGATAAATTAAGTTCAGAGCTTCACAGCATCAACGAAAACGCAAATAAAAAATATACTAACCTGGAATTAGATTATACCTATAATGATGTGAAAGATAAGAATCGTTATTATTATAGGTCCGATCATTATAACTTTGCGAAGAAGGGAATCCCTGTAATATTTTATTTCAATGGTGTGCATGTGGATTATCACAAGCCAACGGATGATATAGAAAAAATAAATTTCGAGAAGATGGAAAAGATAACCCGGCTTGTTTTTTTTACAGCCTGGGAGCTTGCAAACAGGACGGAGAGGATAGTTGTGGATTCGAATAAAAAATAAAGACCTCACCCCTTTATCCCCTCTCCACAAGAGAGGGTGCGAGGCGTAAAAAAAGAACAAATTTTTTTTAATAAAAGAAACATAAACTCCGCGCCTTTGCATTCGGAGTTTATCCTGAGAGAAGTCGAAGGGCGGAAAAAAATAAAGAGGAGGGTGGTAAGAGGTGAAAAAAGAGAAACAGAAATTTTAATAAAAAAAATAAACTTCCGCGTCTTTGCGTCTTCGCGGCAAAAAATAATTGGTATGTCGAAAACACTGGAAACATTTTTAGCAGCTTCAGAAAAAAAAGCCTTTGATCTGGATCATCGCAAAACATTGCGTTATAACATCGGGCAGTATAATAAAAAAGTTATTGAAGGAAAAGAACAGTTCAGTAATCTGGAACTCGCCAAAACGCGTGCTGCTGCAAGAAAGCAAAAAGCAATTGAAAATCTCGAAAAATATCTGATCGAATTTGAAGCCGCTTTTATTAAACGCGGTGGTAAAGTTATTTGGGCCGTAGATGCTGAAGAGGCTGTAAAAGAAGCTTTACAGATCATGCAAAAGGTAAATGCTAAAACGGTAGTGAAAGCCAAATCAATGGTTACCGAAGAAATTCATTTTAATCCCGCACTCGAAAAACAAGGAATAGAAAGTATTGAAACGGATCTGGGCGAATACATTGTACAGCTTCGTAACGAGCCACCATACCATATTGTAACTCCTGCCATGCATCTTTCAAAAGAAGAGGTGGCAAAAACATTTAATGAAAAAAAGGGAACACCACTGGATTGGAACCCTGAACAAATCACCAATTTTGTCCGCCAGGAATTACGACTCAAATACAGTAAAGCCGATGTGGGTGTAAGTGGAGCCAATTTTTTAATTGCTGATGTTGGTGCTATTGCAGTCACCGAAAATGAAGGCAATGGATTAATGTCAATGGCATTTCCGAAAGTTCAGATAGCGATTGTAGGGATCGAAAAAATTTTACCATCCATGGCTGACCTGGATCTTTTTTGGCCGCTATTAGCTACTCATGGCACCGGACAAAATCTGACTGTTTATAATACCATTTATACCGGACCAAAACAAGCGGGAGAAGCGGATGGACCGGAAGAGATGTATGTTATTTTATTAGACAATGGCCGTTCGGATCTCTTGGCTGAAACAGAACAAAGAAGGGCCCTTTCCTGTATCCGCTGTGGCGCCTGTTTAAATGTGTGTCCTGTTTATAACACCATTGGCGGCCATTCCTATGGTACTACTTACAGCGGACCAATTGGTTCTATCATCACTCCACATTTCAAAGGAATGGAAGAGTTCAAACATTTAAGTTTTGCTTCCAGCTTATGCGGAAAATGTACCGAAGTATGTCCTGTAAAAATTGATATTCACAAACTTTTATTATACAACCGTAGGGATTCAATCAGCAAAGGATTTTCATCAAAAACAGAAAACTGGGTTTGGCACTTTTGGAAAAAAGCCATGTTAAAACGCAGTAAAATGGATAAAGGAGGAGCGAAGCTGAAAAATTTTATGCTTAAACAATTCTTTAAAAAACAATGGGGTGAACGAAGGGATCTACCTGTTGTTGCACAAAAATCATTTAATCAGATCTGGCGAGAGCGAAAGGGGATGAAGTAAATTGATAAAAAAAGTCGGGATTTTATATCCCGATTAGCGGGAAAAGAAAATATTTGTTTTTATTTTTTTTAATTATTGATTTACATATTTTAAAATTAGTAATTGTTTATCCCAGTTTACCAATATAAATCATATTCATTACTGCTTTTGGGATCATAGAATACAGTATCCTTTATATTGGTATAAATCCCCGATTTGTATTTATCAATATTTATAAAACTATACCCAGAAGATATACCAACAGAAGGGAAATATGAATAATTATAATTTGTTATTGTCCAATGATTATTAGGGTAAGATGCACTAATTATATTAAAGGATAACGAATCTCCTGCATTGTATGGAGGTGGAGGTAAAAATTTAATTATAACATCACACATATACACATTTTTAAGTATTATATCATTACTTTCTCCTTTTTGAATGTTACTTGAACCATTCGGATTTGCCCAATCTGTATCCACACTATATGTATACTTTCCTTTTTTTGGGGTAACAAACTCTCCGAAATCATACTTTCCGTTAGCATCCGTGTATCCGGTTTTTAATACATTAAAAGTATAATTAGCAGATCCCAATGAACTGGTATTATAGATCTCCGTAAGAACAACCTTCATATTTGAAACTCCCATTTGAGTTGTTTTATCAAACACCGTTACTTTTGCAGAAGTGTTCTCCGTTTTTTTGCAGGAAGAAATTCCAAACAAAAAAAACAGAGCGAAAATAAATTTTAATGCTTTCATATTATTTAATGATTAAATAGAGTTCAAAAAAAATGATTCCTTTTTTAAATCCTCTAACTCCTTATTTAATTGTATTACATAAAGTGTAAGCTCTTCAATTTTTTGCATTTGTAATTTTAATTGTTCACCTACATCAACACCATTTTTTTCTATTTCGGTTGCGCTTGGTATTTCAGGTAAGTGGCCATTCTTTTTAATGTATTGTTCTACTTCAGCAAGGGGAACGGGATATTGTCATTTCGATTGAAGAGGGAAATCTTTTTTTGATTAGCAAGATGCTTCATTTTATTCAGCATGACAAAAGAATAAACAAATTTTTTTAAAACGATGTTTATTAAAATTCTTAATAAAATTTTATTGTTTAATTAATTTCTGCACCTCTGTTTCTCCATCTTCATTGATGCTTTTTACATAATTAGGAGTAATAATTATACTTTGGCTAACCTAGTTCAAGTATTTATAAAAAGCAAATTTATTATTCAAATTGGCAGGTTTATTTATCCAATGGTAGTTTTTCGTGCAAAAAGCATGTTAAGACTCATGGTTTTATTGTTCTTATACCAATTGAAATATAAAATTGTCCAATCATCCTCTCCTTTTTTCAAGGAGAGGGTTTGGGTGAGGTTTTAAAAATGGACTATTTGATATTTCAATTGGTATTAAGTTTTAGAGGTAGCCGCAGATTCGCAGATTTTAAAAAGAGATTTATTGCTAAAGGCAATGATGAAAGAAAGATTAACACAGTTGATTGAACAGACTCTAAAAAACGAATTATTTTTTCCCTTCTCCTTTTTTAAGGAGAAGGTGTCCGTAGGGCGGATGAGGTTTTTAAAGTTCTTGGGACGGATGTTTTTTTTCCTAACGGTTAACATCGTTTTTGAGATTTCTCCCGGAGTTTATCCTGAGCAAAGTCGAAGGAGTCGAAATGACATCCTCCTATTAATCGAACTCTATTTAATACTTAAACATCCTTATGAATTCTTCTTTATAGCTTGGAGAAACATCAATTTCTGAGCCATCCACAAGAGTAACAAAACCTCCGTTTCCTTTTTGATATGATTTTATAAATCGACTATTTATAATATGTGATTTATGTACACGTAAAAAAGGGAAGGAAAGGATTTCAGAAAAATGTTTTAAAAACCGACAGATCATTTTCTTTTGTCCGTTTTTCAGATATACATCCGTAAAATTTCCATTGCCTTGTAATCTAACAATATCTTCGGCCATAACCACTTCAAACCCTTCCAGTGTTGGAAGAATTACCTGTTGTTTTTCAGGTTGTTTTTCTTTGAAATTTTCGAGAATAACTTTGTTACGATCAAAAAATTCGTTCTTCAATAATTGTTGTTGAACTTTCGCCACAGCAACAATCAGCTCCTCTATACTTATTGGTTTTAAAAGATAATAGGCTGCGCTGGTGTTTAATGCTTTGAGGGAATATTCAGAAAAAGCGGTAACAAAAATGGTCTCGAACTGAAGGTCCTGACAAGCCTCTAACACATCAAATGCATTTCCAAATGGCATTTCTACATCCAGAAAAACAAGTTGTGGTTTTACTTCATGTAACAAAGGCACAGCCTCTTTAATATTTTGCGCTTCTCCAATGATCTCTACCTGAGGACAATATTTTTTTATATAATTTTTCAGCGCTTCTCTTGCTGCCGTTTCATCCTCCACAATTACGCTTCTTATTTTATCTAATTGCATCATGTCTTGTAAATTAAAGGAAATAGAATTTTAACAATGGTTCCTGAAGAGCCTTTTTCTGTTTTTTCTGAAATTTTCAGCTGTATGTTTTTATGATATAATTGGTTAAGCAATTTTATGCGTTCCAACGTATTGTTTAAACCTCTTGATTCGTGCGACTTTTGATTTAAGGTTTTTAATTCTTTACTTTTTTTAAGGCCAATTCCATCATCGGATATTTCAATACAAATGTTCTTGTCTTCCAGTGAAAATTTAATTTCCAAAATACCTTTTTCTTCTTTGTAACGAAGCCCGTGCCAAATGGCATTTTCCAGTTGCGGTTGAATAATCATATTTGGAACAAGCGTTGTTTCGGTATCTATTTTTTCATCAATAATTAATTGGTAATCGAATTTTTCTTTGAATCGTAAATGTTCCAGGTCAAGGTATTTTTTTATCAATTCGATTTCGTTGCTTAAAGAAATAAAATCTTTATTTGAATTTTCCATAGTCTGTCGCATCAAATTAGAGTAGGAGCTAAGGTATTTGTTGGCTTCCAATTCATTGTTTTCGGCAATAAATTGGTTGACACTATTTAAACTATTGAAAATAAAATGCGGATTCATTTCTCTGCGGAGTGATTGCAAAGCAATTTCTTTGTTCTTTGTTTTCACCGAATAAAACGCTTTTATCAAAAACGCTAAAAAGGTGAACGCTAAAAAAATGCCTCCGATAAGCATGTAATTAAAGGTATTTTTCTTTTCAATTAGCTGGTCTTGCAGGCCTTTTTCTTTTTCTAACTGGCTTATTTTTTCTTCGGTGGCAGCAAGTAATTTAATATCCACCAAGGAGCTGTCTGATTTTACCAGATGTTCTAAAATTTTAAAAAACTGGCCATATAATTCAATACTTTTTTTATAATCTCCCACCTCCTGATAGTACTTTATAAGCGCCTCTAAACTTTTTTTCGCCTCCATGGTATTGAAACTTTCTATTGCTTTATCATAACTCTCCTGAAGCAGTAAAATAGCTTGGGTATTATTTTTTTCTGAAAAATAAATTGTTGCCAAGGACTGCTTTTGAGTTATTTCAGTATTCGCATCCTTGGCCTGTTGGGCATCCGCAATAAGCTCGTTTTTTATTTCTTTTGCCTTGTCTGTGTTGTTATTCTCTAAATATAGATTAGCGAGTTCATCTTTTATCTTTATTTGCTCAACAGAGTTTTTGTCCGTATAATTTAATGCATCGTTATAATTTCCTAATGCGCTTGTGTTGTCTTTTTGCTGAATGTTTGATTTTGCTTGTTGAATATAGGCGTCTACCACCTCTTGTTTGTCACCCTTATTTTTAAATATTTGAATATTAGAGTTGGAGTAGCTGGTTTGTACTGCCTGATTGGTGCTGTTTAGCAAACGGTTTGCATCGTTGGAATTGATCGTGTTTCCTGTTTTATCTATGGATTCCTCTTTTGCCAATTCGTAATTTTTAATAGCATCGTTGGTTTTTCCTTGCTCTTCCTGCACCTTGGCTAAGTTTCGGCTAACTCTTGCTTTGTCTTCTTTCCGCTTGAGCTTTGTATAAATAGCTAATGATTTTTTATAATAGTCTTCCGCTTTTAAATAATCCAATTGCTTTGAAAAGGTTTCTGCCAATTCTTCATAATTTTTTGCAATGTTCGGTTCATCATTTGATCTATAGGATTGTTCCAGCTTTGTTGAAATGGAATTTACTTTTTTATTAGTACCCATTTCGTAATCAACAGAGTCCTGCGCTACACCTTGTTGACAAGTGATGAGCATCGTAAAAAGTGAAAATAAATAAATAAGGGATCTGTGATTATACATCAGAATTTTTCTGTTTTTTCTCACTGTAAAGTAAATTAAAAATAGAGAATAAACCTACCCATTTCACCAATTCAAAAGGCAGTTTCACCCATTGGTGTAAATATCCCGGAATTTCAAATCTACTTTTGAATCATAAATCAAAAACCTTAAACCGATGAAAAAACGTAAACTGATTAGCGCATTTATTTTCTTAGTAATAATGAATACGCACGCTCAAAACCTGAACCAGCAGGTACAGAATCAACTTAGCAACAGGAATGAAAACTTTATTCCTCAACAAGTAACAAGAAACAATTTTAATTGGAACAACCAACAAAAAACGGTTGCCACCCCAGTTATCCAACAAAAAACGGTTGTGGTAAATACCAATAAACCTCCAAAACAAAACGGTTCAGGAAATATGAAAACAAACAAAACAGTGAATCGGCAAACAGTTCAAAAGATTCCACTGGAAGTAACAAGTAATAAAATAAATAATTTACCGGAAGTAAATGAACAGGTTCAGAACCAAATTGCAAACGGCAATCAAAGTAGTATGCAACAGGTAATAATTCTTGAAAATGTCAATTTTGACAACCGGCCAATAGTGAACGATAATTTAAATCGGGGAAACGAACAGGTGGAGGCAAATACAAACAGTGTTTACCCCAAAATTAATTTAGGTTTAGGTGAAATTAAAAAATTAGTGAGAAAACAAAAAAGCGAAAAATATTCCTTTAAAATTTCGAAGCGAAAAAAGATAAATCAGGACATCAAACGATATTTTTTCAGGGTTTCACGAAAACTGGACAGCACTTTCGCAAGACATATAAAAATTAAAGCCGATTATACCTGCTTTGCCTGGTAGCTCAATCCGGTTATTTGATCCGATTTGAAAAATCATCAATTAATCCATTTTAATAAAAAAAAACATAAAGCCATGAAAAAAATGGCAATTGTCAGTGTCCAAGTTGCAAAGGGAAGGGAGCTGAAAAAATGATAGCGGCTTTAAAAAGACAGGCTTCAAAAAAAGGCTTTGAATTAAAGTAAAATTTCATTCCCGTTTTAACAAAAGCTTCAACACGAATTAAAAATTGGACGAACCGGTTTTGTGGAAAATGAAAAGCATCGCATCTATCTTGTAAAATCAAAAATTATGAAAACACATTCTATCAATTTCGGACAAGCTAAAACAAGTGTTTTGCTTCATTACACAAACTTTGTCTTCAGCAGCAGACTTTGTATTTTACTGCTGATATGCAGTTTCTCAAGCGTTGCGGAAACGACAAAAACAGTTATACCAAAACTTCAAAAGGTTACGGTTTATATTCAGGGAGCTCATTTGTATTACAATGAAAATGTAAGTCTGCAACCGGGAAATAATGAAATTGTTTTCGAAAACATTTCCCCTTATCTGGTTGAAACCAGCTTGCAGTCAAGCAGCAAAGGCGCTGTGGTAATGGACATCAAACACAATCTAAAATATAAAGAAAGGGTGGAGGTAACACGCAAATACGATAAAATGATAGAAAATGTATCTGATTCGTTGGAAGAGATCGGTTATCAGTTAAAAGATATTGAAAACAAATTCAATGTTCTGGCCAAAGAAAAAAATATGCTCTTAAACAACCGGATCATAAAAGGTGAGTCATTAAAAGATTCGCTTGCATTATTAAAAGACGGTATGGTGTATCTGAAAGAAAAATTAAATTCAATTTATGAACAAGAGTTGAAACTGGAACGTTCCAAGAATAAAATAGTAAAGCAACAATCGAAACTGGAAAACCGGCAGAATGCCTTGATCTTATTGCAAAGCGGAAACGATAACACCAACAATCTGGCTGCTCAGCCTATCCACCAGGTTATTGTTACACTGTATGCTGAAGAGCAGGTTACTACCAATGTGAGCTTTAATTATTTTGTACAAAACGCCAACTGGGTTCCTGTTTATGATCTGCAGGCAACTTCAACCAACAATAGTTTAGCCTTAAAATATTTTGCCAACGTAACCCAAAAAACGGGAATTGAATGGGGTAACGTTCCATTAACGCTCAGCACCAGCAACCCCAATGAAACCAATACCAAACCCGAGTTAAGTCCCTGGTACTTGAGTTTTATTGAATACATGAAAGTTAATAGAAATTATAATTCAGTATCGAATGCTTATGCTCCGATGGCAGCTGAAACAATTACCTTAGATTCTTATAGTAAGAATACAAAAACAAAGGAGCAGGATGATGCTGTTTATTTAAAAAATTATGTACAGATCACCGAAAACATGATACGAACAGAGTATGAAATAAAATTAAATTACAGCATTGCTACGGATGGTAAAATGCATAAGGTGTTAATAAATCAACGGGATGTTCCCATGACCATGCAATTTGCTGCTGTACCAAAAATTTGTACCGATGCGTTTTTATTGGCCAAAATTACCGGATGGGAAGACATGAATATCATCCCCGGAAAAGCCCGTTTATATTTTGATAACGGATACATCGGAGAAATTTATTTAAATGCATCTTCCACATCCGATACATTAAGCATTAATTTAGGAAGGGATAAAAGCATTGCTTTAACCCGCAAAAAGATCAAGGAAAATTACAAAGAAAAAATATTATCGGAAGAAAAAGTGGAAACCAGAACCATTGAATTGATGGTTCGTAATACAAAAAACAGTCCTATTGAAATAAGCATTGAAGATCAGATTCCGGTTGTAAGGGGAACAAATGATATCAAAATAGTTTTATTAAAAAGTGATGGTGCCACACTTGATGAAGCTACCGGAAAGCTGACATGGGATGTAAATCTGAAAGTGAAAGATTCGAAAAAATTAACTTTCAGTTATGAAATTCATTATCCGAAAAATAAAATAATTGCTGGGTTGTAGTCTAAATTGCTTGTAAAAAAACAATTAAAAATAAATGGTAATGGTTTGGCTGTCGGTGCGGGTATTCTACGTTGAAGTAGAGTACCCGACTGATATTATTACCTGAGTTCGATTAATAATGCCTCGAAAACATCAACAAACAGAGCTATTTATGAAATTATGTGTTTGTTGTTTTGTCATGCTGAATGGAATGAAGCATCTTGCTAATAAAAAATTTTTTTTTGCAGAGTTTATCCTAAGCTCAGCTGAAGGGCTCAAAATGACAGGTGCTTGTAAATAAAGTGTTGCTCTCATTTTTTAAAATCAATTAGTAATCGAGCTAAGGTTATTAATACATGCGTTTTGCCTGAAGCGGAGCTTTGAGGCTGATCCAAAAAATATGAATCGGTTCTTTCAGATCCACCGTTCCGTTTTTATTCGTATCCTGTCTTGCAAAAATATACATGACATCATTTTGAGAGTCATATTGTGAACGTACAACAGAGTAATCAGCCGGTATAAGTTGAGTTTTTACATTGCTGCTTGCATCAAAATAATAAAATTTCCGCAAGTCTTTCTTGTTGATGAGGGTGTCCTTGTTTGTGTCTTCATCATAAACGGAAATCAAATAATAGTCACGATTGATGGGCATTTTATTTAAAGAGTCTTGTTCAAATGCAGGATAATACAAGGTTTTTATTAATGCAGGATGATCAAAAAGAAAGTGGAGTTTCTCTGTTTTCAAATCATAATGCGCTATGTTCAATAGATTATAACCATACAGAATATCGATGCCGGGCATAAAATGTTCCTCCCCTTCACTCTCTGTTCCACCGTAATCATTAAAGTATTTTGAATAGCCGGTATTTCCTCTTGCAGCAATGTTTTCTTCTCTTGATTTATAAACCGTCACCAATCTGTGGTCTGGAAGTCCTGTGAGGATAACAGAGTTTGGTTTGGTAGCAATTTTATTTAAGGAAACATTTCCTTGAATAGAATTCAAAAGTGAATCAGTATCTGTTGATGATTCTGAAGCATTAATGCGAATTTGTTCTTCCTTTTGCTCGCCTTTCTTAGAGGTGCAGGAAGATAAAATACTTGTAAAAATAAAGATTGCCAGAATAATTCTATTAGAGGTGGCACAAGCATTGGTGGAGCAGTATATCATATTTTAAAATTTTATCTAAACCGGAGTGTAATTAGTATAATAGTTTTCCTGGTGCAATTTGCATCTGAAAAAACATCTGAAAAATAGTAGAAAATAAAGTTCAAAAAAACTACTTCTTATTTTTAATATCGCTTTCTTTAATAGGGCGGAAGGCTGTTCTTCTGTTTTTCTGGTGTTCTTCTTCGGTTTGGGCATTTACAACCAAAAGTTTTGTTTCCCCATAACCATGGGCTAATAAACGATCAGCAGCAATACCTTTCGAAATTAAATAATCAACACAGGATTTGGCACGTTCATGCGAAAGTTTCAGGTTATACACATCGCTTCCGCGATCATCGGTATGAGAACTAATTTCCACACTTAAGTTGTTGTTAAGCACTAAAAACGCTGTTAAGTCATCCAGTATTATTTTGGATGCAGGACGTAAAGTTGCTTTGTCATAATCATACTCGATACCCGGTATTACAATATCTCCGGAAGGTATGGGAGATAAAAAGAAATCCTTTACAAAATGTTGCGATTCAGTTATTCCCAGGGAAGAGAAGTTTCCGGCATCACCAAAATATTTATTTTTTTGTGCTTTTACATACAATTCAACACCTTCGTCAAGTACTGTAAAATAAGCTCCCACAGAGTCGGTAATTAAATAAAATGGCTCTTTTTCACCACGTATATCTTTGAAGGTAAGTAAGGAATTTGGGATCACTGTATTGTTTTCTGCATTATAAACAACACCGCTCAGGTCAAATGTGTTAGGTGCTTTATCGAATGCATACAATTTGTAGCAGGCGCCATCTTTACAATCAGCACACTCTTTTCGGTCGGAAGAAAAATACCCGTGTCTTTGATTGTGCTCCATTACAAAGTAAGCATCATCGGTACTTGAGTTGATTGGTTGTCCCATATTTTTTGGTGCCGACCAAACAGAATCATCTTCATTAAACGTTGTTCTTAAAACATCAAGTCCGCCAAAGCCCGGTAACCCGTTCGAACTAAAATACAAGGTGTTGGTGTAAGAATGAAAGAAGGGGCTTATTTCATCTTCTGCTGTATTGATCATCGGTCCCATATTGATAGGTTCTCCGTATGTTCTGCCCTCGTCATCAATAGATTCGTACCAGATATCCATTTTTCCGTATCCTCCCGGGCGGTCGGATGAAAAATAAAGAATGCTACCATCAGCAGAAAGTGTCGGGCTCATGCTTTTGTATCCTTCCAGATTTATTTTATCATTCATTTGTCCGGCAGCATACCATTTTTCACTCATAAACTTCATAAAATAAATGGAACATTCATTTTTATTTGTTGTGGACCAACGTGTAAAAAAATAATTATTACGATCAAAAGTTAAAAACCCGGAACCTTCATTTTTTTCAGTATTAATTGCCAGGTCTATTTTTTTTACGTTCCCCCAAACATTTTCCGTTTTATTAATGGTGTAGAGGTCGGTAGTGTATTGTGGTTTTTGTGTTTTAGCATCAGTGATGGTATTAGTAGCGCGTGCAGATGTGAATTGAAGCGTATTCGGATCACCATAATAATTAAGCGCAAAACTTGATAATCCTGCATTAAAAAGTGTGTCGAGCTCACTTGCAAAAATATCGGTATGTGTAAAATTGGTATCAAAGGCCATGTAACATCCGGCAATTTTATATTTGGAAAGCCTGAAAATAGAAGGATCTTTTTTTTCAGAAGCATTCATTGCTGTTTCAAACTGAAGATTTGCAGCAGCATATTTTTTGTTTTTCATTAAAGCATCGCCATACCAATAACTTTCGAAAGGATAAAGCGGGGAATTATTTTCTAATGACTTTTGGAACCAGATTTCTGCATTTTTATAATCACGGTTCAATCGATACGATTCAGCGATCTGATGAATCACATATTGCTCTTTTTCACTTAATTTATTTACTTTTTTTAAGGTGTCATTTACCGAAAGACTATCCTTTTTTACCTTTGCAGGAGGAGAGTAGGGCCGGATTTCGTAAGGACGTGTAATATCCGGTGGGGTAGCTTTGTCAACCACTCTTAAATAAAATGTAACAGCTGTAAAATAATCTCCGTTCTTAAATGCCGCATCTCCATATTCTAACCACTCTCTTTTGCTTTGTGCAAAAACAGCGATAGAAACAGAAAATAAAAATACTAATGCAACAATGCGTTTCATACAAAACAATTTAATAGTTGGCTATTAACCAACCCGGATTCGTAATTCGTAAAATTTGTAATTCGTAGTACATTTATAATCTCGGACAATTAGCTAATGGGTTTGGTTTTATTCTTCTTGCAATGTAGGTGAACGATACCTCAAAACCTCCACGATGACTTGTCGCTGTTTTTAAGGAAGATGTATTGATATCATAACTTACTCTGCAAATGTATTTTCCTTTTTTTATTCCGGCTTCAATGATGGCTGCGTCTTTACTTCTGTATGTTGGTCCGAAAATAAGATAGGTATCAGCATCTTTTAAGAAGTAGTTTAACAAAAGACTGAATGTAAGTTCTTTGTCGTTTAATTGCCGCATGTATATAAACTTCGGTTGCAACTGAATTTTTTCGTTTATGTTCAGTTTTGCTCCACCATGAATGTAATACCTGATCGGTAATTTATTGGTGGCGCCATAAAACGATTCAGTAGGTTGTGTTAAGTGAAATGCAGAAAAACCAATGAAAGGATTTACGGGTGAATTTTCTTTTGCGTAATAATAGATCAGTCCTGCATTAATATCATGCGTAATAAAGCTTCTGTTTGCGAATGTTTCACCGCTGTTAATATCCGTATCAAAGCTTCCGCCATTGTTGGTTGTGTATTGATTTCCAAAGGTAAGTTGGTCAACATGCACACTTTTTTGAATGATACCACCTTGCGCGCCAACTGCAATATGGTGACTGTTTTCTTTGTCTAATACCAGATCATACCCTACAGAAAGTAATGCACTTAATGCATTGTAATTACCGGCTCCGGCACGATAATTAAAGATCTGTAATCCGGCACCGAATTTTTTTATAGGCATATCAAATGATAAACCGGCTGTGGTAAAAGGATTTGTTGCAACAGCGGCCCACTGGGTTCTATATTGTCCATGAATACGATAATATCCATCAAACATTCCTGTCATGGCCGGATTTAATAATAGAGGAGGAGCATCGTATTGCGAAAGATGAAAATCCTGAGCAAAAACAACAGAAGGCAAAAACAAAAATAAAAACAAAAAACCTCTTCCTAACCTTCTCCATAGAAGAGGGAACAGATTAATGCCGGTTTTATTTGTTATCCTTTTTTTCATTTCTTTTTTATCTTTTATAGAATCTCACCTATCGCCTCCTCCCTGTGGAGAGGAGATAAAAAGGAGAGGCCTTATCTCAACAATGTTACATCGCCCGACAAGTTGTGTTCTTCATCATCCTGGGTTATCCCTGCAACGGTGTACACATAAACACCGATTGCCTGATCAATTCCATTTCGTTTGCCATCCCAACCTTTTGCCTGATCATCAGATTCAAAGATCAACTCGCCCCAGTTATTATAGATCCGGAATGATAATTTTTTAAACGGTCCGCCATAAACATAAAACACATCATTTTGCCCATCTCCGTTTGGTGAAAATCCGCTAGGAACAGTTGGTGGCGATGAAACAATTTCTGTTCGACAAACAGTGTCGGTACAACCACTTGCATCAGTAACGTATAAACATACATCATAGAAGCCGCCTTTGTTATAAACATGGGTTGGGTTTTGAACCGTTGATGTAGAATCATCAGAAGAGTCACCAAAATTCCATACCCACGAAACAGCGCCATTTGATTGATCTGTGAAGTGAACGTTTTGAAATAATACAGCCGAATAATCATCGGAAGAAAACCCTGCAACAGGTCCAGGCAGCACATTTACTGTTTGTGAAACAGTATCAATACAACCCTGTGTTGATTGAACAATTAGTGTGGTAAGATAGGTGCCTCCGGCAGCATAAACGTGTATCTGATTTTGGTTCACCCCGGTTGTTGCGTCACCAAAATTCCAGTTCCAGGAGAAAATGCTTGCCCCGTTCACTGTTGATGAATCTAAAAAGGATGTTCCGCTTCCTAAACAAATTCCATCTGCTGAAAAGTCAGCATTCGGTTTATCATACACATTAAGGATTTGCAGCGTTGTGTCAACACATCCATTAATTGAAGTAACGATTAAGGAAACAGGATAAGGACCACCGGCAGCATAAATATGTGTCGGGTTTTGAATCGGACTGGTAGTTGCATCACCAAAATTCCAGTTCCAGGTAATGATCTGACCAATAGAAACAGAGGCATCTGTAAATACCACATTTGCAAACGGACATGCACTTACACTTGTAAACAAAGGTGTTGGAGCCGGAATCAAAATAACGGTAGAAGTGTCTTTTTTGGCTTTGCAACCGGTGTTGTTAGTGGTAGTAAAAAACAGAGAAATAATGCCGGATGCGTTATCCGCGGCACTTGGATTATAAAATGAGTTAGGTAATGTAGTATTGTTTGGAAGAAAATTTCCGCTGCCGCTGGAGGCCCAAATACCTGCATTTGTTGTTGAAGAGGCAAAAAGCGGAATAGGCGTACCTGCACAAATACTATCAATAACCTTGACATCAATAACATGTAATGGCGTAAAGGTAATAGTTACAGAATCGCTCGAAGACAAACAATTTCCGTTTCCGGTAGTATAATTATAAAGGATAACAGAGCCGGCAGCAGTATCAGCAGAGCTAGGCACATATTGAGTACAAGTTAACAGTGAATCTACAAATGTTCCGGTTCCGGTTGTTTGCCAAATCCCACCTGATGCAACCGTAATGGCTGCACAAATTGGAATACTCGTAGTGTCTTTGCAAGCAACAATATCTGTTCCTGCATTTACTGTAGGACCTGCGTAAAAGCTGATTATTACCTGGTCAGTATCAGCGGGACAAAGCGCATTGCTGGTTGTTATCAACAATAACGTATCTGCACCATTTGCCACAGCAGCAGCAGATGCTGTATAGGTAGTATTTAAAACAAAATTGTTTGGATTAAAAACTCCTGAGCCGCTCCACATTCCTCCACCTGCATTCACTACCGTTCCTGTTAAGTCAACGGTTGGATTGTTACTGCAACTAACAGTATCATTTCCTGCATTTGCAATAGGGGCCGCCTGTATGCTCTCTGTATGGACTACCGTGTCTTGACATCCATCTGCCGAAGAGGAAATTAATGTTACCGTATAAGTACCTCCGGCATTATATGGATGAGAAGGGTTTTGCAAGGTGGAAGTGTTTCCGTCACCAAAATTCCAGTTCCAGCCGTTTATAGTTCCTGCAGAGACAGTTGAAGAATCAAAGAACATAACCGGAGTGTTTAAACAAGCCGGCATATAAGAAAAATCAGCAACAGGTTTAGGACTGGCATTAACAATGACAGTATCAAAAACGGGAGGACAATTAGTTTGATCACTTATTTTAACCCAATAAGATCCTACCCCGACCGCAATTGTCTGACTTGTTTCTCCTGTACTCCATAAATAAACATACGGAGGATACCCTCCGTTCGAAGTAGCGGTTAGAATTGAATTGGTTGCTCCGGCACAAACTACAGGATTCACCGGTAAAATTGTTGCCGTTTTTTCAGTTACAAAAAACACCCAAACAGAATCTGTTACTGTTGAAGAATTGCAGCCTCCAATTGGTGTGCCTGTTACCTGATATAATACTGAATCAGGATAACCAAGTTGGGCTGTTACAATAGTTGTGTCGCAGCCATTTGTACAACTTAAGTAAGTATTATATGCCCCCGGAATACCAGGTGATACGGATGTCCATACAAGTGTAGATTGAACATATCCATTTGCATAGATAATCCCTGTACAACCATCGCTAACTGCAATTGGAGGTCCGGCACCAGGTTTTGGGATGGAGGTTATATAATAATCATACGCGTTTCCACCCGGTTTACACAAAGTTACATGATGAGGACCTATACCGGAAAGGCAGATCGTATCCAGAAAACTATAGATCGTGGTATCACATTCAAGCTGAATACCACCTGCTCCCAAAGCAGGCCCACCGCTGGAATTTAATGCGATCCCCTGCTGGTTAACGTCCATGGTAATAGTGAATTCAACGCATCTGTTAGGGTTTGTTGCAGCACAACATAAGCCGTCTCTTACAATATTGGCAATTGTCCAGGTTGTATCCGGATGGCCTGTAAAATCAATGGGAAATTCAGGAACGATGGAATCACAAAGTTGTGCAAAAACAATGGATTGATTGAAAAATACTGTGGAAATTATTAAGAAAATTCGGAAGTAAAAGTGTTTCATTCTTAACTTTAGATTATTTCAATTGCAACAAATATAATATTTTTTTAAAACACACGACTTGGCGAAAGTTAAAAAATCCTTTTATTTATAAAGATCATCATGTTAAAAGATTGTTTTTTTTGATTGATTAATCATGAAATTATTCTCACCTCTGAGGAATTAAGGTGTGTTCTTACATTTCATGAATTTGAATTTGATTTCTAAAGAGCCTCAGAAATAACTTCCTTAACCTCCGGTATCATTCTTTTCAACAAGCCTTCTATACCGGCTTTTAGCGTGACCGTTGATGAAGGACAACCACTGCAGGCGCCACGCATTTGAACGATTACAATTCCATCCTTAAAACTTTTAAACGTGATGCTGCCGCCATCGCCTTCAACAGCAGGACGGATATATTGTTCCAGCGTTTCCACAATTTTTACTTCAATGTCGGTTGTTGGTGAAACATGTTCAGTAAAAACTTCTTTTTTTTCAGTGAATGTGTTGTCAACAGCAACTTCTGTTTTCGGCAGGTCGGTAATTATTTCATTTCCTGCGCTAATGTAAGTACGAATAAAATCACGCAATTCAAGTGTGATATCTTCCCACTGAACAGCATCTGTTTTTGATACGGTCACAAAATTTGCCGCCATAAAAACCGCTTTCACAAAAGGGAATTCAAAAAGTTTTGCGGCAAGGGGAGCGCCTTTGGTTTCTTCTTTTGAAAGATATTGGGCTGTTGCACCGTTATGCACCAATAAATGATTGGCAACAAATTTCATGGAAGAAGGATTTGGTGTGCTTTCAGCGTATATTACGGTTGGTCTTTTTACTAAGGGGTTCATTTTTGTTAATTAGAAATTCTTTGCACCTTTGCTTGAATTTTGTTTAACAAAGATAAGAACAATAGCAAACTTCAATACAAAAATGTAATGCCGGTTGATTTTGTCAAATTTTTCTTTCTTTTGTTTGTCCAAAAGAAAGAAACAAAGAAAAAGACACCACGAAAACCAACCTCAAGCTTTTGTTTTACCTGCAAAAGCCTTACGCCACATCTCCACAAAACTTGCGGTTCGCACTTTTCGTGGACATCAGCCGCACCGCACAGAATATAGTGAGGCGCGTAAGCCGGAAAAGGTAGCGGGGGATTGTCAGCTTGTGCGTCTGCCGATGATCTTTTCTTGACTTTTTGTTTTTTGTCATGAAAAAAGAAAAGAAGAAAAAATAGTAATAGCTTTATTAATAATATTCATAAAATAAATTTGCATTTTGAAAAAGAAAGTTGATTTTTTAATTATCGGATCCGGTGTTGCAGGATTAAGTTATGCACTTAAAGTGGCACAGTACGGCTCAGTTTGTATGATCACAAAAGCAAACGAAGACGAGAGCAACACAAAATATGCTCAAGGGGGAATAGCTGCTGTGATGTATAGTCCGGATAGTTATGAAAAACATATTAAAGATACGTTGATCGCAGGAGATGGAATTTGTGATGAAGATGTTGTGCGAATGGTAATAACCGAATCAACCGACCGGATCAAAGAATTAATTGAATGGGGAGCAAAATTCGATAAAACTAAAAGTGGTGAATATGATCTGGCAAAAGAAGGCGGACACTCTGAACACCGCATCCTGCATCATAAGGATAATACGGGTTTTGAAATTGAACGCGCTTTGTTAGTAGCTGTTCACAAACATCCTAATATTGAAATTCTTGATCATCATTTTGCAATTGATATTTTAACGCAGCATCATTTAGGTGAAGAGGTGAATAGTCGCAGGCCGGATATTAAATGTTATGGCGCTTATGTTCTGAATTTAAAAACCAATGTGATAGATACCATTCTTGCAAAAAGTACATTGATGGCAACCGGTGGTGCAGGACAAGTATATGGAACCACCACCAATCCAACAATTGCAACAGGTGATGGGGTAGCAATGGTATATCGGGCAAAAGGCAAAGTTGAAGGAATGGAGTTTTATCAGTTTCATCCAACATCTTTATTCAATCCAGGGGAAAGCCCGTCATTCCTTATCTCCGAGGCTGTTCGAGGTTTCGGTGGAATTTTAAAAACGATTGATGGGAAAGAGTTCATGCAGAAATACGATGAGCGCAAATCATTGGCGCCACGTGATATTGTTGCCCGTGCAATTGACAACGAAATGAAAACACGCGGTGATGATTATGTGTATTTGGATTGTCGCCATTTTGATAAAGAAGAAATGATAAAACATTTCCCAAATATTTATGAAAAGTGTTTGAGTTTAGGAATTGATCTGATGAAAGATTATATTCCTGTTGTGCCTGCAGCGCACTACATGTGCGGTGGAATCAAGGTGGACAAAACCGGAAAAAGCTCTATTGATAATTTGTATGCAATTGGAGAGTGTTCCTGTACCGGTTTGCATGGTGCCAATCGGTTAGCATCCAATTCGTTGTTAGAAGCAATTGTTTATGCACATCATGCGGCTAACGAAGCAATGGCTTTAACAAAAACAACAAGTTTCTGTGAGTCGATTCCTGACTGGGATGCAGAAGGAACCCATTATCCCGAAGAAATGGTTTTGCTTATACAATCCATGCGTGAAGTACAATCCATTATGACAAATTATGTGGGCATTGTTCGTTCAAACATTCGCTTACAAAGAGCATTTGACAGGCTGGAAATAATTTATAAAGAGAATGAAGCCTTGTATGAAAAAACTACGATATCTCCCAAATTATGTGAATTGCGCAATTTGATAAATGTAGCATACATCATCATTAAACATGCACAAGAGCGTAAAGAGAGCAGGGGCTTGCATTATAATGTGAATTACCCGAGACAAAAAGAATATTAATACCAATGTCAATAAAAAAAATAATAAGACAGAGGAAAACAGATTAGCATGCAAGACTACTTGGTTGTAAATTTCCAATAAGACATTATTTATGACAAAACAACTTTTCATTCTGGTACTGATCATTTTTTTTAAAGCCGGACAAATTTATGGACAGGACTCAGCAAGCGTAAAACCTGTTAATAGAAGTAATGTTACGCTTGAAATTGGTGGTGCAGGATTTTTTGGTTCGGTTAACTACGAACATTTGGTGTATTACAATTCCTATAATAAATTACTGCTTAGGGTTGGCGCCACAGTCCCTTACAAAGATTTCGGTAATAACTATTTTGAACTGTTTCCGATTGGAATTTATTATTTAAACGGTAATAAACATCATTTAGAGTTAGGTTTGAACAGTTCTGTTATGTATAATAAAGGTTTTAAATTAGTCGTTATTAGTCCTTCAATTGGTTACAGGTATCAAAATTTCCTATCAAAGTCCATGTCTTTTAGTGTAGCCATTTCTCCAATTATTGACATTGAAAAACACGATAACTTACAAGTAATACCTTGGGCTAAAATAGGAATAGGATATAGTTTTAACAGTAAAAACAGAACAGTAAAACCGAAATCAAATTATTCTGATACATTAAATACACGCAAAAGATTTTTCATCGAGTTAGGGACACATTTTTTAACAGGAAAACAACATGAAATTTCGAAATACAGCAATAATGGTAACGGATCATCTTCTTATTATGACGCAATTGGGTTTCCTATCGATACTTCAGCTTTGTATATAAATTCTTTAGTGGTGAACAGAAGGATGCTTCCAAGTCTGAGTACAGGAGTATATTTCAATAATCATGAATTTAAGGCAGAATTTGCCTATACGAAAACCAATAGTTTATATGCATATGCAGAAGATTTCGGGAAGGATGCACATTTTAAAAGTAAAGAATATTCGTATCTGATTGGTTATGCATATACCGGTTTGCTGAACAGGATAAAAAAGTTAAATCGAGTAAATCTATACATAGGTGCAAACTTGCAATTTATACATAAAGACAGAGAATTTTATTATTACCACTTCAACGCAGGAGGAGGCCGCTATGATTCTCAAACCCTGAATTCCACTGTCACATCTAATCAATTTTCCTTTATTCCGGATGCAGGTATCAGGCTGAATTTTGGCCGATGTATTTATTTAAAATCGGGGGTGCGTTTTAACACACTCTCATATACTTACGGAAAATTTTCATGGAACTATAAAGTGATTAGTTGGTGGTCGCAGTCCAATACCGAAAGAGAAAACGAAGGCACTTTCACTAAATTATTAATCACGGGAGAAAGCAGCTATTTCAACGTTGTTGATAATGTTTATTTAAAAATTGGATTTTCGTTTTAGTGTTATTAAAAATAATGTAAAAAGAGGACATATATTACCGAATCTGATAATCGGTAATTACTTGATACCTTCCTCTCGTAACCTCAATCCCATTTCCCAAAGCGTATGCGGTAACTTCGCCTTCATCGTTATAAGTTGGTTTAACTTCAACATTGCGTCCGATGATTTTGCTGATTCCTTTTGTAATGATTTGTGCCACATCCCAGCCGCTGAATTTTTTCAATCGTCCGCTTTTCTTTTCTATGGCAAGTGTCTTTTCATCCAATGTTTTTTCTTTAATTTTTTCTGCGGCCAATTGACGTAAAGAAAGATACTCTGGAGATTTTGTGTTTTCCTGCAAGATATCATCATTCAAACGGGTGTTTTTCTTATCAATGGGTGCTGGTTGTTTTAACGATTTATTTATCGCGTTATCAGCAATAATTTCTATCTTCTTTTTTTCATCATTGTTTTGAGCCACATGTTCTTTCTGTTCTTCTGTAAAATTTGCAGGGTTTAAATTGGAAGAATTGTTTTTCGAATCTGGAACCGGAGTGTTTTTTTGTTTTTTTATGTTCTTGTTTTTTATGACCACAGCAACATTCTTTTTCGAGTTTTCAATTTTTGTTTCCTGATTGTTTTCTTTAACAATGGTGCTTGTGTTGTTGGTGTTGTTTTGAATTTGTTTTTTAGGAAGAACGAGTTCATTCGCAAAATTTTTCTCCTTGTTGTTGCTGTTATACATGTATGATAACCCAAATAACAATAATAAGGAAGCAGCAATCGCAACAAAATAAAACAAAGGAATTACTTTTTTTTCTTTGCGTTTTAGTTCTTCTTTATTTTCAAAAACAATGGAGGTTTCCGCTATTACTTTTGTATGTTGATACAAATAAAATTCATGTTTCATTTTTGCATCAGAAACTAGTTGTTGATTTAATAATACTGTTTCTTCCTTTGATAACAATCCTTCCAAAGACGAAATTAGCAAATTATCAGTAGTTATAGCAATGCGTTTTAATTCATTTTTATTTTCGAATTTTATAGAATCATCAACAGAAAGTTTTGTTTTCTTGAATAATTCGAGATCGATTAAATAGTGGGGATGTTGTTTTATGAAATTGTTCAGCAGGTCTTTTTCAGTAGCATTTAATGTGTTTTCAACGGAACGAATAAAATAATCGTCTTTATTCTCAAGAGTGATCTGTTTTTTTAAACTGGATTTATTTTCAAATTCAAAAGAAGAAAAATCTTCCAAAACAAAATTCTCAAAACTTTCGAATTCTTCTTTTAATTCAGGATGTTGTTCAACAAATAATAACAAGTCCGCCACCTGTTGAGGTGAAAGATTTCCTTCGTGGTAATCAAGGAAAAACGCTTCATAGTTATTTTTGTTAATGCTCATTTTCTTTTTATTCTCCTCTTGAGAGAGACTTTTTAATTCGTTTATTTATTTTTAATTTTCATTTTAACAAGTCTCTCACCTAATGCCCCCTCTCTTGTGGAGAGGGGATAAAGGGGGGTCTTTTTAAATCACATTTTCCATTGCACCGATATAATTCTTCAGAAATGTCCGTGCTCTGAAAATATATACTTTCACTTGTGATTCGTTCAGGCTGGTTATTTCACCTATTTCGGCATAATTATAACCTTCGTAATCGCGTAATAAAATAACCGAACGTTGTATCTCGGGCAACTTTGTTAATGCTTCATTCAGTATTTCTTTCAGATCGCTGTATTGTCTGTTGTGACTTAAGCTGTGCATGTTTGCCTCTGACATATCGCCTTGCTTTTTCTCTCTCCTTATTTTATCGATCATGGTGCGGTAAGCGGTAGTGAACATATACGATTTTGCATTGGTACTTTCAACATCCGAAACTTTCAACCACAATTTTTCATACGTGTCCTGCACAATGTCACGCGCCTTTTCCGAATCCTTAACATTCTTAAGGATGAACCGGTAAAGGTTATCAGCATATAGATCAACAGTTTTATTGAATTCCTCGACTGTCATGGTAGCATTATTTGTGCGATTCTGTGTTAGGACGATTTAAGAGAAAGTAAAGTTACACAGAATTTTAAATTTTCTCAAAGTCGTAATAGGAGGTGAAAATTTTTTTTGAAAAGAACTAATAATTCTCAAAAAGATTTACCGATTAATTGTATAGGTGAATACACCACCGCTCCATCCGTAATCAACTTCAACATAGTTTAAGGAGCCATGAGAGAACACCCGGTATTTTATTTTAATATTAGTGGGGTCGGTAAAACTAACAACGTTATCTATTTCTGCTAAAATACGTGCCGCCTGATCAAAGTTTCCATGTCCATAGGTTCCCCAGGACCAATTACCATTTTTTCGAATTACCTTATTTTGTATGTCGCTTGTGATCGTTGTTTGTTTTGTGTCAATAACATCAGGCACCTTCACAGGTTTAAGTGTTGAGTCAGCGTTTGTGGTATAGGTAAAAACTCCACCAAACCAATCACTGTTCATTTCCACATAATTTTTGTTTCCTCTTGTAAACACGCGGTAAGTGACTCGACCATCTGTATAGGTCATCACTTCTTTTTCTGCACCGAATAATATTACAGCATCATCAAAACTTCCATGGCCACATGTTCCCCAATCCCAATTATTGTCACTTCTAATGGTTCGTTCAAAGCCTGCTTGATTGGAAGTTAGGGGCACAGCAGGTTGTGATACTAAAATTATTGGAGAGTGTAAAAACCCCAGCAGTAATAAAAAATACTTCTTGGCTTTCATTGTTTATTAACTGAAAGCAGGGGAAGGATATTGTTTAAGGAATTAAATAGGGTTCACTCAAAAAGTCCCGTAAAGCAAGCGCAAATCAATGGTGCATAATTTTCAGAAAAATTCTATTTTGAAAATGCGCGTGAGGAATGAGCAAACGCGGTGCAGAGTCGGGGTGAACTCCATTTTTTATGAAGGTCTTGGTGCGAGCTTTAGCCGCGCACATAGACATTCAGAAAAATGGAGAGAGGCGGGGAGGAATCGTTTGCTCTAGATTTTTTGTTTCTTTTTTATCATGAAAAAAGAAAAAAGGTGAAAAGAAATTTCATGTTTTTAATAGAAATGTTTGCACCAAATAAAACAAAAAAGGCTTAAATGATCCGACAACATTGCTTTTCTTAGTGTTAGAGTGAACCCTAAATAATAGTTTATCTTATGGTTCTGCAACTGTTAATACCAATTGAAATCTCAAAAAACAGGTCATCAGGAAGTAAAAAACGATTTAAAAATTATCCTTCATTCCATATCTCCCAAGTTTTTTCTGCTTGCAAATAAAGCATGGAAAGCCCATTGATACAGATAGCGCCCTTTTCTTTTCCATGCTTTAAAAAATTGGTTTCGGTTGGATTATAAACCAGATCATAAAGCAAATGTTTATCGGTAATAAATTCAAAAGGAATCTCAGGAACTTCATTCACGTTGGGAAACATTCCAATGGGAGTGGTATTAATGATCAGATGAAATGCATTAATTACATATTCATTTATTTCTTCATATAAAAAAATATTCGTTCCCGAATCATGATGTTTGTTTCTGCTTACAAAATAACAATCAATACCAATTTCTTTTAAAACATAGGCAACCGCTTTTGATGCACCACCGGTTCCTAGTATTAATGCACGTTGATGATGCGATTCCAGAAAAGGTTTAATGCTTTGCTTGAAACCGAAAACATCCGTGTTATATCCAATTAATTTAAGATTGCTTTCGTCCCCTTGTCCAACGCTTCTTTTAATTTTTATACAATTAACCGCACCAACCGCTTTTGCTGTTTCATCCAATTCAGTTAAATAGGGGATTATTTTTTCTTTATACGGAATGGTAACACTTAAACCACCAAGCGAAGAATATTCAGAAATAAGATGTGGAAATTGATTTATATCTTCAATTGGAAATAGCTCATAGGAACAATCTGTGATGCCTTCTTTTTCAAACTTTTCAGTGAAATATTTTTTCGAAAATGAATGTGTTAATGGATAACCGATAAGGCCGAATAATTTTTTCTGATTCACATTTTAGATTATTTGGGTTACGAATAAGCGAATCAAAACGAATTTACGAAAAAACGAAAAAATAAAATTTAGTAAATTAGTAATCATTCGTTTATTAGTAACCGATAGTTTAATTCGTTTTTTGCTTATTCATTTTTGCTTTAACTATCTGAAGAAGGATAGGAAGGACAGAAATAAAAATTATCAATAATGCTACGATCTCAATATTTTTGCGGATCCATGGAATTTCACCTAAAAAATATCCGGCAAAAGTTAAACTGAATATCCACACTGCTCCACCCAGAATATCAAATGAAAGAAACTTTTTGTAATTCATTTCTGCAATGCCTGCTACAAAAGGTGAAAAAGTTCTGACGATTGGAACAAAGCGCGCCATGATTATAGTTTTTGGTCCATACTTTTCGAAGAAGGTATGCGTCTTATCTAAATACTCCTGTTTTACCAGTTTTTTGCCTCTTAATTTTATATGTAAAACACGCAATCCAATTTTTCTACCGATCCAGTAATTTGTATTATCTCCAATTACGGCAGCAATAAAAAGCAATGTGGTTAAAAATGCCATATTCAAATAACCAAGACGGGCAAATAAACCGGCAGTAAATAAGAGCGAATCACCCGGTAAAAAAGGCATAATAACCACTCCTGTTTCTATAAAAATTACCAGAAATAAAATAATGTAAACGGCATCATTATAATTTAGAAAAAGCCATTCAAAATCCAGGTGTAAAATATGTTTAAAGAGTTCGATCATTTCTTTATTAGGTTAAAATGTAAATTGAGGATTTATAAAAATAGAAAAGTTTTCTGCCTGGGATTTAAATAAATACAATTAATGTAATCCATTAATTAATACTTAGTTACAGAAGGGTCAATTTCATTCGACCAAGAAATGATTCCACCAACCAGGTTATAAACATTTGTATAACCTTCGGCAACTAATATCTGGCAAACTGCTCCGGAACGGGCTCCGGTGCGGCAATAAAATATCACTTGTTTAGTTTTTGAAATCTTGTCAAGGTTATCCATGACCTCACCCATCGGAATTAATTCGCCACCAATAGAACAGAGTTCTAACTCATGCTCTTCCCGAACATCAATTAATTGAATATCTTCTTTTTTATCAATTAATTTTTTTAATTCTAACGCGTTTATCTCTTTCATTTTCAAGTATTTAATGTTTTTACTTAAATATAAAGTTTAAATCTTATGCTTCACTGGCATGTTTTAGTTTATTTGGTAAATAACTAAAAAAAGTATCTCCTCTTAAACCGATACGTAATGTTTCTAATGGAATAACATCATCGTATGCAATATTACCCAAATTTACATTTTCTCCCAGCAATTTCAAAAACCAAACTTGCTGTCCTTTCTGAGGTGCTTCCCATAAAATATTGTCTTTATCTACTTTTGCTAATATTTTATTAATTAACAAAGTATGTGCTGTTCCATTGGTTCTATAAATCCCAACATTACCGCTTTCGCGAGCTTCAGCGATCACTTTCCATGAACCGGCTTGTAATTCTTTGTTCATCATGGATGTCCACAATGCCGGACGAATAATAATGCCGGCTTCCTTCGACCCAACTTCGGATAATACCGTAAAGTTCTTAGAAAGCGTTTGTATGTATTCGCATTTTTTGTCATGAGGCATTACAATGGATCCATCAGATACTTCAGCACAATCCAGTTTCCACTTATCCAATAGCTTCATATAATCTTTGAACATACCTCTGATAATAAACGCTTCGAAAAGCGTCCCACCTAAATAAACCTTTAAACCTGCTTCTTTATAAAGTTTAATTTTCAGTTCAACATCTTTTGCAAGGTATGATGTTCCGAAACCAAGTTTTACTATATCGGTCAATTCAGCACTTACGGATATAAAATCCTCTACCTGACGGATGCTCAAGCCTTTGTCCATCATCATTGTTATTCCTTTGTTACGTGGCTTTGCCGGACGTTCTGGGATATGCGGTAATGTAAAATTCATAAATTTATTTTCATTTGTTTTATTTCTTACCCTGAAATTTTTTCGGGATAGTTGTTCTTATTTATTTCTATATTGCTATAATAGCCTATAATTTCCACTTATTTTTTATATGCTTCGATCAGATCGGTGATGCTGGTATTTTCTTTCAGATCGGGTAAATAGTCAAAAAGTTCATTGTGCTTATCGTAATTTAATTTTAGCGCCTTTTGCAAAAAACTCAAAGCTTCCTGTTTCTGTCCGATACTCATCAAACAAGCGGATATTCGGTAATGTAGTTCAGCATTTTGCGGATGATGTTTTATTCCTTCAGCCAATATTTCTAATGATCCATTTTTGTTTTCCTGTTCGAAAAGCAAATTGGCATAATCCAACCAAATTTCTGAATTATCGGGATCCAGTTCAATTACTTTTTTGAAGGATTCCTCAGCGTCTTCATAAAATTGCATTTTCTCCTGAAACTCCCCTAAAATATACCAGTATTCAGCATTTTCCTTTTCAAGTTCTACCGCTTTTTTGATATAGTGAATTCCTTCACTCACTTTATTTTGAGCATCTAAAACAATTCCAATCCCAATCCAGGCATCAGCTAACTGGTTGTTTAATTTTATTGCCTTATTGTAAAAAATCAAGGCATGTTCCATATCCTCTTTTTTCTCATAACACTCTCCAATGTAATAATACGTAATGGCTTCAGGCTCTTCAAACTTTATTGTTTCTTTGTAAACTTCAATAGCTTCATCAAAACGGTTTAAATTAGCCAGTGAATTTGCTTTATTAAAATAAGCAGAGGCAAATTGTTCCTGAATGGCAATCGCATAATCATAAGAATCTATAGCTTTTTCAAACAATCCTAATCTGTTATAAGCCACACCTAAGTTAAACCATGCTGTTGCGGTATATGGATGCCTGTCTAAAAAATCGGTATAATATTTTACGCTTTCCTCTGATTGTCCGCTCAGTTCATAACAAAATGCTAATTCGTACAGAGCAACTTCATTTTCAGGATTTTCGAGTATGGCTTTTTTTAAGTAAAAAATAGCATCTTCAAATTTACCGGTATTCTCAAATTCAAAAGCCATAGCAAGATAGATCTCATCTATATCTTCTGCATTTTCTGCCGCTTTTTTGAAATTTTCGATTGCCTGCTCGGTAAGTCCCATCTGACTGTAAATGGAACCTTTGGTCATGTATAATTCAGCATTGGAAGGTTCCATGCTTTCGACAATGGAAAGTATCTCCAGAGCTTTTTGGCTTTGATTGATGGCGCCTAATATTTGTGCCTTACGTAAAAGAAATACCGTTGAAAACGGATATTGATTGGAAGCAAAATCTATTGCCTGTAATGATTTTTTTGAATTATTTTTCTCAATATAATAATCGATAACTTCCTCCAGCTCCTCTGTATCAAAAAAGTATTGTTTTCCATTATTGATCATTTCTTCAAAACGGTTGACCAGAATTAAAAGATCTTGCGCTTTGTTCCCATTTTCATCGTTTTCTCCAAACTCTTCACTGCTCATCAGCCTATTTATTAAATTAATAAAATCGATAAAACAATTGTTTTTCCCGATAAAAACAAAAGTAATAAAATTTGATAGATATAACCTATTGTTTTCAACAGTATATTGACTGATTGTTAAGAATTATTTATTAAATTTTTTAGCTTAAAAACCCTATATTTGTGGGCTTAAATAATAAAAAAACTAAACAAAGAAAGATAGAAAGTAAGGTATGGCATTAATTAAATCGATTTCGGGTATTAGAGGAACCATTGGCGGAAAGCCGGGAGAAGGGTTTAGTCCTTTGGATATCGTAAAATTTACTGCGGCTTATGCCACATTTATTCGTAGTCATTCGAAAAACAAAAAAATTAAGATCGTTATTGGTCGCGATGCCCGTATTTCCGGTGAAATGGTAAATAATTTGGTGATCGGCACGTTACAAGGGATGGGTGTTGATATCATTGATATTGGCCTCTCCACTACTCCAACAGTTGAAATTGCTGTTCCCGAAGAAAAAGCGGACGGTGGAATTATTCTTACTGCAAGCCATAATCCTAAACAATGGAACGCTTTAAAATTACTGAATGAAAAAGGGGAATTTATCTCTGAAAAAGATGGCGCTGAAGTATTAGACATTGCTGCCAAAGAATCCTATTTATTTGCGGATGTAAATACATTAGGAAAAGTCACAAAAAATGATACCTATTTTAAAAAACACATCGATAAAATTTTAGCTTTATCATTAGTAGATGTTGCAGCAATAAAAGCTGCAAAATTTAAGGTGGTAATTGATTGTGTAAATTCTACCGGAGGAATTGTTCTTCCTCAATTACTGGAAGCATTGGGCGTTGAAAAAGTAGTAAAATTATATTGCGAACCAACAGGTGAATTTCCACATAACCCTGAGCCATTACCTGAAAATTTAAGAGATATTGCTAAGTTAGTAGTGAAAGAAAAAGCTCATTTAGGAATTGTTGTTGATCCTGATGTTGACCGTTTGGCGCTGGTTTGTGAAGATGGTGAAATGTTTGGCGAAGAATACACATTAGTTGCTTGTGCTGAATATGTGTTGAACAAACGCTCTCCTGCCGAAAAAGCTTCCGATAAAAAAGGCAATACTGTTTCCAATATGTCATCAACACGTGCTTTACGTGATATTACAGAAAAACACGGAGGGAAATACAGCGCTTCCGCTGTTGGTGAAGTAAATGTGGTAACATTAATGAAAGAAACAAATGCCGTGATTGGTGGGGAAGGTAATGGAGGAGTGATCTTACCGGAATTACATTATGGACGAGATGCATTGGTAGGTATCGCTTTATTTTTATCGCATCTTGCAAAATTTGGAAAAAGTGTTTCTATGCTTCGTTCCTCTTATCCGAATTATCATATATCAAAAAATAAAATTGAACTGACACCTGAAATTGATGTTGGAAAAATTTTAGAAGATATACAAGAGAAATACAAAAAACAGCCGATCAATATCCTTGATGGTGTCAAGATTGAATTTAATAAAGAGTGGGTTCATCTCCGCAGGTCAAATACAGAGCCCATTATTCGAATATATTCTGAAAGTGAATCAGAAACGACTGCCGATAATCTGGCAAAAAAAATAATGGCCGATATTCGTGAGATCATAAAAACGCAGCAAATTGCAGTTTAATTAATGAAAGTTTATTTTGATAATGCCGCCACTACTCCATTAGATAAAGAAGTATTAGATGAAATGCTGCCTTATTTAACAGAGCATTTTGGTAATCCTTCCTCCATACATTCTTTTGGTCGTAAAACACGTTCAGCGATTGAAGGAGCACGTAAAAAAATTGCCAGACTTTTAAATGTTTCTCCTTCCGAAATTTTCTTTACCTCTGGAGGAACAGAAGCTGATAATATGGCTATTCGTTGCAGCATATCTGATTTTGGCATTAAACACGCCATTACCAGTAAAATTGAACATCATGCGGTGTTGCATACGTTGGAAAAATTAGCTGACGAAGGAATTATTACATTAAGCTTTGTGAATCTCCATCCGGATGGACATATTAATCTGGGTGATCTGGAAGCATTATTAAAAAATAATGAACGTTCTTTTGTTTCATTGATGCATGCAAATAATGAGATCGGGAACTTATTGCCAATAAAGGAAGTCGGAGAGATTTGTTCTGCTAACAATGCTATTTTTCATTCGGATACCGTGCAAACAGTTGGGCATTATGATATTGATCTTCAAAAAATAAAGATTCATTTTATTTCCGGTGCGGCACATAAGTTTCATGGTCCAAAAGGAGTTGGGTTTCTTTATATAAACGGAAGTATTAAAATAAATCCTTTACTATATGGAGGTTCTCAAGAGCGCGATATGCGCGGAGGAACAGAAAATCTGTATGGAATTATTGGTTTGGCAAAATCCTTAGAAATTGCCATGAGAGATTTATCTGATCATCAAAACCATATTTTGGAAATTAAAAATTATATGAAGCAGCAATTAACAGCTTCTATTCCGGGAATTGAATTTAATGGCGCATCTGCAGGCAATTCTTTATACACCGTTTTAAATGTACATTTCCCAAAAACTGAAAATGCCGAAATGTTATTATTTAATTTAGACATTGCCGGTATTGCTGCATCCGGAGGAAGTGCCTGCACTTCGGGCAGCGACAAAGGTTCTCATGTATTAGAAGGTATTGGAGCTGATATTACCCGCCCATCTGTTCGTTTTTCATTTAGTAAATACAATACGAAAGAAGAAGTTGATTTTACGATCAATAAATTGAAAACCTTGTTTCCTGTAAAATAGATGATTCAGTTCCTGAAAACCACAATTACGTTCTCAAAAACTTATATGCATCCGATAAATGTTCGATGATATCTGATGCGATCATGCTTTCTTCTGATTTTTCGTGGGAAGCAAAATCTCCTGCTAATCCATGAAGATAAACTCCTAAAATACAAGCTTGTTTTGAGTTATAACCTTGGGCTAATAAGGAAGTAATACTGCCGGTAAGCACATCGCCACTTCCTGCAGTAGCCATTCCGGGATTGCCGGTTGAATTAAAAAAAACATCGCCATCAGGTGAAGAAATTGAAGTATGCGCCCCTTTTAAAACAACATATGCATTGTATTTAATTGAAAAATCGCGTTGCAACTGCAAACGTTCCATACTGTTTTTTGCTTTACCAACAAGTCGTTCAAACTCTTTGGGATGTGGAGTAAATATGGAATTAGCAGGAATAAAGGATAGCCAGGTTTTATTTTCAGCAATGCAATTGATCGCATCCGCATCAAACACTAATGGGATGGAACTACTTTGAATCAGATTTTTTACAACATTCTGAGTTTCTTTTTCTGTACCAATTCCAGGGCCAATCCCTATTGCATTGTATTTTTCTACTCGTATAGAATCTGTGATAAAATTTGTTTCAGTATCCGTTTCACACATTACTTCAGGAATGGTTGTTTGCAAAATTTCGTATCCGCACTTCGGAATATGAATCGTTAAAAGACCTGCACCGGAATGCATACAAGCTTTTGCTGATAAAACAGCAGCGCCCATTTTACCATAACTTCCGGCAATTATTAGTGCATAACCAAAATTACCTTTATGAGCAGCTTTACTTCTGGTTTTCAAAAAACTTTTTACATCTGTTTTAGTTGTAAAGTAATTTTTTGTTTGTGTCTGATCAATGTAATTAGGATGCAAACCGATATCTAAAATCGTAAACTCTCCCAGGTAATTAGCATTTTCAGGAAACATAAAAGAGATTTTCGGAAATTGAAATGTAAGGGTATGATCAGCAGAAATTATTTTATCAGCTGGTTCATTTAATGTATCACCATATAATCCGGAAGGAATATCAATTGATATTATTTTGCAATTACTATTATTCATCACATCAATTACCTGAGCTGCTAATCCTTCGATTGATCTGTTTAAACCGGAACCAAATAAAGCATCAATTAAAACACTTTCTTTGTTTGAAACTAAAGCTGTTTGAAAAGATACTATGGAATTGATCTCATCGATAACACAATTGTTATTTTGAATCAATTTCAATCGTTGGTAATTCGTTGAAAAATCAGCAGAACGTTTATTAACCCCGGTATCAATAGGGGCGATAATAAATACTTCAACATTATAATTTTTTTCGGTAAGTAAACGTGCAATTGCCAATCCATCGCCACCATTGTTTCCTAAACCACAAACAATTTTAAATTTTGTTGTTAGATCAAATCGTTCCATTATCCAATTTACACATCGCTTTGCGGCACGTTCCATCAGATCAGCAGATGCAATTGGTTCGTGTTGAATAGTATATCTATCAGCTTCACGAATTTGTTCAATGGATAAGATCTTCATGTTATGAATTGTTTAATGAAACAATTTAATAATGTAACTGATAACTACGATACAAATGGTGGTGATGAACGAATATTTAATATAGTTTGCGCCATTCTTAAATTTGAAGAACAAATGTGCCATAGTTAATCCGAGTGTAAAAATAACTGGAATTAATGCAGGATACAATTGGAAACTTTGAAATAAATTCCCTTTCAATAATTCGATGAATGAACGCTGCATTCCACATCCCGGACAATCAATACCTGATAGCGCCTTGTAAGGACAAGCCATCATGTGATTTTCAAGCCAATGTAAGAATGAATTCATTTATTCAGGAATAAAAAAAGGACGCAAGCGTCCTTTTCAAAACAATTAATTTTATTTTTAGTTTCCCATCATATTCCAAGGCATTGCAGTTAAAACAGTTCCAAGGATTGCAATGTAAATAATGATGATGATGAAATATACGGCAGATAAACAAAGCCCGATAATCGCACATATTTTTCCGGCTTTCATATTTTTAAACGATGATTCAGAATACATTTCAGGATTCGCCTGATATAATTTAGCAGCTTTCCCCGCTAAAACAATAGCAATAATTCCAAGAATTAAACCGATGATACCATAACAGAAACAACCTACTATTGAAATAATACCTAAAACCAAAACTGCTGTTGCATTTGGCAATGGTTGCTGTCCGAATTGTTGTGTAAATTGCTGATTAACTTGTTGAGGATTTGAAGGTCCCTGATTTTGATTTTCCATATTAGTTTTTGTGTTTGTTTAAATCTGCATCGAAATTAAGAAAGAATTCGGATTCACCAAAAAAAATTTATGAATTCATCAATTGCTCATGAATGGCAATGACTTGGGGAATCAATAATTGTTGCTCATCATTATAAATTATAAATTGCGATCGTTTTATTTTTTCATCCTCACTCATTTGATTTTTAATGCGTTCTTCTACTTGTTCTCGCGAAACAGCATCTCGTTGCATGGCCCTTTTAATTTTTAATTCTAAAGGTGCAACCACTGTAATTACTTTTTCTACTTGTTTGAATGCGCCACTTTCAAATAAAATCGCAGCTTCCTGTAAAATATAATTGCTCGACTTTTGTTGCAAACACCAATCCTCAAAATGTTTCGCCACAGCAGGATGAACAATCGAATTAAGTTCTTCGAGTTTTTCCTTATCGTTAAAAACAAGGGTTCCCAGTTTTTTCTTATCAATTATACCTGTATTATCAATGATTGCAGAACCAAATTTATTTAAAACAGCATCTTTTACTTCAGGATCGTTATCCAGCATTTTTTTTGCTTCCAGATCAGCATTAAAAATATGCGCACCAAGTAATTCAAACAACCTGCAAACAGTTGTTTTTCCACTGCCGATACCTCCTGTAATACCAATTTTTAACATGACTTTTTTTTATTAAAACTGCTCAGTAGATGAACAAATAAATATAACGCTGATTAGTATGAATTATATTTTTTGATGTTAATACCATTACCTAATATATTTTAATTCAAAAATAACCACATAGGAACATCGATTTTAAGAAATTGATAGCCCTTCAAAGAAGGGTTTCACATAGGCTATGATTAAGTTCTGCCTATGTTTTACAATAGTATTAAATTTTTCTATGATCATGTGGTTGATTTTAAAATATAATTATTGGACCAAATCATAACACGTATTAGTATAATAAGCAACCATTCATTTATTAGTAACCAAAGGAAGTTTTATTCCATTGCCTGAATTTTACTTTTACTTTCTGATAATATACTCTACTTTCTCAGGACTTACTTTTATTGAATGAACTTCCGATGGAGACTTCACTATTTGTACTTTTAATTTATTATTCCCTTCTTCAATTTTTTTATAATCAACAATTGCCCGAAACTGAAGTGAATTAATTTTTTCATAATTTTCAAAAGCAACTATATATTTTACAGAAACTTTATCAGGAAGTGTTTTTAACCCCAAACCGGATGGTAAATTATCTACTTCGATTGGCAAATCAATGCTCCCTTCCGTAAATTTTGTAACATTCACCAATGCTTGAATGGTTGTTTGCGAGAACTCGACAAATTTTAAATCAGAAGTTATTGAAACAGCTAATTTCACATTAACAGAACTATTAATGTTTTTAATGTTCATTGGTACAGTTTCTACTTGTTTAATTTTTTCAATAACATCAGAAGCTCCAGAAACAGTAATAAATGCAGGTATTAATTTAACGGAATCAGCTTGTTGGTATTGGTTTTCGAAACTTAAATTAAGCTTCGCAATTACAGGAACTACTTTAGAGATTTTTTTATTAAAATTCAAAAGTATTGAGTCCGGTTCAATTTTTACAATTTTAATATCATTGTTAAATTGACCAGTGATCTTATCGATCTTCGAATTGGTAAGTAAATAATAACGGTTCCTTGAGCTTAAGGACCTGGCATCATTTATATCGATTAAAACGGTATCTCTTTGTCGCTTAAATTTATATTTTAATAAATTAAAACCACTCGATTTTATTTCGATAGCAATGCTTTCGGGTAAAGTATTAGCAAGAACTTTGTCCTTTGGTAAGTTTGTATATTTAACGGGGAAAGTTGCTGTGATGGAATAATCCTTTGAAAGAGCCATTAATAACCAAAAAAATACCGACACTAAAATACAAGTAAAAAAACTGATCATACGTTTATTAAAACGGATGCTTGCTTTCTCAGCAGATCTATTTACTTTTTTAAAGAGTGGAGATTTCAATGATTTTTAGATTAAAAACATATTTCAACAAACAAAATTAACAATTACTTCTTTAATAAATTTTGCACAGGTTCTTGGAATAATTTTTTTGACGATTTCCTCTATGGATTCGATAACTTATAGCCAAGGTGGTTTACCAATAAAAAACAGCGTTGAACCTGTTAATCCAACGCTGTTTTTTTATAAAACGATTCGAAAATTATTTTTGATCTGCACCAATTAATGTTGAAGAATCCATTGATACAGCACTTTTTTCAAGCTTCAATTTATGTCCGCCCTCTACTTCGATCAGAAAAGTTGTTTCCTGAACTTCTGAAATTTTTCCATGAATCCCACCAATGGTAACAATTTTATCACCTTTTTTAATATTTTCACGAAACTTTTTTTGATCTTTTGCTTTTTTCATCTGAGGACGGATCATGAAAAAATAAAATACTACGATAATTAAGATTAACGGAATAAATTGACCTAATGCATTTCCTCCACCGGCTGCGCCTGTCATTAATAAAGTGTTCATCATTTTTAAAATTTAATTGTTAAATTGTTTTATTATTAATTATCTATTGTAAACTATATTTTTTCTTCTCAAATTATGGAATTTCCAAATCAGCAAATTGCTTATTCTTCTTCCGGGACAATAATAGTAGCACTAATCGTCAAAATTTTTGTGCTGGGATTACAATTTGTAACCAAAGTTACTGTTTTTTGCACCAATCCTGATTTCCCTTCACTGTTAAAAAGGATATCAATTTTTGATTCCTGTCCTGCTTTAATTGGTTCTTTCGGATAGGATGGAACGGTACATCCACAACTTCCTTGAGCGGAAGAAATTACCAGATCAGATCCTCCTGTATTTTTAAAAACAAAAGAATACGTAACCTTTTCGCCCTGAGTGATCGTTCCAAAATCATGTAATGCCTCATTAAAAACCATCAAAGGTGCTGATCCCGGTGTTGCAGGCTCCCCGGATGCTGTTGATGGCACATTAATTACATCTGTTGAAATAGAAGTTGCTGCATCCTTCTTCTCTTCCTGCTGACAAGCTGTTATTGTACCAAAAAATACAATCATCAATAATTTTGAAATCAAACGTGTTCTCATGTGTTTTCTTTGAATTCCGATTTTTTTAATACTCTCAAACCAAACAAATCCACTACTCCATCAATCCCCTGCCCATTTTATTAAGCATATTTCCTGATTTAAAATCCACCAACAGCTTATCTAAGATCCCATTAATAAATATTTTACTTTTGGGTGTACTGTACATTTTCGAAATCTCAATAAATTCATTCAATGTAACTTTTACCGGAATATTTGAAAAATGAAGGATTTCAGTAATAGCCATTTTCATTAATAACACATCCATCATGGCAATTCGTTCCACTTCCCAGTTTTGTGTTTTGTCGCCAATTAGTTTTTCTGTTTCATCAGTTTTTAAAATGGTTTGACGAAACAGATCCTTAATAAATTGTTCATCCTCTTCTTCATCTTTGTATAAAGGTAATAATTGAAAATCAGGATTTGAACTTTCTTTAAATGATTCTATCGTTTTAACGATCATTGGGTTTACAATGTAAATATCATCCCCCCAGTGTAAATTCCGTTCTTCGTAAATATGATTGATCAATTCATAATCAGCAATGTATTCTTTGAAGATATCGGCAATAAAATCGCGATCTGTTTTGTATGAATTATCAGAAACATTCATGTATTTACCAAACTCATCGCTTGCTTTGATGATATTGTAAACCTTTTTTACGAATTCAAATTCGTTGTTCCAATTAATTTTCCTGTTATTCATTTCGCGTTGCAAATGAATGTTTTCAGCTAACTGAGCAATAAATTTATTTTCAATAAATTTTAAATTAGGATCCAGATCGTCTTTGGTCGGTAACCGTTTGTTTTTTGCATCCTCCATTAAAATGGAAGCCACATGACGCAATTCGATAAGAAAAGCCAATTGATATATATATAAGTCGTAGATCTTATCTATCCCTTTAAATAATTCTCGTTCCGCTTTTGCCAGATCTTGTGAATCAGATTGAAAAAATCCGTATAGCGCCTGCATTACCTTTATTCTAATAAATCTCCTGTTTAACATTTCTACGAATTACGAATTTTTACTTATCTACGAATTTTACTTATCTACGAATTCGAATTTTTGCGAATGTACGAATTACGAATCTTTACGTATCTACGAATTACGAATTACGAATTTTTACGAATGTACAAATAAAGAAAAATTTAATAATAACCAAACTTTCCAAGCAACACCGATTCGTATATTCGTAAAAATCCGTATTCGTTGATTAAAAACTAACCTTGATCTTTCCAATATCAGCAATACGCTTTTCAGCAATGCGATTAGCAGCCATGTATGTTGGAATATTTTGCTCTTTTGAGATCTTAAAGATATTTAAGGTTGTATCATAAATTTTTTCGGCATGTGACAATGCACGTTCACGATTATAACCTTCTAATTCATAATATACATTAATAATACCACCTGCATTCACAACAAAATCGGGAGCATATATTATTCCTTTTTCAATCACCATCTTTCCATGTACATTTTCATCCGCCAGTTGGTTGTTTGCTGCACCACAGATGATGGAACATTTCAAACGGTTTAATGAATCTGTATTTACAGTTGCACCTAATGCACATGGAGCATAAATATCCATATCCATATCGTATAATGTATTACCATCTGTAATTACGGTAGCGCCGGTTTCTTTAGCAACTGAATTTACACGTTCTGTATTGATATCAAAAATGGATACTTTGGCTCCATCTTTCACCAGGTGTTTTACGAGGCTCTCACCAACATGGCCAATCCCCTGAACAACAACTTTTTTTCCGGCAAGACTATCGCTTCCCCATTTTTCTTTTGCTGAAGCTTTCATGGAGATATAAACACCATAAGCTGTAACAGGTGAAGGATCACCACTTCCGCCCATACTTTCCGGCAATCCGGCTACAAAATCGGTTTCCATTTTTATATACTCCATATCTTTTGTGCCTACTCCAACATCTTCAGCAGTAATGTATTTTCCGGAAAGACTATTGATAAACTTCCCGAATCTGCGCATCAAGGCTTCATTTTTCTGAGTTTTTGAATCTCCGATAATTACTGCTTTGCCGCCACCTAAATTCAAACCGGCAACAGCGGATTTGTATGACATTCCTCTTGAAAGACGCAAAGCGTCAGTAAGAGCTTCCATCTCATTGTTATATGCCCACATTCTTGTTCCACCTAAACTTGGTCCAAGCACTGTATTATGAATTGCAATAATTGCTTTTAATCCTGTTTCATTGTCATTGCAAAAAACCACTTGTTCGTGATTATTCAACGCCATTTGTGCTATTACAGGGTTTTCTGCCAATGGTGATTTTTTAATATCTAGAACTTCCATACTTTTTGTTTTAACAATTTGTACACTATTTTCTTTATTTATTTAAGTACTTTTAACGCGCTAAAAATAGCACCTGTATTTTAATTGCCGGCAAAATTATATTTATTTTCCGAGTGCACAAAATTGGTTGATAAGTAAATTGATAAAACGGGGATAAATAGGTGAAAAAAAAATTGAGAAATTATGTAAATTGGGAGGAAACAGGTTAAAAATTATACAGAAAGAAGGTTTGATTAAATGTTTTCGAATTCAACCTAATTAACCTAATCAACCAATTGACTTAAACAAAAAATGAGATCACTAAAACACATAAATAAATATTTTTTCAAATATAAGTGGAGACTTCTATTGGGATTTGTTTTTGTTGGGATTTCAAATTATTATGCAATAGATAGCTTTACCTATGCACGTAAAGCCATTGATTATATTAAAAACAATATCAATATTACTGACAATGCCACAATAATGCACGAATTGGTGATTTATGGAGGTATCATTTTAGGATTGGCAGTATTAAGCGGAGTGTTTTTATTTCTTACCCGACAAAGCATCATCGTTATGTCACGGTTAATTGAATATGATCTCAAAAATGAAATATACGGGCATTATCAAAAACTGGATATTTCTTTTTACAGACGTAACAATACAGGTGATCTGATGAATCGTATCAGCGAAGATGTTAGCAAAGTACGTATGTATATCGGACCCGCGGTAATGTATATTTTAAATACTTCTTTCCGTTTTGCATTAGTAATCACAGCCATGTTAAGAGTTGATGTAACCCTTACACTCTATGTTTTGATCCCATTACCAATTTTAGCGGTTGCTATTTATTTTGTCAGTAATACCATTAATAAAAAAGGAACAAAAATCCAGGAACAGCTTTCCGGTATTACCACCATGGCTCAGGAAGCTTTTTCAGGGATCAGGGTATTAAAAGCGTATGGACGTGAAGATCATTCTGCTTCCGAATTTGAAAAACAAAGTTCCGAATACCGAAAACGTACAATGGGCTTGGTAAAAGTAGAATCCTTGTTTCAACCTTTTATTATTTTCCTAATAGGATTAAGTAATATTTTCATCATTTATATTGGGGGGAAATTGGCTATTGAACATAAAATCAGTTACGGAAATATAGTTGAATTTATACTTTATGTAAATGCCCTGTCATGGCCAATAGCTTCTTTAGGCTGGGTTACATCACTGATCCAGCGCGCTGCGGCATCTCAAACAAGGATTAATGAATTTTTGCAGACACAACCTGAAATCTATAATCCGATAAACAGCCCCTCAAAACTGGAAGGTGCCATAGAATTTAAAGAGGTATGTTTCTCCTATTCCGATTCAAAAATAAAAGCATTAAATAATATTTCTTTCCAGCTAAAAAAAGGAGATACTCTTGCTATTATTGGACGAACAGGCTCAGGAAAATCAACCATCGCAAATCTTCTTTGTCGTTTATACGATGTTAGTTCCGGGGAGATCCTGCTGGATGAAAAGAATATAAAAAATGTAAATTTATTTGATCTCAGAAGTCAAATTGGATATGTCCCTCAGGAAGTTTTTTTGTTTTCCGATACCATTTCGCATAATATTGGATTTGGCCTTGATAAAAACAAACAAAATAGTTCCGACATTGAAATAGCAGCAAGAAATGCGGCTATTTATTCGAATATCAAAGATTTTCCCGAAAAATTTGAAACCATTGTTGGAGAGCGGGGAATAACGCTTTCGGGCGGACAAAAACAACGTATCTCCATTGCCCGTGCCATTTTAAAACAACCGCAGATCCTGATTTTTGATGATTGCCTGTCAGCTGTTGATACAGAAACAGAAGAAGAAATTCTTAGCAATTTAAAAGAGGTTATGAAAAATAAAACATCCATCATTATCAGCCATCGTGTATCCTCCGTAAAGAACGCAAATAACATCATAGTACTTGATCATGGTCAAATTGTTGAACAGGGAAATCACCAGCAATTGATGGAGAAACAAAAAGTATATTTCGAACTTTTTAAAATGCAACAACTCGAAAAACAAGAACAGTCATAAAGGACAAGCTATAAAAAGTTATTAACAAGCCTTGTTTTTGATTTTTATTTTGTAAACATTTGCCAAGAACTGTAATAAAAACGATAAACAATATCATTATGACGATGGAAGAAGGATTTGAAAAAAACGGAATGGATAGAGAAGAAATTTTCTCAAAAGCCGTTAGAGCAGGGAAAAGAACTTATTTCTTTGATGTAAAAAGTACAAAAGGAAATGATTACTATTTAACAATCACAGAGAGCAAAAAGCGTTTTGGTGATGATGGTAAATTCTTTTACGAAAAACACAAATTGTTTTTGTATAAAGAAGATTTCGAAAAATTTGCGGAAGGCTTTTCTGAAGCCATCGCTCATATAAAATCTATTTCGCCTATTGTTGAAGAAACAACTGAATATACTTCTGAGGCACCAAAATCTGAATCAGGCTTTTCTGATGTAAGTTTTGAAGATCTGGATAAATAAGAAATATTCATCTTTCACTCTTTTTTTTATTTCGATACTATCGAGAACTCTTTTTAGTTTGCAAAAGTAAAAATATGTAAAGAAAAAAGCTCCGGATCTTTCGGAGTTTTTTTCTTTACATACCATTATCTTTCTTGCCTAATTTTCAAAATAAGTAAGGGATTACAAAGTATTATTTACCTGTAAGGAGATACTCCTTATTGATAAAGGATCAAAGCAAAAAATTAGATTTATAAAAAAATGCAATATAAAATACCTTAGCATTTTGGGTAGTGAAAAAAAAATTGCCAACTATTCATTTATAGGTGCATGAAATATAGTTTTTTAAAAAAAATTTAAACTTTGATTAGGCTTTAATAGTAGTTAAAACTGAAAATAGCGGGCTGTTTTTATTTTTTTTGACAAAAAAATTATATATTTATTCGCTATTTCTGACTGAAACAGTCGGTAAAGGTAAAAAAACTCAATACTTTTATGGGACTACTCCTCCGTAAATATTATTTGTGGATATTGATTTTTTCTTTATACTGCATCCCAATTCAATTGTACGCACAAGGACAATGTCTTGGAGGTGGCTGTACCGGTGGATCTCAATACCCAAGTTCAACACAATCATCAAACACAAATTCGTGGACAACAGTATCTACCGTAAGCTGGGCGGGTGAATATGCAGTATATAATGTTACAAACGGATCAACTTATGAATGGTCGTTATTAGCTGCAGATGGAGGTTCGGCAAGTTATGACGCGCAACTAACTTTATTAAATAGCACCGGTTCCACTATAATTTGTTTCAGCGATGACTATTCGGGTCTATTACCAAAAATTCAATGGACAGCAACTTTTACAGGTACGGTAAGAGTTTTATTGAATGCATACAGTGGTAGTGGATGCCAGACAAATACACTATCCACTACCATTGTTTGGCACTGTTCCAGTTGCGGTTCCGGCTCTGCCCCTGCAAATGATAATTGTTCCGGTGCGACAGTATTGACACCAGGAGCTTCCTGTACACCCACTGCCGGAAATGTAACCGGTGCAACACAATCTGTTTCCGCACTTACCTGTAGCGGATTTACCGGGGATGCAAATGATGATGTATGGTATAAATTTACTGCAACAGCCACTCTTCATGCAGTTACTGTTGTCGGCTCAGCAAGTTTTGACGCAGTTATTGATGTCCGTTCAGGTGCCTGCAATGGAGCAAACATTAATTGCGCTGATATTACAGGTTCAGGAGGTACGGAAGTAATAAATCTTACAGGATTAACTGTAAGTTCTGTTTATTATGTCAGAGTGTATGATTATGGTTCAGGGGCTCCTGCTACTTCCACTTTTACAATTTGTGTGACTACCCCTTCAAGTTGTTCCCCTTATTATTCTTCTGGAACAAGTTCAGGTGATTTTATTAATCGTGTTCAGCTTGGTACAATTGATAATACTCCTGCCGGTACAGGCAGTACAGGAGGTGCTTCTTACAATGATTATTATTCAATAGTCAGCACCACATTACAGGCAGGTACAAATCAAAACCTGACCGTTACCGTTGGAACGTATGGCGGACAAACAGTTGCCGCCTGGATCGATTATAATAATGATGGAGATTATTCGGATGCAGGAGAAAATTTAGGCGAAATTGCAAATATTGCAACAAGCGCTGCCGGGATTCTTAATTTTACCATCCCTTCGGGAACCGCTGCTGGTGCAAAAAGGATGCGGATAAGAACTGCCTGGTCCACCACGACACTTGATCCTTGCGCTTCTTATGCTTATGGAGAAGCCGAAGATTATAAAATAAATATTACAGCTGCCTGTACTACTCCGGGAACCCCGGCAAGTTTGAGTACGAGTGCAATTGGAATAAATGGTGGAACACTAAATTGGAGTGCCGGAACTCCGGCCGGCTCGGCAACAGTTACCTATTATTGGGCGCTGGGTTCAGCAAGTAATGTAACGTATGAAGCAAACTATCTTCAAAGAGGCACTACAACATCCTTAAATTCAGGGGCACTTACAGGTTTAAATCCGGGTACAACCTATTACTGGACAGTGAAAGCGATCACGTCCTGCGATGGAACTATTTCTGCTTATGCTGCAGCAATTTCGTTTACAACATCGTGTACAACACCAAGTTCACCTACCGCACTTAATACAACTAATATTTCCACAACAAGCTCAACATTAAACTGGTCAGCAAGTGCAGGTTCTCCAACCATCAGTTATAAATGGGCTGTATATACAAACAATACCGTTTCTTATGGTGGAAATCAAATTCAGCAAGGTATAACTACTTCTACTTCTGTAAATATTTTTGGATTAACACCTGGAACCACTTATTGGTGGACCGTAAGGGCTGTCACTTCGTGTAATGCAACAGAATCGGCTAATGCAGCAGCAATTAGTTTTGCAACCTCAACTATAACTATTACCCAATACTGGTTTGGGAATACAAATACTGATTGGAATACAGCCTCCAACTGGTCCACAACAGCACCCCCAACATTCACCGCAGGTTCAATTCCCGGGATAAATGATAATGTTCAGATACCTGCCGGAAGACCTAATTATCCATTAATTGGAGCTGGAGGATTCAGTATTAATAATTCTGTAAGAACAAATCTTTGTAAAACACTAACTATTAATGTCGGTGCATCTATGACCATTACTTCAACGCTTTCTGTTGATATTCAGGGTACTTTCGATTTGTCTGGAACATTTAATCATCAACCCGGCAGTAGTTCGAATATTTTTCAGGTAAATTCAGGAGGAGCAGTAACTGTAAAAAATGGTGCCTACTTAAATATTGGCAGCACCCTTATTTCCGGTGGTGTACCTGCAGGAACAATAAACGGAAGTAACGATTTACAAATTAGCGGGGGACAACTTACTGTTGATCCCGGAGGAACCGTATATGTGCAGGATGCATTGAAAGTTTCAAGCGGAACATTTTATCAGAAAAATGGTATTGTTAGTGTTGCTTTAAATGGAGTTGGTGATGCATCAGATAAAGTATCTGTTTCCAGCGGTGCAACCTTTAAAATGCTTGACGGCACTTTCAGGGTTTCCGGAGATAATGATGGTACTGTTTCTACCTGGGATGCGATATGGTTTGGAGCAGGTTCTACTATTGATATTCAAGGCGGTACGATAGAATTATCAAATGGAACCACGGCAAATGATTTTACCTTGTCATTTGCTCAGGCAACTTCATTAAATAATCTTATAATAAACAAAACCGGAAAATCAGTATTGCTGGATGGTTACAACGTAACAACAAACAGTGATATAACAATTTCTGCCGGAACTTTCAATGCCAATGGATTTAATATTACAGCCGCAGGTAATTGGGCAAACAGTGGAACATATACTGCGGGGACTGGATCTGTTACCTTTACCGGGGCTTCGAAAACGATCAGTGGAAATAGTGCAACAGTTTTCAATACGGTAAATTTTAACAGTGCCGCAAATTACACACTCAACTCTGCTGCTGCTGTACCACAAGCAACATTCAACGGAACTTTTACATTGAACACGAATGCTTCTTTTGCCCTTGCTGCAGGGAATGTAATAAGTCTTGCAGGCGCTTCTGATGTTATAAACGGAACGCTTTCTGCTGTAAATGCTTATGATGGCACCAGGGACATCGGACTCAATAACGCTGCAGGTCAGCTATCAGGAACAGGCAGCGTCAATGCCGATCTGCAGGTAAGTTCAGGCGCAACAACACTGATGAATAATTTTACTCTTAATGGTGATTTTTTCATGAACACCGGAACTTTTAGTATGTCAACCCATACATTTACTGTTAATGGAAGCTGGACCAACAACGGAACATTTACCAGCGGGACAGGAACCGTTGTTCTTGGAGGAAGTACTAAAAATATTACAGGAACCTCAGCTGACGGAGCAACATCTCAATTCAATAATCTAACTATCCAAACCGGTGCTTCTTATACTTTTAATCCAACAGTTTCCAACTGGAACATCTATGGTTCATTTAATAACGCAGGAACTGTGAATATTGCTGCCAATAAATACTTCGACATTTATTCAGCAACTGTTGATGGAGAATCCATTGTATTGGATGGAACTATTATCGCCTCTTCCGTTAATAACCTAACGAAAGACATTGATATTAACAATACAGTTTCGCTTTCCGGAACAGGTTCTACAACAGCCGATATTAGAATTTACGGAGGAACAACTACACTCGCTTCCGACTTCATACTTAATGGCGACTTTATTATTAGCAATTTAGGACCAGGTACTTTTACCATGACTACACAAAACCTTACCATTGGAGGTTCCTGGCAGAATTTTAATACTTTTAATTCAGGTACAGGTACTGTTAAATTCACCGGTAGTGTTCCGGGCATTATAGAAGCAAACGGTAATTACAATGGTTCGAATAAAACAACAGCTGATTTTTATAATGTGATTGTTGATCGTAGTGCTGATACTCTTGCAATGAAAAATACTCCCATGAAAATTTTGCACGATTTTACTTTAACAGGAGGAATATTTTCTACAGGATGGCATACACAATCAAACGGGAACGCAGGAAACAACAGGCGACTTACTGTTTTAGGTTTTGCAACCATTGGTGCAGGCAGTACTTTTTTTGTTGGATATCGGAAAGCCTGTTCTAATCCTGATGAAGGTCTGAGCAATGCATTTTGTGGTTGCTGTAATACAGACTCTTTAAATGTACCCGTTTTTAAAGGTGATTTTTATAATTATGGGAACGTAAGGACCAACCGCCCCATAATTAGCGCATACATGGATATAAAACTAGCCGGAGCGCGAATATCCGGAACAGGAGTAGCAAATGAATTTGGTGTGGATTTTCAGGTTGAAACAGCTTTGTCGGCTACACAAGTTGGACCGGTTGATATTCAAGGCGATCTTATCGTCCAGGACAATACAAGTTTTATCAATACCAACCCCAATAATGTACTTACCGTACGAGGCAATTTTTACATGTATTATAATCTTACTCATAACGGAACAGTGAACTGTTACAGGGATTTTACAAGTGGCAGTACGACATTCTTCAACCCAAATACAGTTTCTATCAATAATAGTATTTTTAATTTTTACCAAACAGGAGCCCTTCGCCATATTTTTCTGAAAGCCACTGCAGCCAATCCAATCTATAATTTTGGAGATATAAATGTTATTGCCGGTGCAGGGAATGTTCGTGAATTAAGGCAACGTATTTCTGTTTCAGGGAATTTAGTGATACAATCGGGCACATTGGATGCCATTAATTCGGGAACCACCTCCAGTGGTGGTAGTATTAGTCCGGCTGTGGGTGTGAATAACGCATCAATTGTTCTTTCCGGCACTACTTCTGCCTGGACCAACAATGGAGCCTTTATTCCACATTCAGATACCGTTTCTTTTACCGGTAGCGGTGCACAAACAATGGGTGGTTCTACTGCAACAACATTTTATAATTTAACGATAAACAAAAGCAGCAGCTCTGAAGTAACTTTCGCCAATGCAGGAACGGTAACAAACCTGATGTCGTTATCCGGTGGATATATTGTTACCAATCCGGTTAAGCTTTTAATAATGGCTGATCAATCAAGTGTAACACCCGCTGGTGGGCAGTCTGGTAGTTTTGTAAGAGGTCCGGTTAAAAAAATTGGTCGTGAAGGAGTTGCCGGTAGTTATAGTTTTCTTTTCCCGATCGGAAAAAATTCGATCTGGGCAAGATTAAATTCGCTTCATTGGAGCGGCACAACTGCTACTACGGATGCATTTACCTGCGAATATTTTGATGCCGGTTATGGAAATTATGCAGTGAATGCCCCGTTAAATCATGTTAGTATAATCGAATATTGGGATCTTGCAAAAAATTCGGGAGATGCCACCTTGAATAAAAAAGTTCGACTTTATTCTGAAGATAAAACCAGAAGTGTAATTACGGCTTTTAACAATGTCGATTTAACGGTTGCTCATTGGAACGGTACAAAATGGGATGATATTGATAACCCTACCAGCAATAATAACAGCGGCAATACTGCTCCTGCAGGTTGGATAACATCAAGTGCTAACAACTCCTTTAGTCCGTTTACATTTGGTTCCCGCTCTTCTTTAAATCCTTTGCCAATTGAATTGCTTTCTTTTACTGCAAAACCAAATGGCAGTCAGGTTGATTTATTCTGGACCACTTCCAGTGAACTCAATAATGATTATTTTAACGTGGAACGAAGCATAGACGCAACTACTTTTGAATCCATCGCAACAGTACAAGGAGCAGGCAACAGCAACCAAACACTAAATTATTCAGCCATCGACAATAATCCTAAAATGGGTTTATCTTATTATCGTCTTAAACAAGTGGATTATGATGGGAATTATACCTATTCTCAGATTGTACCAATAACTATTCAGGACTTTGCATCATCTGAAATTCAAAAAGAAGGAATTGCTAAATTGGTTGTTTATCCTAATCCTACCACAGGAATAATAAATGTAAGTTTCGATAATTTAAAAGAAGACAACTATCAGATTTCCATACTTGACATGTTAGGTAATATGATACAATCTTCCTTAAAAACATTGAACGAAGGAAATGTGGTATTACAATTCGATCTACAAGATCTTCCTCAAGGAGTTTACATTCTTGTATTACAGACTTCCACAAAAAGGTATTCTCAAAAAATTATCGTACAACACTGATTTGGATTTATAAATACTCCTGATGTTTGTAGATATTGTTCTTACCAGGTTGATAGCAATTTTAGTTTTATCGGTATAAAAAAACGAGGCTGTCTCAAAAGGGCAGCCTCTTTTTTTTGCAATATAAATTAAGTTTTCAATAGGACTAAAAATTTGTAAAAAGTCTGCTCTATGCG